>Ga0315295_10006178_pt1 | contig 10219 bp, 10 predicted proteins | sample YL17G14_0_MG_FD_204453 | JGI IMG/M metagenome (GOLD analysis project Ga0315295, IMG submission 204453) | Sediment microbial communities from Yellowstone Lake, YNP, Wyoming, USA - YL17G14_0 | ecosystem: Environmental > Aquatic > Freshwater > Lake > Sediment | place: USA: Wyoming | collected... | reverse complement strand
GAAAAAACAGGTAAGCCAATTATTTTCCGATTGGCAGGTGCAGGGGATGTCTCAACAGTTAGACTCCCCTCCATTCCCTGTCTTTGAACAACCCGGGGTTCTTCTGGTCAATAAAGAGGATGCCACCGAAACCCAATTTGTCATCGGTGGCTGGGGAATTAAAAGGAATAATCCCGATTATGTTGCTGTCATGGTTATAAATACCATCTTAGGCGGCCGCTTCACGTCGTGGTTAAATGAAGAACTCCGGATCAATGCCGGTCTGACTTATGGTGCGTACAGCGATTTCACTTCTTATCGAGATGCCGGTATCTTTGTTACCAGGAGCTTTACCAGGACCGCTGCTACTGTTGAAGCCATCGACCTGGCCTTGAAGGTTTTAGATCGCCTGCACCGGCAGGGAGTCGATCAAAAAACCTTATCATCGGCCCAAAATTATATGAAAGGTCAATTCCCCCCGGATTATGAAACCCCGGGAAGCCTGGCAACTCTTCTGACAGCCATGTTTTTTTACAATTTTGATGAGTCCTTTATCAACGATTTCCAGGAAAATGTGGATAAAGTGGACACTGCCAGGGCAAAGGAAATTATCTCCCGGTATTTTCCCGGGAACAATTTGCAATTTGTCTTAATCGGAAAAGCCTCTGAAATCCGCGATAAAGTTAAAAAGTATGGAAAAATAACGGAAAAAGAGATTAAAACCGAGGGCTACTAGGAATGAGGACCAGGTTGAAAGAGGACATGAACAGTACACGGAGGACATAAAATGATTAAAGGTAAAGCAGAAGAAGCAGTTGCTTATTTTGAAAAGGGCTTTGTATGTTCCCAGGCAGTATTTGCCACTTATGCCGAGCCATTGGGGCTGAAGCCTGGAATAGCCTTGCCCATTGCCGATGCTTTTGGTGCCGGTATGGGGGGTATGGCGGAAACCTGCGGTGCTGTCACCGGCGCCTTTATGGTAATCGGGCTTAAATATGGCCGGGTCCATCCTGGAGATGCAGAGGCTAAAGAAAAAACTCGCCGTCTGATCAAAGAATTCGTACGACAATTCAAAAATCGTCACGGCTCTATAACCTGTAAAACCTTGTTGGATGTCGATATCAGCACTGATGAAGGGATGAAAACCGCCAGGGAAAAAGGGCTTTTTGATACCCACTGTCCAAAATTCGTACGGGATGCCGCGGAAATTTTAGAAAAACTCATCGAATAATTAAAAAAAAATTTGCAGGTTGTGGATTTTTTTTTCCCATTATGCTATAAATTTAAACTCAATACTTTGGAGGAAAACTAGAAAACAGGAAAAAGGAGGATAAATAAATGAATATCAAGTTGACACAAGAAGGAGAAAAGACAAGTGTATTCCTCTCAGGAACCATCGATATTCCCAGTGCGGAAAACCTGAAACACTCACTGCATGAGCTTTTAAGGGATGATCTCAAAGAAGTGATTATCGATTTTGATGAAGTAGACTCGATCGGCAGTTCCGGCATCGGCGCTTTGTTATTGACCCATAAAGAATATACCTCCAGGGGAATTAAATTCAAGATCATCAATTTAAATAAAGAGATTACCGCTCTCTTCAGGATCATTAAGTTGGATAAACTATTTAATATTATTGCGCAGCCGCTGATACCCTGACACCCTGACACCCTGACCCACTGCTGTGTCATCCTACAATTGCAAACACCCTGGGGGAAAGTCAATTACAAAGTGGAACAGGCAAAAAAATATTTTTTCTCTTGACATGCAAAGGGAGATTTATATATAATTAAACTTAGCACCAAAATTGTGAACCATTGGTTCAAATAATGAACCGGTACGATCGACAAGCAAATGGAGGAAAAAGTGGTGAATGTTAAAGGAATGATGAACAAATATCTTCACATCGACTTAAGCAGGCAAACATTTCATTTGGGGACGCCACCCGATGGTTTATTTGCAGAATTCATCGGTGCCAAAGGAGTGGGGTTGAAATTATTGGTGGATATGGGATTAATTACTCATGATCCGTTATCACCTGAGAATCCTTTGATTTTTGTAACCGGTCCGTTTACCGGTTCCCGGGTACAGACTTCAGCCCGTTCTACGCTGGTAACCAAGTCTCCTCTCACCGGCACATTTCTTGATACCCACGGCGGGGGTCATTGGGGACCCCAGGTAAAGCGAGCCGGTATCGATTACATGATTATCACCGGGAAGAGTGCCAAACCGGTATATCTTTATGTTACTCCCGGCAGTGTTTCTTTTGAAGATGCCGGGGAATTATGGGGAAAGAACAGGTTCGAAGTAGAGAAAAAACTGTTGGACCGGTACCCGGGGACCCGGGTAGCTTGTATTGGTACTGCCGGTGAGAATCTTGTTAAATATGCTGCTATAGGTGTCGATTATCATCGTCAGTTTGGCCGCGGCGGCAGCGGGGCCGTGATGGGGGCCAAAAATTTAAAAGCCATTGTTATGGGCGGTAATGAAACGGTAGAGTTCTTTGATGAACCGGGTTACAAAAAATTGACCGCGCAATTGACCAAAGATGTGCTGGCCCATCCCAATCGTGCGTTAAGGTATGAGCGGGGCACCTCGATGTGGGTGCGCTGGGGACAGGAAATCGGACGGTTTTTACCTGTGCACAATTGCCAGGAAGTGGTAATGGATGACTATGAAAACATCTGTTCGGAAAACCTGAAAAAAGCCTTAAATTGGAAAAGCACTGCCTGCTTTGGTTGTGCCATCATGTGTACCAAAAAGGCCAGATGGAAAAGTTATGAAATGGAAGGACCTGAATATGAAACGGTTGCCTGGCTGGGTGCCAATTGTGGTTTGAATGACCCGGAAGCAGTGGCATACGCCAATTACCTGGCCGATGACCTGGGCATGGATACGATTTCCACCGGGGCGGTATTGGCTTTTGCCATGGAGGCCTTTGAAAAAGGAATCATTACCGAAACAGATACCGGTGGTATCCCATTGACCTTTGGCAGCAGTGAAGCTGTCCATGAGATGATTAAAAAAATCGCCCGGCGTGATGGCCTGGGGGATGTATTGGCAGAGGGGTCCCGGGTTGCTTCCCAGAAAATCGGTAAAGGCAGTGAATATTTTGCCTTGCAGACGGCCGGGATGGAATTGTCCGGCGTGAATATCAAAGGATGCGCCTCGATGGGCCTGGGCCTAGCCACAGCCGATTTTGCCAGTCATACCCGCATCTGGACTGCCACTGCCGAAATGAATAATAATTTAACCTATGAAACTACCCCTAAAGTAGTTAAAGATGGCCAGGATGAGGTCAACACCCGGAATTCCCTGGTGATTTGCGATTTTGTCCCTTTTGGATTCGATCGCCTGGCCCCAATATTGGAAAAGATCACAGGTTTGAATTTTAGCCCCGATGATCTGCAAAAATTGGGAGAAAAAATTTCCAATCTCACCCGGATGTACAACATTAAAAACGGTCGAACCCGTAAACATGATACCCTTCCCCCCAGGTTTTTCAAAGAAAAACATCTCTCCGGGATTTTTAAAGACCAATATTTGACGGAAGAGAAGTTTAGCCGGTGGTTGGACATGTATTACCAGGAAAGAGGCTGGGATAAGAATGGAATCCCAACGGATGAAAAGTTGGCTGAGTTTAGCCTGGAACGGTTGTGAAAATGAATCAATCGGTAAAGAAAGCATTTGAGATCCTGTCTTTCGTAGTGGATAATCCTCAAAAGTTGGGTCTGAACCAGATGGCCCGGGTGTTGAAAATGAACAAGACTACACTTTTTCGTTTTTTGTTTACCCTGGAATCATTGAAACTGTTGGACAGGAGAGATGACCATTATGTTCCAGGTATCAAGCTTTTTGAATTGGGCAGTAAAGTACCGGTGAAGCAATCGATTGTCGACAGGGTTCATCCGTTCCTGGCCGGGCTGACGGCAGAGGTGAATGAGACGGTTAATATGGGTGAGTTGAGTAATGGCAGGGTGCTTTACCTGGACAAAACCGAGAGTCAGCGGAGTTTACAGATCCAGACTTATATCGGCAGTTACACCGATCTCCACTGTACTGCCCTGGGAAAAGCCATTTTGTCGATTCTAACCGAACCGAAACGAGATGAAATTATGGCTGGCTTGAGTTTTGCCGCTAAAACTCGCAATACTATTACGAATGCCCAAAAATTGCGAGATCAAGTCAGGAAAGTGTGTGAGAGAGGTTACAGCATCGATATGGAAGAATTGGAAGAGGGGCTGCACTGTGTAGCAGTACCTCTTTTCATTGAGCAATTGAATTTTTTGGGGGCCATCAGTTGTTCCGGGCCTTCGGTTCGTTTTACTCCTCAGCGAATGGCGGAATTGGCTGTCAAGTTAAAAGAAACCGTCAAAAAAATTATACAGGTATTCGGGTAAATAATGAAAATTACAAAATACAAATTACAAACAATATGGCCCACGAATTACACGAATTACCACGAATTGGAGCAAACTCTAATGAAAAGTTTTTGCAGGGAGGTCCAGGAGGGGCAGTTTTTTCAAAAAGCGCCCCTCCTGGCCGCCGGAGGCAAATAGGAGAAATATTATGACTAAAGCTTATGATCAATTGGCTGATCGGACGTCGCACCTGGTAGCCGAGGGTGCCTATTTCTTCCTGGCAAAGGCCCAGCAAATTGAAGCCAAAGGCCGGGAGATCATTCACCTGGAAATCGGTCAACCGGATTTCCAGACTTTTGCTAATATTGGCATGGCAGGCATCAGGGCCATAACTACCGGTCAGACGCGCTATACCCCTCCAGCCGGTATCCCGCCCTTGAGAGAAGCCATTGCCAAATATACCGGTGAACGGATAGGCATGACTTTTTCCGCGGACCAGGTGACGGTAGGACCGGGTGCCAAGCCACTGCTGTTTTTTCCTATGATGGCCCTGTTGGAACCCGGGGATGAAGTCATTTACCCGGACCCGGGTTTTCCCAGTTACCGGGCCATTATCAAGATCATGGGGGCTAAACCGGTCCCTATACCGTTAAAAGAGGAAAAGGAATTCTCTTTTGACATGGATGAGTTTATGAAAAAGATCAATCCCCGTACTCGCCTGGTTATTGTCAATTCGCCATCCAATCCCACCGGGGGTATCATACCGGCCCAAGACCTGGAAACCATTGCCAATGCCGCCATAAAAAATGATTGTTGGGTGCTGAGCGATGAAATATATACCCGTTTGAGTTACACAAAAGAGCCGGTGAAAAGCATCATGACGTTTCCAGGCATGGCAGAGCGGACTATTTTAATGGACGGGTTTTCCAAGACCTATGCCATGACCGGGTGGCGGTTGGGATATGCGGTAATGCCCAAACAACTGGCAGATACCGTGGGGCTCTTATTAACCCATTCCGTGGGATGTACGGCCACCTTTACCCAGATCGCCGGCATCGAAGCCCTGGAAGGACCGCAGGAGCAGGTCGAAACAGTGCGGCAAGTGTTCCATAAACGACGGGATGTGATTGTCAAGGGGCTTAATGATATCCCTGGCATTACCTGCCAGATGCCCCAGGGGGCTTTTTATGTGTTCCCGAATATCAAGCATTTTGGCCGCACATCCGATGACCTGGCTAATTATTTACTGCAGGAAGCAGGAGTCTGTGTGCTGCCGGGTACTTCTTTCGGGAAAATGGGCGAAGGTTATTTACGGCTTTGCTACGCTAATTCTATCGAAGCCATTGAAAAAGCCCTGGAAAAAATGAAAGATGCGCTATCGAAATTATAATTTTTTGCCTTCGGCGACCAGGGGGGGCTCTTTTTGTAAAAACCGCCCCCCCTGGACTCCCCCGCAAAAACTTTTGATTATGTTAAAATAGAAACTTAATAAGGAGGAACAATGGGTTTGTATTATGATTTTTTTAGTCGAAAGGAACTAAAACAGATGGACGCAATCAAAGAGTCCTATGGCGGTGCTGCTGAGATCATGAAAACCATCGATAAGATGCGGGATTACGAAAAACGAAAAAAAGTCGCAGCAGAAAAAGACTTTGGCGACATGTTAGAGAAAGCGGAAAAGTATGCCGGATCTCTTGCCAAAGTAGAGGATTTTATCAAGAAAGAGAATATCCGGTTCACCAAAGAAGGTGAAGCCACGACACAGGTATCCGGGTTCCAGGGTGCGCCTGTTACGTTAAGAGGGATCGAGCGGATGGCCGAAGATGGCGAAACATTGGCGCCCGCGGAATTTATTTCGGTTATGGCTTTGACAGAAGATTATGTACTCAATGGTGAACTGCTCACTACCCTGGCCATGGCAGAGAATATCATGGGATGCAAAAAATACTGTAATACCAACCTGGTAGGAACACCGCTCAGCGATGAGACTTATTCCCGGTTGGAAAAAATAACCGGTGAAAGATTTGAGACTTATGCACCCCGGGCGGGAATGAGAGCGCTGGTACTCAAAAACATGGGAACCGCATACGGCAACCTGGGAGGTGTGGAAGTAGCCAACAACAACCACCTGGTTTACCTGGACGGCATTACCCGCTGTGCGGTCAACACTGGAGGTAATTTTTACTTGAACCCCAGTTGGTCTACGATAGCCGCTGCCTGTTACTATGCCCGGGACATTGCCAACCTGACATTTAAAATCTCTATGCTGTTGGCAACCCAGAGCCCCGTGCAATTCAGGATGCTGTTAAATATTATGAAAGAATTTATCCGGGATGATGGTACTACGCCGATATATGAAGTCAATCTCGGCAACGGCATGTCGCCGGAAACTTTTGTCCAGTGTTCGAATGAATTGAAGGAATCCGGTATACCCGGTGTTTCATTGGCGGCTCATTTGCGTATTAATCCTGACCTGGGCTTGAAAGATTTTGATTGGACGAAAAATGCCCACAAAGTCCTGGCTGCCGGTACAAATATCACTATTAAATATGAAAGCGACGGCACCTCTCGTCCCATGGACACCATGGAAGCTTACTTTTTGTCGAAAGAAGACCGGTTGGCCAATGCGCAGCAGATTGGCGATGTGATTTATTATAAATGCGTCCGCTGCAGTAAGGATGCCAAAGATATTATGAAAATGGGACATAAAGCTACTTTTGCCGATATTTCTTATAGATAAAAATCGTAATCACCGCAGAGGACGCAGAGAGCGCAGAGGAGCACCTCCTTTGTGTCTCTTTGTGTAACTTTGTGGCTAAAAATGAAAGGAGTAATCATGAAACATCGAATTGCATTAGTTGGATTTGGAAACGTGGGACAGGGACTGGCGGAAATCTTGCTGGACAAGCGAGAAGAGCTGAAAACACGTTATGGCTTTGAATTTGACATCGTGGGCATCTCCGATATTGCCTGGGGAACAGTTTATAAGCCGGATGGCCTGGACATTGGCGCCATGCTGGCCGCAGCCAAAGAAAAGAAGAAATTTTCCCGTGATCTTAAGGACTGGGATGCCTTGACTATGATAAAGGAGTCCAATGCCACAGTGGTTTGTGAAATGGCCTTTACCGACCTAAAAACCGGTGAACCCGCTATTTCCAACTGCAAAGCGGCATTTGCCGCCGGGAAACATATCGTCACCAGCAACAAAGGCCCGGCGGCCCTGGCATACCGTGAATTGCGGGACATGGCCGCGAAAAAAGGAGTTCGGTTCATGATCGAGGGAACGGTAATGAGCGGCACCCCCGTGTTGAATTTAGCCGAAGGGCCGTTAGCCGGATGCCGGATCAAAGCTGCCCGCGGGATTTTGAATGGAACCACCAATTACATCCTTACTCAAATGGAAGCCGGGATGGCATACGAAGATGCCTTGAAAAAAGCCCAAGAACTGGGTTATGCAGAGGCTGATCCCACAGGTGATGTCGAAGGCTATGATGCCCGGGGTAAAGTCACTATCCTGGCCAATGTGGTCATGAATACATCGTTAAAGATCGAAGATGTTGCCTGTAAGGGTATTACTCAAATTACTTTATCGGATATCGACAAAGCCAGGAAAGCCGGTTCACGCTGGAAATTAATCGGCTCTGTGAAAAAAGAGGGAGACAAAATTACAGCTGCTGTTGCACCGGAAATGCTGCCCCTGACGCATCCCCTGGCTGGCGTCATGGGCACCACCAATGCCATCACTTTTACCACTGATCTCCTCGGTGAGGTCTCTATTGTGGGACCCGGGGCCGGTCGAACCGAAACCGGTTTCTCTATACTCACCGACCTCCTGGCCATTCACCGCTCCTGGAATTGTACATCACAGCCCACGAATTACACGAATTAAAAATAGGTGAATGGTGAATGGTTATTGGTGAAGGGTGAATTTGCGCCCTTCGGGCGAATTTTAAACACCTGCGGCGACTATACCAATCATCATTCTACCACTCACCACTCACTAATTCGCGTGTCTTCGCGGCTAAAAATAAATGCTTAGCTGTGCCGATGATAGTTTTTTGGACTGTCCCCGTCCTGTCCCCATATCGCTTTTGCATTTTTTTGTATTGCTATCGCAGTCGTTAATGTTGTGGTCGACGTTTCCGACAAAGAATTTTCATTTTTCCAAGCCATACCAATTGTCATTCTAAACTGACCCGCTCTCTACGCCTACACTGCCTACAACTTTCGATCATTTGTACGCACCGACCCAGTTTCCCTTAGCTGCCGGTAGGCCGCGTAATCAAGAGATTGAATCCCATCCGGGAATAGGCCTATCAGGAACCTTTTCTAAGATGTTTTTTACTTTCTTTCTCAGATCGGGAATCGATTGTTTGGATAGTTTGGCTTCCAGGGAAGATAGAGTTTCCAGTTGAGTCAATTGAGTAGTCAATAGATAATTTGTCAATTGATTGATAGAGGTACCCTGGTATTTTGCCTGTCTTTCCAAACGGTTTTTCAATTCCATAGGAATTCTTAAAGTTAGGACTTGAGTATTACTCATTTTTTTAACTCCCATAATTTATAAAAATCTCCCGGTGTGATTACTTTGAAGCCAAAGCCTTTCAATTCGGTATTTCTAAAGTATTTTATATTTGAAGTAATTAAATAATCACTGTTACTGGCAAATGCACACTCAAAGATCATGTTATCATTTTCATCTATTAGATTGGGCCTGAGCAAAAAGTAAATGGAATGTTTTTTCGCCAATAAAGCAATCAAATCCAGGATAGTTTCGATTTCCGGCATAGATAAATTTAGCTTTTCGAGGTTTTCTTTTCTTGCAAGAACATCCCAATACTCAAAATAAACCTGGGGGGAGAGTGCCAATTTTATCTTTTCATCCAGGACCAGTTTCAAAATTTGGTGGGATGCCCCGCGTTTGCTGTAAAGAGCAGAGAAGATCACATTCGTATCGATCGTTACAATCATTGTATAAACAATAGCACATAAAAGAGAAATATTCAATTCCAAAATTAATGAAAGGGAAGAAAAAAAGGAGCCAGTCAAAAAACAGGAGTTGTAAAGCGTCGATCCAAGATTTGACTTCACGGCATAAATCCATTATAATTTAATAATGAATAAATGAGAAGTATTGACAGAAAGGAAGCAGGAAATGAAAAAAGATTTTTTTATAACCTATCATCATGATGATGAATTAGCGGCGCGCTGGATCGCCGATATTCTTTTAAAAGTTCCCTTTTCGTTATTCATGGAATCCTGGGATTTTCTTCCTGGGGCTCAGCCCCTGGAAAAGATCGATTATATGTTGACCCGCTCTTGCTCCCCGGCGGTGCTGGTTTCCGAACGGTGGCTCCGGGCCGGGGGAGAACCCGGTTCCTGGCAGCCCGTTTCCCATAAATACCACGGCCCGGGATCCTCGGCCCTCCTGCTGCTGCGCATCGATTCCTGCGATCTTCAGCAGGCGATGGGCGCCGTAGCCTATACCGATCTTTACGGGTTCACAAAAGGGGAAACCACTATCCGGCTGCTCAACGCCGCGGTACAAGGAAAAAAAGAGACCTTGCCCGTCACCCCTTCCACCGGGCCAGGGATACTGGAATAACGAAAAAAAGAACTGGACCTCTTACTGGCCCAAACCGTCAAGCACCACTACCACATGACCCTGGACCTGGAAACCGAAGTGGAAAAAGAAGTGGAAGTAAAAGATGAGAATACCGGGAGAATCGAAAAACGAAAGCAATGGGTGTGGGAAGCCGTGCCCATGGAAAGGATGCGGAGGGTTAGCGCCCAAAAGCGAAGTTGTATTTCTTGATTGTGGTGAAACAAATGCCGAAATATGCACAGTATTGAAAAAAGGAGGGGATATGGCGGTTGAT
>Ga0315295_10006177_pt1 | contig 10221 bp, 12 predicted proteins | sample YL17G14_0_MG_FD_204453 | JGI IMG/M metagenome (GOLD analysis project Ga0315295, IMG submission 204453) | Sediment microbial communities from Yellowstone Lake, YNP, Wyoming, USA - YL17G14_0 | ecosystem: Environmental > Aquatic > Freshwater > Lake > Sediment | place: USA: Wyoming | collected... | reverse complement strand
TGCCCTTAGCCCCCTCCCCCAACCAACCTTTTCGGAGGTCCTATGGTCAAAGCCATCGTTACCGGCGTCGCCGGCCGCATGGGCAGCCGCATCGTGCACATGATGGAGGCGGCGGCGGGCATCCAGTTGGTGGGAGCCGTGGAGTCGCCGGGGCATGCCGCGGTGGGCAAAGATGTGGGCCAGGTTGTGGGGTTGCCTTCCCAGGGGGTCAAGGTGGTGGACTCCTTGGACCAGGTCTTATCCCAGGGGGAGGTGGTCATCGAGTTCACCCATCCCGAGCCGTCGCTGGCGCATCTTAACCAAGTGGCCGACGCCGGCAAGGCCATGGTCCTGGGGACCACCGGGTTTTCTCCGCCCCAGATCGCCGAGATTCACGCCCTGGCCTCCCGGGCCCACCTGGTATTCGCCCCCAACATGAGCGTCGGGGTCAACCTGATGTTCAAGGTGGTGGCCGACATCGCCCGGGTGCTGGGAGACGGTTACGACGTGGAGATCGTCGAGGCCCATCACCGCCTGAAGAAAGACGCCCCCAGCGGCACCGCCATCAAGTTGGGCCAGGTCATCGCCCACGCCCTGGGCCGGGAGCTGGAAAAGACCGGGGTGTATGCCCGCCACGGTATCATCGGGGCGCGTACCGATAAAGAGATCGGCATTCAGACGGTGCGGGCCGGAGACATCGTCGGCGAACACACGGTGCTGTTCGGGGGTATGGGCGAGCGCCTGGAGATCATTCACCGGGCCCACAGCCGGGACAACTTCGCCCGGGGCGCGGTGCGGGCGGCCCTCTGGATCGTCTCCCAGCCGCCGGGCCTCTACGACATGCAGGATGTGTTGGGATTGAAATAGGAAAAGCTATCAGCTTTCAGCCGTCAGCTTTCAGCAAAAAGATAAGATTATCGGGCGGATAGTGGCCGTCGCAAGTCGTCCGGTTTTCCCAGAGGTGTTTTTTAAGTCCCCCTTGCCTAAAGGGGGATTTAGGGGGATTATTGAAGAGGCATTATAATCCCCCCTGCCCCCCTTTAGAAAAGGGGGGTAATAATTCTGGGTTTGAAATGTCATTCTATTTTCGGAACGCTGCAATAGGGTTGATACAAGATGCGCATCGTCCGTTTTGAACAAGAGGGTCGGTCGGGTTACGGCATCCTGGAAGGCGAGAAAATCTCGGTCTTGTGGGGAACTCCCTATAATGGTTTTGAAAATACCACCGGGGAGATCATGTCCCTGCCGGAGGTCACCCTCCTGGCGCCCTGCGAGCCCAGCAAGATCGTGGCCCTGGGGCTCAACTACCGGGACCACGCCGCCGAGATCGGCCACCCCCTTCCCCAAGAGCCCTTGATCTTTATGAAACCCTCCACCGCGGTGATCGGCCCGGATGAGGACATCAGGTATCCGGCCATGTCCCGGCGGGTGGACTACGAGGCGGAGCTGGCCGTGGTGATCGGCCGCACCTGCCGCCACATCAAGGAGCAGGATTTTCGGGACTACGTCCTGGGGTACACCGCCATCAACGACGTCACCGCCCGGGATTTGCAGCAAAAAGACGGGCAGTTCACCCGGTCCAAGAGTTTCGACACCTTCGCCCCCCTGGGGCCCTGGATCGAAACCGAGATCCCGGACCCGGACAACCTCACGGTGGAGGCTTTTCTCAACGGGGAGCGCCGCCAGCACTCCAGCACCCGGAACCTGGTCTTTCCGGTGGCCACCCTGGTGGCGTTCATTTCCCGGATCATGACGCTTTTGCCCGGCGACGTCATCGCCACGGGCACACCTTCGGGCATCGGCCCCATGGCCCCCGGCGACGTGGTGGAAATCCGGGTGGAAGGCATCGGCACCTTGCGAAATCGCCTGGTTGCAGAAAGGGCACTTTAAATGAAGCAGTTTTTTGAACCCGCGGCTCGCCTGGGCCTGATCCCGCCTTACCTCTTTAAAGCCATCGACGACATGAAGGCCGAGGTCAAGGCCCGAGGCGTGGATATCATCGACCTGGGTGTGGGGGACCCTGACCTCCCCACCCCTCCGTTCATCGTCAAGAAGATGGCAGAGGCGATCCAGGACCGGGAAACGCACCGGTATCCGGCCTATTCCGGCATGAACCTCTTTCGGGAGGCGGTGGCCCGCTGGTATCAGGGGCGGTTCGGCGTGGACCTGGATCCCGAGAGCGAAGTCCTCACCCTCATCGGCTCCAAGGAGGGCATCGCCCATTTGCCCCTGGGCATCAACAACCCCGAGGACATCAACCTCATGACCTCGCCCGGCTACCCGGTTTACCAGATGGGCACCCTGTTCGCCGGGGCTTATTGCCATTTCTTGCCCCTCACCCGGGAGAACCGCTTCCTGCCGGACCTGCATGCCATTTCGCCCCTGGTGGCCCGGGACGCCAAGGCCTTCTTTTTCAACTATCCCAACAACCCCACCGCCGCGGTGGCGGATAAAGAGTTTTTCGCCCGGGTGGTGGACTACTGCCGGGAGTATAAGATTGTGGCGATCCACGACGCCGCCTACACCGAATTGGCCTACGACGGCATGAACCCCCCCAGTTTTCTGGAGGTGCCCGGGGCTAAAGAGATCGGCATCGAGTTTCACTCGCTCTCCAAGACCTACAACATGACGGGCTGGCGCTTAGGCATGGCGGTGGGCAACCGGGAGGTGTTGGCGGCGTTGGGCAAAATTAAGAGCAACATCGACTCCGGGGCCTTCAATGCCATCCAGATTGCCGGCATCGCCGCCCTGGATTCGGACCAGAGCTGCGTCCGGGAAAATTGCGCCATTCTCCAGGACCGCCGGGACCTGCTGGTGGGCGGCCTGAAGAAACTCGGCTACGACGTGGAGCTGCCCAAGGCTACCTTCTACGTCTGGCTGGCGACGCCCCCGGGCCTGACCTCCATGGCTTTCACCACCCACTTGCTGGAAAAAGCCGGGATCGTCACCATCCCCGGCAACGGCCTGGGGGCCCCGGGCGAAGGCTATGTCCGCCTGGCCCTGACCGTGCCCAAGGAGCGGATGGAAGAGGCCCTGGCCCGCATAGCCCGCCTGGGCTGAGGGGTACAAATAAGATGTTGTGGGGGAGGGGGCTAAGGGCTTTTTCGTAAGTGCCCCTACCCTTACAAAAAAACAAAAAATTCCCCCAAACCCCCATCCCCAATCCCTTACAGGGAACCTGGGGACGCAATGCATTGCGCCCTCAAGGGCGTGATAAATCACGGCTCCACAAAATTTTTGACCGTTGCCTTCACCCCCATAGCCGATGAATAATGCGCCAAACCGCAAAAACTGGCTGGAACGAAACCCCAAAAAGGTAGTCTGTGCCATTGTGCTCCTGGCCATCGGCTGCCTGGCGGTGGTGACCGAAAAGATCCTGGCCCGCAGAACCCATAACCTGATCAACCCCATCGGCATCAAACGCTCCATAAAACTGCGAGAGTTCAACCCCTTATATCGGGACGTCCTGGTGCCGGACGCCAACGCCATGCGGATGTCCGACAGTCTGGCCCAAAAAGAGTACGTGCTCCGGGTGGATCGCCAGGGTTTTATCATGCCATCCAAGATTCACGACCGCCCCGACCTGACCATCGCCTTTTTGGGCGGCTCCACCACCGAATGCACTTACGTGGACGAGGACAAGCGGTTTCCCTATCTGGCGGGGCGTCTGATCGAACAACAGACCGGCCTCAAGGTGAACTCCTACAACGCCGGCCGCAGCGGCAACAACACCCTGCACTGCCTCAATATTCTGCTGAACAAGGTCGTCAACCTCAAGCCCGATGTCGTCGTCCTGATGGAAAACATCAACGACCTGGCCATCCTGATGTACGAAAAGACCTATTGGAACACCAATCCCTCCCGGTCGCCCATTCAAGAGCGACTGCCGAATTTTAAGACCGTGGGCCAAGACCTGCGGCAGACGTTTTATTCGGTTCGGGACCTGACCTTTCCCAACCTCTCCCGGGAATTGAAAAGGCTTTCCCCTTTCCGGGGCAAAGTCAAGGGAGATGAGTTTCAAGGGGTCCGGGGCCAGAAAATCACCATCGACCAGGATGTGCTGGTCAGGGAATTTTCCCTGAACTTGCAGACGTTTATCAATATTTGCCGGGCAAGGGGAATCATCCCGGTGCTCATGACCCAGCCCAGCCGGCTGACGGATAACCCCGACCCTCTGATCAAAAAGATGATGCATCAACTGGAAATCAGCCAGGGGATTACCTATGGGGAATTCAAGGGCGCCTTTGACCGGCTCAATCGAACCATCCGGGACGTGGGCGCCAAAAACCAGGTGCGGGTGATCGACCTGGCCGGAGAGATTCCCCCGGTTAAAGAAAATATCTGTGACGTGGCCCATTTCAATGATCGGGGCTCCAGGCTGGTGGCGGCGCGCATTGTCGCCGGCTTAGCCCCGGTGATCGCCTCCTTGCCGAAAAAGCCTTTATCCCGTAACTAAAAATAAGATATGATTAACTCATGCCTTTAGGATTCGCCGCCATCACCGAACGGGCCCCGGTTATCGCCTATGTGGGATTGGGGGCTAATTTGGGCGGCCCCGAGGGGCAGTTGCGGGAGGCCCTAAAACGCCTCAACGCCGCGGAAGAGGTGGAAGTGACCCGGGTGTCCGCCTTCTACCGCAACCCGCCGCTGGGGCCGCCGAATCAACCCTGGTACGTCAATGCCGCGGCCCGGTTGCGCACCCGCCTGGGGCCGGAAGAGCTGCTGCGCTTGTTGCAGCAGGTGGAAACGGCCCTGGGCAGAGTGCGGGGGGAGCCCTGGGGGCCCCGGCGCCTCGACCTGGACCTGCTGTTGTATAACGGGGAAGTGATCTTTGCCCCCGACCTGGTGGTGCCCCACCCGGAGATGCATCGGCGGAGCTTCGTGCTGGTCCCCCTGGCGGAGATCGCCCCCCAGGCCTGGCACCCGGTGATGGGCAAGAGCGCCGGGGACCTGCTGGCCCAACTGGACCCCGCCGACCGGGCGGCATTGCAACCTATTTCCGAAGATTGAGGACAAAACCCGATGTTTCGATTACTGCTTGGTTTGGGCCTGGGATATCTGGGTTATGTGGTCATCAAGAAGGTGGCCGCCTCTCTGGGCCTCTGGCCCCAGGCGCCCAAGCCTTTGGATAAAGACCAGGAGCCGGATGTCCTGGTCCAGGACCCGGTGTGCAAGACCTTCATCCCCCGGCGGGAAGCCCTCAGGGCCGACCGGGACGGCACCACCTATTTTTTCTGCTCCGAAGGCTGTTTGAAGCGCTTCCAAAGTGGTGGCAGAAGTTGACTTTATGATATATAGTGAGAGGTCTTTATGAAATTCTTTATCGACACCGCCAGGCTGGATGAAATTCAGGAGGCCCACAGCCTGGGCTTGGTGGACGGCGTCACCACCAACCCCAGCCTCTGCGCCAAGATCGGCATTGGCACCAAAGAGCAGTTCAAGGAGCACATCCGCACCATCTGCGAGTTGGTGCAGGGGCCGGTGAGCGCCGAGGTCGTGGCCACCGAGGTCAACGCCATGGTGGCCGAGGCCCGGGAACTGGCCCAAATCCATCCATGGGTGGCCGTCAAGGTTCCCATGACCCCGGACGGGCTCAAAGCCACCCGGATCCTGGCGGAGGAGGACATCCGGGTCAACGTCACCCTGATCTTTCAGCCGCTCCAGGCGCTTTTGGCCGCCAAGGCCGGCGCGGCCTACGTCAGCCCGTTTATCGGCCGCCTGGACGACATCAGCCACCGGGGCATGGAAATCGTCGAGCAGATCGTCACCATTTTTGAGAATTACGGCTTTGACACCGAAATCATCGTGGCCTCGGTGCGCCACCCCCTGCACGTCCTGGATGGCGCGCTGGCCGGGGCCGATATCGCCACCATCCCTTACGGGGTGATGATGCAGCTTTTTAAGCATCCCTTGACGGATATCGGCTTACAAAAATTCCTGGAAGATTGGGAGCGCGCCCGCAAGTCCTGAGATGCACCAAGTAGAAACCAACAATTGGGGCACCCCTAACATCCTTACCGGAGCCCGGATTGCCGCGGTGCCCGTGGTGATGCTCCTCCTGTGCTTTCCCGGGCGGTGGGCCAGCTTTCTTGGGGCCCTCTGTTTCGTGTTGGCCGGCGCCACCGATTTCTTGGATGGGTTTTTGGCCCGGCGCCAACGCCTGGTGAGCCGGTTGGGCAAGTTCATGGACCCCCTGGCCGACAAGCTGCTGGTCTCGGCCGCCCTGATCATGTTGATCCCTCTGGGCCGGGTGCCGGCCTGGATGGCCTTTCTCATCGTGGGGCGGGAGCTGGCGGTCACCGGCCTTAGGGGGCTGGCCGCGGCGGAAGGCATCATCCTGGCCCCGGACCGCTGGGGCAAGGCCAAGACCCTGCTGCAAATGGCGGCCCTCACCGCCCTGATTTTGCATTATCCGTACGACGGCATAGATTTTCATGGGCTGGGCCTGGCCCTGTTATGGCTGGCCCTCATTGCCACCGTAGCCTCCGGGGTGAGTTATTTCTGGTCGTTCTTCCACCAGTACCCCGAAAGCCCGCTCCCTTGACAAAAATATATTCTTAAGACAAACTTAAAGGTCACTAAAATCGGAGGACTCCATTGGCCAGACATTTATCCGCCCTGAAACGGGCACGACAGAACGAAAAACGGCGGCTGCGCAACCAGAGCCGTAAGACCCGGGTCAAAAACGTGGTGCGCCAGGTGCGCCAGGCCGTGGCCCAAAAGAATGCCGAAGAGGCCCAGGCGGCCTTGCAGAGCGCCATCCCCACCATCGCCCGGGTGGCCGGCAAGGGCACCCTGCACTGGCGGGCCGCGGCCCGCAAGATTTCCCGCCTCACCCGGCAGGTCAACGCCTTGCAAGCTCCTTAGATAACTCACGCCCAAAACCCCAGGAGCACTAAAAACAATTTTGGCGCCATGGTGTAACAACGCCGTGGCGCCCGTATGCTTTTTCCCTGGCGTACTTATACCAAATCGCCAACAAAAGACAATTTCCCCGTAGGGGCGGACCCATGTGTCCGCCCTACAGTGAGGGCGCACACGCGGGTGCGCCCCTACAGTCCCGCATTTTTTGCTTGCGACTTGGTATTGGTGGTTTTGCCGAGTTTGATCCCGAGTAAGGGCCAACCTGCGTGTCAGCAATTCTGTCTGGCTGTTGAAAAACCCAAGTACAACTTTTACTGTCATTCTGAGCGCCGCGAAGAATCTCGCGGTTTTGGATTGTTGAGACCCTTCGCTTCGCTCAGGATGACAAAAAATGCCCGTTTTCTCGACAACCTGAAAAGCGCATCCCTAACCGCGCCTCCCCAAAGAAAATTCTTTTTGATTTGAACTCGGGATGATATCTTTCCTCACCCCGGCCCCATCTTGACTAAGGCCCACTCCAGCCAGAGCCGGGGGCTGCCGGTGCTGGTCTTAAGGTGGAAATCCACCTGGTGCAGCAGCCCCAGGTGGCCCTTGAGGGCCTGGTCGCTAAACCGGGCCCCCTGCTGCGCCAGGCGTTTCACCACGCCCTGGGGCACGTTCAGGCTCCGGGCCAGTTCCGTCGGATTGGCGCCCGCACCTTCCTTCACCCGGATCAGCATCCGCACCTGCCGGGCCAGCATCCCCAAGATCTTGGCCGGGGGCTCGCCCAGGTCTAAAAGGTGTCCCAGGGACGCCAGGCGCTGGTGAAAACCGGGCGCCCCCAGGGCGTCCACCAGGGCAAAGATGTTATAGGTGCGGCTGTGGCTGGCCAACTGCGTCACCAGGGCCGGGGTGAGGGCGTTTTCCGGCCCGGCGAAAAGGGCCAGTTTTTCCAACTCCTGGCTCAATTCCGCCAGGTTGTCCCCCGCCATCTCCACCAGGCGCTGGGCCGCCGCCAGGGTCAGGTTCTTCCCCAGATGCCGGGCCTCCCGGGTCAGCCACTGGTACAGCTCGCCTTCCCGCAGGCGGTAAAACCCCAGGGCCGCCTCCTCCCGGGACAGCCGCCCCCACACCGCGTGTTTTTCCACCTCCCTGGCCTTCAGGCCTTCGGCCAGGAGCACCACCCAGGCCCGGGGCGCGGGGTGGTCCAGATATCCGGTGATGGCCTTGAGCTGGGCCGCGGGGTAAAAATCCACCCGGCGCAGGATGAGGAGTTGCCCGGGGCCCCATAGGGTGGCCTCCCGGGACTCCGCTAAAAACTCCGCCAGCCCCACCTCCTGGGCCTCCCGCACCACTTTGGTGGGTGGCTCCCCGGCCTGGTCCGTCAACCCCGCCTCCAGGCGCAGCAGCGCCCGGTTCATGAGAAACTCCTCGTCCCCGTAAAAGAGATAGAGGGGTTTCGCGGCCCCGCGTTCCAGATGGCGTTCTAAGAGAGGATGGGACATAGTAATGAGCGGTCAGCTTTCAGCGGTCAGCTAAAAAAATCGGTGCGAACCTATTATATTCGTTCTCAAGCTCGGTTTGGGAACCAGAAAAAATCGATTAATCTATGGCGGGCAGTGCCCGCCCTACACTAACTGCTCTCTGCTCACTGCTCACTCCTAAATCAACAGCAGCACCTTGTCCAGCACCCGCCGGGCCAGGGTGATCGCCGCCCGCTGGATGCCTTCGGTTTTGGTGGCCTCCCCGAAGTGGTAATTGGGGTCTACCACATAATCTTCCTGGAGTACCTGGGTGTCCTTCAAGAGGACCTTGTCGCCCTTCTTTTGGCGCAGGATTATTTCCACCCTCAAGGTCACCCGGCGCACCGAGGAGCGGGAGACGGAGTCGAAGGCCACCGAGGTATTGTCCAGCGACCGCACCTTGCCTTCCAGCACCAGGTCGGCCTCCCGGTCTCCGGGGACCACCTTAACCGCCCCGGTCTGGGCGAAGGCGTTGATCAGGGCGGTGGCGAAAATGGCCTCCAGGCCCACTTCGGTGGAGCGGTTGGCGAACAGGGGGATGGCCAGGGTCGGCCGGACCTGGGGATCGGGCGGCGCCGCCCCTAAGGGCCGGTAACCGCAGCCCCACAGGCTGACCAAGAGTAAGGCGACCACCCCCAGGCGGCAGACAGCCATGGTTTCACTCCCTCAGATAACGATGTTCACCAGCTTGCGCCGGGCCAGGATTACTTTTTGGGGCGGTTTCCCCTGGAGCCATTTCTCAATGGCCGGGTCGGCCAGGGCCCAGTTTTTGATGTCCTCATCCGAAGCCGATGCCGGCGCTTCCAGCCGGCTCCGCACCTTGCCGTTGACCTGGACCACCACCGTCAGGGTCGAGACCCTCAGGGCCTCGGCCTGGGGCTGGGGCCAGGGCGCCTCTGAGACGAGCCTGGTGTGTCCCAGGGCCTGCCACAGTTCCTCGGCGATGTGGGGCACCATGGGGCTGACTAGGGGCAGGATGGCCTCCACCGCTTCCCTAAAGACCCGCAGGGTGGCCGCATCTCGGGGCCGATTCTCCACTACCAGGTAAAAGGCGTTCACCAGCTCCATCACCGCGGCGATGGCGGTGTTGAAGTGGAAGGAGTCCTCGATGTCCTCGGTCACCTTCTTGATCGTACGGTGCACCTTATGGCGAAAATCCTGCAATTCAGGGCTGAAATCCTGGCCCTGCCCTTGATAGGCCGCCACCCCCCGAATCTCCGGCAGCAGCTCCTGCACCAAATTCCAGAGGCGGTGCAGGAACCGCGCCGACCCCGCCACCCCCTGGTCGCTCCACTCCAGGTCCTTCTCCGGCGGCGCCGCAAACAGCAGAAACAGGCGGGTGGTGTCGGTGCCGTATTCTTCGATCATGTACTCCGGGTCCACCACGTTGCCCTTGGATTTGGCCATCTTGGCCCCGTCTTTCAAGACCATCCCCTGGGTGAGAAGGCGCTGAAAGGGCTCGTCGATGGCAACCATCCCCAGGTCCCGCAGGACCTTGGTGAAAAAGCGGGCGTACAACAGGTGCAGCACCGCGTGCTCGATGCCGCCGATGTACTGGTCCACGGGCAGCCAGTAGTTCACCCGGGCCGGGTCCAGGACGCCTTCTTGGTAGTCGGCGCAGGCGTAGCGCAGGAAGTACCAGGAGGACTCCACGAAGGTGTCCATGGTGTCCACTTCCCGCCGGGCCGGACCATTGCAGACGGGGCAGGCCACCTCATAGAACGACGGCAGCTGCGCCAGGGGCGAGCCGCCCTCTCCGGTGATGGCAACCGAAAGGGGCAGCACCACCGGCAGGTCGTTTTCCGGCACCGGCGCCAGGCCGCAGCGCTCGCAATAAATGATGGGAATCGGCGCCCCCCAGTAGCGCTGTCGGGAG
>Ga0315295_10006176_pt1 | contig 10222 bp, 9 predicted proteins | sample YL17G14_0_MG_FD_204453 | JGI IMG/M metagenome (GOLD analysis project Ga0315295, IMG submission 204453) | Sediment microbial communities from Yellowstone Lake, YNP, Wyoming, USA - YL17G14_0 | ecosystem: Environmental > Aquatic > Freshwater > Lake > Sediment | place: USA: Wyoming | collected... | reverse complement strand
TGTGGAACGCCCAGGCCGGTGTCCGCCACCTCGACCACGACGGAACCGTTGGACAGGTAGGTCGAGACGCGTATCATCCCGCCCTCCGGCGTGTACTTGACGGCGTTGGAAAGCACGTTGAGAATCGCCTGGTACAGCATGTCGCGGTCGCCGTTGACGCGGAAGAAGACGGGCGCCAGGTCCGCCTGGAGGCTGAGGTTCTTCTTGGCGGCCTGGGGCGCAATCGCGTCGTTGACGGCCCGCAGGATTTCCGTCACGGCCAGGTCCGCCTTGTTGACGGGCACGAGGCCCGACTCCAGGCGGCTGAGGTTCAGGATGTTCTGGATGAGGCGGTTCATCCGGTCGGTCTCGGAGGCGATGGTCTGGAAACTTTCGCGCACCTGCGCGGGGTCCGTGATTTCGCCGTCCAGGAGCATCTCGGTGTAGGCCCTGATGCTGGCCAGGGGCGTCTTGAGTTCGTGCGACACGTTCGAGACGAAATCGCTCTTCATCTTCGCGATTTCTTTTTCCTTCGTCACGTCGTGCAGCACTGCCACCGCGCCGCTGATGCGTTCGCGCTTCCTGCCTTCCACCACGGTGTTGAGAACCACTTTCCAGATTCTCGCCTGGTCGCCGGAGCCCTGCATCCACTCCACCGTGCGGTGCGGCACGAAGAGGCCGGTCTCGCGCATCTCCTGGAGGAGGCCCAGGAAACTCTTGTCGGTGATGACCTCTTCGATGGGCTTGCGGACGGCGGTCTCGAAGCGGAACCCGAAGATGCGTTCGGCCGCCTCGTTGGCGAGCAGGAGGTCGCCGAAGGCCCCCGTCACGAGAACGCCGTCGCTGATGGCGTGGATGACCGACTCGATGTGCCGGTGTTCCGCCTCCAGCACCTTGATCTGGATCTGCCGCTCCTTCGCCGTCAGGCTCGATTGCTCGATCTCGTCCTTGACGAACGCCATGTAGTGGTTGACGGCATGGCCGAGGCGCCCGAGAGAGTCGGCCTGGCTTTCGCTCAGGACCAGACCCACCGTGCCGCGACGCACCATGTTTTCGAGGTACTCGGCGATGCTCTGGATGCGCTCCTTCGGCATGCGGGCCACCAGGTATCCGCCGATGAGGCCCATGACCGAGAGCGCCAGGCCCAGCGCCAGCGTCATCGCCTTGGCGGCCGCGGGTTGTTCCAGGTCGCGCAGGGGGTTCAGCAGGAGGTGGAGGCCCACCCCCACGCCGAGGAACAGCAGAATCACCGCCCCCATGCGACGCAGTTCAATCACGGCCGACGACCTCCTCCAAATCGCGCGGTGGGCAGTCTTGCCCACCGTTCAATCACAACCAAATCGCGCGGTGGGCAGTCTTGCCCACCGCGGCGGGCAAGACTGCCCGCCGCGCACATACGCGGAGACCCGTCGCGCTATGTGTGTTCCGCTAATCGTCCGTCACCGGCAACTCGGGCCGGTCGCCCCTCGCCTTGGCGAGCAGGCGCTCGACCGTCTCGCGGCCCGCCACGGCGGGGTCCTGCAGGGCCATGTCCAGATGCGCCATCGCCTCGCCTGGGCGGCCCTCCATCAGAAGAACGTAGCCCATGAGGGCGTTGGCCTCGCCGTGCTGCGGCTGGCTCGCCAGCGCGTCTTGGAGTTGCTTCTTCGCGTTTGGCAGGCGATTGTCCAGGATGTCGCACTTCGCCAGGCCGACGAGCGGCAACACGGCGCCCTGTTTGTTCCGGGCCTGGGCCTGATAGATTTCGCGGGCCTGCGGCACACGGCCGGTTGCCAGCATGCAGTCGGCCCGCATGCTGTGGACCCAGCCGGACGCGAAGTCGGGCTGTATGAGCGCCAGGTCCGCCAGCATCGACTCGGCCTCGGCGTACTCGCCGGAGGCGTAAAGCGCCCGCGCGAGCCGCTCCTTGACGTCTGCCCGCTGCGGCTCCAGCCGCAGGGCGATCCGGAAACTCCCAATTGCCGCGCCGTAGCGTTTCTGATACGCAAACACGTCGCCCAAGGCGACGTGGCTCTCGGCCCTGCCGGGCATGCGCTCGATGGCCTCGCGAAGGCACTTGACCGCCGCCTCCGGCTGGCCCTCGGCCACCTGCAATTCCGCCTCTGCCAGGGCGTACCGCGGCTGGTTCAAGTCCAGGCGCACGGCCTCCGAGAACATGTACAGCGCCCGGTCGGACTGGCCGAGCGTCTGCTCGATCGTTCCGAGAACGTAGCGGGCCTCGGCCGATTTCGGATCGAGCGTCACGGCGTGGTCGGCGGACGCCCGGGCCGCGTCTAGGTCGCCCTTGTCGGCCTCCATGCGTGCCGCCAGCACGTAAAGCGGGCAGTACGGGACACCCGCGCGCAGAAGATCCTCGATGGTCTGGCGCGCGCGGCCCATCTCACCGCGCTGGAAGTAGCCGTCGGCCATGCGGGTGACCATTTCGGCGCGTGAGACGCTCCACCGCTGGCGTGCCTCTTCGCGGTTCTTGTCCATCCACAACTGGCCGCAGCCGGCCGCCAGGACCAGCGCCATCACGGCGATGTGGAGGATCGCTCGTTTGATCTGCATGGTCATTTCTCCTGCTGCTTGGGTGCGCTGGCCGCCGCGGCGTCCTTCTTATCGGGCGCAGGCGGCGAGGGTTTGTCGGTCGGGGGCGGCGCAGGCGTTACGGGCGGCGCTGCCGCTCGTTCTTCCGCGGCGGCCTTCTTCGCCTCGTCCATCTCCTTCAGGCGATCCCCGATACTGTCCCAGATGGTCCAACTGGGCGGCTCGTACGGTTCGCCGCGCTTCTCCGAGAGGATCGTGTCCTTCATGCGGAGGGCCTTCAGGTTGTTCGGCGCGATGTTCAGGGCCACCTGCGTGTTCCACAGTGCCCACGCGAGATCGAACGGCTTGTGGTTCTTCTCGTATTCCTGCCAGGCCTTGTCAGCCGCATGCAGGTAGAGCGTCTGTATCCTCTCGCGTGTGATCCAACTGAAGCCTTCGCGCATACCCAGGCACCGGCGTTTGGCGTCGTCGAGGGCCTGGACGCCGATCTCGTTGGCCGCCTCCGCATCGTCGATGATGTGCGGCGTCAGCAGGACGACGATTTCCTTGCGTTTCGTGTCGTCGCTGTTCGAGCGGAACAGCCATCCGAGGCCTGGAATGTTCCCCAGCCCGGGCACCTGCAACCGCGCGGTTGACGTCGCCTCCTTGAAGAGGCCGCCGATGACGATCGTGTGGCCGTCCTTGACCATAATGTTGGTCGTAACCTCGGTGGTGTTTTCGCCCGGTAGGGTGCTGAATTCGCCGTTCGGAGTAAAGGTGGCGCTGGAGACCTTCGGATGGACCTCCAGCCGCACAAACCCGTCGTCGCTGATAAAGGGCCGGAAGACGAGTTCCGTGCCGACGTCCAGGAAGTTGACCGTCTGCACCGCCGTCGTCTCCGAGGTCGTCGTGGTGACGTACGGAATGCGTTGGCCGACGATGACCTGCGACCGTTGCTTATTGACGGCCAGCACCTTCGGGTTTGACAGGACCGTGGTGTCAGTGATCGTCTCCAACGCCGCGATAAACACCGCCACGTCGTTGGTGATAAAGCCGATGTTGAGGCCGTCACCGGCCTTGGCGAAGCCTTGAGCACGGACCTGGCCCCACGAGCCGGGTTGCGTCGATGCCCGGCCGGGCGTCGGCACTGGCGCCGTGGTCGTGGAGGTGTTGACCAAAGCCGTCGGGTCGACCGGGTTGGTGGTCACCGGCGTCAGTTGGTGGAAGTCGATGCCGGAAAGGGCGTTGAAGTCCACACCCAGGGTCGTGTTGTCTTCGAGTGTCACCTCGAGGATCGTCGCTTCCACGAGCACCTGGCGCGGCCGGCGGTCCATCTGCTTCAGGATACCGCGGACTCGCTCGATGTTTTCCGGGAAGTCTTTCACGATGATCGAGTCCTGCAGGCCGAAACTGTTCGCGCCGGTCGACCCGGCGGAGCCCGACGGCAGGCCCTTCTCGGTCGGCGTGTTGGCGGCCGACACGGCCTTCGTCGACAAGGCGGGCGCGATCAGTTTCACGGCGTCCTCGCCCGTCAGGTAGTTCAGTTGGAAAACCTCGGTCACGAGGCGCGATTCGTCGGTTTTGATCGCCGTGGCCTCTTCCACCGTGTTGATGTAGATCGAATTGGCTTCGCGGATCCACTTCAGGCCGTTGGCGCGGCAGATGGCGTCGAGGACCTCGTCGATGGAGACGTTGTAGAGGTCGGCCGTCACCTTGCCCTTGACGCCCTTGCTGGCGATGATGTTGATCTTGTACTGGCGCGAGAGCAGTTCCAGGACGTTCGAGATATCCTCGTTTTTGGCATGGAGGCTCTCGATTTTGCCGTCCTGGCCCACCAGGACCGTATCGGCGGCGGGCGCGGCGTCCGAGGGCGCCGGGGGCTCCGCGGCAGACGGTTCCGCCGGGGCGACCGGCGCAGCCGGCGCCGGGGCGGGCTTGGGGGCCTCGGCCTTGGCCGCAGGCGTCTTGGCCGCGGCCGGCGACTTCTTGGCTGCTTCCGCTCCCGTTGCCGCTGCCGCGCCCAGCGCCAGGTACGCCAGCGCCGCCGCAACAGCCAGGAGCCACCTTCCTCGGTGCGTATGTCTCATTTCCTTCTCCCTCCCCGTCATGGCATACCTCCTCAGTCCATCCGCAGCACGCAGGTCGTCCCGCCGTGCCGCAGTTTGACCTTGCCTTCCTGGATTTCGGATATCTCCAGACCGGCAATGGTATCCCCCTCTCGCAGGTTTTCTCCGTTGATCACAGCCCATCGCTCTCCGGTGGGAGCGGTCAACGTTACTTCAAGCCTAAGGCCCTTGATCGTTTCAAGAATGTTCCTGGCAGGCGTCGCGAGCGCGGCCGGCGGCGCCTTGTCGGATTGCCCGCCTTCCTGACCGGCCGCTCCCTGTCCCGCGCGAGGCGCAAACGGATTGCGCGCGAGCGGCCTCGCCGCCGGCGCCTGAGCCGGGAAAAGATTCTCCACCGTCAGGGATGCCGCACGGATCTTCTCCGTGTCCATCCCCTCGGCGGAAGTCACGATGCCGTAGTTCCCCGACCGGCCGGTCCAGGGCTGCACCAGCGCCAGTGCCCACGCGCTCACGCCCGCCACGATGAGGGCGGCCGTCAGGAGGGTCTGGCACCAACGTCCGCGCGCGGTGGCCCATCGGCCCCGGGGATGCGACGCCAGCCACAACATCAGGCCGGCCCATCGCGAGGGCTTGGTGACGGCGACGGAATCAGTCGGCTTCTCGTTCATCCGCGCACCACCTCGGCCTTCGGCTCGGCCGACGCCTGCTGGGCCCGCTTGGCCTCTTCGGCGGGCAGGTAGTAAATATGGACCTCCGCCTCAGCCACAACCTGGCCCGTTTCGTCCAGGCGCTTCACGTGCAGGCGACGCATCCGGCTCAACCGTTCCAGGGATTCCACCTGCGCCAGGCACCGGTGCACGGCCTCAAACGGCCCCGTCAGCCGCAGGCGTACCACTTCCGCCTTTGCCAAGGCTACGGCGGACATGTCCGCCTTTGCCAAGGCTACGGCGGACATGTCCGCCGGCACCGGCCCGGCCGATTCCGTTTCCACCCGCTGAATCTCATGCGTCAGGCCCTTCTCAGCCCGAACGCACTCTCCGACAGCCTCCAGAAACTCGGCCAGGCGAACGTCTTCCGGCAGGCTCCGCTCGAGCCGGCCCCGGATGCTCCGCAAAGCCGCAACCCGCGCCGACACGTACAGCCCTTCCTGGCTGTTTCGGACCTTGAGGTTCACCAGTTCCCGCTGCCGCGACACTTGCGAGCCGAGGTCCGACAATTGCTGCTGCTTCGGCCAGAACACCAGCAGGACAAAGCTGCCTACCATGACGGCCGACACCAGCACGATCAGCAGTTGTTGGTGATCCACCGCCCAACGTTTTCTCAGGCCCGCCATGCTCGCCACAGAATCTACTCCTTCGCCGGCTTGGCATCGGCCGCCAGCACAAACGCGCGGCGTCCGGCGCTGTCGCCCGCCACGGCGGGTTTCGATTCAACGAGAACGGCCCCCTCGAACACGCGCGAAACCTCCATCGCCGCCAGCAGTTGGGTGATCTCCGTTTCCGTCGGCGCAACGCCCGCCACGCGGATACGGGCCCGGTTCACCTGACCTTGCGGCGGGTGCTCCACCGTCAGGTCGTCCGTCACGACACCTTCCGGCAAGAGGTCCGCCAGGGCAACCACAAGGTCGGTGGCGGTCACCTGGGGCCGCAGGCTGCGCAGCACCTCGATCCGCCGGTTGTAGACCTGCGCCTCGGCCCGCATCGTCCGGACCTTGGCCACGTCCACGTCCACCGCGGAGCCCGTGCCGCAAAGCGCCGCCAACTCGGCCTGGGCGTCCTGGACCCAGAAGCCCATCTGGAGGCTCCAGAGGACCATGGCCAGGCCCATCGCCAACAAGAGCCACGACCGAATAAAGCGGACCCGGCGATGAAACCTCGCCCGCAAATAGTCGGGTGGCAGAAATTCCAGCTCACGCACGTGGCCATCCTCCCGCCGTCATGACACCGCACCGGCTGCCAACTGGGCTGCCAGGTAAAAGCCTTTCAGACTGAGCCCGAACGCCGTCGTCCACTCCGCCAGTTCGCCGCGGCGATCCAGCACCTGGCCCAGATGATCCGTCTTGACCGACTGGAAGATCTCGCCGGGCCTGACTTCGACGCCCAGGCGCTCGCCCAGCGAGGCCGGAATGTCGACGTTGTGCGTTTCGCCGCCCGTAAACGTGACCGACTCGGGACGCGGGCCGCGAAACGTCACGCTGTAATAGCGAAGGCACAGGGCGATTTCGCTGGCGAGGTCCTCCAGGTGCGGCCGGATCGCGTCGGCCACCGCGCGGCAGACGCGCTGGTGTTCCGCATCAGGCGACCCGCCGGTCTGCGGCGGGCGCGCCCGGCGGCCGATCCGGCGCCGCAGGGCCTCCGCCTCGGTCACCGCCAGTTCAAGGCACTCCGCCACCGCGCGGTTGAACACCACGCCGCCGATCGGGATCATTTTGACGAAGACAATGTCGCGGCCGTGGGCGATGACCACCGTTGTTTGCGCCCCGATGTCCACCAGAACGCTCACGACGTTCTCGTCCTCGCGGCGGCGCAGGAACCGCTCGAATCCGCGGAACACCGCGCACGGCTCGGCATCCAGGCTCACCAGTTCCAGCCCGGCCTCGAGCGCCCACTGCATCTGGGCGTCGACCTCGGCCCGCGGCGCCGCCACGATCATGATCTCGTCCAGCACCTGATCGCCCTGTCGAACCTCGCCGGCGGGCAGGTACTGGATGACCGCCGTGGCCGTGTCGAACGGGAACCGGTTCTGCGCCTCCCAGTTGATGGCCGTCGTCCGCTCCTCCTCCGGCATCTTCGGAAGACGGACGTTGCGGATCGCCAACTGGCCCGGCGCCAGCGCCATGACCACCTCGCGTCCCCGGAAACGGTGTTCCTTCAGGATACGCCGGATGCCGCCTGTCACGACCTCGCGGCGCCGTTCCGGCAACACCTTGACGTCCTGCGGAATCACGAATTTGGCCGCATCAACGACGCGAAGGTCCCGCTCGGTCCCCGCCAATTGCAGCAAGCGAACCGTTGTCGTTCCGATGTCCAGCCCTATGGGTAACGGTTTCACTGCAAGAGCCCCTTACGACCCTCAGGCGCCCGCGCGCGTCACCGACACGATGCCCGTCAGCGTCTCAACGGCCACGGTCATGGTGATGCCCCCGACCTGCAAGACCACGCTTCCGCCGGCAGTGGGCTGCCCCAGCGACAAGAACGTCACGTAGGGCTGGCCGCCGAAGTTGGCACTGGTAACCGACACATGCGACATCCCGTTGAGGCCGCTCAGGCGGATCTCATACAGTTTGCCCTTTTTGACGGGGTCACTTATCGCAGTGGCAGCGGTGTACGCGCCGCCCCCGTAATTGGCGACCACCTTGTACGATTGCCGGTCGGAACTGAACACGACCGAATGCGGCGCCTGCGTCGTCATCGCCATGCTCCGCGCGACCTCCAGGTCCGACTGGAGAATGGCGGCCGCGGCGGTGGCCTGCGAATCGTTGGCCGATCCGATGTTCGGGATGACAATGGCCGCGGCAATCGCCAGGACGAGGACCACGATCAGGATCTCGACCAGCGTAAACCCGGCCCACGATAACGGTTTATGGGTTCTCATCATTCTGATTCCTTGGAAGCGCCCTTCTTGCCCGCACCGGTCACCTGAATGCTGTAGCTGCCGTCGCGAAGGCCCTTGTCGATGTCGGCCAGGCGCTGGCTGACCGCCTGAAGCAGATCGAGTTGCATTTGGCGTTGCTTGCCGGCATCGGGGATTCCTGCGCCATCCGACGTTGCGGCCATGACCCTGGCCGTGCCCTGGGCTTGTGCCTCATTCTGAACCGCGCTCGGGTCGAGCCTCAGCCACAGGGCGCCCGCAATGAGGCCAAGCATGATCGCCACGAGGACGAGTGCGTGAGCGATGGTCTGCAGATGTTTGGATTCCATTTCCAGGTTCTCCCAGATTATCCAGGTTTACAGAGCGGGCGCAGAATACCGCCGCTCTCTAGACGCTCGTTCATCGGAATTATCGGCACTAAAGGAGGCCGCTCTTAAGCGATTTGAGCAAGGCCGGATGGCCGGATTTGACGGACAAGAGTGCACGCGTCAAACAAGCCGGGCGGTTACACCGGCGACCGCCCGTAACAAGCCGTATCACTCTGCATTCGCCGCTCCGCATTCCGCACTGAAAAAATACTCGGGGGCAGACAACGCTCCACGCGTGTCCACCCCCGAGACCATGCCTCTTCGCCCCTACACGAAGAGGCTGGCGGTCACCGCTGCGCACCCACAGCGATTTTCACTTGTCTTACATGGTGTTGTACAGCGTGCCATCTGCCGTCACCCAGGTATCCTTCACATCGGCCCGGAACTCGCCGGTCGTGCTGTTGAACCACCAGCCGCCGTCGGCGTTCGGGGCCGCGAAGGCCGTGCCCGCGCCGTTGACGATCCGAACCGTGTTCAGGTTGGACGCCGGATTCATCGGAATGGTCTGGAGATACGGTCCCAGGTTGTGCGTCGCATCGGCCGCTGCCTGCGCCGCGCCGGCCGAATTCGTGTACGTCGTCATCTGGGCCACGAACGCCGCATCCGGATACGCCTCGGCGTCGTGCTGCATCTTGTACAGGAGCAACTGGCTGCGGATGGTCTGCAGGTTGGTCTTCAGGTTCGACTCTTTCGCCTGCACCGACGCCTGCGTGAACTGCGGGATGACGATCGCCGCCAGGATGCCCAGGATGATCACGACAATCAGAATTTCGACCAGCGTAAAGCCCTTTTTCGCCGTACGAATCATTGCAATTCTCCTTGGTAACTTGGTTCCCCTTGGGGGACGCTTTCGGGTTCGCGTTCTCACTACAATCCGGCCCTTCGTCTCACCGCCCGCCGATGCCACAATGGCTTACGGCGAGGTTCCTACCCATGTAGTACCGCGTAGTCCTTTTCTCACCCCTTTCCTACGCGTTACAAAACGGGCGGCGGCACGACGGGTCGGACTTGCTTCTGCCGCCAGCCACAACCGTTTCCTGCCGCTTCTTCGTGGGAGGCCGTGATTACTGCCTCCCCGCAATACAATTTATATCGGCCAGATAAATGCCCACCTTCACTATATTTGGCATAACCCCCAGATTTGCTATTCTTACACAGAGGGCGGGGAAAACGGCGTGTTTTCAAGTCGGCAGGCCGATAAAGACGGAGGGAATCTGTCGCGAGGCAGACATAACCATCGTGCGCACAAGGACTTAGGAGGTATTCCGGGTGACCGCCGAGAACTCTTGGACCCTTCTTACACTATGCCGGCACAAGCACTTTCCTGAGAGGTTCAGCGCCGGCAACTGAATAACCTGCCCCCCGCGGCTACCCGACCACATGGGTCGTCATTGCGGGAAATGTGCGGATACCCCCCTCCCGGAGCCGCAGGACGAGTCCGTAGTCGGCGTCCAAGTCCACAACCTCTCCAGTATATGCCTCGCCCCCCTCCTGTACGGTGATCCGACGGCCCAGGGTACTACACCTTGTAGCCGCATCGCGGGCAATGGCGGCACCCCCGTCGGGGTCGACCATCCGCCCGAGGACCTCGTCCAGCCGCACGAGGAGCGACCGGGCCAAGAGCGTCCGGTCAGGTTCCTCGCCGAGCATCCCCAAGCTGGCGACGGCCGGCCTGATCTCCGCCGGAAACGCCTCCAGCCCTTGCGTACA
>Ga0315295_10006174_pt1 | contig 10222 bp, 7 predicted proteins | sample YL17G14_0_MG_FD_204453 | JGI IMG/M metagenome (GOLD analysis project Ga0315295, IMG submission 204453) | Sediment microbial communities from Yellowstone Lake, YNP, Wyoming, USA - YL17G14_0 | ecosystem: Environmental > Aquatic > Freshwater > Lake > Sediment | place: USA: Wyoming | collected... | reverse complement strand
GGCGCCGCGGCGCGGCGAGCCACCGCGGCCATGTCCGCCACCGGACCGAGCGCCGGAAAATTCACGAGCTGCGCGCCCGCCGCCAAGGCCCGTTCGGCAACGGCCGGCTTGTAAGTATCCACCGACACCGGGATTGAGATGCGCCCTTCAAGCGCGTGGAGCACAGGCAGCAGGCGGGCCGTCTCTTCTTCTTCGCTGACCGGGGTTGATCCCGGCCGCGTGGACTCGGCGCCGATGTCCAGGATGGAGGCGCCCTGCCGCTCGATCTCAGCCGCGCGCGCCACCGCGCCGGCCGGCTCCAGGAAGCGGCCGCCGTCGGAAAACGAGTCCGGCGTGACGTTGAGGATTCCCATGATGAGCGTACGCTCGCCCAGCGGGAGCGTAATGTGACGAAGACGAAGTTGAAATCGAGGGCGGTGCGTCATCGCTTTGCAGTTCCGCGTGCCAGCGGCGTTTGGCCCAATGCCATTTTACCCATTAGAGAGGGGGCGAATCCGCGGATTCTTGTAGCGCTGGCGTCTCGCCCGAATTCGGGCTCGCCGGCTGGCCCAGTCCGCCACGGCGGACGCGGTACGCCGGGGTGATCCGGCAGGGGCCACCCCGGCGGCCGCCCAGAAACAATGAAAAGCGGCTATGGAGCGCCGGCCTCTGGCCGGCCCCGGGGCCGCCGGGACGGCGGCACTCCATATTCTCAAAGCAGACAGCAAGCGGTGCCGCAGGGGCCGGGCGTTCCCGCCGACCCGCCGGCTGCGCGGGCATCACGACTTTCGGCGGGTAACCTGGGGCTGAACTCCGCGGGCACCCTTCAGGGTTTCCGCCACTTCTCCGGTAGGCCGACTATGCAGCCAAGTGAGAGACGGTAAACACTACGGTCTTATGCGGCCCAGCGATTTTGCGAAGAGGAGCCCGTTTGCCGTAGCGCCGTATCTTGGTGTACTGAGCGGCAAGGCAGTGCAGGGCCGAATGGAACCGACCTTGGGCTCACGCGGGGCTTTCGCTGCGGTTCATACGGAGAGAAAAACGTGATAGATGGTGAATGCGCCACGCGAGAGCGAATGGACAGATTCGCTGACGCTACATTCGCGGACGGGAACGGAGGACGGCACAAAGCGTGGTACCGCGTAACATAATAATGGTTCGTGGTTTGCATCGATAGAGGCAGCGACAGACGAGCGCGCCTTTTCGATGTCACCGTCGAAGACGTAGCCGAGCATCCCACCGCTCGCGAGACCGCTCGCGTAACGTCCCTCGATGAAGCACATCATGCCTTGATGGCCAGTCACGTATTCTGAGATCAGCGACTGCCACCCAGACGGGAACGTGACGTGCAGCCGCTTCGACTCGATCACGAAATAAGGCCAAGGTTTCCTCGCCCCGGTCGAGTAAAGAAACATGAGGTCGGTTCGGCCGAGCGGCTTTTGTCGCGCCCGCTTCCGGTCGTATATCGCTACCTCGCGGAACAACTCGACCGGGCGAGCTCTCAATCCTGGATCGCGGTCAAGCTCATCTCGCAAACGGTCAGTAAGCTGGTTTTCCAGCTCCGTCGCGTGCCGCTTCTTTAGCTGGGATCCGCTCTGGTGCACTGCCATAAGAATGAAGGGAATCTCGCCCTCCGGGAATAGCGGAATCCATTCAGCGGCATCATGTCTCATCTTGCTTTGGCTTGCTCCCGAGCTTCGGCAATGTGTGCGGCGAGTTCAACGGCGTCGTTGAGGGCGGCAGTCCGTGTCCATTCGCCCCGCAGCGCGGGTTTGACCACATAGATGCGCGGACCGTCAAACACCAATCCGCTTCGTCGGAAGTCAAAGCGCCCCCAGTGTTCGATATTCGTCTCCTGGAGCCGTTGGAGCGCGTTAGCAAGCGGCTTGGAGATGCCCCGTGTCTGGAAGTTCTGTGGCGTAGGGCTCTGGCCTAACTCAACAAGAGCGAGGCCGAGATCGGGATCCACGCCGCCGAGCGCACGCACGCGCAACTTCCCGCCCGCCCAACCGTTGAGCGTTTCCGTCAGGGTCGTGCCATATGGTTCAAGCGCGGTGGGCTGAATCGGCTGAAGCGTTGGGATGGTTCGTGCGGCCTCCAGCGAAGCAGGGGTGTCGCTCTTGTCCAGAATTTCGCAGGTATCTTCGACGAGCGCCCGTTCCTGTCTGTTAAGCCCAAAGTAGTCGCAGATGAGCGGTTCAAGCTCAGTCTGGAGCCTGCGAGCCTTCCGACGCTGTTGATCAAACCATTTGTCGCGCTGCTCGCTTTCGGTGCCTGCGTCATCATCACCGAAGAGCGGACCGAACTTCAGCTTCGGTCTTTTTAGCGGGCTGTTAGGGTGTTCCTCCATCTCTCTCTTGAGTCGGCGAATTTTCGCAGCAGCCTTGATGAGGATAGAAGCGGCGTCTGGTCGGGACGCTTCGCTATCAGGGAGGAAAAACGGCAGACGGAGGACTTCCGCCATGTGAACTTTGTCGCGCTCGGTACCCAGATTGGCAGCACAGTGGAAGGCGAAGTAGCGGGCAACCTTAGAACGGAGCACCAGAGTGAGAAAGAGCAAAGGGTCAGCATCTGCCGAGGGTCCGGCGATTGATTGAAGTGAGTCCTGAAAGCGCACCCGGTAATCGAAGAAGGCAGCAGTGGTAAACCCTTGGTTCAGTAACACCAGTGGGCCTTCGTAAATCCGCTCATCGCGCAAACGATGCACCATATCACGTCGGTAGCCGCGCAATGTGAGATATGGCCCAAGTTTGTAAGCCATGCTGGCCGGCAGTGCAAACAAGTCATCGATCAATTCTGGAGTGACGAATGGGTCCGAGTCGGGCCATTCAAGCGGCTTTGGCTTGTCCGTCACGCTATCGGGGAGGAGCGGCTGAAAACCCTGGCCTTTGCACCAACGTTTCGTGCCAGCTCGCATCTGATTTGCTGTTCCCGCGAGATCGCCAAGCCGGGGAAGGGTGAAGAGAAAATTGAGCAACTTCAGATCGCGCGGCGTTCCCCAAAAATGGCTCTTCCACGCCACGCTGGTTGCCTTCTGCTGGGTTGCTGCCAGCAGCATTCGCAACGGTAGCCACTTCCGGTCCTCGGGCGCGACCCGGATGACGCCGTCCCGGAGGTCCACCCGCGAGACCTTAGGCGTCATGTATTCGATTTCATGTGTGGCCTCGTCGGGCTTACGAGGATTGAATAGCACGATGTTGCAAGGACAAAGCGCCTCTTTAAACAGGATGAAGCTGTAATCTGCAAGCTGTACGACCTTCTCCAACGTCACCCGGCGAAGCCAGCGGGACTGAAACACGTCCGTTCGGTTCAGAAAGACCTTCGATGGCAGCAGAAGACACGCGCGGCCCGTCTGCTTGAGCAAGCCGGGCGCTTCCTCCATGAACTGTTGCGCGATCTGTTTTGTTCCACGCCCGGCCCACGGCGGATTGCCGATCAACAGGTCGAATTGATTCTGCCACTTCGGCGCAACCTGGAAAAAATCCGCCTCGTGCACCACCGGATGCTCCGGTGCGCGTTTGCCTCCTCGGTGGTGAAGGAGATTAGGAAGTTTCTGGCCGGTATGCAGCTTGTAGGCGCGTACACCGGGAGGGTCAAATTGGTCGAGAAAAGCAAGGTAGAGACTGAAGCAAGCGATGCGGCACGCGGTCAGATTCTTGTCAACCCCTCGTAACGTGTCGAGGCGCTGGAGCAGCGCTTCAGCTTTTCCTTGAGCGGTCGGTTCGCTTTGTTGTGAGGCGCGCCACTCGGCGGCCAGGCGGTTGAAAAGCAGCACGAGAAAAATTCCGGAACCGCACGCTGGGTCGATGAAGCGCCGATTGTCCACGTACAGAGGCCGACTGCCTCCTAGTGCAAGGTCGAGCGCCATCTCGGCAAGGAAACGCGGCGTGTAAAAGGCCCCGGCCTCGTGTTTGCCCTCACTGTCCTCGCGTTCAAGGAAGTCCTCGTAGATCGCACTAATCGTCTCAACCGGGATGAATCCGAAGTGGTAAGCACGAAACCCAAGTGAGCGCTGCCCGCGGCCTGTCGCGAGGTCGTCGCCGTTAAGAAAACGACGAATGACATCGAAGTGTTCAGGCCGCACAAGGGATCGCTCCGCGCTCAGGTCGTCGTCAAACATGCTGCCATTAAAATCGTCTTTCAGCGCGGGGAAGAGGGTTTCGTAGAGCGCCGGGCTCGGATCGTCAAAGGCAGCAAGCAAGTCATGAAGGCGTTGCCACGACTTGCCTCTGAAGTAGTCGGGCAGCTCGACAATACCTCGGTCGCAGAGATAGCAGGTGAAAAGCAGCCGCCCGAGAAAAGCATGCGCGGACCGTGGCTCTAGGCCTTGCTCTACGAGGGTATCGCGAACTGCGGCGAGATTACGGAGCAAGTAGGCGTCCACAGCCTGCTTGGGATCGAACTTCGTCTCGCGGTCACCCGCATAGTAGTGACCAGTGCCGAGTTGGGTGTAGAAGCGTTGCGCCCAACTGGCAAGGGCAGCGAGTTCCACTGTTTCCACCAATCGCTGGTCGATATCGTCGTCAGTTGCCGTTTCTGGATTGGCCGGGCGGGTCATGGAGGAGAAAACGCGGACACGTCTCGGGTCCCGGAGTAGCAGGATAGTGGCGACGCCTTGATTCCAGAACTGCCGATGTGCTTCGGCCGCTACGGCAGGCGTGACCGGCTTCACCTCTTCCCGCAGGTACACGGTGGGAACACCGTTAAGAGTGAGCACACCTGAGAGATGCATTGGCTCCCAGGCCCGCAGCAGCATTCGTTGGTAGGCGAAAAGCTCAGGGGAGAGAAGAATCTCCTCTGGCGAGCGGTAGTAGCGGAATCCGCGCGGCGGATCGGGCAGTGGCAGAGGACGCGCAGCGCTCATTTGCTCAAGAACCGGATAACGGCACGACCGACACCCTGGATCTCCATATTCATGGCGGGCGTCAAGTCGGAATAATTAGGGTTTTCGGCACGAAGCCACACTCTGCCGCCCTTGCGAACCAAGGTTTTCAGGGTGACTTCACTGTCGATGAAGGCAGCAACGACATCGCCATTCTGTGGAACAGCCCCGTGCTCCAACAACACGATGTCACCGTCGGAAATTTGGCGACCGATCATTGAATCGCCGGTTACGCGAAGTGCGAAGGCCTTGGATCGATCCCGTATGCCGTACGATGCAGGGTCAAGCATCAGCCGTCGGTCCGATGCTGCGTGGGCTTCATGCGGCAATCCGGCGGCAATGCTTCCTAGCAGAGGGATGCCGCTGCTCTTTCGAACCAATTGCAGACTACGAGCGCACCCTTTCTTACGGGTGATACGGCCCTTCCTTACAAGCGCGGCGACATGATCGGCAGCAGCCTTTGGACTCCGATAGCCGAAACGCCCGCAGATTTCGCGGATGGTCGGCGGCGGTTCGCCGTTCTCGTTCCGCTCCTCAATGAAGCGAAGAACCAGTGCCTGCGGCGTTGTAAGGTCGGCGCCCATGCTAAACAGATGTATAGTACCGGTATTTCACGTCGAGATACAACAACAAATTCGACGTCGCTCCTTGGACACGAGCGCATCGCAAGATTACCCCCCGAAAGTCGCGTAGTGTCCACGAATCCTCCGTTGCACCTGCCAAGTCACCTATCCGCATAACGCGCTGTTCGGAAACTGGCCGACGGTCGCGGACGCCGATTGGCCAGACGCGGACTGGGTGCGCGACATAAAGGTGACCGGATGCTCACATCAGCCGGAAATTGAGGGAACCTGAGCGTAGTGAGCACCGGCCAACAGCCAGCGACGGCAGCCCGCTAAGGCACGCAGCGACAGCGAGTTAGCCGCCGGACTGATTGCCCGCCGCGCCCGCACGTGGCTCACAGCCGAAAACCTGAAAAATCGTGTCCGAACTTTATTGGGTTTGTTTTCAATCGCGAGCGAGCCGGAAGGGCCGAAAAACTTGACAGCGTATGCTATACTGAAATTATGGGAACAGGATGATGATTCCAGAGCTTTATCGGCTCCCGCCTGTATATAACCTGTAAAATACAGGCTACGGTGATGTAGCCATAACAAAATAAACGAAGTAGAAATGGACACAACAGTCCTATAATCCAGTAAACCAGCCAGTTAAGCAGCCGAAAACAGGCGACCGGCGCCCAAATCCGCGGGGCCTGAAGGCGGTCACCGGCAAGCCCCCTGCAAGGGGGCTGGTCGAATGTTTGGCTTTCAATCCCAGGCCTGAAGGCCTGGGCTACGGAAAAGTGCAGCAGTCGAATTCTGCAAGTACCTCAGGAGCCAGAATTCCCGACATCTGCGGGAAACAAGGGCCGCGAGGCGGAGACCGGGCCGCGTAGACATGCCGGATGTTACAACTCGTTCACAATTTGTTGCTTCTTTTCACGCCGTTTTGACACATCGGCTGCCCGGCTTCCGGTATCGTTCCTGGGTACGGACTTGATTGGACGGCCTGGAAGTAGTGAGATTAAACGGGAGGCGCGATATGAAGCTGAAATGGTTTCGGAGCGGCCGCGCCCGAATCCTGCTCACCCTGCAACTGGCAGTGGTGCTGCCCGCCGCCGCGCTGATCTTCCTCAATTTTCGCTACGTCAATTCTGTCCAGCGCGACAAGTTGCTGGAGGCGGCGATTCAGCGCGACTTCTACCAGGTGCTGGCCATCTCGGAGAAGAAACTCGACCAGCGCGCGCAGGCCATGGTTGCCGAGATTCAAGCGCAATTTCCCGGCTTCGGCCCGAATCTACCGGCGGAGCTTGACGGGTTTCTGGAACGGTATCCCTACGTCGCGCACGTTTTCGTGTGCGACCACGAGAAAGGCGTGATTGCGCGCTCCCAGCCGCGCCGCCTGTCTGATCCGTGGTTTCAAAAAGAGAGCGCCCATTTCATCGCCGGAATGGCCAAGTACATGCCGGTCGAAATGAAGGACCTGCTCGAGAAGTTTTTCAAAGCGGACAACAAACCTATGTTCTTCGGCGAGGCGGTGGACCGTGAAGGAGACGCCCGGTACCTGCTGATGGCGCTGTTCCCGGTCCCGCGCACTTCAAAGGAGGGGACGGCGATCGCCGGGCTGGCCCTGGACGCGGACTTTCTGAAGGAGCGCTTCTTCCCCGCTGCGCTCAACGACCTGGTTTCCGAGTACTGCTCGGGCAACGACAAGAACCGGCAGATGATCATGATGGTCCGCATGAAGGCCAAGAAGGAGCCGCTGGCGTCCTCCGCGGCCTGGGATGGAGGAGTTCCCGAAATTGAGCGCACCATGGAAGGAACCTTTCGGGGCCTGACGCTGGCCATCAAGTACCGCGGCACGACGCTGGCGGCCATGGGCGGGCACCTGGTCCGGACCAGCTTCTTGATTCTCGGCGTCCTTTCCCTGATGCTGGCCGGCGGGGTGCTGCTGACCCATCGCAACGTGGTCCGGGAGATGGAGCTGGCCAGGCTGAAGTCCGACTTCGTTTCCAACGTGTCCCATGAACTGCGGACGCCGCTCTCGCTGATCCGGCTGTATGCGGAGACGCTGGAACTGGGGCGCCTAGCGGATCCCGCCAAGTACCAGGAGTATTACCACATCATCCGCAAGGAGAGCGAGCGCCTGACCGCCCTCATCAACAACATCCTCGACTTCTCGCGCATCGAGGCGGGCAGGAAGGAATATGAGTTGCGCGAAACCGATCTGGCGGAGCTGGTCCGCAACACGCTGGACTCCTACCGCTACCAGATCGAGCAGCAGGGCTTCGTCCTGGAGCAGAGCGTGGCCGGGGATTTGCCGCCGGTGCGGGTGGACCGCGAGGCCATTGCCCGCTCCCTGCTCAACTTGGTCAACAACGCGCTGAAGTACTCGCCGAAAGACAAGTTCCTGGGCGTCAACCTGTACCGCGAAAACGGGGCCGTGCGCCTGGAGGTGATCGACCACGGCATCGGCATCCCCAGGGGCGAGCAGGAGAAAATCTTCCACCAGTTCTACCGGGTGGGAGACCCGCTGGTCCACAACACCAAGGGGACCGGGCTGGGCCTCTCGCTGGTCCGCCACATCGCCCGGGCCCACGGCGGTGAGGTGCGGGTGGAGAGCGCCCCGGGAAAGGGCAGCAAATTCACGATCCTACTGCCGCTCAAATCGGATGGGGCGCTTGCTCCGGAGGACAGTCGCCATGAGTAAGACGCGGATCCTCATCGTCGAGGACGAGCCGAACATGGTCGCCGGCCTGCGGGACAACTTCGAGTTCGAAGGCTACGAAGTGATCACCGCGGCCGATGGCCTGGCGGGACTGGAGCGGGCCTTGCGCGACCAGCCGGACCTGGTGCTGCTGGACGTGATGATGCCGCGGATGAGCGGCCTGGAGGTCTGCAAGCAGCTCAAGGCCAAGCGGCCGGCCATGCCCGTCATCCTGCTGACCGCGCGCGGCCAGGAAGTGGACAAGGTGGTGGGCCTGGAGCTGGGCGCCGACGACTACGTGACCAAGCCGTTTTCCATCCGCGAGCTGCTGGCCCGGGTCAAGGCCGTGCTGCGGCGCGTGTCGGCGGCGGCCACGCTCGGCGACCAGTACAGCTTCGGCGCCGTGAAAGTGGACCTGCGCGGCGAGCAGGTATTCCGCGACGGCCAGCCCCTCATGCTCTCTTCCAAGGAGTTCGCGCTGCTGAAGTACTTCATCTGCCACCCGGGCGAGATGCTGAGCCGCGAGCGCCTGCTGGACGAAGTATGGGGGTACAGCCATTTCCCAACCACGCGCACCGTCGATACGCACGTGGCCCGGCTGCGCCAGAAGCTGGAGCCCAATCCGGAAGCGCCGCACTTCATCTTGACGGTGCACGGCAGCGGCTACAAGTTCATCGGCTGATTTGTATTTCGGATTGCGGATTTGATTCCGCAATCCGCAATCTGCAATCTGCAATCACAGAAGGGGCTACCTATGGCGAGGGCAGTAATCCGGGCCAAGCGGCCGCGATACCATTGCCGGCCGGGCAAGCCGCACCGCCCGCGGCCCCTGCCGCCCACCGGCGCGCGCGGATTCCCGGCTGCTCAACCTGCCCGGCACCTGGTGACCGACGAGCGTGTGGCGGAATTCCAGCGGCAGCACGCCGATCTGCACCAGGCGCTCTTCGAGGCGGCGTGGATCCACCGCAAGATCACGGCGCCCCGCCAACTTCAGCGCGGGCATTTTGAGATCGCCAGCGAAACGTTCGCGGTCCGCCACTTGTCCGGCGATTTCCTGTGCGCCAGGGATGTGGGAGGGGCAACGGCGCTGGCCGTCGGCGACATTGCCGGAAAGGGCATCGGAGCGTGCATGTGGACCACGTTCCTGGCGGGCCTGTTTCACCTGCACGCCGCATCCGCCGCCGGCCCGGCATCGGCGGCCACTTCCATCAATCGGGCTCTCTGCCTGCTGCGTCCCGCGGCGCCGCTGGCCACCATGTTTCTCGCCCGCCTGGACTGGCAGTCCGGTGAACTGGCCTACTGCAACGCGGGCCACCCGCCCGCCTTGTTGTTGCGCTCCGGCGGAGCGGTGGAACGGTTGGAAGACGGCGGCCCGCTGCTGGGGGGCATGCCCAACGCCTCGTTCCGCCCCGCCCGGGTGACGCTGCGGCCGGGTGACACGCTGGTGGCTTTCTCCGATGGCCTGGTGGAATGCCGCAACGCCCAGGACCGGGAATTCGGCATCGAACGGCTGATTGGCGCCGCCCGGCGCTCGCCCGGTTCCTCGTGCGGCCAGATGGTGTTTTCCCTGCTGACCGCCGTGAACGATTTCGCCGGCAACCAGCCGCGCGACGACGATATCAGCATCATGGTGGTGCGCCATAATGTCCGCCCGGCCGCGGCGGTATAATATCCTGGTGGTCGTCGCCATCCTCCTCTTTTCGCTGTCGCTGCAGGGAAAGCCGGGTGCCAAGGCCGAGCCCCAGCAGAAACCGGCCCAGCCCGACGTGGTCAACGTGGATCCGACGGCGCCGCCCACCGAGCCGGAACCCGCCCCGGTCGTCTACACGCTGAACCCGGACAAAGCCGCCAAGGAAGTGCGGGTGGGCGGCTTCCACATGAAGCGCCATAACTGGAACGCCGCCGTCGCGCGCTTCCAGGAAGCCGTGAAGTGGAACCCCAAGCAGGCCGACGCCTGGCTGAAACTGGGCGAAGCGCGCGAAAAAAACGGCGAGGCAACCAAGGCCCTGGAAGCCTATCGCAAGTACCTGGAGCTTGCGCCTAACGACAAGAAGGCCCGCGAGGCGCGGAAGGCCGTGGCCCGCCTGGAGTGCGACTTGAAGTGACGCCGGG
>Ga0315295_10006171_pt1 | contig 10223 bp, 10 predicted proteins | sample YL17G14_0_MG_FD_204453 | JGI IMG/M metagenome (GOLD analysis project Ga0315295, IMG submission 204453) | Sediment microbial communities from Yellowstone Lake, YNP, Wyoming, USA - YL17G14_0 | ecosystem: Environmental > Aquatic > Freshwater > Lake > Sediment | place: USA: Wyoming | collected... | reverse complement strand
GGTTCCAGCTGCTCCTGTGACTTCTGCGCATCGATCATCCGCTTTCTTGCTTCATCGATTATTTTTGCCGGGGCAATCCTCACCACATTGCCGATCTCCATCTTCGCGAGATCCTTGCTCTCGAGGATGACATCTAGGGCCTGGTCCCAAGGCACATCCTTGAGCCGGATGGTGATGGTTCCCTTCACATCGTCCGAGGTCACGATATTGAGACCGCTTACATCAGCGATGATGCGTAACACATTATGTATGTCAGCGTTCTGGAAATCGAGCGTTATGGGCTGCCCTTTGTATTTGGGGAGCAGAGAGCTCACAATCGTAGGGGTCATGACGGAGGCCTTCGAAGAAATGGGTTCAATGGGGGCCATAGAAGCTTCCTGCGCGGGCTTTTCAACGACGGTCTTCTTCTGCGCGACTATGATCTTGGCCTTTTCGCCCTCCTTTTTCTCCAGGGCCTTTATCTCGGCTGGAATGTCGAAGTCCATGAGGAGTAGATTCTTATCTTGGGAGATGAAGTAGGGCGCCATCTGTTTCATGCTGATCTCGATGAGGACATCCTTCCCTACCTGCTTGGGGAGGATCCGATCGACGGCGGTCACGAAATCCCGCGTGATGAAAGGGCGTACCAGGCTTTCGGGTATCTTCGCATCCTCTATCTTCAATATGACCGTATTGTCCTTGCGCACCACATCATATGTGGCCTTGTCATCCAGCCCGATCGTGACTCTCGACTTGTTGTCAATATTCATGAAGTCCACACTCTTAATCGTAAGGGCAGCAGCATATGCAGGTAATGCAAGCATGCCAATGAATAGGATAAAGATAATTTTCTTTATTTTCATAACTACCTCTCCCCCTCCTCTTTCCTGAGCGAAAAAACTACCTCGCGTGTGTTGACACGGCCCATATAATCCTTAAAGTGCTGTTTTATCGTTACATCATTTGGCGTAATGCTCGTAACGATGCCAGAGTTCTCTCCAATCCGGGTCCCTTCCTTGACGATGTAGCCCAATCCGGAATTGTCCTGGACGAGTGCCCGTGGCTCTTTACCGACAATGATGCCGACAAGTTCGACCTGGGAAAGTGCGATCTTCTGGAGCGGATCGATGATCTTCTCTTTCCCCTTGGTCTCTTCAGGTTTGCTGATCTCATAAGATTGGAACGGATCCCGCACTCCCATGACCACATACTCTGGTCTCTGTTTTTCCTCGCTGACCAGGACTGGCTTGATCTGTTGGGCTTTCGTCGTCTGCTTGGGGGCTTCTGGAATCTTAGTCGCCGTCTCTTCCTTGGTCTTTGCAGGACACCCCAACATCCCCAGCAGAAACACCATCAATACGATGATACCTATCTGCCTTTTCATCGCGTGGTCACCCCTTCGATAAACTTGTATGTGGTTGCCATGCAGGATGTCATAGTGTTCGTCCTCCTATCAGATCCTTTTTGCGGGGATCCCATAGTAATATCAAACATATTCACGATTCTGGGCATCTTGGAAACCTTGTCGAAAAAGTTGACAATATCCCGGTAACTGCCTTGCACCTTGATATCCACCGGTATCTCGGCATAAAAATTCTTGGGAACCTCAGATCTCGGCCTGAACAGGAGAAAATCGAGGCCAGAAGACTTGCCAAGGGCGGAAATGGTCTCCAGAAGCGTCGGTATCTCACTCTTATCCGGGAGCTGCTTGAGTGCCAGCACGAGTTCATGCCTGGTTTGTTCAAGCTCGGCCTCATATTTCGGCCGCTCACTGACGATCGCCTGCTTGGCAGAGAGTTCCGCCCTCAACGTGGCAAGCTCCGGCTCGAGGGTCTTTACCTCGGCTATGACGGGACGGTAAAGGAACTGCCAGTAGAACGCAATGATGATTCCAAGGAGCACGATAAGGATAAGAACCTTTATTATGGACTTCTGTCTCATTAAGGTATCTATCACGTTCATATCCCACCTCAAGCAGGTAACTTAATTTTGCATTGGATCACAAACTTATGGTTCAAGCCCTCCTGCTCTGCAATGACAAGCTCCACATCTGTAAAATGCTGTGAGCCTTGGAGCTTTTTCATGAAGTCGGCAATCACCGTATCATCAATCGCCGTGCCTTCGAGCACGAGTTTGTTACCGGTATTGTTCAGGGACTTGATCCACGCCTTTTCCGGGATGAGGATGCTCAATTCATCGAGCATCTGCACAGGCCCCATCTTCTTGGTATTCAGATCCTTGATGATATCGAGTTTCCGTTCTAATTCCTGTTTGCGCTTCTTGAAATCCTCGATCTCGCCTGCCTTGATGGTGAGCTTCTGTATCTCGACCTTGGTAGACACGATATCCTGCTGCAGGATATCCTTACGGTACTTGATTGAACCCTGGATGGCCCCAAGACCTATGACGAGAACTAAAACACAGACCCCGAGGACGATGAGGTGTTGAATCAGGGTCTTCCTCCTCAACTCAGCTTTGATGGGAAGCAGATTTATCGTTACCATTTGTAATCCGCCCTCCTTAACGCCAAGCCTACTGACACCGCCATTTGGGGTGCAATATAGGCCATGTATGCGGGATCAAAGATCTTCTCATCCCATGAGATGGCATTGAACGGGTTCACCAGCTCCACCGGGATCTCCATCTGTTTCTGCATAAGGGTAATCAGCCCTGGGGTCCTGGCAGCTCCGCCACTCATGTATATTCGTTCGATATTTTCATTGACCATGGTGGAGAGGAAGAAATCGAGCGTCCTGCGTATCTCCTGCACGAAGGTTTCACAGGCCATCTTGAAGATATAGTTGATGCGCTCGAGATCGATCCCTTCGATATTCGCACCACGCTTGACATTTTCGGCCCGCTCGAAACTGACCCCGAACTCTCGTTGGATGCGTTCCGTCAATTGCCGCCCTCCCATGGATATGTCCCTGGCAAATACGGATGTTCCATCCTTCAAAACATTGATGTCGATCATGGACGCACCAACATCCACCAGCGCCACAATGGACTCCGGTGCATCGGGGTAGTTGGTCTGGTACATGGTTTCCAGAGCAAAAACGTCGATATCCACGACCATGGGCTTGAGGCCCGCGTTCCGGATAGCAGATGCATAATCATCCACCATCTCCTTCTTCGAGGCCACAAAGAGGACATCCATCATATCCGAGCGTTCGAGACTTTCACCGAGGATATAGAAATCCAGGTAAACATCGTTGATATCGAAGGGGATGTACTGCTCCGCTTCGACCATCAGCGTCTGCTCAAGTTCAGTATGGGTCATCAAGGGGAGTTCCGCCTTCTTTACGATGACCGAGTGGCCTGATACGGCCGTTGCTGTCCCCCGGACCCGTACCTTGAGATTGTCCCTGATGTTTTTGATGCTCTCCACTACCGTCTCTGAATCCATGATGTCCTTGTCAACAATGCACTCAGACGGCACCATACTTAGACCCAGGGCTTTGAGTTCATATTTGCCCCTTGTCTTCGCCAGGTCCATCATCTTGATCGTATGAGACCCGATGTCCAATCCTAACAAAGTCTTTTTCTCGAATAACATCTCCTCACCCCGTTATCAGTTCTTTTTCTTTTTAATCACTACGATGGTATCCCCAGGCCTTATGAGATTCATTTCCTTGGTGATGATGTGTTCTATGTATGGCAGATTTTCTCTGAGCAGGGATGCTTCCTGAGCTAAGATATAATTCTCCTGCCGCAGAGAGGCATTCTGGGCATTGAGGGCCTTGAGTTCCTGCTTGAGATGATATGCCCGGATCAACCCCTTTTCCCCCGGTATTGTAAAGAGCAGCGCAACGGCTGCCGTTGTGACAAGACCATATGAAATGCAATGGGTGATCTTCATTGTCCTTATTATATACCAAGAATAAATTTGCATCATTAAAAATCAATGCCTCTATACACATAGCAAATGTATCGGGATAAAAAAAAAATATCTTAACATGTTTTTTAATATTATATGCAAATTCTTTAGCGAATCAAGTACTTCCAAAAGAAAAGCATGGTTCTCCATAACCAACGGGATATCTCCTTCAGGATATAACGAGGAAAATCGCCTAGATAGCTTCTTATTCGCTATATTTATGATAGAACCCTACGAGCATGCCCATCATGAAACCACCGATATGCGCAAACCAGGCAATCGATGTCTGCATCCCAAGAGAAAGATATCCGTTTGCCCCCTGCAGCAGAAACCAGACCAGCATGAAGATAATGGACGGGACTTCGACTACCTTGATGATGAAGAAGATCGGGACGATGGTGACAATCTTCGCTCTTGGATAGAAAATGAGGTACGCACCCATAACCGCTGCAATTGCACCAGAAGCCCCGATGACAATCAGCATGGAATGTGGATGAACAATTGTATGCGCATAAAATGCAAAGAAGATGGCAATGGTATAAAACATGACAAAACGGATCCACCCGAATTCCCTTTCTACCGCAGGCCCGAATACCCAGAGGAAGAGCATGTTCCCGAAGAGGTGAATGTATCCAGCGTGCAGAAAACCGGAAATGAATATGGAGCGGTGGAGCAAGAGGATACTTCCAGATCCTTGCATGAGGTATATGAGGATATCGCGAGGGCTCACCCCATAGAGCTCGATGATCTGCTTGCCCATGCGGATTTCCTCAATGAACATGGCCATGTTGACTACGATGATAAGGAAGGTGAAGGCCGGAAGCCTCTTACCTGAAGTGGTGTCTTTGATAGGGATCATAGCCTATGGTCCTTATCATGAAGTAAAATCGTATTTCCAGAAAAAAGCCCCCATTTCCCCCAAGCGATAAATGATGAAGGAAATCATCCCTGAAGTACCTGTGGACATGATCTTCCGCTTGCAGTATAAGCCTTCTGCGATGAAGAATATGGGTTCACTGCTCATTATTGCCGGGATTAGCATCCTCATCGTGGGCCTCATGCTCAGATTTGGCGGGATACCCCTAGGCGGGCTCCCTGGTGACATCAGGATAGCCAAACCAGGCATGGGCTTCTATTTCCCCATCACCACCTGTATCATCTTCAGTATCCTCATCAGCCTTATTCTCTATCTCTATCGCCACTTCAGGTAACATCGTATCATGTTGATAGATGCCTTTATCTCATGGTTCATGCGGCAAAAATCCAGGAGTTATCTTACCTTTGAGGACACAGGGCGCATAGAGCCCCCCACTCCACCGAAAAGGCCTATTCACCTCTATATCCACATACCATTTTGCATTCGTCTCTGTCCTTACTGCTCCTTTCACCGGATACCCTTTGAAGAAGGTATTGCCAGAAAATATTTCACGGCATTACGTGAAGAACTCAGGATGTATCACAGGTTGGGCTTCCTCTTCTCCGGTGTGTATATCGGTGGAGGCACACCAACCATTCTCATGGATGAAATCCTTGAGACCCTTGATCTTCTGCATGAGCTCTTTGCCCCATGCGACATCTCCATCGAAACGAACCCGGACCGCCTCGCACGACTCGTCATCTCCGCGCTTGCCGATGCTGGGGTGGGCAGGGTTTCGGTCGGCGTCCAGACCTTCGACGATACCATCCTGAAGCTCATCGGCAGGTATGAGAAGTACGGCAGCGGTGCACAGCTGCAGGCCAAGATCCTCGATGTCATCGGCATGGCAAAGACCCTCAATATCGACATGATCTACAACTTTCCCGTCCAGGAGAAATCCCAGCTCTTGTCTGATCTTGCGATCCTCGATTCGATCAGACCCGATCAGATCACCTTCTATCCGCTCATGGTCTCCGATGCGACGCGCAACGAGATGACAAAGACTATGGGGAAGCGCAGCCTTGCCAAAGAGAGACGATTCTACAAACTCATCTCCTCTTCTCTCTCCCCTGAGTACCGAGCGAGTTCCGCATGGTGCTTTTCGAAGGGGGGAGCCATGATCGATGAATACATCGTGAACAATGATGAGTATGTGGGCACCGGCAGCGGAGCCTTCGGTCTGGTGAAGGGTGCCATATATGCCAATACCTTCTCCATTCCTCTGTATATCGATAGCATTGCACAAGGCAGACTACCGATTCATGCCAGAAAAGCGTTCTCCCTCAAAGAGCTTGCACGCTATACCTTCCTCATGGACCTCTTTGGCCTCAGGATGGATAGAAACCAGTTCAAGCACAAGTTGGGAAAAGATGTCTGGCAGATGCTGTCCCTCGAATGCCTCTTCTTCAGCCTCATCGGTGCCTTATCGATGGACAGCCGGTTTCTAAGGGTGACACCGCGGGGACAGTATTATTGGGTGATCATGATGCGGGAGTTCTTCATAGGGGTCGATAACTTCAGAGACCTGGGCAGATCGGCCGTTGGGTAATCTACCCTCCTGCATGGCGATTATTGGACAAAACTCACTCTTCCCCTGGGTCTTCAGGGGGATAAAGGCGCAGAACTTTTCATCAAAACTGACTGTCGAGTCGCTCGATGAGGAAGTCGATCTCCTTCTTCGTCTTGAGATTGTGGGTATATTGGGTATCGATGACCTCGATGGTGTGGATAACGGACGTGTGCTTTCTCGAAAATGCCTGTCCGATAGTCTGAAGGGATTCCTTGGTATAGCGCCGGCAGAGGAAAATGGCTACCTGTCTCGGATAGATTATGCCCTTTTTGCGGGAGGAGGACACCAGAGACTCCTTGGTAATGCCGAAATTCTTGGCCACAAAATCCTGGATATACTGGATGTCGATCCTCGCCTGTTTTTCCAGGGTGCCTTCGAGGATCTCCTTCGCCAGAGCGAGGGTGATCTCCCGCTTCATGAGGGAACTCATGGCGGATATGGTCAGTACGGCGCTCTCCAGTTCCCTGATATTGGTGGTGATGTTATCAGAGACGAACTCCACAACATCTTCCTTGAGAATGATGCCCTCCCTGTTCGCCTTGTACCGGACGATAGCGGCCCGCGTATCCTTGTCGGGACGCTTGATATTGATTACGAGGCCGGAGGTGAACCTCGACTTCAAGCCCGTGTCAATGTGCGGCATGGAAGAGGGCGGCCTGAATCCGGAAAGGACAATCTGGGTGCCTGAGCAGCTGAGGTCATCCAGGACGCAGGCCAGCTCCATCTGGGTTTTTTCCTTGTTCCCGAAGAGGTGGACGTCATCGATGAAGAAGATATCTAACTTCGAGCCTTGATAGGCATGCTTGAACTTGTCGAGGCAGTTGTTCCGGATAGCGTAGACGTATTCCTGGGAGAAATCGCGGGCGGTGGTATAGCGGATACTGAGCTTTGGTTTGGATCTGATGACCCTGTTTCCTATGGCATGGGCTATATGACTCTTGCCAAGACCGATATCCGAATAGAAGTAAAGGGGGTTGTACCTGCTGCTCTCCTCTTGCGAGACCGCTATGGCGGCTTCATAGGCGAAGGCGTTGCATTTCCCCACGACGAAATCCTCAAAGGTGAACCGCGGATTCAGGCCGCTAGCGCTCCCGATGGTCGATGAGGGCGGAAGCACCATCTGAACAGGTTTCTGTACCACAAGCGCGTTGCGCCGTTCCTTCCTGGTGCATACGAGAAAATCGATGTCCACTGGACTTCCCGCCGAGGACCTGATGCAGCGTGCAATCAGCTCCTTGTATTGCTTTTGAATATACTGCTGCATGAAAAGGCTGGGACAGAATATGAGGATGCCACCATTCTTTTCAGAGAGTTCTATCTGCTCCATCAATGCTTTCTCTGAAGGAGCGGTGATCTCGGCAACGATCGACTTATGAAGTTCTCTGAGATCTAGCGTAACCACACCAAGCCTCCAAATATTCTGGATTATGAAAAGATTGCATGTTGAATGGGGCGCATAATGTTCCTTAACCGTTCAAAGGTCAAACTCGGGATACGTCGATTATCAGCACAAAAGAGCGTATTAAATATGCCAAGTATAATCAATATGTTATTAGTTATTCTCTCGTATCGTCAATGCTTTATAGGCAAGGGGGAGTGCCCATATCAAACCATGGTTTCATCGACAGCCGGGGGGTTTTCTACATTTTGTAGAAAACTATGAGCTCTCAAAATCTACGACTTTCTTTTAAATCTTTTTGTTTGCGATACATATCAAAATATTGTTTGGCAGGACCTGTCCAACTCACATCCTTTTTCATGGCATTCTTTTTCATCTCCGCCATAAGCTTCGGTTTGGTCCAGAATATCCGTACCGCCTTGCGCACGGCATCCAGAAGAGAACGGCTGTCAGTCCCCAGCACCCTGATCCCACACGGCTTTTCCCCCTCACCAAGGGCTCTCACCGTATCCATAAGCCCGCCGACAGGGGTTACGATAGGGATACTGCCATAGTGCATGCTGATCATCTGGTTGAGTCCGCAGGGCTCGAACCTCGAGGGCATAAGGAAGAAGTCGGAACCAGCCTCGATAGCATGTGCGAGGACCTCATCAAATCCGATGAAGACCCCACATCTCTCGGGAAATACACCCGCTAACCCCCTCAGGAGCTCCTCATACCCAGCATCTCCATTTCCCAGAATGACAATCTGGCACCCCTCCCGGATCATCTCAGGGATGATATTCAGGACTAGATCGACCCCCTTCTGTTCCACCAGCCGGCTGATGAGACCAAAGAGTGGTATGTCAGCGCGTACATCCAGTGAAAAACGCTTCTGGAGCGCCTCCTTGCAGTCAGCCTTGCCACGAAGATCTTCAAGACGATAAGGGCTGGGAATGAAGGAATCCTGGCCCGGATCCCATACTTTGATATCAATGCCGTTGGTAATGCCTGTAAGCTTATAGGAAACCGATCTCAGGAGACCGTCCAAGCCCACTCCATATTCGGGACGCTGGATCTCCTGGGCATAGGTTAAACTTACCGTGTTGATCATATCTGAAAATACGATCCCGGTCTTCATGACATTAATACGGCCATAATACTCCATGCACGAAGGATTGAAAAATTCCCAGGGCAGGAAAAGGATGGGCCAGAGGGAGACGTCAAAAAGCCCTTGGTAGGCAAGGTTGTGAATGGTAAAGACGGTGACGATACCCTGAATTTCTAGAGCGTTCATATAGGCGGGGATAAGGGCTGTCTGCCAGTCATTGCAGTGGACGATATCGGCCTCCAGAAAGCGTATCAACTCCACACAGGCGCGGGAGAAGAAGGCAAACCGCTCGAGGTTATCCGGGAAGTCCATGCTTGCATAGGCATAGAGCTCGCCCCTCCCAAAATGCTCGTCATTGTCAATAAAATAGACCTCGCCATGCCGCAAGATCGTTGCTTGGGCAATACCGCCACCCATGGGGAAGAAGATCTCGGTCACTTTCTCCATCTTGCGTCCCGATGCCTTGACATGTCCGTAACAGGGCATGACCACATCGCATTGAACGCCGAGTTCCCTTAGGGCAACGGGAAGCGCCCCGCTCACATCGGCGAGTCCTCCGGTCTTGGCATATGGCGTTACCTCAGGCGAACAGAACAATACCCGCATGCTAAAATAGTAGCAGAATTAAGCCCTTGGATAAAGACTTTTTGGAGCATACCGTTGCTTTTCCAGGCGTGTGGCCGCTTCCCAGTGTGGCACCGGTCTATTCCCGTGCGACTGAATGCACCGTCTCGTATCACACTGTCCACCCCGCATACATCCTCAGAGAAGTGAACCATATTGCCTGCCACCCGGCAAGGAATTCCTGGTGACTATAGGGCATGTCCACTATAATCCACGTCGCATGTCTGGTGTATAAATTGCTACTACTTACTCACATGTGCAAAGCAGAATGGTACTACGAACATGCGTTGGCATGGCTGAATCTGGAAAGGGGATTGGCATGTTAAGCAGATGGATCCTTGTGCTCCTATTCGTCCAACTAGTCATATCGGGAGGATGCGGCAGCGGCGGGGGAGGCAGCGATAACAGCACGCATAGCGAAGATGACGGCATAGGGGGCACGCCCGAGGAATCAGCCCTAATCGCAACCGTCGTTGCACCACAGGCTGATACGACCATCACGGTTGGGCAATCAATCGTTTTTCAGGGAACGACTAGCGGGGGTGAAGGTAAGATCGCCTATCTATGGACCTTCGGTGGGGCCGCCGAGAACTCCACAGAAAAAGTCCCTGGCACCTTGACATTCAACACCCCTGGGACCTTCGCTGTCACATTCACCGCCACCGATGAGCGCGGTAGCGTGAGCAGCAATGCAGTGACCATCACGGTAATGTCCCGCGGAATACCGATCGCAACCATCACCTCACCCGCCTCCGATACGGTAATTGC
>Ga0315295_10006170_pt1 | contig 10224 bp, 5 predicted proteins | sample YL17G14_0_MG_FD_204453 | JGI IMG/M metagenome (GOLD analysis project Ga0315295, IMG submission 204453) | Sediment microbial communities from Yellowstone Lake, YNP, Wyoming, USA - YL17G14_0 | ecosystem: Environmental > Aquatic > Freshwater > Lake > Sediment | place: USA: Wyoming | collected... | reverse complement strand
ATGGGCAGGGTCGTATGCAATGCAATGGTCTGGCTGTCACCGAGCAACAAGACGCTCATAGACCGCGGCTGCCGCCTGATATCTCAGCAGACCGGATGCAGCTACGAGCAGGCGTGCATTGAACTGCACGTGGCAATGGAGGAAGTGCAATCACAACAGGAACAAGGCAAAGAGGCGCCATCGCCCGTTGCGCTGGCTATCGAGACAATCAGAGCAAGGCACGACAAGACCCAACTGTCGGAGTAGCTATCCCCCACACAACACGCTTGACAAATGTTCTTCGCGCACACGTTGGAACAGGCCAGGAATCGAGAGGCTATATCGGCTCTGTACAGACCCGGATTTGCCGGAACATTGTTGAATTTGAGATGAAGTTGTGGTATTTCAGATCCTGAATTGTACAGGAGTGCTTTGAAAAAAGTGCTGATCACGTAGTTTATGGAGCAATTTATAATGTGGAGAGCATTGATTTGTTTGATCTTGCTGGCTGGATCGCTGACTCCGGCCGGTTGTGGTGCAAAAAGTTGTGTTCACAATAAAGAGACGGAACCAGTCGAGTCCGATGATCGTCTTGGAGAAATGGTGACCATTCCTGCCGGCAGTTTCTTTATGGGCAATAATGGCCGCGAAGGATTTGATGGTCCTGAGGAGTTTCCGCAGCACTCTGTTTACCTTTCAGCCTACCAGATAGGCAAATATGAAGTAACGCGCGGTCAGTACCGTAGGTTCATTGAGGCCGGTGGCTATGATGATCCGAAGTATTGGTCCGCCGAAGGTTGGAAATGGAAAGAAAGTGATGTAATCATTTATGCAGGAATGCACGGCGAAGTTAGGGAAACCGTCAGGCCAAACAGAGAAGAAAAACGCAATCAGCCGGAGCATTGGCAACCCGAACAGGAATGGATCGGACATGGGTATAACCACCCCGTCTTTATCCAAACGGATGAGCATCCTGTTGTAGGCGTGACATACTACGAAGCAGAGGCCTACTGCAAATGGGCGGGCGGAAGATTGCCGACTGAGGCGGAATGGGAGAAAGCTGCGAGATGGGACCCGAAGAATCAGCATGCTAATATCTGGCCGTGGGGCGATACCTGGGACCCGGAAAAGTGCAATAATCCCGAAGACCGCAATCCCGCCGGGGGAGGATACAGAACCAACCAGAGTGCTCCGGTGGGCAGCTATCCGGACGGAGCCAGCCCTTATGGGTGCATGGATATGGTGGGTAATGCCTACGAATGGGTCGCCGATTGGGCCAAATCATACCCAGGCAATCCAAAGCCATTCGAGCACATGGGCTATCATTTTGTCAGAGGTGGTTGCTGGGACGACGGCCCCTCCAGCGTTCGTTGTGCCTACCGGGGTTGGTATCTTCCCCCCGGCAGTGGCGGTGTCGGCCCGGGCGACAGCGACTACATTGGATTCCGTGTGGCTCGCTGAGGTTGCCGAACTCGAGCCTGCTGCCGTCACCGCTGCATCGGACTGGTTGAAGGCTGTGGACTCAGAAGAATATGAAAAGAGCAGATCACCAGCTTGACTCACTTCGGGTAGAGCAAATACCGTTTCCTAATTTGCAGAAAGGAATTGAGCCTGGCCTGCCAGCTTTCCTTGAGCTTCTCCAGTGAGGATCGGGCTGTAATGGCGTTGCGCGCGGCGGCGCTCCCGCACAAGTTATCGAAGTGCCCTGCTCTCCACTCGAAATCGTCCGGGTACGTATGATGAATCTCGTTGACGATAAGAATACCTGTCCAATATGGTTCAAGCACATCTCTTTGCGTTACGGTGATCCCGGCCCCGTAGCATTTCTGACCTGCGTACTTTGAAGCGGTCGGGGTAAAACTCATCGGCTGAAATTGGATACCCGCCAGATTCAGTTTGTTGAGCCGGGCGGCCAGAAGCTCGGCGTCGATCCAGGGGGCGCCGAACTGCAGGAACGGCATAGACGTACCCCTGCCTTCTGAAACGTTGTTTCCCTCGAGGAGACATAAGCCTGGATAAACGACGGCGGTTTCAAGGCTGGTCATATTCGGAGAGGGCCTGATGAAAGCCAGGCCCGTCTGATCGTACCACATTGTGCGCCGCCAGCCTTTCATAGGCGCCACGACAAGGTCCGCCTTGACGCCGCCTGCGAGCCAGCCCTGCTCATTGAACATTCTGGCCAGCTCGCCGATGGTCATGCCGTGACGAACCGGAATGGGATACAAACCGACGAAACTCGCAAATTCCGGTTCGAGGACATTGCCTTCGACTGTCAGGCCGTTTATCGGGTTGGGGCGGTCGAGGACAACGAAGCGCTTGCCATTTTCAGCGGCGGCCTCCATCGCCAGGGACATTGTATAAGTGTACGTGTAAAAACGGGCGCCGACATCCTGAATGTCGAAGACGAGAATATCAACGTCTTTGAGCATTTCCGGGGTGGGTTTGAGCGTCTTGCCGTAGAGGCTGTAAATGGGCAGACGGCCGGCCGGGTCCGTTTCGCCCTCAAGCTTCTCGCCCGCCTCTGCGGCGCCGCGAATGCCGTGCTCCGGGCTGAACAGTGCCGTCACCGTCACGCCGCTCATCTTGTTGAATACATCGACTATGTATCGGCCGCCGCTGTCGTACGCGGTGTGGTTGGTTACGATGCCGATGCGTTTGCCCTGAAATAAGTGCGTGTATGAGCCGATATTGTCCAGCCCTGTTCTGACCGCGGCGAGACAACCCCCACGGGGCCCTGGGCCAGCATAACAAACCGCAAGAATCAGCAAAACCAACGTTTTGGCCAACTTCATTTTTCGCCCTTTAGCAACAAGTATGTGATTCGCCGTCAAATCTTCCATGCGGCCTCAATGCCCGTATCCAATGCGAAAGTATAACAAGATGGGCGACAATATCCAGCAGTTATGATAAAATAGCCTGCAGGTTTGGATGTTGGACGAAACTGTCAAGAAATGCCGCTGATATGAGATTAGGACAGGCTGTTAAAGTAATACTTCTGCTGTCGCTATACACAATCCCGGGGTGCCAGCGCCCCGCGGAGAAGGTTTCCACGGAGACCCTGAACAGCATTGACCAGGTCGTCAGGGAGGAGATCGAGAAGGGCAGCTTCCCCGGCGCGGTGATCCTCGTTGGACAGGGGCAGGAGATTCTCTATCACAGGGCCTTCGGAGACCAGGTAACAACACCCAGCCAGGAAGCAATGAATGAAGACACGATTTTCGACATCGCGTCGCTGACCAAGCCGGTTGCGACGGCTGCCTCGATAATGATTCTGCGAGACCGCGGTAAGATAGAACTGAGCGACCGTGCGAGCAGGTATCTGCCAGCTTTTGCCTGCGAAGGCAAGGAAAGCGCGACGATTGAGCATCTTCTGACACATACGTCCGGCCTGCCCGCTTATACCAGCGCAAGTGAATTGGAAGAGCAGTTCGCAAGTCCCTGCCCCGATAAGGTGATTGAGAAGATATGCTCGCTCAAGGCCCTGGGCAAGCCGGGCGAAGAGTTTCGATATAGCTGCCTGGGTTATATAACGCTGGCTAAAATTGTTGAAGTGGTCAGCGGGAGGAAAATCGACGTCTTTGCCGCCGAGAATATCTTCGGGCCGCTCAAGATGAACCATACTGCTTACAACCCGCCGGAGTCGTGGAGCCAGAACATAGCGGCAACGGAGGTTGTGAGGGGCCAGCCGCTTCGAGGCACGGTTCACGACCCGCTTGCCAGGTTGATGGGCGGAATATCGGGCAATGCGGGTGTCTTTTCAACGGCGGATGACCTGTCAATCTATTGCCGGATGCTCTTGAACGGCGGAACCTGGGACGGCGTGCAGGTCCTAAGCGGCGAATCCGTTCGCCTGATGACCGGCGTTGCATCGCACGGCCGCGCCTGCGGCTTTGATGTGCAATCCGGCTACTCGTGGATTAAGGGTTCATACGCGCCGCAAAACACATTCTGCCACAGCGGCTACACGGGGACATCCATTGTCTGCGACCCGGCCGGCAGGATTTATGTTATCATTCTCACCAACAGGGCGCATCCCAACGACAAGGGAAGCACAAAGGCGGTTCGCACAAAGGTTGCCGACATCGTCTTTCAGACTCTTGGACAAGCGCAGAAGAATTGAAACTTCACCGCGACTTGTCCCGCCGATCGCTACTGCCTGTACCAACTCGGTTGCCAAAGCCAGCTTCCGGCCATCTTATGGGCATCTCCGGGAGCCGTCTTGTGGCTCTTGTCGAAATACGATTAAAGGGCAAAGAGCAAAGTGTTCAGCCCGTTAGAGGCTCTGAACACCATGCTGTGTCCCGCAAATACTATTTGTTGTTTCGGACTCATGAGCACTATCCCATCAGGAACGGCCTCTAACGGGCTAAAAGTCCAGGACAATGCGAAACCCGAGGCCGTCGCCGCTGCGATCGTCCGGCCAGTAGTGGCTCCGAAGCGCAACCCGACAGCCTTCGGCACTGTAGTACCAACCGCCGCCGCGAAAAACACGATAGTTAAGCGGACCAAGCGGACCTGTCGGATTATTCGTCGGACTGGAACTGTAATACGTCTCCGAGTACCAGTCGTTGCACCACTCCCACACATTGCCCGCCATATCATAAAGGCCATAGTTATTCGCCCCGCTTGTGGTCTGGTAACTTGTGGCGCTGCCAGGCCATTGGTATTCTGCCTTATACTTCATTATCCCATCAAAAAAACCCACTGGCGATGTATAAGGCTTTATCCCATCATTCCACAGTGGATGCCATCCCCTTGTAGGACCTTTATCATAAGAAATTGTGGCTGAACTGTAGTAGTTTGCCTGCGTGTGGTAAATGTCATTACCCCAGGGGAAGCGTCTGCCTGAAAGACCGCCCCGTGCTGCCCGCTCCCACTCCGCCTCGGTAGCCAATCGATAGCCTTTCTTGTTGAAATCACATCTCCACGTAGAGAGATTGTAACAAAGTTCTTTTCCTCCCTGCTGGCTCCTCCAGTTGCAGTATGCAGCCGAGCCGTACCAACTGACCCGAACCATCGGGTCATTGGCCATGTTTCGCCCTTTTTTGGTACGGACATAGAAGACGCCGCCGCTGTAGGCTATCTGGCTGTAAGAACTGCTTGTTGACGTATCGCAATACGGATAAATCGTACCCGAACCCGCCTTATACACCACGCCGCTGGTGACCGTTATCAACCCCTGTGATTTGGCGGAGTTGAGGTAATCGCAATACTGCCCGTTCGTGACCTCGTACTTGCCGATATAGAACGAATCCACCGTTACCGTATGAACGGGAAACTCATCCGAATATCCGTCAGGAGGGTTATCCCCCATCGCAAACGTCCCGCTTGGAATAAGCACGATATCTTCGGGTGCGGGAATTAGATGCCAGATAATCTCGACCGGGTTAATCGGTTCAGAGCGGTCAACTGTGAAGGTGCACGTATCGATACTGGTCGCTGATTCGCCCGGGCCAATCCGGGCATCGCCGAAGGTTACGTGCGGGTCTATTATCGCCATATTGCCCGGCCAGCTCACCATCACAAACTGCACGTTCTCAAAGGCAGTTGGCGAGAGATTTGTCAAAATCACCTCACATTCGTATGCAAAGACACTGCGATCAATCCGCTGCTTATCGACCACCACGAACTCAACTGCGAACGAATTAGGCTCATCCGTCTGCATATCAATCCGCCCCACCAGCGTCAGTGACTCGGCGTCGGCATCATCTTCCCCGGACTGGAGCCATTGCCAGGCCATGGTGTGCAAGTCGAGCAGGTTCCCGCCTAAGGCCATGAGATGGAAGTCGAGGAAGTTCACCAGGCAGTCGCCGTTCAGGTCGGCCGATGGACAGTCAGCAAAGCCGCAGCTACATAGAACTGCAACCACAACAAAAGGAATGAGAATAGACATACTCTTGGGCTTCATTTGATGACCTTCCGAAAAAGGTTTCTCTTGCCAAAAAGCCATCAACGGAGAAAGGCGAAACGCAGCCTCCTCCAGGCTGTCGCAATAGTATCACCGCAAAATCAAGACTATTATACCATTCCCCCGCCCAATTTGCCAGCAAAAAAACGCCCGATTTCCCATATTTCTCGCAGGATGTCCGCACTTCACAAACAGGACCACTATGCGAAGAAGCCGGTACACCAGAAGAACAGATTTCTCCACTCCGCGATGCTTCGCATCACTTCGGTCGAAATGACAGGGGCTGGGCGATGCTGTGCATCCCCTCCGGCTTTGCTCAGGGCTGAAGGCTATCTCCGGTCGAAATGACGGGGTAGTAGCGGGACCTACGAAATGCGGTGATACCTCTTTGGAATAATCGCCGGCTAAGGGCTGGTGATTTGGGCTATAGCCCTTTCAGCTTCGCGGCGGACTTGTTCGTCTGAATCCTCTAACCTCACCTTTTCGAGGGTGGGGATGACGTTCTTGTTCTTCACCTTACCGAGCGACTCGGCGACACACTTGCGCAGCTCGGCATCGGGGTCTTTGAGGATGACTTCTTCGAGGGCCTCTCTGACAGCATCATCAAAAGAATATCCGGCCAGGTCCGTGATTGCGCGGGTCCGGCTGGCCTTGTCGCCGATTTTGAGTACCCGCAGCAGCTCGTCTTTCTTGTTGCGAACCTCAGCGAACAACCTGGCGTCGGCGGGGCTGACCTCGCCGCCCTTCGGTTTTACCACCACGTACTGCCGCGTGACAATGTGCGGGCGTTCAACGACAACCGGCGGGGAAACGTATGTCGGCCAGCAGTCCTCGAACCAGATGCTCGTCCCGGAGGAACACGAAGGCCAGCCCCAGAAAGAGCCGTAGTACCGGCCCCTGTCCATCCAGAGGTATCGGTCGTGGTCCAGCCAGCTATAGTAGCCGCTATGCCATCGGTAATCGGGGTAATAATGGTGCAGAAGGGTCGAATGGCCGTGGCCGAAAGACGTGCCGAAGCCAACGTAGAGACGACTGCGCGCCGAGGCTGTGCCGGGCCAAAGGACCAAAACACAAAGCACTACCGCCGCGATTGATATGATTCTTGGCATCTTCATTTCATTCTCCAGAGAATCAGGTTCCATTTTGGAGCTTCTTGCGCATCCATATCCAATAGTCGGACAACACCCATTCTGTTCAACAACTATTATAGTACATTGGCCGATATTTGTCAATGGCTCTCGCACCAATTGATGTGTTACCTGCGAGCTTTACCCTGCGATGCCGAACCATCTCTTTTGCGCGAGGCAATTGGCGTTGAGCGGGATTTGCTCTTGGGCTTTCCTTCCGCCGCACGGCATCAAGCAAGACCTTATTGACTTGTGGTATCGGCCACTTTTGTCTCTCGCACCACTTCAAGACCGCAAAGGACCGGCGCGGCGCCCATCGAGGATGCCTGTTCGCCCTTTGGAACAAGCTCGATTTCGAGATCGCCGATAACGGTTACGCCGGCGAACTGACGCACGACGGCTTTGCCCGATCCCCCGGCCTCCCCGGCAACGTCGAAGCCGCTAAGTATATCCTTGCCCTGCAGCTTGACGTCGAAGATGCGTTTGCCGGCCTGGGCGTTGTCAAAGTCCGCGAAGTGCAGCCGCACGGTGTATTCGGCGGGCTTATCATCCCCGGACAAGAGCGGCACAACACACCGCTTGAGTCCGCGAGCACAGGAAGTATATATCCAGGGCGCATCCGTCCCGGCAACGGGCGCATAACTGCTGCGCTCGTGGTATCCTCCGTTCTCGAGGAATTCCGTTTTCAGCCCGAATGAGAAGCCCATTGCCGCACGGTCGCTGGGTAATCCCGGCCGAGGATAGCCGAACCACAACGTCCCGTCCGGGCCGCGCCTGTCGCCCGGCGCGCCAAGATTGACCGCGAGACTCTGGACCGGCGTGTTGGCTCCGCCGGTGCTGTATATCCCCCATCGCTCGTAGTCGGGGCGAGGCTCCAAAGCAACCGAGCACATTATCGGGAAGAGGCAGACGCAGCCGGCGCTCGCTTCGGGCATCAGGGCCAGGCCGTCGGCTGGAATGGCGTTTATCCAGCAGCCCAGGCGATGCCCGGCAAAATGGCGCACGCCGCTGTCGTCGCCCAAGTCATAGTAGCTCGTGAAGCCTGATCGCATAAAGAGCATCTGCGGACAGGCGGAGATGGCGCCGCAGTGGTGGCCGGGCCTTAGGAACTGCCAGGTCGTCTGCTCGCCGGTCAGTGGATGGGGACGTGTTTTCTGTCGGCCGGTCTTGAGCTCATAAGCCCACGGCTCCGCAACGACGATGTCGCCGACGATAACGGGACGGTGGCGGTAGTTAGCGTCCTGGGACCAGAGCACGTCGCCGGTCTTGGCCGAGAGGGCAACCAGCCGGCGCTCCGCAAACTCGCCGGAAAGGAACTGCTTCCAATAATGGCCGTTTGCGTTGGCGCCGCACAGCAGCACGACTCCATCACGATACATCGCCGTCAGCTCGCCGCCGCCTATGCCTATCCTGCTGCAGTCGGTCACATCGACGGGTTTCTCCCAGAGCTTACCGCCCGTGCGGGCGTCGAGGGCAACGGCAAGGCGCGCATCGATATCCTTCTGTGCGGCCTCAGCCTTCTTCGCGTCTTCGGCGCTCAAGCTCTGTAGATGCGTTTTGTCCTGCCGCAGCAATTGCTCTCGCTGCTCCGGGCTGATGGAGCTGTCGATGAAAAACACCCAGCCGTCCCCGATGGCGATAGTCAGGTTGACAATGTTCCTGCCTGAATAGCTCCATAGCGGTTTGTTCCGGGCTGTATCAACGGCAAAAAGCAAATCTGAAACGCCCGTTTTCGTCATCGAGCTTCCGTAGAGAACGCCGTCAACGTAGGCGGTATATCCCCACTTGGGCCAGGTCTTGTCGGGAGCCGTGGGTAGATCGTAGGTCGCTCGCGTCTCGCCCGTTTCAGCGTCCAGCCGCAGGCACTTATCCTCAACCGCGACGAAGAAGCTGTCCTGCGAAGCGGCAAGGTTACCGCATTCGGTGCCTTTTTGGCGCGTGCGCATCGCGCCCGGTATCTCCCGCTGCCACAGACGGACCCCATTATAGGAATCGTGCGCCATCACCACGTTCTCGCCTTGGATGAAGAGGCGGCCGTTGACCGCCAGAGGCGCCGTGGCAGCATCGTGACGATTGACCATCAGCGACGGCCCCGGCTCGCCAAACCACAGCAGGCCCATCGGCCCGCTGACGATTCGGTCGTCGCTGCAGGCGGTATTGCCGGGCTCGGCGTATTGATGCGTCCACTGGCCTGCCCCGGGCAGACGTCCTCGCCTGACCGTGGCCCAGACGCCATTGGTATGACTGATTCGGCATCGGCCCAACTGCAGTTGATTAAACCATTGCTCGACGTCATACCAGGACAATTTGCCGGCTTCGCCCGGTGCGTTGGCGGGCGCGCCTAAGCAGATGACTCCGCCGCACGGCTTCAAATGCCTGACAAGCTCAGCCGCCTTCGCGGGGATCCGGCCGGTCAGCAACATACTATCGGAGACAATCAGGTTAGCGAAGTAGTTCGAGTAGGGCAGATTGGTCAGCTCACGCTGCTCGACAACGACGCGTTCGCCGTAGAGGCCCGCCGAATCCAGGGCCTGTCGGGCTATACGGACCTTTTCGGCATCGGGTTCCACAGCGATAATTGTCAGGTCGGTTCGCTTGGCCAGCTCCCACGCCAGGCGACCGCGCTCGGCGCCGAGAAGAAGGCAGTAACCCTTCGTAACACCGCCTTCCATAATGATTGACTCTGCGGCCGCCTGGTAAACCGCCGTCAGCTCGTCTTTGGGATAAGGGCTGGCCGCTGGAGGCTCAGGCGGAAGCAACTCCGCGTCCCCTGAATCGGCAGCAGCCGGCGAAGCAAAGCAATAAATCTTGCCTGTATCGGTGCTGATGTAGAGCCGTCCGTCGGCCACAGCCAGGCCGCTTGCCTTGCCATCGACTTTCACGTCCCAGACAGGCTCACCCTTGTCGCGGTTATAGGCATTGACGGTTCCGCGTCCGCCGGCAATAACGAGCTTCTCGCAGAGTATCAGCTCCGCATCGGACCGGCTGGATACGCTCCACTTGACGGACGGGACGATATTCTCACGCTGAAGCTGCTCGAGCTCTTTTTCCGCCGCCGCTAACTGCTCCTGACGTTTCGTCCGCTCTTCGCCCTTGGCGCTGCTGATGCTGCTTCGCAATCCCTTTATCTTATATTCGAGAGAATTGCGGCGTCTGCTGGCCTCGGCGTACTTGACGCGGTCCATTGCCACGATCTCTTCGCCGGTAGCC
>Ga0315295_10006169_pt1 | contig 10224 bp, 4 predicted proteins | sample YL17G14_0_MG_FD_204453 | JGI IMG/M metagenome (GOLD analysis project Ga0315295, IMG submission 204453) | Sediment microbial communities from Yellowstone Lake, YNP, Wyoming, USA - YL17G14_0 | ecosystem: Environmental > Aquatic > Freshwater > Lake > Sediment | place: USA: Wyoming | collected... | reverse complement strand
CTGTGGATATAGGCGAATTATTTACCAAAATTGCTGAATGTGCTCATGCTTGTGGGGACCCGGCGCTACAGTTCCACGATACGACCAATGGGATGAATTGCTGTGCTAATGACTTTACCATCGAAGCTAGTAACCCGTGTTTAAGTGGTGACATGCTACTAGCTACGCCTTCAGGAGAAATAACGTTTAAGGATGCAGCGGAACTTGAGTACCTAGATATCCTTAACGAAAATAAAGAAGCGGTTAAAGGACGTGTTTGGAAAACAGGCACAAAACAAACCGTAAAAGTACTGTTTGAAAGTAATGCGAATATTCCACCTGTTGTCTGCACCCCTGACCATAAATGGCGGCTAAACGACACAACAGAATGCGAGGCAAAACAGCTCAAGGGTAAACGTCTTCATATGCCCTACAAACTAAAAACACATGTTGACCGGGAAGCATTTCTAGTTGGCTTCACACAGGGTGACGGACATACAGGTTATTTAGCTAGTAAATATAAACACCATAAAGGGTTACCCGTTTACTTTGGAGGTAAAGACGCAGACATAGCAGAGATGTATGGACAGCCAGCAGGAGAATGGTACTCCACAGAAGCATACACCTTAGCCGAAAAATGGGGTATGTCGCCTAATACCCTCCCTACAAGAGAACTCCCGCAAAATGTACCAAATGACAAACTAGAAGATTTCCTTTCTGGCTTGTGGTCAGCCAATGGGGGGGTAATAAAAGGCATACGTGTTTCACTGAATACCACGTGTAAAGGACTAGCTGACCAATTAGTGAACGTGTTAGCGTCGCTAGATATCAACGCATGCACAATAGTGCACAAAAAGAGAGAACGTGTGTGGTCTAATGGAACATACATAAGTAAAGAAAGATACGAAGTACATGTGCGCCAGTATGCAAGTCTGCTTAGGTTTGCCGAAAAAATTTCATTTGGCCAGAAATACAAGCAAGACGCCCTAAAACGTCTTTTACACGAACACGCCCCACACGTAAGAGCTGTAAAGTCTCACATAACACAGGACGTTTACGATTTTTATGTTCCTAAAACACACTGGGGTATTGTCCAGGGATTTAGTGCACATAATTGCGGTGAGTACCTATGGGTAAATAACTCAGCCTGTAACCTAAGTAGCATAAACCTTGCTAAGTTTATGCGAGAGGACAATACCTTCGACACGAAGATGTTTAAGCACGTTGTGCGTATGCTCATCATAGCGCAGGACATCATCGTAGAATCTGCGAGTTACCCAACAAAAGACATCGAAATTAACAGCCTCAAATACCGTCCACTTGGTCTGGGTTATTCTAATCTTGGCGGTCTTCTGATGCGTTGGGGTATTCCGTATGATAGCGATAAAGGAAGAGAAATCGCTGCGTCAATCACAAGCCTCATGACGGCACAAGCGTACACAACCAGTGCTGAGATAGCCGCAGTAAAAGAACCATTCAGTGCTTATGAGTACAACAAAGTCAGTATGGAAGAAGTACTCAGTAAGCACCGTGCTTTCACTAAAAAGATACCAGAATCCTCTTTACAACTCGTTGCGTATAAAGCTTGGGGAGAAGCTTTAACGGCAGGTTTTGGGAAAAAGAAAGAAGAGGGTTCAGGTTACCGTAATGCGCAAGTAACTGTACTGCCCCCCTGCGGCACAATTAGTTATTTAATGGACTGCGACACCACAGGCGTAGAGCCAGCCATGGGTCTTGTAGCTTACAAAGACATGGTTGGTGGCGGCACCATGAAAATCACTGTCGACGCTGTGCCTGAAGCCCTCATATCTTTAGGATATTCCGCCACTATCATCCCAAAGATTCTTCAGTACATCAGTGAAAATGGTTACGCAGAAGGATGTCCCGATTTAAAAGAAGAACATCTCCCCGTATTCGACTGCGCTTTCGTTGCTAAGACACGCACTATCTCTGTTGAAGGACACATCAATCTCATCGCAGCGGTACAACCCTTCTTGTCGGGAGGCGTTTCCAAGACCTTCAATATGCCCAACACAGCAACCGTCGAAGACGTCAAGCGCGCGTACATGATGGCTTGGGAGCGCGGTCTGAAAGGCGTCGCCATTTACAGGCAGGGTTCAAAGTTCAGTGAACCTATGCGAGCTCGAGAAGTCTTAGCAGCTGTTGAAGAAAAGAAGTCAATCGTACCAACGCGCCGAGAACTTCCAACTACTGTCGTTGGTGTTCGACATGCTTTCACCGTAGGAGCTCACAAAATCTATCTGCATTGCGACCTAGACCCTGAGACAGGAAATGTCGCAGAGATTTTTATTCGAGCAGGTGGTTTTGGTTCTACAGTTGGAGGACTTCTCGACACTTACGCTACCTTGTTCTCTAAGGCTCTTCAATATGGTATCCCACTCGACGTCTGTCTCAAGCACATGGAAGGTTCCAATTTCCCTCCAGCAGGTGTGACATCCAACCATAATATTCCTATGGTGAAATCCATTATGGATTATATTGCACGTTGGATGGACCAAGAGTTTGTAACAAAGAAAGTGACACAAGTTGTCACGGCACACCCTGACACCGAAAACGGCGTATCCTACGTGCCCCACTCTGACGACACCGAGATTTCCAACCTCGGGGAAGACACCTGTCCGCGCTGTGGACACCTTATGGTTAGAACAGGAACTTGCACCATGTGCAAAAATTGTTCTTTCAATTCAGGCGTTTGCGGCTGACATTACGAGGTAAACAAAAATGCCCCTAGCAGATACCACACGGTTTATCAGCGATCTCGTTGCGAATGATAAAATCAATTTCAAAACGACTGCTGAAGCCGCTGCGGCATTTGCTAGGGCGTTCTCCACTTATTTTGGTAACGTAGTTACGCCACCTTTATTTATTTTTCCTCCGTTGTTTCTGAACCCAACGCTTAATCCATTACAAGTAAAGATTCTCACCGAAGCACTCATACCTGCGTTTAAAGCAAAAAAGCCAGCAGCAATATGTCTAGGTATGCAAACTGCGATACTTGCTTATCTGACACCAGCAGCCATAATGTTTGGTTTTTCCGCAGGGTCTGTGGCGTCGCCAACGCCGTTAGCGGCCACACTTGTTCCAGCTATGAAAGTACTGAACCCAGACTCAGTCTCAGCTAAAACAACACTGGCAACCGTAATGGCGACTTGGTTACAGACAGTGACGGTTGTGATGGGGTCTACGGCGACGCCGTTAGTTTAAAGTAAGATACCGCCAGCGTTATAACGATCCCACATAAAACCTAAAGTTCTGATTTGAAAACGAAAAGATTCTCCAGAATCTGTATCATAACGCCATCCAACTTTAATTTGTGATACCCCATTACTTGTAAAAGCTGAAGGATATCCTACAGGATATAACAAAGTATCCCTATTATAAAGACTAAGATTATTACCATCAGTTGACGCAAAGGATCTTTGCCAAAGAACAGCACCATATTTTGTGCTCACCCCGTTTAACAGTGTGTCATACGTCTCATCAATAACAGGCGCATCAGGGTCACTCACTACAGGAGGCGCAATAAGCGAAGACGAATAGACATCAGTATCATTATTATTATGCAAAATATAACACCCGGCATAATTTCCAGATGTTGTTAGGTTCACTGACATATTAATACCTAAAAGAACAGCCGTTGTTAATGCCGCAGGTACACCAGGTAGTCCATTAGCTTCAGCAGTTATAGCATTATATGACGTAGCTATATCAGCACAATCCGAATCTGACTCTGTAGTACCAGTATGAACATATTGGTCATAGAATCTATGTTCAACATAAGTAGTCCAGGTAGATGGTGCCGTAAAACGTTGAGCTTGCTGATACATCCATAAGTTACCACCTACATGCGTTATACCAGCAAAATATATAGTACCAGCTGCATTCCCTTGATATGACCAAACAAGATTTACTAGAGTATAATCATGTATATCTTTACCTGATTCCGCGTATGTTACATTCGGAAGCATATACAAGCCATTACCTGGTACACCTGAATTAAGACTATATACCGGTAATGGACCAACACGAAAAACACCATCGCTACGAAGCCATAAACCAAACCATTTTGTTTTTGTTGCTGTACTTGGTAAAGTAGTTCCAGGCAATAGATACGTATTAGCTACACCAGAAAGTATACGGTTTTCTGGAATGGTAACAACGTAACCACCAACTATGGCTCTTCCACCTGTAACCTCAATAGTATCTGCAGTAAAACGCCCTGCCGAATATACTCCAAAAGAAACTTCATCTAATGCCGCAGGAACAACCGCAAATCCTTCTAACACACGGTTAAAGAAGGCATGATTTCCTGTACCTAAACTACCATTAACAGAAACGAGAGTAGGATAGGGGTGTATAGCACGTTTAGAACCCACAGTATTAACGTCTACAGTAGGTAAATCATTTATTATAGGCGTTACGAGGTTCAAAGTTGCAGAAAGTATATCAGTAGTCGTAGCTACAAAATTAAGCGTAGTTCCCCACATCGTATACGCATTATCATAGCTAACAAAGCCTAGAGTATATTCAGTAAACCAATTAGTTGGATATAAAGCATATAGTGTATTTGCTGCTGCGTTATAACGTCTATAACTACCTCGAATATTATGATCCGCTTCATGCCCCGTTACTGAACCAACCGACTCAATAGTTACAACGAGATTTCCTGTTCCTGTTGCAGGGGTATGAATCTTATAACCTGAAGAGTAAGTGAGATATCCACCTTGAACCGTAACATAAGCATATTCAGTACCATTAAGAATCTGGTACTTAGATATGGTCTCCCACCCTATTTGCGCATCTCCGGGTCGATTTATACCAATATTACCAGACCTCCACATCAAAAATGGTGTAGTAGGAGAAATAATCTGGATAAAAAACATAGTGTTGTTAAAAATCCATTGACCCCCAAGAAGTTCATTTGTGTCTAATGAAGCTTTGTCATTTACAAACAACTGTAATGCTTCCAATACAGACTGAAGAGTTCCAGCTGAAATATCAAATTTATCTGCAGAGCGTGCAGTATGTGCTGTATGTCCTGCAACACCAATATTTGTTGCGCCTGAACTACCTAACGTTGTTGAACTTAATGTGTAATTAGTATAGCCACTCGTTCCAAAATAAACGCCATTAGTCTCATCACCACGAAAAATGGTACCATCAATAAAGATAAGGTCCGACCCCACCCTCTTACACAGAGGAATCGACATCGGGATCAAACCAGGCGCAGTCGAAGAAACAAACAACTGACCTGCTGTGACTTCTGTATTCGGATTTCCTGGTGTTACCGTACTCGAAGTAGGCGTAGCTTGCCGCCTACCACCTTTTGTTGTCGGTGAATCTGGGTCAACTAAAAATGGATATGCAATACAAAGGGTATCCCCATCTGCTAAAGCACCATAAGCATTGAAATATGCATCTATCTCTGTTTTGGTCAGATAATGTAATTCACGGTCGTAGGTATCAAGAAGAGGAAAATCTAAGTATAATGCAGGGATAGTAGAAATATCTATGGTGTCAGTTTCATCACCAGCTACAACAACCGCAGCAAACCCATGAGCAATCATTTCAGCCGTAGCATCAAGTTCGGCATGAAGTTCTGCAACAGTCGTGTATCCACCAGTACCGTTTGAAACAGTTATGTGTAAGATATGTTCAGGATTTCCTTCTACGGCTACAGTACAATGACGCGCTCCAAGATCAGCATAATCATCAGAACTCCATTGGATACGTTGCCATGACCCTCGGGGAAAACCTCCAAAAGGTTGTTCATAGCCATAGAGTGTTGAGTTAAAAGTCAACGAAGAATGTCCCGGAGGGGAACCAAACAAATATTCCGCAGAAGCTTTTGTGTCTATCTTGGGTGTGTTTATAGGTTGTATAACAATAGCTGTTCCAGAAATCGTAAAGGTGCCTGTAACAGGCGAAGGACGGTTCACAACCATCGGTTGATTATGAGCTGTCGCAACACCAGCATTGTTACCACTCGTAATAATCCAACGAATGTTCGTATCAATCAGATACTTAAGGTCTTCAATCTCACCACGTATAATCTCAGAACGGCCCCGTAAATTCTCTAAAGGACGGTTAAGAACCGCTGCCTTTACCTGTTCACCCGCTGAGAAAGGAAGAATAGCTGACGTATCAGCACGTTCACCGGTATCACCACCACTGAGGTCTTCAAAATGAATGTTCTGGTCAGCCATTTGTATCTCCCTCGCTTATCAGGCGGAAATTGTCATCCCTAAGGTCCACTCGTACACAACACGCATTGTTGCGCCTTTGGTGAACGATGGATAGGTTTGTCTCGCGTACATTCTTCTGTCGTCTATTGTTTCCCAAGTGCCATAAGGACTTAATGGATCTCCAGGAAGAATGCCATCTGCTCTACCACGAGTAAAAAGACCCGCTTCAGCAAAGGTATCCCCTGTGCCAGTACCTGCAGCAACTTCAGCCACAACTTGAATCTCGAAGTTAGCATCAACTTTTGCCCGTTCTACGGGGATTTCTAATTGAATAGTTAAAAGAGGCGCAACCAGAGTAGTTTGGCTTGCTGCGGCTGGTGTCGAATCAGACCCCACACTCAAAGACCAAATCTGATTCCATTCAGGATGTCTCTGAGGTTCGTAATCATCGGGGTCAACTTCAGGTAATTGAGCTAGCAAATCAAGCACAACGATACGGCCAGCATTAGTAATTTGATTGCGCTTTTGAACATGGTAGACACGCTTACCCGTGATAACGTCATAAGCGCTAACTGCTAATCTACCATACAATTTTCCAAGAGACTGTGCTTTCATTTTTTCCTCACGGATAAACGTAGGGCGTACCTGCGGGATAGTTCGTATCTATCTTGATTTCCAATGCTCGTTCGACCATCTCTGTTTTTTCATAAGGAGCAGCGATTGTAGCTCGAACGTACCCAGGCTGTAAACCGTCAATCATTAACGGCGTAAATCCCAAGGTCGTATCCGGCGTACCAGACAATGCATTGTATAAAATAACAGTCCGGGCCGTAAAGGTGATATCTGCCGCAACATCCCAAACAGTCAAAGGTGTAATAAGACCATGTGTCAGGGATTCTGGATCAAAATCAATAGTATAATCAATTCCTTCCAAAACCTGTACACCATCAATGGTTGCATGAATCGTGCAATTTACAATGCGTTCACCCGTTGGCACAGCTAAAGTAAAAGGAATTGCTGAAGGAGAAGCAATTCCTTGTGAAGACGCATTGTAAAAAACATACCGATAATAATCACCCATACTATATGGTTGGTCTATTTTAAGAGAACAGTCTGCGAACTGTATTCCGTCTAATGTAAATTCAAAACCAAACTCGTGGTCAAACGTATCAGTTAGATACATATTATCTACAAATACGTCACCAGTCTCAACGTAGGGATACGTGTACGATGGCTTAACAATCAAAACCAAATTCGCCATATCATCCCTGAATTCAGCCGTTAAATCCACAGCAGGGTCAATGTCTACAAAGAACATATGGAACTTTAAAAACTGGTCCATAATACAGAAAGCCACATTATGTCTGTAAATATCTGCTAACTCGGCGCTTAAACCTTCAGTAGGAGCAACAACTATACCTTGGTCATCAGCATCCAAAAATAAACCAGGGTCATCGATACGAGCATCATCAGTTGGATTTATTATATTTTCGTATAACAGTGTCGTAGCAAAACGACGGTCAGCAGTCGTATTAGGCCACAGAATGCTTGGTATATACTTGTCGTGCCACCATTGAGGGTCTTCGATATAATCAGTTACTTGGAACGCCGTTGTGAGAATCTCAAACGCTTCAAATGTCAATTTGTCATAATTCGAAGGATCTAAAATATCCGTCCTCATCGGAACGTTTAACGGATATTTGTAATAACGTACTTCGTTACTGGTAGTTATAGTTATCACTGTCTGTTGATACGTCCAAGACAATACCCAATCCATACCAACTTCATCTATAACAGGATATTCTGCTTCAACCTCGAGAGTATTTGAATCTACTACAGCAATAACTTTAAACTTGTTATTGTTAGCCGCATTTAAAACAGAGGTAACGTCCAACCAAGCTCCAAGGTCATCACTAGTGAACGAAGCAGATGCCGACGAGAAGAAATACTGGTCACCACTCGTGAACACTCCATCAGTACCTGTAGCATTTACACCACTATCGTAATTGGTAAGAATTTCCCCATCAGCAATAATTACGGGGTAACCTGCCGCCACGTTGAGCGCTGCTTCCACTACGTAGAGTTTTGGACCTGAAACATACAAGTACATGATGCCGCGCAAAAAGGCTTTATAGGTCTCAGATGAAGCAGAGAAACGGTTTAATAAGTACCCGTAATTATTGTATAAAGTGTACCTGTCAACCATCACCTCGGGAACCCAAAGGCTCATCTCTCTTACTTGATTGTAAGCGAGTTCATTGATTCGCCCACCGGCTGACAACAAAACTTGCGTCTTATACCGGTAATTACAAGTAGGAGCAATTATCGTAGACCAACCCCCAGGCGTGATAACAGTTAATCTACCTCTATAATAATCAACCATATAATCATAACCTTCTCCTTTTTCATTAATTGGGTCTTCAGTAATGACAATACCATCCAAACGTAAAGCATGTACTTCAATACTACCAGGTATTAATACCCGAGTCCTATCACCGCTTAAAAAATCACCCAATAAATCCGTGTATCCAGAAGGACTTAAAGATACTCCTGGAGTATAGCCATCTGCAGCTTCTCTAATTACCGAGTAAACTAATGGATATTGGTATTGTAAAGGTAAAGGTGTATTATAATTACCAATTATTTTTTCTTTATCAAAATAGTCTATCTCATAAATCTCATCCTGAGCATCAAAATAGACTGCTTTATAATGTCGCCATTTCAAATCAGCTGCAGAAGTAACGGTGGGCACGTTAAAGGTTGCGTCCAAATAAACGGTATTTACATCCGTCATATGTATTTCTAGTATTAAATAATACCCTACATAATCTCCAGTTCCAGATTCATAAACTTCGATGATATCTCCAACACTTGTCTCGTCGAAAACTGTGCCAGCATCTCCTACAAAAAACGGGACACCCGTTGTTATGATCTGACCTACAGTACCGTTTCGTAACTTAACGCCTCTATAGGCCATTAGATTGAGAGTATCGCCTTTTTTAACATTGGTCGAACTCTCCCACAATGACCCCTCAGGTAAAGCAGCGTCGGTTAAAGTATTACCAACCGTAATCTCGGTCATACGCCAAGCAACACCGGAAAGGGGAGAAAGAAGACCGGTATTAGGGTCAACAACTTCGTTAAAAATATCTCGTCTGAAATAGATATAACCATCGTCGTCTTTAAGGTCGAAATCGATGTCCTTCTCAAAGGTTACAGACGGATTAAAGATAGAATTTTGCATAAGGAACAGAGAGACAGCAGTCCCTGGCATATCGTATCGATAGCAGTCATCGGATACATACTCGCCTTCAACAAAAGTTAGGTCTCGCTCTTGGATAAGGAAAAGCTTCCAATATTCTTTGTTGAATACTGGAGTATCTCCTATGCCTGTGCTCAAAACAGAACCTAAAAGGTCCAAATAAACCTGACCTAAATACTGCTCAGATGCGCGATAAAAAGCATGTAGGTCATTTGTATCACGGAAAAAACGCTGCCAGAAACCTGACAGGCCATCGAATAAAGAAGAAGCATAATCGTCTATTTCAAACGGCTGCGGCATTTATCAACCTCTCAGTTGAATATCAATAAGGTCAGCTCGGCTCTTGTACGTCACAGTACGATCTGAAATACCTACTAAAGTATAGAGCTCATCCAAATCAGACCCAGTAGCAATGGAAGTAATTCCTCGGTCGATGAGCTCTTGAGGAACCACAATTTCGTCTGAATTCACAATGGACACCCCATTGGTGTCAGTCATACGTATAGATACGATGTCAGTCGTAGAAAACTGTATCACTTGTCCATCAGGTAAATGCAAATCATATGTTATGGGGAATGGGAATACGGTTCCTATCTGATCGTATCCGTTACGTAACACTGTCATCAAGTCTGACATATCCAAGTAATCATTCATGTTGAATGCGTTTATAAAATCCGCAATACCTTGCTTAATAGCGTCAAAAGACGCTGATGGAGTAACCGTTGTCTTATATCTGACCGGAATATCTGCTCCAATCCACACAGGATGACGTGACCT
>Ga0315295_10006168_pt1 | contig 10224 bp, 27 predicted proteins | sample YL17G14_0_MG_FD_204453 | JGI IMG/M metagenome (GOLD analysis project Ga0315295, IMG submission 204453) | Sediment microbial communities from Yellowstone Lake, YNP, Wyoming, USA - YL17G14_0 | ecosystem: Environmental > Aquatic > Freshwater > Lake > Sediment | place: USA: Wyoming | collected... | reverse complement strand
CTTCATGACGCCTCCTTATTTTTTCCAGGTTTTATGTTTGAAAATATCAACTGTTGTATCATTAACTATTCTAATTACTTGTGTGTTTGGGTTTGAGGTATCAGGCTCAAGCTTAATAGACGTAGCTCCTATTAAAAACATAAATAGAAAAACAGATAGAAAAAAATATAGAAATTCTTTCATGACGCCTCCTTATTGTTTAACCACGGTCGATTCTGCTGAACAATGCTTTGGTCATTGCCTGATAGACCTTCTCATGAAGGTCCGGGCATTCATCCTTACGCTCATCCAGGAAGTTGAAGAGCTTGGAGATCTCATCCTCCCTGAATACTATTGTAACTGTTCGCTCTTCACTTCTATTGATACAGGGCTGAGGCATAACGGGTTCAGGTTCCTTTGGTTTGTTAAGGATGGCCATCTTTTCAAAATCAATGTGCTCACCAAGGCCTGTACCACTGAAAGATTTGACAGTCTCATCATGGGTACGATGCCCGTTGTGGTGGGCATTGGTGAAGATTATCCAGTTGATTAAACTCTCAGAAGTTCCTGGCTTAATACATTCTTTAAGATGGAGGCAGCTCATTCATCCTCCTTAATTTTAGGAAGCTTTGTGCAGTGCCCAACCAACTTCTTCTCATCCAGCGTCTGCCTGAAGATCTCATTACCACCACGCTCATTCTTGTGAGTGAGGTCAAGCACGACCAGATCATTCTCCGGATTATAGAAGAAAGACAGAGTGTTACCTGCCTTCGTGGTTACATTGAACCGGGCGATTCCTTCGGGCATATTAGATCTCCTTAGTTAGAGTGTCTTCAGCATCTCAAGGGTAGACGGTATCTGTATGCTACCATCCTGAACACCATTCAGAACTGATTCAAGCAACGTCTTAACGTCATCAAAGAGAGTAGCTATGTGATCAGCTACGATACTGGGGCTGTCCTGCTCAAACTTCTCCCAGACTTCAACCTCATCAGTATCTGACCAGTCAGAGATATTCTCGATCTTATCCATAACCTGATCATAGGTCTTTTCATTGTCCCAATCAGACAGATAGTTACCCAGGGCGATACTTCCGATAACAGCTTCAATGTCAAATTTTCCTTCGGCCATGATTAAGACTCCTTTGTTATAGGAACACGTTTGTGAACGATACGGAAAGGGATGCCGGGTTCATTTTCCCTGTAAATCTTTATCTGATCCTTAGCATCTGGTCGATTAACCTCAGTGGTTGCTAACTCCCAACCCTGACCGTAATCACCTTGGATCTCGTACTCATCTTCAGTCTTACGTATGTACATGTTACTCCTTTGGTTGCCATTTAACTTCTGTTGAGCAAGGTATCTTACAATCCTTTTCCAGAACCTTCTGGGCTTTGGCTGCAGACTGCTCCCAGGTCTTACCCGCTTTAACCTTTATGAAGTAGTTCATTTCATAGCTGCCCCAGTTTATTGTACCATCAGAGTTAAGCTGAGGGTGAAACTCACCACTGCTCTTGATACCACCATTCCACCAACCTGCAGTGGGCTTCTTAAGCGTAAGGTGGATGACAGGGATCATCTTTGCTTTAAGTTCCATAGAGTTGCTCCATAAGGGATCTGGTTTTCTTCAGGAACCAATAAGCCCCTGTAGCTATCCCGCTAAGTCCCATGCCCTTAGTTTCTTCCAACCAGGCTCTAGGATTAGACTCATTCACTATCTTCACATACTTATCAGATGCAGTCTTGGTCTTCATATCAATAACGATGGTGGCATTATTGAGGCCTGTGATAATGTTCCTCTCGGTAGTAGCTACAAAGAAGGTATCCACATCCTTATCTGTTAAACCAAGGGACTCTTTGTCCAGTACGGTGAACACCATTACTTTATCTTTACCAACTCTCCGACAGAACACAGGATGAATCATTGCCATAGGATCTCCTTATTAAAGTTTAACCTCTTGAGCAAGCTCTTCGATCTTCCATATTAACTTCTGCCTTTTCATGGCAGGTTAGATAAGCGTCAGTCATCTCTTTGCAGTCAGGACGACCGATGAGATCATTGATCTTGTCCACCATCCAGATGATAGCAGGATCCTGAGCAACGGCCCGAGTGCTATGTGTCTCTTCCAGAACTTCAAGGCAGGTCTTATGAAGCACGCCAACGACGGCGGTTAAGTTACATGCGTCCTGGATATCGAGAGCGGTTTTGAAACGATTAGGCATTAGATACCTCCGGTAGTTTAATGATGACTTGTGTCTGAGGGCTGTTAGCATCTTCCACAACAACACGCTGACCATCGATCACTTTGTGGCTGAAATGTAGACTTCTTAGTTTTATCTCATGGTCAGGATACTTCCTGCATATAGCTCGGTACTGCTTACGACGATCATGAGAGCTACCTCTTAACATGATCTCGATTGTATCTTTGCTTATGAACCTGATACCCTTTCTCATTTACGCTCCAAAGTCGAAGTGAAAGGATCTTGCATAGACTATCGTATTCCGGAACCAATACCCGGGCTTTGCCAGGATAACAAACTTCCATTTATTAGAGACAGGGATCATACCCTTCTGGGCTGTAATCATAACCCGATACTCATAGTACAGGACAGTAAAGTTAATAAGGTCCTGAAGGTAGGGGTCTGCAGAATCATATCCCTTTATAACCATCACGCCAGGGACATCAGGAAGGCTCTTGAAGATCTCTTCTACATCGATGGGATAGACCAGGGAGAGATCTATATCTTTATAAGCAAGGCCAGCAAATTCCGCCGCCTCACGTAGTACTCTATGCTCACCCCGGTCCACCACATGAATTATCTGGTACCTTTTATCTTTAAGTTGGTTCGAGAATGTTATGCCTGTTGCTGTGGCCATGATCTTTGTATGAACTCCTCTACTGTTTGTGATTTGTGAAGGTCGATTGCAAGATCGATAAGATCACTTGACCCTATTACTGCATCCCTGTTAGGACGACCGCCGAACAGGGGGATGTAAGCAGGGGATTTCAGGATCTTTTCAAGCTTAACTCTACGCCGATCAGATATGAACTTACCTCTTAAGTCCTCGTTCATGATAACCTCCAGGGTCATTTGTTAGCCTCTCGGTAAGCTTTAGCTTCTTCTTTGGTCATCAACCCTGACCCGCCGCATTTGGTGCAGCGATCAACACCTTCAGGATCTTTAAGGGAGGATCCGTATCCATTGCAATGAGGGCACATCTCCAACCCGTGTGCCTCGGGATTACTTATCTGATCGAAAGTGTATGTAGCCATATTATCCTTTCCGGTAGAAGGCTGAGCCAAACACAGCGGCAAACGCAGCAGCCTTCTTCTCCCAGACATTTGAGGTGAAAGTAGCAGCAGCATTAGAAGCATACGTAAGCTTCTGGACACCGCCTAATTCCTTGGGACCGAACTTATACCCAACACAAGTCTTAATCTGACAGCTGTCCATCTGAACCTGAGTCTGACTGCAGGCTGAAGCTACGGCGGACACGTACTCACCCACAGCTCGATTGAAAGGTCCCATACCAAGCAGGTGGATAAGCTCAGGCTGGACATCTTTAACGAAGATATAGAGCTCATCAGCGGTAGTGGCTGCTCTCTTACAAGGAAGCGCAGGGATAAAAGACTTCCCGAGTACATCACACTCCTTATACCAGAACACCGCTTGAGTATCATCACCCTTCTGAACAGGAACAAGGATCCTTGCACCAAGATCAGCAAGGTGAAGTATCTCGTCCTTATACCTGGCCTGCCTGTTAAGAGTCTCAGGTTGATCACCGATCTTATCAGGGGCAACCACTGCAACGTCCTGACCGAACACTTCAGCTAAACGAGCGTACGTGGCTAACCTCTCCCGCCATTGGGTGTCAGAGATAGGTACAACCATGATGGCGTCTATTTTCTGCTGGATACTTGCCTGCTCAGCTGGATCAGTAGTCTTAGCAAGCTTATCCATAAGAGCAAACTTCTTAATCATGGGGCTGAACTCTTCGAACGCCCCGGAATCGCAGAAGACTTCAACGCCAGTACCTGCAAGCTCCATCACATACTTCTCGTCCAGAGGAGACAGGTGAGAGGCAGTTACTCCGATGCTCCAGTACTTAGTCAGGAAAGCACCGGTTATGTATCCGTTATCCAGACCAGATGCATATACCCTTGGGACTTCGACAGGGAACTGAGGAAGCTCAGCAGCCACAACTCCTTTAGCTGCAAGCATGGAAGTAACAACAGCGGCCACCTTAACGATCTTCGTAAACTCTTTCTTTACCCTACGAATAACCTTGAAGCCGAGCTTCGAGAGAGTCCGAACTGCGTGGGCTGCTCCGCCCTGTATCTCAGTCCTCTTCTTACCCATGGCGACACCAAGGATAGCCTTCGAGGGATACTGCTGACCATTGAAGACCAGCAGGTAGCTTACGGACATGCTGTATCCGTAAGTCTTGAGAAACATTTCAGCACCTAGCCTTCTGAACTCGGCTATCGCATTTATAACTGCTTGACGTGTTATGCTCATGTTCCTCCGTTCTGGTTTAGTACCTCCCCATAGCCCTACCAAAAGCAGATCCGATAGAGTCGGGGCCATCATCTTGGCGTTTCAGATTGTGTATCTTCTTCTTGGCGTCATCGATACGAGAGCGGGTTATGTTACCCACAAGGCTATTCTTGGAACTGATACTCATCTTGTCTAAGAACTCCTGACGCCGTTGGATAAAGCGTTCCTGCTTCTGGATCTCCTTCTTGATCTCACGCTTGCGCATTGGCTTTCTCATCCTCCTGGATAACCTTCATCATCTTCAGCAGTGTGCCCTGCAGTTGCTTGGCAGTATCCTTGATAGCTTTCAACTCCTCCTCATTGCCTTTGAAATTTCGGAAGTCATACCACCCTTCTCTTTAAATTTCTTTATAAAGTAATCAGCCAAAGGCGTGGTTGAATCAAAGTAAGGATGAGGTTCTCCACAAGGAGCAAATCGCCATAGTCTGGCCATCTCCATTTGGGACATAGCATCTATATTAACTTTATGCTTTTCAATCTCTTGTTCCGTCATCCTATCTCCTGGTTGAGGTTAATCGATCGGGATTGATTTTTCTTTACGCCTTTGGGTGGAGTTATAGAAAGCCACCCGCTTAATTTTAACGATGCACTTCACACCATTAATCATATTGGCGTTCGTGTTCTTCTTCTGCTTGTTCCTGCTTGCCAAACAGTACCTCCAGGTTAAGGGAATATCAGATGCAAGGTCCCAAGGATCTCACAGTCTTTAAAGGGCCAGGGTTCACTGCAGAATGTCTGCGAGAACCAGCTTATGATTGGAGTATGAGTCCTCTCATAGCCGGTCTTGAAAATGTTAGGGTTAAGCATCTGATCTTTATACTTCTCATAGTCCTCAGGGGTAATGAGATCCATATGGATCTCATCCCCTGATTCCTCCCACATGAGGAGGTAGCCGCATCTGGCCATTAAAGATGAACCTCTATCATGAGAACTTCAGAGTTCTCATCCGTGTACGAAGTACCGGATATCTGGTCGTAGGAGCGTAGTTGTACATGAGCGTCCAGAGTAAGCGGCCTAGGACAGCCGAAGGACGTGCAGACATCATAGCTCCAGACGAAGGATCTCAACGCCTTATGGTAATCCATCCCGGTCTTCTTCACAAACTCATCAAGCCAGCCCTGGGGAAGAGCCACATCATAGATATGGATCCCAAGCATCTTAGCAGCCTCTTCCTTTGTAGGACGTGAGGCAGGTATTGTAACGTTCATGAATCCTCCTTTTCAGGTAGCATACCTGAGGGTAAAAATACGTTAGGTTCACGGATATATAACTCGTCAGAGTATATCTCAATCATCCCATCTTTTATGGCTTGCTCAAGTTCTCCTGGCTCAAACTTTTCACCATCAGCCATCTTTTCAGCCACCTTAATGAAACATTTTTCAGCTTCCTCTTTTGCTGTCTTTCCACGAAAGGTTTTACAGAACTTTATATCTCCATCAATAGTGATGTGGATAACACATAAATTTTTCATATTAGTAGTTAGAGAAGATAGAGGCGCATTCAACAATCTCTTCTTCCTGAAAGAGTTTGTCAACATCATTCATAAGATCGGACACCATGTCCTCACACTCCATCTCATCAATGAAAGGATCGTACATGTCATAGTCACGCTCCGGATACAGCTCCTCCTTGGAGATGGGCCGGTTCTTGGGAAAGATCCGCAGGAACTCCTCGAAAGCTTCCTTGGCTCTTTTCTCCTGAATGTCGGGTTCGGGGTAACCCGTGTTATTCGGATTGTTACGGTTATCAATATTGTGCCGGTATGCGTCGTAAGAGATGTGCCGGAGTATCTTGGATTTCTCATCCCGATCTTTGATGTACTTTGCCTGGAGTTCGGGGTCGTTAACGTGGCTGAAATCACCGGAGTGATTGAAGTCCTGAATCGCTCTCCGAATACCAATCTGTTTCGCAATCATAGTCCGTTCGAACTTATTACTCGGATGTCTCATGCACTCTCCTTGAGTAGGTTTACCCCGGGCTATTGTACCGGGACGCTCACGATAGGTTATTACCCTCGTGAGACGACTCCTTTTATTTAACGTCCGTGGAGTCAGGACTATGGGACTAAACGATACCGAGCTCTTTAATGATCTCATCCCTCACAGCGGGCTCAACAGCCTGCTCAACCCAGACCTCGTGGCAATACTCGTCCAGGGACCTCTCAGCTGCCTTCTCCGCACGCACCGCAACCATCACGGCCTTATCCATACGACCTCCATAAGTACTATCTACAGACCTGCTGTAGAACCAGTTTAGCCCCTTGCCAGTGACACTCAATCACCTGGGGCAACATCCCGTTAAGCTGGGGGCTTTCGACCCCCAACCATTAAGAATCCGTCCACAGGTGGACCGATTCTTAGCGAGTATATAAAGGTAAGGTAACACTACGTGAACGGCATATTCATTATGCGTACCTCCATGGTTAACGTGTTTGCGGTTGTGCGATGTGCCTCCCGAGATAGATCCGGTGGGGAGGACTTTAGGGTTTCGGTTTGTTGGTGAATTTCTTCACCTTGAACTGCTTCTTGATCCGCTTCATATCCCAGCGGGTCAAGCCATCGGATGATTCGTAATCGTTTGTCTTATGCATTAAAGCTCCTCTCCGTTATAGAGACCAAGGGCGTCCATGATCGAAACTTTCTGGGTATCTCCGATAAACGTATTGGCCGTAACATGGGTGTCCCTGTTCGCTGCAACCATTGAAGCGATCGACTCATCCAGCATCTTAAGCTCATCGTTCAGCTGCTGCCGTTCGGACATGGTCAGCGGGATCATCTTTGACTTTGGCATGCATCCTCCATAAGTAATCTACAGTCCCGCTGTAGAACCGGTTCAGCCCCTTGCCATGGATCTTATAGACCCACTGGGGCAACTTCCTGTTAAGCAGGGAGCTTGTGACTCCCCACCTTTATTTAGTTACTAATAGGGGGCCTCGCTTACAGAAAAATTAATTTCGTATGCGCCTCCTGTAGGTTAATTGTTTTTGGGAGCAGTAACGATACCGGCAATGATAAGCTGGCGGATGGTTTCCTCAGTGACCTCAACAGTGTCGATAAGGACACCTGCGAAACCCTCTTCACTGCGGGCTGACATCCCCCAGTGAACACCGTTCGGGAGAACCCCTGCGGTAACAACACGGTCGAGATCATCATTAAGCATATCCACATCGAACGGATCAATCTCGCCACCGATAGGGATAACGCACTCCTTATCAAGGTCAACGAAGCCGGTCCCGGGCAGGGGGTTATAAACGGTAACACCCATGATTTTGATGGGCTCAGAAATAAGAGCTTCCAATAATACCTCCTCTGTTAAAACAGTTCAGCTTTTTTGGGATCTTCCACGCTTATTGCTGAACTCTTATCCCCACCCCCTCAAAAGGGGGTACAGCGTTATCCGTTGTATCTTAATGCCCTATCAGGTTAGCGTTTCATAGGGCACCTCCTTCCCCTCTGCCGGTTAAGGTTGGGCGCAGGCTAATCGGATACAGTCCCCCACACGTCATGGTAGGCGATGCACTCTTTAGCCTTCTCAACAAGCTCCGCAGCGGAGTATTTACCCCACTCCGGATTCCCACCGGCCAGGTTCGCAACGAACCGGCCTGCAGCAACAGGGGCTTTTGGACCCACTGAAGCCAACACGCAAACAATCACGTACTCACAATCCGATGCCTGTATCCGTGCAATCTCCGCAGGATCTCCCTGGACGTCCGGATCCGTAAGATACCCTTTACGGGTATAGAGAATCACGGCAACGAAATCCGCAGCAGGGGCAAGCTCCCTCTTAATGAACGGAGACACAACTCCACGGTACGAGCGGAGGACATAATCCTCCACCTTACCTGTGTGCTTGGCGGTACCACATGACACAGCATAAGCAAAAGCAGGGACAGGAATAAACGCATGGCCGAACTCATCAAACTTCACATTACCCGCAGCAAGCTCAACAGTTAAGCCGCCTATGATAACCTCGGGCTGAGTAACTTTGGTACCAACACCTTCACGGGTCCACGTACAGATATTGCTGATCTCAAAACGCATTAAGCACCCCTTTCATGGGGGAAAAAGGAAACGTAGCACTCTTTGGACGGGCTTGGGTAACCGTCCTGCCGCATTGATGCCTGTATCGATGGCCGATACAGACACCCCTCTGCGTCACGTTAAGCACTGGCGTACCAGAGGTGGTACCGTGCCTTGTTTTAAGGTTTATGCTGGCCAAACCTCAACAACATGCGTTTCCGCTTTGCCGAAGTCCAGTTTCAGCTTCTTCTTGCTGATCAGTTCTTCGACCTGTTTCTTGGCTTGTCCTTCTTTCTCAGCTTCAACGATAACAGGAACAGCATAGGAAATCCTCTTTACCTGAACAGACCATTTCTTTTTAGCTTTCTCCACGATATCACCTCCTCTCGTGTGCCATGTAGCACCTCCATAAGTACACGACAGACCCTGCTGTCGTACCAGTTAGTCCCTTGCCAGTGTTTCCACCTGGGGCTCTTTCCCGTTTGCCGGAGATACCACTCCGGCATGGCTGACGTTATCCACTATTATTCGTGGATTGAATAGCGCGTGATCGCTCCCTGTTTCTGGGAGATCACTTTGCGGAAATCGGGGAGCGTGTATTCCCCTTTTCCTTTGAGGGTATTCATCCCCTCTTTGCCGATAAGGGCGGTGAGTTCGGCCTTCTTTATCGGACGGACAGCGATGAACTTCCCTGCCGCTCTGGAAGCGTTCGCAAGGGATTCCAGACCCTTGCCGACAAGCTTGTCGGCGTGGGGGGCGTGGTTCGGCTGTTTCGGCCCTTTGGGGGCATATTTCTCCCGCTGACGCTGTAAGAACGCTTCGTGTTCGAGCCGGTCGAGCTCCCGCTGTTCGGCCTGTTGAGCGACGAACGCTTCCCGTACCGCTTTCCGGTCGTTATCCCTGCGGTCGAGTTCCTCATTGAAGAAATCGAGCACCGTTTTGCACCGGAGAACGAGAGAGGTGTACTTGCTCCGGTCTTTGAGAAACAGGGGATTGACCCTCTGGCCACGGCTGACGTTAATCACCTGTTGGACTTCAGCCAACATATTGGCATTGAAATCCTGTTCGGCCTTCAATTCCCGGCCAAAGAAAATTATGTCGTTATCCGAAAAATCGGGGCCGGTGGGATCTGTACGGGGATCACGGGTATTGATGAAGTTCACGCACATCGAATCCAAAATGGATTCGGGGAGCTCGGCGGACGGCGCAACGGTCGTGCCGCTGAGGTTTTTGATCACCACAGCGTCGAACAGCTTCTGGATGATCTGACGGCGGCGGATGTTTGCCGCTTTGATCAGGTCTTTGACCGACGTAACAACGGTGTTTACGACACCGACGACTGAAGCAACAACGGCAGGCACTGCAACGGCTTTTTTCATGAAACTACTTCCTTTCCCTAAAGGTTTATGGATTTAAGTATGTATCTGAAAAGCGGTTCATTTTTTCCGCTCGTTTCATTCTCTTCATACTAACATTACCCGAAACAATCTTTTTTTAGAAACAAGTTTTAAAAGATTGTTTCCGTTCTCTTTTCCCTTCATACTATAATTACCCGAAACAATCTTTTTTTAGAAACAAGTTTTAAAAGATTGTTTCCCTTCCTTTTCCCCTTCATACTATAATTACCCGAAACAATCTTTTTTTAGAAACAAGTTTTAAAATTATTT
>Ga0315295_10006167_pt1 | contig 10225 bp, 13 predicted proteins | sample YL17G14_0_MG_FD_204453 | JGI IMG/M metagenome (GOLD analysis project Ga0315295, IMG submission 204453) | Sediment microbial communities from Yellowstone Lake, YNP, Wyoming, USA - YL17G14_0 | ecosystem: Environmental > Aquatic > Freshwater > Lake > Sediment | place: USA: Wyoming | collected... | reverse complement strand
AATTAGGTATGTATGAGCCTCCACCACATCATCAACCCAAGAATCCCTAAAGGATTGTTGGTCCTTTTCGTATTTTTTATTATACTTTTCAAAGTCTTCTTCTGTCCAATCCGAATAATCCTCACCTGACTCATACAAATCGTCGAACCAATTAGACAAGTCCAGAGGGGTGTGTTCTCTCTCAAATGAGTCTTCTTGAGTTGTGATCTTTAACCACGTTTTGAAGGAATCTATGGCTTCCTCAACGTCGGAGTTTTCAAAAAAGAATACGGTTTGTTGTGTGGGCTTTGGCATAACATTTATAAGCATCACTTATCCCCTTGGTTTTTGGGTTTTTTGAATGCACTCCCCAAAAGATCTATAGTTCTACGCCAGCCCGTGGGTTTTTCTGAGGGGTCTTTTTTATGCTGCTTAAAGTCCTCAAGCAATTCGTTGACTCGTAGAGCTACTAGGTTGCGATATGCTTGACCGTCTTCAAATGTGAACACCTCAGAGTAATCATCCCTAGCTAGGCAAGTTCCTGGTGGTTGATAAAGACCTAAATAGTATTCTCTTTGATCACCTGACGGTGGGCTGTGGGTGAATAAATTTTCTAACCCACCACAATACGATATGATATTATCGGCAGTTTCTTCGGGGGTTGCTCCTTTAAGCCCTAAACACTCTACGGATCGACGGCCCATAAACCCTATTCTCCCGAAGGCTAAAATCTCTTCGTCAATTCGGGATATTTCCTTTCGACGAATCTCGATCTCTTCATTTAAACAAAACCTTTTTATAACCAATTCTTCAATGCGTGACATAATAATCTCCTTATATTCATAGTAACCTAATACCTTGGTTATGTCAATAGTTCTATCCACTTTTTTATCCCCTACCCATTATTAGGGACTATATTTTTTTCGGATTTTTGTAAAAAAAAGTAACTAAATAACTAAAAGGAGACTACATGAATATCATCAAATATGCTCATAGACACGTTCAACAAGCAAACATCCATAGAAACAACAATACCCCTTTAAGGGAGGCAGAAGATATTTCTCAGCAATATAAGACCTTTGCCGCGGAAAATAGCCTAACTCATTGGGATAGCTTTAAAGTCAGGAAACAGGTCAATTTAAAAACTATGGAAGCGCCTGCGGTTAGAGTCTCTTTGAGATTAGAGGATGGCTCCCTAGTAAATTTTAAACCGATAAGCACGAAATTCTTTTCGCTTATCCCTCCTAATGAAATGGCTAATGACTTAAGTTTTTGGGGTATGCGGAGCTTCCCATTTATTAATGCTTGGGGAATGACTTCCCCCTCAGCTTTGTATTGGGATACGTTTACTAAAAATTCCAAATATTTTCAAGATATGTCCGAGGAAGAATATGAACAAAGCCATAGGGATTTTTTAGATGAGTACCAAAGAGCCTTTGAAGAAATTCGTAACACTCTAGGTCGATCCATTGGGTTTATGGTTAATGCTGCGTTGGGTAAAGGATTGGCAACAGCATTAACCTCAGACCACGAGATTGATACAGAACTGGGTGAGCGTCTTCACCAAGGGGAGTTACCTTTCATACTAGAAGCCACCATTTTCGATCAAGGTAAAACACGACCTGAGTCAACTCAAGCCAAACCATATAAGGAGTCTATTGAATTAACCGATGAGCAACAAGACCTTAAAAACTTGATTATACGGGAGTTGAATGCAATTCCAGATATTAAAGACCCCAATCTCAAACGTAAGATCGCTAACAATGTCGTGTACAAATTTTTTGCGGAGGGTTAAACCAAAAGAGGCGATACGCCCCTTCCTATCCACCTATCCTTCGGACTCCCAACCATTTTCGTTAGGCATTGGGTTGTAGGATAGTAGCCCTAACCCCACCATCGTTCCATACTTTTCGGTGTCCCTTAGGCACGACTCACAGTATACTACGGACCTTAGAATCTGCTGTCCAACCATTACCTTACATCTGGAGATTTCCACAAAGTCGGTGCTAGGTTTATTGCATATCTGGCATTGCCCTTCTACTGGTTTTTCTTCCATATCTTAATCTCCTCTTAATCAGACCTCGTTTTAGATGACTCTAAGGTTCATCTGATTCATCTTCATCTTCATCTTCATCTTCATCTTCATCTTCATCTTCATCTTCATCGTCTATAGGGGTGGGGACAAACCCACAAACCCCGATTAACCCATAGTCATTAGCAATGTAGCCTGATCCAATCCGCTATTTTCTTAGTATACATAGCATTCGTCCTAGATACCTCAGGGTCTGTTTGGCACTTCTCGAGGTTCTTCCTCCACGCCGTAACCATATCCAAAATAACTAAAGAGGTTTGTAAAGAATCCTCGTATGCTTCTTTATTCTCAATCATTGTTCCTATCTCCTAAAATTCGGGGTCTGTTTCGTTTTCGATGACTCTAAGGTTCATCGGAGCCGTTAATAGAAAAAACTCCAGCGAAAGGGCTTGACTGGTTAATTTCCCTGCTTTTAAAAAGACTGGATTATCCCAGTCATATTCGCTCAAGAAGCCCCTACTCTTAAAAACACCCCTGATTCGTTGTGGTGGGTTTTTCGCAAGTACGAACCCCACGGGAAATTTAGTTGGTATGCCAGATCAGGGCTTAACGATCTCAACTCTTCGATTAAGTCATACCCCTTTTCTGCGAAGGTCTTAAAGAACTCATCGGGGTTTTTTTGGCTTTAGCCCCTAGCACAAACCTAATCGCCCGATGTGGTCCGAACTCGGATTCATCGACTTGGGTCTCTTTGGCTCGGATGTGCATCCCGCTCTTTTTAAACAAATCTACGATCTGCTTCGTTGTGCTTTTCACATCGGATCGTTTGATGTTAAGCCTCGTATCTTACGGGTTCTTGTTAATTGTCATATTGTCCTCCTTATTGAATACCATCATAACACAAACCAGAAATAGAGTCAATAGGTCTTGGCTTGGCTTGATTTAAAAACGAGCCGAACACTAAATTATATATGAAACTTAAAGCAAATGATCTTTCTCTCATCACCAAACTAATCGCAGTGGTTCTAGCCCTAACTGCTGGAATAGTTAGTTTTTGGATACACGATTTACCCGTCCCCAATATTATGCTGGTGTGTACATTCATCGCAGCTTCTTACTTGCCGGTAGACATCAGCAAAATGCGAACCTGTACATTGGAATATAGTGGTAGCTCAGAACAATAACGACCCCTATCTGATTTGGTCAGACCATGTATTATTATGAAACAAAAAAGGGAGTCGATCGACTCCCTTTTATTTACTCTACCCCTTCCCATCGCTTCGATTCGATGTAGTATCTCGCACCTCCCAAGTATCTATCTAATAGGAATAGACTTTGGAATAGCAACGAATGGGTGAAAGGGGGATCTCCTGCCCCTTCCATAACTTCGCTTAGTTCCATCTCAACTAACTCGATCTCTTCATCGGGGTCTAGGTCAAGCTCAGCAACCTTATCATAACCAAGGGCTAGGAATGTGTGCATCTGGTTATTCATAATGGCTGGGTTAGGGCAAGCACTACCGAGATAGATCATTTCTTTCGCTACACACCCCGTTTCTTCTAGCATCTCCCGATGTGCAGTCTGTAAAGGCTCTTCACCCTCATCAACGATCCCCGAGGGAAATTCTATGGTTGTTGTGTCATTGCCGTGGCGGTATTGCTTAACCATAAGCACCTTTTCATACTCATTGTCGAGATCGGGTTGAAGCATAACGACCTGCACCCAATCTGGTGAACCAATACGAGAAAAAACCCGCTCCTTGTTCCCATCGGTCTTTGTGATGTGCAGCAACTTCAGAAAACCTCCTGCTACAACCTCTTCTTTAGTTATGTCCCATTTACTCATTTGTTCTTCTCCTTATACTTCAAATACTCTCGTCTATTAGCGGTTTTGATTTGTGCCAATCGACCCCTCTGCCACTTAAAACCAAACAAATAATACAACCCAGTGCCGTAGAGATGGATGTACATCGCTAACCACAAAGGGTGGCTTAAACCCAACCGCAACCCCAAAAAAAGGACAGCACCAATCCCTAGCATCCATAGCAAATTCACTTTCTTCAAGTGGAGGTCGAACATATCCTCAAACTCACCTTTCATCTTAGCCCTTCTTGCTCAAAACCGCAATATATACAACCCAGCCCCAAAACAAAAGCCCCTAGAAATCTCATAGCGAAAACAGGGAAGATAACCCCAATTAACCAGAACATCCCCATCCTTCTTATCTGATACGGACAACGCCTCCATTCGAGATAAGACTTTAGAATAGGTTTGAGAATTAGACCTAACTAACCGGGACAGAAATCTAGGGAACCAGAACGACTCTGGCATGTGCTGCCAAATCTTTAGATAGTCCCTAAACACTCTACTATCCTCGGTCAAAACGTCGGACTCGGTCCATAACTCGTCCATATAACTCTCATACAGACCGTAGTATCTAAGGGCGATGATAAAAGACCTAACAGTAACATCGAGCTGATAAGTCAAAAACTTTAGTAATCTGAAGTCTAACTTAACCCCATTCAACTCTTGGGATATTATATGAAAAGGGATTAGAATCTCGAGGTATAAAATATTCGAGTCATCCTCCAAAAGCCATTTAACATCTCGTAGGCATTTTGAGTCTGTGTCAGGTGTGAGGTGTTTTTGTTCGGTCACTCCTGAGGTTAGGTAGTTGACGAAGACCCTAGCGATGTTTGCTTTTTGACTTTCGATAGGTATGTTTTGATTACAGGTAACTTCGTTTGTGTTAAAGTTTAAAACTACCCTATCCTCAGGGGTTACCCAAGCACCGTAGTGAAACTTTGAACACTCCTTTAATCCCCCACCCACTACATCGACAAGCTTTGCTAGGGTGTTATAACTCCCTAGTCGTGTGCCTTGGATCCTGTCTCGTAGATTGGGGTATTTATCCAACACACTTTTATAAGCCGATTTCTTTTTTAAAAAACTCATCTGGTACTCCTCCTGACTATGATACCCCTAATGAGGGGTTTTTGTCAATAGAACCCCTAAAAATTGATCATTCTTTCTGACTCTTCTTGGGTTAGCTCCGACGGATCCCCATCCACAATCTCTTTCACCCCTCGTCTTCGGGGTCTTACGACCACTTCCTCATTACAATCCGCTGGAAGCTCATCTTTACTCACAAGTGGGAATATAGACGCAGTTTCGCCTTTAAATAGGTATCTAACCACCGCCTGCGGACCCATATTCTGTTTAACGATATGAAGCTCCAGCTCATCTTCCATTTCGGCAGTACGAGGGTCATCTGGGAAAAGCTTATTAGCAATAGCCTTGGGACGGAATAAAGCAATAACCGTTCTTGAACGTTCAGCAATAGCGTGGGAGTTCTTAATGAAACTATCCGTAGGGCGTAGAGAAGCGATCCCTTCAAAAGACCCCACCCCTTTAGATTCGAGTTGCCGATTCATCTGCACAACCGCCACGATATGAACCCCACAGGTCTTCGCAATAATATTTAATCGGTTCATTCCTGCTTCGATTTTGCTTGCTGTAGAGGCTGAGTGGTCATCTCCTCCATAGAACTCTCGTAGCATCGTCAGGAGGTCTATGGTTACCACACAATAGTCCTGCCCTATAGAAGTTTGGAACTCTCGGATCATTGCGTACACGTCGTTTAAATCGAGGTCAGGGCGATCCGAAAACATAAAGAGTTTCTTGTTATCAAACATCGAACGAGCATTGGCTCTCGTACTGGCGAACTCGACCAGTCGCAGGGGGGAGGGGTTTATTAGTTCATAATAGGGGATTTGGCTGTATTTACTTATCCACCTATCCATAGTAGAGGTCAAATCCTGCTCTAGGGATAGGAATAAACAAGGGATGTTTTGCTTCACCATATTAAAATTAAGATTAATAACCGTCACGGTTTTACCTTGTCCAGACCCTGCAGCTATAGTCGTAATAGCCCCCGGAGCGAAACCCATTGTCATGTGCTTGTCTAGTAAGGGGTCGCCGGTTGAGTAGGTCTTACCCGTCCCCCGCTTCTCGATCTCTGACTCATATATATCAAACCACTGCTCGAAATTAAGGAGATTGGATTCACCCCAATCCGCAGTTTCTATGAGAGTCTTTAACCCCTCGACTTGCTGAAGAAGCTCCATAGGATCGAGAGAGTTGGTTTGTGCAGCTATACTCAACTCGGCGATTTCGTTCTGTATTCGTGCGGTTTTATTAAATCTCAAGACTTCTTTAGAGATGGCTTGATAATCCATAACCTCTTTAGAAACTCGGACCACTTCTCTACACAAATCTGAGGACACTTTAGGATCAAGAGCATTCGTGGCTTTAAATAAAGAGATCTCTGTTATTTCTTGGTTGGTTTCTAATAGACCTATTAAAGCTGTTATTAGAGTTTTGTTAGTGCTAAACCCGAAATTATCCTGCACAAAAACCGAGTCTTTTTTAAGGGCTGGGTTGGCGACTAAACAACCCAAGAGTTGGATCTCCGCCACAGCTCTTGGGGTTCGGTCGCTTCGGGTGTATTTTACTTTCTTTAAATACTCGTCGTGGGTTATACTTGTTTTATCTTTAGCCATATCCTCTCCTTTTAATACTTAAAAACCTCTTTTAAGCCCACAAAACTTGGTATTGTTCCAATCCGCCTGATGACCATCTTAGGTAATAGTCATATATTTCTGAAACTAAAATGCTTCTCCTCTCATATAGACGGAACTGCAACTCCTGATAATAGTCAATATTGGTCGGGGTTAGATCCAACCATACGACTTTTTTAACCCCACACCGAAATATATCTGGGTGTTGAGTAGGGAGTTGATCAAAAACCACCCCCCAGACCTGATCGTTCTTTGTTTTGATTGGGATCTGAGGATGATTGAGAACGAATTTGGATAGTCGTTTAGCTGTTAGGGGGGTAGGCACCCAACACTTCCCTATCTCATACAAAACCAAGGCGGCGAAATCCGTGTATACTTCAATTAACTCCTCGGAAACAATCGACTCGTCAGCAACAGACGATTTACCCCTGATGAGGGCGGTGAGTCTTTTGACCCATATACGGCGGCGTATCTTATTGATGTTTTTTTCTTGATTTTTATCAAGCATAATCTACTCATCTCCTAATAATCCAGACTTGAAATGTGGGGGTCAAGCACCACTTTAGTTTTAGATACCTGGTGGGTTAGGCTAAGAAAATCCTCTTGAGTAGTTATCGACCCCACTCGCTGGATGAACTTTTTTATTAATTGTACGTCCTCAAGACCCGATCCACCTATCAGCACACGGTTCAAGGATTCGACTAGAGCTAACTCCTTAAGAGCCAACTCACACATAGCTAGAACAGACCTTTCGCTAGCAAGAAGACTCTGAGTCTCACCACTTAACCCCTTTGAGTTTTCCCACAGTTTAGCAAAGTGATCTCTATCGGCTGGTTTTCTATAGAACTTCTCATCTCGGTTTATTAATCTTTGCCTAAGAGGTTCTACCTCCTTAATAAAGCAGGCTACTGCGATGTGGAGGCGATCTCCCATACCGTAAATTTGGTATTCACAAGCGGTAACAAGGAAGGAACCATCTTATTTATTAAAAACCAGGTATTTGACCGTTCTGTTATTATGTCCCTTAGTGTCTACCACGATCTGTCCTGTACCTATTAACATACTCTCATCTCCTTTTATTTTCTCTATTCAACTCTCATTCCAGTTCAAAAGCATAGCCCAAGCATTCCCATCAGGACTCACCAGCACCATCCCATTGATCACTTGGATGTGTATCTCGCATTTTAACCTTTTATACGCCGTGGTGCGGTTTATTTTCCGTGCTAGAGCTTTGATCGACTTTTTACGGTAGGGGTTGGTGTTCGCACCAGGGATCGTATACTGGTATTCATATACATCCCAAACCCCTGAAAACCCCTCATAATTATCCTGCGAAGCTCTGGCGAGTTGTGCTTCGGATTGTCTTTGCTTCTCTTCAGCTTCTAATCGAGCCGTGTCAGCCATAGTATTAATAACCTCTAGGGATCTGGCTCGTTTCTTTTCAAGTTCCTCTTGGCGTTGGGTATTTATCCGCTCTAGCTCCTCCGAACGGTTTTGCCTCGAACGAATCACTTCTTCCCTTTTCTCTTGGTTCTGTTTTCTTTTCTCTAGCTTGGTTATACGAGCCGATTCGTCTAACTGGGCCCTAATTTCTGGAGGTTTGTTGACATACTCTAGGGCTAGAGGGGCTAGGAACAACCAAACCCCTAAGGATACCCCCAAGCCCCACCGACGATGACATCCCGTTTCATACCACACCTCTTATTTTTTAAGCTTTTTAAGTGGAATGGGAGCTGGCTCTGGATTCTCACCTAGTTCTCTTTTGAGATCCGTGATGGTCTGTTTCACCGCTGGACTTAACTTATTAGGAATGTCGATCTGAAGCTTTACAAACATATCACCCCGAAGGCTACTACGCATTACAGGCATCCCCATACCTTTGATTTTAAGTAATGTGCTATCCCCCGTTCCAGGGGCTATTTTCAATTTAATCTTCTTACTGTCAATCGAGGTAACGGTGATCTCATCCCCTAAAACCAATTGGGCGAAGTTTACAGGAACTGCACAATAGAGGTCATTCCCGTGTCGTTCGAGATACTCGTGAGCTAGAACAGTAACCTCAACCAAGAGATCTCCCCTCCCATAGAAAGACGCTTCACCCTGTCCCTCGACACGCAGGCGTTGTCCATTAACGATTCCAGCAGGGATAACCACGGCAACCTCGAGCGCTTTAGAAATTACTGCCTGTCCTCGGCACGTCTCACAGGGCTTTTCAACCACTGTACCAAGACCTTTACACGATCCACAATCCGCAGCCACCGCAAAGATACCATTAGTCCTAGGGATCTTCCCCTTACCTCCACACGACCCACAAACAACCCGAGTAGCCCCCCCTTGACCGTTACACGATCCACAGGGTATTTTAGTGGTGTAATGAATTGTTTTATTAGTGCCAAAGAACGCCTCTTTTAAATCGATTTTAATAATAGACCTCAAGTCCTTACCTTTGGTTTTGGCTTGTCCTCCACCCCCAAAAAATGAACCGAAAATATCTGCAAACCCCCCACCACCGAAAATATCCCCAAAGTCTTTAAACGCATTAGGATCGTGTCCGTTATTATTTACCCCCGAAAAGCCGAACTGGTCATAGGATTTGCGTTTAGTTTCATCGAATAGAACCTCATAGGCTTCAGTTGCTTCCTTGAACATCTCTTCGGCTTTTGCATCTCCACTATTTTTATCAGGGTGATACTTGACAGCGAGTTTCCGATATGCCTTTTTAATCTCTTCTGTGGTGGCTGACTTTGGCACACCCAGCACTTCATAATAATCTTTCTTACTCATTAATATAGTCTTCCTTTAATTTAAATTTTATTTGACCCGTGCTAACCCCTAAGAAATCTGGGTCTTCTACGAATCTCAACCCCTCTATGTCGGTAGTGAATTGGCGAACAAGACTTTCATAACTGTCGCCCTTTTGAGTCCTGTTGAACCTTTCGATCACCTCCTCTAGTAGCTTATTCAAATCACTGGGTTTAAGGGTTTTACCCGCAGCAGAAATCACTTCTCTTAGGTCTTTACATAGGGTCGGATTCTCTTTAAGACCTTGGATCAGATTATAGCACAGTTGCTTTAACCGAAACTCCCGATAAGTCAAGTGAACCATCCCTAGCATTATTCGCATAGCGTCTTCGCCTGTGTGGGTTATGCTAGGATTTGATGACTCCCAATCATCTCCTAGCCCGTTGAAATATTTCCTTACTTTTCGGGTGAGTTTTTCAGTTTTTGAGTTTGAGAAAGACGCACGGTCATTTTTAATAGCTGTTAAAAACCCCGAGATACAGATATGGAACCGCCTATTAGCGACTATAAGAGGGTAATCGCAGGCTTGAACACAGTACGATCCGTCTTTGGTCTTGCAGACAATGAAACGGACATACGATTCCGTCCCTTCGTTTATTAAGGGTATTACCCCGACTCCTATTGTTGGGTTCTTCACCATCTCATCCTTCTATTCTACTATTTAACAAAGACATACAAATCGCCTCGCCCAGATTTGTAATGGCCCACTCACCCTGAAAATAAAGCGTGTAAGGGAAGAAGGGGCTAGGAGGTATCTGAATAGACCGAGTCTCCTCTATCAAAACAGTTCCCGAACCCCCACACGATTCACACCATCTCTCAGGAACGACCCC
>Ga0315295_10006166_pt1 | contig 10226 bp, 16 predicted proteins | sample YL17G14_0_MG_FD_204453 | JGI IMG/M metagenome (GOLD analysis project Ga0315295, IMG submission 204453) | Sediment microbial communities from Yellowstone Lake, YNP, Wyoming, USA - YL17G14_0 | ecosystem: Environmental > Aquatic > Freshwater > Lake > Sediment | place: USA: Wyoming | collected... | reverse complement strand
TTACAGTTGCGGATTACAACATTGGCGCGGGTGTATTTGATCCAAATGCCAGCGTTGGAATTTTTACCAGTCATATCGATGAGAAGATTCTCGATTACATAGGGATCTCCAGGCACACCCGAGCCGGAGGTAGCATAGCGGGGCAGCATCAGGTCGCTTAAAATAAGAATGGGTTTGCTTGGCGTTAAGTCTGCGCTCCAGAGATTGCCCGCCATCAAAAAACAAACAACTAATACTACACATAATTTTTTCATGATAAACCTCCTTTATTGAATGGAATGCAATAACTTTTAGTAGTCTTCCTTTACTGTGCTGTCAAGGGTGTTTTGATAAAATCTATCCAGTGTTCATCTGGAAAGTATAACTCTTTGAGAAATCTAGCGAAAACTGCAATATATTACTTGATATTCTTACTCAATTTGGTAGGTTTAATATGTAGTTCCATGTTATTATTGGGCAAATAGATTTAATGGGGTGTAAAATTGCGGTACAAATTTGACAATGAGACATTCCCCAATTCTAACTCATTCTTTCCAGAAAGAATTTGAAATATTGCTGTGTGGGCACTATATGGGCACAAAACTTATTAAATTGATTATTTGTTGTAATCTAATTTGCTACAGAATGGCCAAATTACTGGAGCCAGCGGGGGGTATCGAACCCTCAACCTGCTGATTACGAATTCTATTTCAACATTTTTGGGGTATCTTTATTGGAAATCACTTGACATCATTCAGCATATAATATAAAGCAGTTATATGACTGACAATCTGATTCTTTATAACCTGAAATCATCCAAATTAACAACACAGGGTAGCTATAGGGTAGCTACGCCAAACCATAGAACTACCCAAAAATCCAAAAAAGATGGTGAGGAGGTGTCTATGCCGTATAGGAAAAAAACGCGATTTCCGGGAGTATACGAACGGGTATCTCAGGGCAAGATATACAAGGGGGCTCCCGACACCTGTTTCGACATCACGTATAAACACGACAACAAGAAGATATGGGAAAAAGTTGGATGGCTGAGTGAGGGGTATTCTGCCAAGCTCGCGGCAGACATTCGCGCCGAGCGTATGCGGGCCATGAGGCATGGGCAGGAACTACCTAAGCAGATGCCCAAGACCCTTTTCAAACATGCAGCGGAGAGATATCTGGCTTGGGCAAAGGACAACCGAACCAAGGGCGGCAGGGATGAGGAAAACATGTATCGAAAGCATCTCTCCGCAAGGTTCGATACCTACCGGCTGGACGGCATCAGCAGCTTTCACCTTGAGCGGATGAAGAATGAATTACTCAAGGAAGGATATGCACCGGCAACCGTAAAGCATGCCCTGGTAATGGTACGGCAGATATACAACAAAGCAATTGCTGATGGATCATTCAAGGGAATCAATCCGATTAAGGGCGTGAAGATGCCCAAACTCCATAACCAGCGAGAAAGATATCTCACGTACGAAGAAGCACAGGATCTCTTGAGGGCCCTGAAGTTGAGGTCTGAACAAGTGCATGATTTAGCTGCCGTATCTCTCAGCACCGGCATGAGATTTGGCGAATTAGCGGGCCTGCACGTTCATGACATCGACTTCGGAAACGAACTCATCAGCATTACGGACCCCAAGAACAATGAACCCCGAAAAATGCACATGACAACGGAAGTGAAAGCGATATTCCGGGCGCGGATATCTTCGGAGTCCAAGAGCAACGACCTCGTATTTCATGCCGAGAATGGCGAGAAGATGGTTACCATTTCGAAAACATTCTTTCTCGTGGTGGATGCCCTAGGATTCAACAAAGGCGTGACAGATACCCGGCAGAAGGTTTGCTTTCATACGTTGCGGCATTCCTTCGCCTCATGGCTGGCCCTCCAGGGCGAGACCATACAGACGATCTCCCAACTACTCGGGCATAAGTCCTTAGAGCTTACCATGCGCTATTCGCACCTATCACCGGATCATAGGAAAATGGCTATCAAGAGGCTTGAGTCCACTATAAATGGCAGGTCAAAAGTCATAGAGATCGGGAGGGATCGAACATGAAGAAACCGGCCTTTCAAGTATATCTTGAAAGAATCATGCAGGAGCAGCGGGCAGCAAGCGATAAGGCACGCATTGCTTATGAGCAGTCCGGCGACCCTCAAGTCGTCATAGGCTATATCAAGCACTCACTCTCAGGGGCAGCTATCAAGGAGCCATGGGTTATCTTGACAATTCAAAACTGGATATGCTCAGATCGCGGTGATCTCTTGAAACAGGCCTTTCTTACACGGCGAGGAGAACGGAGAAAGCCCCGTAAGCATGCCCTTGATTCCATGATGTTCGTAACCCGTATCGACAAACTCCGCAAGGCCGGGAAAGCGCTTAATGAAGCCTTAATATGCGAGTTGGAAAGGACCGGCGGCGGGGACCTGGAAGGGGATAAACTGTCCAGGGAATTGAGAAAGCTGAAAAATAGATATTACCGCGCCCGGCGAATCAAGCCGGAGATCACGGTCCAAGAAACGGCGGAGGCCTACGTCATGACCGCATTCCCTGCGAAATCCGAGGTTGAAATAGACAATCATATTCACGCAATTTATGGGTATTGGTCCATCAGTTTTCCCAAAAAATAATATTCCTCTCGCTTGGTTCGTATCATTAAATAGGCCTATTTAAAAAACCAAGATCCCCTTGATAATTCACAAGTTATAACCTATACGCACCTCCATAAAAACAATCGCGGAGGTGGTTATGTATAACCAGCAAGATAGAAAAACCCTAACCCCCAAAGACGTTGAGCGCATCTATTCGCTTAACATCGGGACATTGGGCAACATGAGGTATTTCAAGATCGGCCCCCCTTATTTGAAAGTCGGGAAAAAAGTTTTATATCGCGCCGAGGACATTGAAAAATATCTTGGACAGAATGTTGTACAGACCAGTGGTGGGTGATCGATGCGCGCCTATCCGAGAGAACGATCAAGGCCTCCAGGCCAGGCCGTAGACGCACCTCACCCGTGGGCAGCGGACGAGGGGCTTGGTGCGGGAAATCACAGGATTTCTTACTCTTTACCACTTCAGAGAAGAAACTGCAAGCTAAGAAATCGATGGTTTCTATACTCGCTCCGTAAGCAGCGGGGCCTCAGTGTATGAACACCGAAACCGTTTTCCTCGCCCATCAGAAAATTGACTATGGTGCCCTCATCCACCTCAATTTTCCGGTAGCACTTTACTCCGACAACGGTGGCCTGCCCTCGAAATGCAAGGGCAAGACCCTGGTTGTTATGCCGATAGACGCGACCAAGGAAGGTGGCGAATTTGTACGGGCCATACAGAAAGCATTGATGGCTGGCTCCATCCCGAGGGCCTACCGTGTCCTGCAATTCAAAGGTCAGTTCTACGGCGGCAAAAGCTATACCGAGCTCATGCCCCTCATATTGGAAAACGAGGACTTCGCCAGGACAACCCTGGAGGCCCTGCTCGAAGATCCTATCGGCGGCGGTGCCCTTGAGATCCAGATCCCCCATGAGGGGATGGAGCGCATGGTTTTACCCAAGGGAATCATGTCGGGCATTGCCGGAGACTATGCCAATCTCTTCGCTTCGCATCTCGAACCATGCCGAGAATTCTTTTATTTCTCTTTTCTGGTATGCCTGGGAACTCTGCTTTCGGGCCGCTTGACGCTCAAGAGCGAACTGCAGCCGCAAACAAGGCATTACGTGCTTTTATTGGGCGATAGTGCGGTTGACAAAAAGAGCACATCCATTTCTCATACAGTCAAATTTTTTGGACCTTTCGACGGCATGGCTGCCTGCTTCGGCGTCGGTTCGGCCGAGGGCCTGGCTAAGAGACTAGAAGCCTCGCCCCATCTCGTCCTAGTGTTCGATGAGTTCAAGCAATTTGTCTCTAAATGCAAGATCGAGGGGAGCGTCTTGCTTTCAATGGTGACATCCCTCTTCGAGAATAATCACTACGAAAACTACACCAAGACCGCCGCTGTGAAGCTCGAAAACGTGCATTTGAGCCTATTGGCGGCATCGACAATCTCGACGTGGGAGCGGACGTGGGATGCATCATTCAGGGACATCGGTTTCCTGAATAGAGTTTTTCTTGTGCCTGGAACAGGCGAGAGGCGCTTCTCTATACCTGTCGAGATCCCGGACCTTCCAAAAAGTGAGCTTCGCTATCAGATAGCGGAGATCCTGAAGACATACGAGTATCCAAAGGCGCTGACCATAAGCCCTCCAGGCCTAAAATGCTTTGATGATTGGTATATGAACCTCGAAACCTCCATCCACGCGAAGCGTCTTGATACCTATGCTCACCGATTCATGCCCTTATTGTCAGTGAATGAGGGCAAGGATGAAGTTGATCTCCCCATCGTGGAGAAGGCCATCGCCATCATGGACTGGCAACTAGCCGTCCGGCAACAGCTCGATCCGATAGATGCCGACGGGACGATCGCACAGACCGAGGAGCGCATCCGGAGGGCATTGTCACGAGGCCCCAAGAGTGAACATGAGATCAAGCGGGTAATCAATTATACTCGCCTCGGCCTTTGGGCTTACATGCAGGCGATGAGGAATCTCTCGCAGGCGCATGAGATAGACTACGACAAACAGATGGGCCTTTATGGTCTAGCATCAAACTTAGCATCAGGTGCTCAAAACGGTGGAAGGCTATGAATTCATTGACGAATAAGGCCAAAAATTACTACTGTATAGTATACAAGGTAGAACCTTTAGATCTCTATGGGTGGTAAATAGGCCAAAAAGGGGTGTAAGGCATGAATATATTTGACGAAATAGGCAAAAAAACGCTTGATGCTAGGCATGATGCTACCCCCCCCCAGAGAATAAATGCGGCCAGGAGGAGAGGGGGGCCGGGTAAATGGCAAAGGTTAATAATAGAAGAACTGAAACATAAGGAGGCCTTCGCCCTTCGGAGCCTATTGGGGAGGAAATACACAAAGGCACAATACAATGCGCTATTGCGGGCAGCCTTGGAAATGGAGGCAACCTATAAGATAGGCATTAAACGCTTCGCATATGGGGGAGCAAGAACCTATGTGCACCGCCACGGGACAACCGTCAACGGGGTGAACCGTAGAAGGTTAGATGAGTATAAATGTGAGTCAAGGTCACTCTGGTGAACTTCACCAACATTTATAAGGAGAAGACAATATGGACATTTTGAAACCCGAAGGATTGACGCCGGAGCAAGGCAAATTCTGGGATGAACATGCGCAGACACTGCGGGCGATTATTGGATTGTATATAGATTGCGCAAAAAATGGTGATAGCACAGGGTTGAGTTTACTGAACTTTTTCATTTCGATATGCAGTCAGCTCTCCGCACATTATATTAATGATGCTCTGGAGCCAACGCAATGACGTGCGGATTGAGGCTGGAGGCCACCCCCCGGAAGGCCGCCTCAGCCTTTATCGGGGTCATGGGTTCAACCGTATTGGCAGCCGAGCTTATGTGGCCGCCCTCAAAAAGTTTGAAACCGCACTCAACGGAGGCCCCCCGGATACGCCGTCTCTGCCTCTGCCGGGGTCATGGCCAAACCGTGCGGTTAAGCACGCGCGAGAAACAGCCGACCCAGCGGGAAAAATATTCCGTGAGAGATTGATAGCATGAAAGATTCTTTCAGAAAACTGGAACCCTCAACGAGAAAATGGATCACTTCACTCAAGAAGCGATATGTTCTTGAGGACTACCATGAACGACTTCTCATCCTGGCGGGTCAATGTTGGGATCGTGCACAACAGGCGCGGTGGATGATCGAAGATGAGGGGCCGGTTCTGACCGATCGATTTGGACAAAAGAAGCCCCATCCCGCTTGTCAGATTGAGGCGCAGAGCATGATCAATTTTGCAAAGCTGTTGCGGGAATCCGGCATCGACCTGGAAAAGGTGGACGAGCCGCGGCCAAGGCGACAATACTAAATTAAAGGAGAGAAGCAATGCCAAGTCGACCCAAAAAGGTTGTCCAGAAACGTGGAGCCGAGGGGATCCCTGAAGAGGCATTTTATTATTTTATACATGGCCCGTATTTCGAGGGCGAAGACTGGGCCGCAGGAAAGTCCAAGGATGAAATAGAAGCTTTCCGGCTCAAGCACCGCCGGGCAATCGATGAACGGTATCGTGCGGAGGGCCTCCTGAAAAATGATGAATAAAAGCGCTTTGGCGCTCTTAGATATACGCGCGCAGCTCACCGGGACGGTGGGGGGCGAAATCATGCAGATGACTTGTCACTTCTTATGCCGCGCGGGACGCCGGGAGAATACAATCAAACTGCATGGTGACAGACTCGGAACCCTTCAGCGGGATGTTGAAGGCCATTCGAGTCGAAGCAGGAATGCTGCTTCCGCGCGGGACGCCGGGACCAGATAGTTCCTGGGGAACAGAACCACAATCGGCAAAGGGAGATTATAACTTTTAATTAAAAATTAGAATCCGGGTTCCCTCAAAGTCAGGCCAGACTGAGAGGGACGTAAGAAGCAACTAAGGCGGCTGTTAGGAGCCTAACCTCCTGACGGTCGCCTTTTTGTTTGCCCGGATATCCAAGAAAGGGAAAATTCATGAAAGAAAGCAAAATTAGAAATAACATTGCGATATTACAGCAGGTGATTTCTTCCACACAAGACCTTGCGAGGAGAGAGGGCAGGCCTCTCGATAAAGATGAGCAGGATCGGGTCCAGGAGATGCAAAATGAAATTGAGAAGCAACAAAAAGCACTTCCGAATGGTCCGGTTACTCTGTCCAGGGGTTCTTTCTCGGGCGGCAGTGGTGGTCCGTTCGCTTCCCTCGGTGAGCAGCTTCAGTCCGTAGCAAGGGCGGGTATTCCCGGCGGCAGGGTAGACTCTCGACTTCACGAAATAAACGCAGCGGCAACCGGCCTAAACGAGACGACACCATCGGAGGGTTCGTTTCTCGTCCAGAGCGATTTTTCCAACGACTTGCTCACTTCGGTATTTAAGACGGATACTCTTCCCGCCATGTGTCGCAGGATTCCCATCTCCTCGGCCTCCAATAGCATCAAGATCAATGGCGTGGATGAGACGTCTCGGGCCGATGGCAGCAGAGCGGGTGGCGTCTTAGGTTATTGGCTGGATGAAGCGGCTGAGAAGACAAAGAGCAAGCCGAAATTCCGACAGGTCGAACTCAAGCTCAAAAAGCAGGCTGTCCTGATTTATGCAACCGATGAACTGCTTGAGGACGCTACAGCGCTTGAGGCTTTCATAAGGGAGGCCGCTCCGGCTGAACTCAATTTCCGATTAAGTGACAGTATCGTCAACGGCAGCGGCGCGGGTATGCCCTTGGGGGTATTGGCGTCCGGTTGCCTGGTTGTGCAGCCAGCCGAGACGGGCCAGCACAGTGGAATCCTGGCAGAGAATGTCATCAAGATGTATTCCAGGCATCTCCCCGGTGCGAACTCAAACAGCGTGTGGCTAATCAATCGCAATGTCTTGCCCGAACTCTACTTGATGACCGTGTCCATAGGCACCGGTGGCGCCCCTGTATTCCAACCACAGGGGGGATTGTCGGGGCAACCATACAACACCATACTCGGCATCCCGGTCATGCCCATCGAGCAGTGCGCGTCCCTTAATACCAAGGGCGATATCATCTTAGCCGACATGAACAGTTATTTGTTGGCCGAGAAAAATGGGATCCAAGCTGCAATGTCGATTCACGTTAAGTTTGAGTTCGACGAAAGCGTCTTCAGATTCGTGATGCGCGTTGATGGCCAGCCTTCTCTGGCTTCGGCGATAACGCCTTTCAAAGGTTCTTTAACTCAGAGCCCGTTTGTCGCACTGGCAACACGTTCATAACCCACAGACGGCCGGGGGCTTCGGCCCCTGGCCTTTTAGGAGAAAGATATGGCAATATCAATAACCACCCCGGCATCAACACACGGTTTCATCGTGAACGGCGTGACCACGGACGCACGCGGCTGTGAGGTAATTGTCGCGGCCGAGGTAGGGAAACGGCATAAAATACGGCACATCACTGTCAATAGTGATGGCTCATCAACTGTGACCATCGGTTCGGGCGTATCTGGAGCCGCAGTGGAGGTGGCCTTGATAGGACCTGTCGCTTTTTCTGCGGGAACAACCCTCCAGTGGGATTTCAATCCTCCAATGTGGCTGCCGGAGAACAAATCACTCAGCGTAGATGCAAGCGCAGCCGTGAATCTCTGCATTTTCTGCCAAGGCTTGACGGAATAAGGCAACAGATCCAACCGGGGCACGGCCAGCCCGTGTGGATACAGGCATGGCGCACCGGGGCTCATGTTTTCAGGCCCGAAAGCGCAACGGTAGTCGAAGCCGTCCGGCGACTCCCCGGAAATTTCGGCAGGCTCCCAGGGATCGGCCCTGGGGGCCTTTTGTTCTTGAACCTTGCTCAAATTTACGCAATGTCGTTTCCTTCTGAGATATGGGCAGCCCTCGAAGCAGAGCGCAAGATGGGCGAGATGCTATCACAGACAGAAAGGGCGAAGGGAGCAATGGGTATTGGAACAAGTGCGGTAACATCAAGTGACCGCACTCCTCCGACGCTTGCCGAGCTTGGCCTTACGAAACGAGAAAGCACAGAAGCTCAAACCTCGAAAACATGGGCAGTCTCCCCCGCATTAGCTTCACCCTTCACGATCCATAAAGCGGGTAAGGGAATCATACTGGCCCGGTCCGGCGGACGCAACCTGGGGCATTCTACGAGCACTTTATTTTAAGAGAATGTGGGAAATGCAGGCGGGGCTTGAATTGGTCAGAGTTCATGCCAGGGAAATCAAATTTTTAGCAGCGCGCAGGATCGGGGAGTTGGTGCCAGCGGAAGAACCAAAAAAAGCAGGAGAGAAGGGAGGCAGGGGCAAAAAGGGTGCCGAAGATCGGCAGCCTTTATCTATTTCTCATCAGCGTCTCTCCGAGTTCAGGAAGCTCGCAGAGATCCCCCTTGACATCTCCAATATGCGGCGTATTATAACACTATCGAAACTATTGGCGGAGGGTCACCGACATGACCGCAACAGGATTTAGCCCACAACTGGCGAGGTGTTCGGGATTCCGCAAGGGCCTGACGGGTACCAATACCCGCGATAGCACCTCGCCATTTCCTTTTTCAAAAACATCAGGAGGCATATCATGGGGTTCTGCATAGGTCTAATCATCGGAGTATGCATCGGAGCAATTTTGATCTCGGCAATAAGCATCAGCCGGCTAAATCGGGCCGAAAGGAGGGAGCCATGAAGATCACGCATGACAAACAAATCGGGCGATTCCTCTGGGGCGCCGGGCCTTTACCGGATGGGGCGGATATGCTCGGTACGGTCGAACGGCAGCCGGGCGATATCGGGGCATTCATCCGGCTGCGTACGGGATGGTATGTCCAGGGCAATGCAGGGAGCATCCGGTCGCTGGATCAGCGGCAGGTGCAGGTGGTTATGGAGGGGGTAGCGCATGAATGTTAGATCAAGGAGGGTGTCATGGAAATAAATTATCTAATCATGAAGGACGCGAGCGGCGGGACGACGTACTTAACGAATCAGAGCACGAGCTCTCACTATGGCATCCCGGTCCTGCAGATCACAGCGGAGGACGTGGACGGAGACTTCGGCCCTGCGGATCTTATCGGGGACCTGGACAGGCCGGAGACTCTCTTCCCGGCGGCAAACATCGTGCAGTCCTGGGGCAGACAGCCGGAGAGGACAGGCGATGAGAGAAAGGCCGCAGCGCTGTATCTTAGTCAGTGGCCGGAGGGGCCACAGTTATGAAGGCACTCGTGGTGCTCATACTCTTGGCCCTCTGCGCCTGCAGCGGGACATTCTCGGAAGGGAATCCCTGTGACCGTTGCGACAATAAGGACTACTACTACAACCATCCATATTACTGTCAGGAATGCTTGCAGAGGGCGACCCAGCCATGACAGCCTGATGGGTTTTTTCCCATCATGGGTAAGGCTCCGGGGAAACCTGGGGCCTTTTCTTTTATGCCCAAATATGGGGAAACCACTGATATCATACCACCCTATCCATAAGAATCGAACCTGGGGCACTACAGCCCCAAGAATGGGTATCTATAGGGTAGCTATAAGATTCTCATATCACCCGTGAATCAAGAGCCAGCGGGGGGTATCGAACCCTCAACCTGCTGATTACGAATCAGCTGCTCTACCATTGAGCTACGCTGGCTTGAGAGGGTTTTTACCTAGACTAAAAATGATTGTCAATCGCTTTGGCATCTGT
>Ga0315295_10006164_pt1 | contig 10232 bp, 9 predicted proteins | sample YL17G14_0_MG_FD_204453 | JGI IMG/M metagenome (GOLD analysis project Ga0315295, IMG submission 204453) | Sediment microbial communities from Yellowstone Lake, YNP, Wyoming, USA - YL17G14_0 | ecosystem: Environmental > Aquatic > Freshwater > Lake > Sediment | place: USA: Wyoming | collected... | reverse complement strand
TATTTCTCCTCAGAAAGGTTGTTCTTCAGGGGGCGGAGACGCCGAGGGGAGAGTCTGAGCCTACTGAATTGTCCGCTAATAAATTCATTTGAACGGATGAAAGCGAGACGAAGGGGGCCCTATGGATTTGAATACCATCTGGTTTATTTTGATTGCCGTATTGTTTTCTGGTTTTTTTATTTTGGAAGGATTTGATTACGGTGTGGGGATCCTGGTACCGTACTTAGGTAAGAATGCGAAAGAACGGCGCATCCTGATTCGCACCATTGCACCCTTCTGGGATGGTAATGAAGTGTGGATTTTGACTGCCGGTGGTGCCATGTTTGCCGCGTTTCCTAATTGGTATGCAACTCTATTCAGCGGTTTTTATCCGGCACTTGCCCTAATGCTGTTCGCCTTGATTATCAGGGGTGTTGCCCTGGAGTACCATGGTAAACACGATAAGCCGGAATGGCGGCGGACATGGGAATGGATGTTGTGTGCTGGAAGCCTGGTTCCGGCCATTCTGTGGGGGACGGCATTGAGCAACCTTCTTTACGGAGTGCCGATCAACAGCCGCATGGAGTACGCCGGCGGTTTTGTCGATCTCTTAAATGGCCATAGCCTGGTCGGTGGCGTCTTTACCTTGTGCCTGTTCCTTTTACAGGGAGCTTTATTTTTAAGCTTAAAAACCAAAGATGACCTCCATAGACGGTCAAGCATTTTGAGCCAGCAGCTCAAATGGGTAGTCCTCATAGCTGGGATAGCTCTTTTTACTGTAGCACTCCCGGGACCGGACCGGTACTGCAGTCTGGCTCTATTTCTATTGGCGGTAATCAATTTTTTTCTGTTTCGCCGGGAAGGTCCGGCTTTTATAGTGAATTGTCTCTCCTGCATCGTACTGGTGATGAAAATATTCCTATCCCTTTACCCCAGGGTTATGGTGTCCAGCCTGAATCCCGCCTGGGATCTGACCATTTACAATGCCTCCTCCAGTCCGTATACTCTCAAGGTGATGACCGTGGTTGCCGCTATCTTCCTGCCCATTGTTTTGTCCTATCAAGCCTGGAGCTACTGGGTTTTCCGAAACCGAGTAACTCCGGAAACCCGTCTGGATTATTAATTTACCTTCATGTCTATATGAATTCCCGATGGATTTGTCGCATTCTTGATAGCCTCGAACTGCCATACCTCTCGTGTTCGGTTTATCCCGGATAGAACGGGAAATCCTAAGCCCGCACCTTAGAGCGGCAAGAGTGCCGTGGGGGCTTGCCCTATCGGCAGGATGGGGTGGTGGAATTGCCGCGATTATTCAGGCATATTGCCTGGCCTCTGCTTTCGAAGCAGCTCTGGCCCTTCATCCGGGGTCCCAGCCCTGGATGCCGTTTTTGGTAGGATATCTCCTCAGCGGCATTACCCGGGCGATTTGCTCCTGGGGAGAAGATGTTTATTGCCGGTTGGCCTCCGGGAAGGTAATTATTTCTCTAAGGAAACAGCTCCTGGAAGCATTTTCTTCTGGTTATCTCTTTTTTGCAGAGCAACACCAGAGCGGAGATATCATCCATACCGTGCTTTCCGGTGTGGATTCGATGGATGCCTTTGTGGGACGTTACCTGCCGCAACGATTCATCACCATCATTGTACCGCTTACTATTCTGACAGTAGTTTTTAGCCAGGATCTGATTAGCGGAAGCATTTTTTTACTGACTGCTCCTCTGATTCCCTTCTTTCAATACTTGATCGGCCGGACTGCAGAACAGGCCTCCCGCAGGCAATGGCACACATTAGTGGTTCTGAATGCGCGCTTTTTTGATATGTTGCAGGGGATGGCTACCCTGAAAGCCTTTCGAGGGAGCCGTGAGGGTGAAGACATTATTCACCAAGTCAGCGACCAATATCGCCAAGCGACAATGGGAACCATGCGAATCGCTTTCCTATCCTCCTTGGCGACCGAATTGGCCGCAGCGATGAGTACGGCAGTCATTGCCGTCAGTATCGGGCTGCGACTGCTGTATGGGAAAATGGATCTAGGGTATGCCCTGTTCGTGCTTGTTCTTACCTCCGTTTTTTTCTATCCCTTGCGTCAATTCGGTGCCTGCTACCACGCTTCTTTGACGGGAAGGAAAGCATTAGAGCGAATAGGCGAGTTCCTGCTGCTTTCCAATAAAAAGAGCTATCCCAGTTACCTGGAATCAAGCCTGCCGTCGGAGACCGACATCTGTTTTCAAAATGTGGATTTTTCTTACTCTTCAGCTATGCCCATTCTGCAGGATGCTTGTTTTACCCTTAAGGCAGGAAAAATGTATGTGCTCTGCGGTTCCAGCGGATCCGGGAAAACAACTATTTTGCACTTGTTGTTGGGATTGGTCCCGCCGGCAAAAGGAGCTATTACCGTGGGCGGTATACCCCTGGCGAATCTTTCCCGGGAGGAATGGTTCGGATACATAACCTTTCTCCCCCAAAGACCTTATTTATTTTACGGTTCGGTTATGGATAACCTATTGCTTGCCAAGCCGAATGCCACCAAGGAAGAAGTGAAACAGGCGACGGAGAGAGCCGGTGCAGATGAATTCATCCGCGAGTTGCCGGATGGTTACCAGACTCTTCTTGGAGAACGTGGATTTCGCCTAAGTGGTGGCGAGGCGCAACGGATTGCACTGGCCCGTGTTTTTCTGCGCAACTCCGCTCTGATGATCTTGGATGAACCTTCTACCGGTTTGGATCCGGAACTGGAGTGGTATTTGGAGCAGTCCATCCATGCCATGCGACAAGGGAGAACCATAATATGGATCACCCACCATCTTGACGTACTTGGGATTGCCGATGAAGTACTGCTTCTATCGGAAGGTAAAATTGTCGCCCAAGGCGCTCACTCCTTTCTGATGAAAACCAATGCGGAATATCGGCGCTTCTTGGCTGAGAATTGGAGTAGTCAGGCATGAATATCAATGTTAGGCTTTTGCACTTTGGCCGAGGCGGCTATCGGTGGTTCTTCTTGTCCATTCTGCTTGCGGCATTAACCGTCGGTGGCAGTATCGGACTTTACGTACTCGGTGCCGTAATGCTGGTTCGTGCCGCTTTTCATCCGCCTTTAGCGGAGCTTCAACTTGCCATTGTCGGAATTCGTTTTTTCGGTATCTCCCGAGGATTTTTTCGTTACTTGGAGCGTTATATCTCTCATGATGCCACCTTTCGTCTGCTGGGAAAAATACGAGTGTGGTTTTATAACTCTTTGATTCCGATATATCCCCAGGAGATATGGAAAAGGCGTAGTGGGGATCTGTTGCAGAGGATGGTACAGGATGTGGAAACTCTTCAATTTTTCTACCTTCAGGCATGCGGACCACCTATCATCGCCTTTCTTGTCGGATTCTGTCTTACTTTATTGACTTTGTTCTTTTCCCATGCTGCCGGGACAGCGCTAGCGCTCTGTTTTCTTTTCTCAAGTGTAGTATTACCGACCGTGGCTCGAATACGCCACCGGTCAATCCATACCGATATCGCATCCATGCGTACGAATATGTATTGCGGGGTGAGCGACCTGGTCCTGGGCTCCCTGGAATTCCTCCTTTTTGGCCGGCAATCAGTCAAGAAAGCGGAGTTACTGGCTATGGACCGACAGCTGCTGCAGAAACAGAATACCAAGGCCTATCAAATGGGATTAATCTCGGCCGCGGCGAATGCCACGTTCTATCTATCCATTTTTTGCCTCATGTATTTTTTGCTGTCCGAAACCGATCGGGGATCAATATCCATTATCATACCTGCAGCCCTGGTGTTGGCGTTGTTGGCGGCGGAGGATGTTTTTTCACCGATGACTTCCTCTGCCTTGCAACGGGAAGAATGCCGATCATCCGCCGGAAGGTTGATCGAGATTTTGGATACCCAGCCTGCGGTATGTCCCGGGGGCAAAGCATTCCTCGGCGCATTACAAAACGACTTGGTTTTTGACCGCCTATCCTTTCATTACCCGGATGAAAACCGCATGGCTTTGAGGCATGTCAGCTTCGAGGTACCCACCGGAGCCTGTATTGCGGTAGTAGGCCCGAGTGGTGCCGGAAAATCAAGCTTGTATTATCTGCTGATGCGATTTTATGAATTCCATCAAGGCAGGATCACGCTGGGAGGCAAAGATATCCGGCAGTTTGCCCCGGATCTCCTGCGCCAAAGATTTAGCTGGTCATCTCAGTCACCGGATTTTTTCCATGGTACCCTACGAGAAAACCTGATGATTGCTGATTATGAATTAAAGAGGGAGCGACTGGACTGGGCGGCGGAATTGACCCAATCAAAAGAGTGGATTGAAAGATTGCCGCAAGGTTATGATACCTTCATAGGAGAGCAAGCAGCGAAACTGAGCGCCGGGCAAAGAAGGCGAATTGACTTGATGCGGACCTTACTGCACGATGCTCCCATCCTATTGTTCGATGAACCTTTGAAGCATCAGGATTTGAAAACAGCCGATCGGATATGGGAAGGAATCACCACTCAAATGACTGGAAAAACCGTCCTGATCATATCTCATCGTTTGCTCGGTATGGGACGATTTGATCAAATCCTGGTTTTCCAACAGGGACAGATGGTAGAGTGTGGAAGGCATGATGAGTTAATGAAAAGAAATGGTCTCTACCGGCACATGTGGAAATGGCAAAAAGGACTGCAAGCCTAAGCAAAACCCGGGTAACCGCCAGCGGATCGGTAGGGGGCCTTTTAGTATACCAAGCAAAGCCGGGAACAACCGTTACCTCCCAGGCGACCGTACTCCCATCGGCGAGAATGAGAAAATTCCGCGTTGCCATGCCGCAAGTGGGCTCTACAACGGAATTGGGTCTGGCTTTAGCTAATGTTTCCAATCAGGCCGCCCGAATCACAGTGCGTTATTACACCCCCAGCGGCCAACCGGCCATTCCGGATATTCCGCTGGATATGCCTCCAGGTACCCAGTATGCCACCTTCGTAGGACAACTGGTCCCGGGAGCACCACTCGGATTAGAAGGTGTGCTGGAGATAAGTTCCACTGCCGATCTGATTGCCGTAGGCCTTCTGGCTATCTATGATTACCAGATTTACACAACCGTGCCGATTATTCCGCTGCCTTGATAATTCCTTATTCATTTTCAACTTTCAGTCCTGAAATTCGTCTGAATTCTTTCTCGTTGTTTGTAACCACAATGAGCCTATTAGCCATAGCAATAGAGGCGATCAGCATATCCATGTCGCGGATCGGTTGTCCTTTGTCCTTCAATTCTTTACGAAATTTTCCATAAAACGAAGCTGCACTAAAATTAAAATCGAGAATTTCAAAAGGAAGGATAAATTCAAAAAGTGCTTTTTGGGCCTGGAAAGAATGTTTACTATTTTCGACTCCGTAATCCAATTCCGCCAATGTAATTGTAGAAATGCCGATCTTATCAAATCCTACCTTCAGCAATTTGGCAATAATTTCAGGATATTGCCTCTTTATCAAGTAGATACAGATATTGGTATCCAGCAGATATTTCATAGGCTGATTTCTCGCGCGGACGGCGATTGATTTCTTTCAATTTCAAAGTCTTCTGGAAATTTAACTAGTGAGCCTAGAAAAACATCCTTTAATTCAGATTTGGAAATAAGTACGACAGCTTTCCCAAGTCTTTTAATGACAACTTCGTCTTCATTCCTGTCAAATCGATATTCTTTAGGGAGCCTAACAGCCTGGCTTCGGCCATTTTGGAACAACTTTGCGGTTGTCATAAAACCTCCTTATGATGATACCATAGTATATACCATATAGATACAAAGTTCATAGACCAACTTTACCTTTATCTTATTGGAGGAACCTCGATCCGTTCCCGACATGATCCTCGGTATGCAAACCTGCATGCAAGCAAAACACAGGCACGCGGTGATCAGTCGGGGACTTCCCCGGGGGATGCGGCCGATAATCCCGCCCAGTCGAAAACCACCATTGTCATTACCACTACGATCCTCACCACCACCGTGGCCGGCACCTCGACTCCCAGCACCACCTTGCCGGCCGGTTCCGTAACCCTGGAATTTGCCCATCTTGCAGCGAGAGGAAGATGGCGCAGCTTACTGCTGCTTAACAACAACTCTTCCGTGGATGTAAACGTTACGGTGAAGCCGCCTCGATTGGAGGATTAGGCTCCTAAATCCCATCTCCGGAAATAGAGGGCCTGACGAACGATAGGAAGAGTTCGTCTTTCCAGTTCCCGCATTCGCGCTTCATTCAAGGGTGTAAAGGAGGAGGCCAAGGCCGTATTTTGCTCAATTTGGGCAACCGTATCCACACCGATGATGGTGGTGCTGACCGGCAAAGACAGGTTGTAGGATAGAGCCTCCTGAATAGTCAAGGTTCCTGGCAGTTTGGTACGCATGCGCTCATTCTGCTGTTCCAGTGGAGGTGGGGTCCAAGAGGAAAGTACCCGCCCGCGGGTGGCAACCTTCATGCTGATTATGCCCAGCTCCTGCTCCAGAGCTAAAGGCAGCAGGTGTTCGATGAAGCTGAGATAATGGCGGTCAGCGGCATTGATGGCCATCAGAATCGTATCGAATTTGTGGCGTTTTAGCGCCTCAATCAATACATTGGGTTCGTAATGACCGGTTACCCCGATAAAACCGGTTATGCCCTGTTCCTGGGCTTTGGCCAGGGCGCGCACCGCCCCTTCTTTAGCAAAGATTTGTTCGAGTTGTTCCTTAGTTTGAAGATTGTGGATCTGCCACAAATCCAGATGATCCGTATTCATATTACGCAAGGTATTTTCCAGCAGACGCATGGAGCCGTCGTAGGTGCGGTCCGCGGTTTTACTGGTAATAAAAACTTCATGACGACGGGTTTTCAAAACCATTCCGATATGTTTTTCACTGGTGCCGTTCCCATATCCGGCAGCAGAATCGATATAGTTGATTCCGAGGTCAATGGCTCGATGGATAATGGCTTCCGATTCCGCTTCTTTCCCGGGAATTTCAAGTGTGGCTTGTCCTCCGAGACTGAGAATGCCGACCTTATATCCGGTTTTTCCCAGGTTGTGTATCGGCATAGCTTTATGGGTTCGGGGATTGAAGGGAAGAGACGGTTTGGTTGTTTTTACCGCGGCGGTAACGGAGTTTTCTTGGGCTTGTGCCGTGCAAGTCCCAACGGCGATTCCTAAACCTGTTCCAAGAAAATTGCGACGATTCATTTCCCTGTGATCATTCGATAATTGCATAACAACCTCCCCATTAATTGTTTTGATCAAATATACCATCAACGAAGGCTTCCGGGGAAAAGTCAATCAAATCGTCTATTTTTTCACCAATGCCCACATACCGAATAGGTATATTGAACTCACGAACAATGGAAAATACCACGCCCCCTTTGGCAGTCCCATCCAGCTTGGTGACGATCAGACCTGTAACTCCTGCTGCTTTAGTGAATTCCTTGGCCTGTATCAATCCGTTTTGTCCCGTGGTGGCGTCCAGCACCAGAAGCACTTCATGTGGCGCTCCGGGTACCTGACGTTCGGCAATATGTTTCATTTTTTCAAGTTCCTGCATCAAGTTGCCTTTGGTGTGAAGCCGACCGGCCGTATCCACCAAAACGATATCCGATTTACGTGACACAGCCGCCTGCAAGGCATCAAAGATGACGGCAGAGGGATTGCCTCCCTTAGTTTGGCAGATGATCTCTGCTCCGGCACGGTTAGCCCAAATCGTAAGCTGTTCAACGGCTGCAGCACGAAAGGTATCCGCGGCGCATATCAAGACCGACTTTCCTTTCAAAATATGGCGGTGGGCGAGTTTGCCCAAGGTAGTGGTTTTTCCGGTCCCATTCACCCCGACCAGCATCACCACCCATGGTCCCGATCCGAATGAAGAGATAGGCTGGAGCACCGCTGCGGAAGGTGATTGCCGCAGGATAAGCAGTAGTTCCTGACGGATTGATTCTCGCAGATGATCCGGATCGCTCAACAGTTTTCGATCAACACATTGCCTGGTTTTTTCAATGACTTCCGCCGCGATGGTCACCCCTATATCGGCACCGATGAGCACTGCCTCCAACTCATCCAGCATTTCGGGGTTGATTTCCTTTTTCCCTCGAACAATGGTTTCGATCTTTCCGAGAAGATTGTCCCGGGTTCCTTGCACCGCAGCTTTGAGGCGTTGGAAAAAGCCTTTGGCTGGGATTGTTTCTTGAGTCATAATGATTCTCCAGTCAGCGAGGCCCAGCGCACGAATGGATAATCCGGGCCAAAATGTCGAATGTGTTGGTATTGTTGCCAAAGGTTTCTGATAATAGCGATAAGAAGATCTGCCTGATCAAAGCAACATCCACATTCCATTCGCAGAGAAATGGCGGTAGAAGAGATTTCTTGGGGAAAGGAAACCTGATTCACATTGATACCGATGCCGACAATAATATACCGTGCGGCCTCCTGCAGAGAAGCGGACTCCACCAGGATGCCGCACAGCTTGCGACCTGAAATCAAAATGTCGTTTGGCGGTTTAATGCGCAAAGGAAAGATAGCAAGGTTGGTCTGGTGCAGGATATCCTTAACCGCATCCAGTACGGCTAAGGCTGAAATTTTGGTAAATACCAGGCAGTCGGCAATCTTCCAATCAGGACGTAGTAAAACACTGAAATAAAGGCCACCTTTATCCTGAGAGTGCCAATGATGAGCTTTACAGCCGCGTCCTGCCGTCTGAATATCTGCCAGGTAAAGGGTGCCCTCCGAAGCGCCGCTTTCCGCCTCTCTCCGGGCTATTAAATTGGTTGAATCGATCGAATCAAAATATCGAATCCGGATGGGGATGGATAAGAGTGCAGTAGGAAGTTTTGCCCATTTTGTAGGCAGCAGAATGGGATGGTGATCATCGGGGTGTTGAAAGACCAAGGGATTGTCTGTTTGTCTTTTACCGGTCATGGAGGGCAAATTCAGATGTCAAATCCCTTCAGTAATTCAAGTAGTTTCGTGCGACGGTCCCCCAAGGCTGTCCGACGTTGCCGGTTTTCTTCGACGACATCTGCCGGAGCACGATCGATAAAATCCCGGCTTTCCAGCTTGAAACTGAGTTTTTCGATCTCCAACCGCAATTTTGTCTCTTCCCGACGCAAGCGGTTGCATTCCTCTTCCACGTTGAGAACACCCTCCAAAAGCAGAGCAAGCTGCAGAGTACCTACTACCGTCTTGGCCGCGGGGATATTTGCAGCGAAGCGAGGGACCTTCTCCATGCTTTGCAGCCGTCCAAGTCGACGGATGCAATCGGTATGGCCTAGCATAATCTTCTCTTGTTCCGTCGTCCCCCCGGTATAATGCAGCGGTACCCAACGACCCGGTTCAATACTCAATTCAGAACGTAGTGTACGAATGCATCCGATTATTTCGGTAAGCTGTCGAATTTCTTCCTCCGCTTGGGGGTCATCCAGTTGATCATCAGGGCGAGGGAAAGCGGCCAACATGATACTTTCCCCTTGATGAGGAAGGCGCTGCCAGATCTCTTCGGTGATAAAGGGCATGAATGGATGCAAAAGACGCAAAGATTGATCCAGGCAAAAGGTCAGGGTGAGCGCGGCCGCATGGCCGGCATTGGACTCCAAGCAGGCGGGGGACAGTTGAGGTTTTATTATTTCCAGATACCAATCGCAAAGCTCGTTCCAGACGAAACGATAAATAATGCGGGTGCCTTCATCAAAGCGAAAATTCTCCAGGGCCTCCTGCATCTCGGCTGTGGTCCAGTTCAATCGGCTCAGTATCCAGCGATCCGCTGCAGAAAAAGAATTCCTATTATTCTTCCGATTCGAAAGCAGTTGATCTATTCCGACAGGAGCTTGATGGGAAGAGAGGTTCATTAAGGCAAACCGTGCCGCATTCCATATCTTGTTGGCAAAGGCGCTGTATCCTTTCATTCGATCGGTGGAGAAGGGAATATCGGTTCCCGGCACAGAGAGGGCCGCAAGGGTAAAACGCACCGCATCCGCACCGTATTGGCTTATTATGTCAAGAGGATCAATAATATTTCCTTTAGTCTTACTCATTTTTTGCTTGCGGTCATCACGGACAATCCCGTTGAGGAAAACGGTGCGGAAGGGCTCCCGACCGGTAAATTTCATCCCCATCATGATCATCCGGGCCACCCAGAAAAAAATGATGTCCGGTCCGGTTATCAATAAGTCAGTGGGATAAAAAATCCGCAGGTCCTCAGAGTTTTCCTCGGGCCATCCCATCGTGGAAAAAGGCCAAAGAGCAGAACTGAACCAGGTGTCTAAAACATCC
>Ga0315295_10006162_pt1 | contig 10234 bp, 12 predicted proteins | sample YL17G14_0_MG_FD_204453 | JGI IMG/M metagenome (GOLD analysis project Ga0315295, IMG submission 204453) | Sediment microbial communities from Yellowstone Lake, YNP, Wyoming, USA - YL17G14_0 | ecosystem: Environmental > Aquatic > Freshwater > Lake > Sediment | place: USA: Wyoming | collected... | reverse complement strand
GCGGTCCATCGGGACCAGGATTTCTATTGGGGTCTTTTAAAATTCATAACCTCCGGTCCGGTATTGTGCATGGTGGTGGGGGGCGAGGGGGCCATTGATACGGTCCGCCGGCTCATGGGGGCCACCGACCCCCGCGAAGCCACACCCGGCACCCTGCGCTACGATCTTAGGGAAGATCAGGTCTTAAATGAGGACGGGATCATAAAGAACATCGTGCACGGCTCTGATTCCAAGGAAAGCGCTGAGTATGAGATCTCTATTTTCTTTTAGTCTGATCTGCTTAATGCTGGTCGGCGGGGCCTTGGCCCAGGAAGTGAATTTTCCGGTTTATCTGGGCTATGTTAACGATTATGCCACTGTGATCAATTCACAAACCAGAGATCAGCTCAATGAGCTCTGCTCAAATCTGGAAAAGGATACCGGGGTCCAAATGGTCCTGGCCACGGTCAATACCACTGCCCCCCTGCAGCCCAAAGCTTATGCGGAAGGATTGCTGGAAAAATGGGAGGTGGGAAGGTCCGGCAAAAACTACGGATTGGTGGTAGTGATCTCTATCATAGAAAAGCGCGCCGTGCCCGCGGTGGGCTACGGTTTGAAAGATGTCATAAGCCAGGAGCGGGCGGAGCAGATCGTGAATTATGAGATGCTTTCCCCGCTCACCCGGGGAGATTTTTCCGGGGCGGCTTACGCCGGAGCCTCGGCCTTAGCCAAGAGGATCAAGGACCAATATTACGGGATTAAGGAGGAAGAAAAAAAAGGTTACTCGCTGGTGCCCTATCTTCTGGTGGTCATCGCTTTGACGATAGTGTTTTCTTTGGTCCTGCGGAGCGAGGTCTTGAACCTTTTAGGGGGGATACTGGGGGCCGTGGCCGGATTTTTCTTTGTACAGACCATTTGGGGGGTCATCCTGGGAGCGCTGATCGGTTTCGCGCTGGGATATTTGATATCATTCGTTAGCAAATGGCTTATCGGTATGGGATTGATCGGAATGGAAAAAAAAGAAGGAGGAGGCAGTAAAAAATGAAAGCTTGGATGTGGATCCTGTTGGCGATCGTGGTAGTGGGAGTTTTTGTGGTGGGTATTTATAATAATCTGGTGGGATTGGACCAGAACGTAAAACAGAACTGGGCGCAGGTGGAGAACCAGCTGCAAAGGAGATACGACCTGATCCCCAATCTGGTGGAAACGGTAAAGGGTTATGCCCGGCATGAAAGGCAGCTTTTTGAGAACGTGACCCGGGCGCGGGCAAGTTGGGCGGGAGCCAAGACCCAAACCGAAAAGGTGGGAGCGGCCAATGAGATGGAAGGCGCCCTGGCCCGCCTGATGGTAGTAGTGGAAAATTATCCTATGCTTCAGGCCGCGCCCAATTTCCGCGCTTTGCAGGATGAGCTGGCAGGCACCGAGAACCGGCTGGCCGTGGCCCGGATGAGATATAACGAGGCGGTGCAATCCTATAATACCACTGCCCGCCGCATCCCCACGGTCATGTTCGTTAAGTTCTTCGGCTTTGACGCAGAGAAGACCTTTTTTAAGGCCCGGGATGAGGCCAAGGAAGCACCCAAGGTGAAGTTTTAAATGAAGATCAAGGTCGCGCCTCAAGCTGATTGCGATTTTCAAATTATCGGCATATTTGAGGGTGAAAAAGAAAAAGGGATCCCGGCCTATTTTAAAGGCAAATTGGGCCAGGTGGAAGTTGTAAGCAATAAAATCGCAGTAGGGTTGGGAAAGAGGCAAAAATTCGATCTCGAGGCGGTCCGCACCGCCTCGGCGGCAGCCATCAAAAAAGCCCAGGAAGTCAAAGCCAAAGTAGTGGCGACAGAAGTGCATGGGGTGGGGGGATTGGGCGCGGAGGAATGTGCCAAGGCGGTAGTGGAGGGCTCGGTCCTGGGAGTTTATAAATTCTCCGGCTACGCTAAAGAGAAAGAGGAGCCGGATTTTGAGGTTAACGAGCTCATCCTTGTCGAGTGCGACAAGAAAAAAGTGAAACCGATGGGCAAGGGAGCGGAACTGGGCCGCATCATAGCTGAAGCCGAGAACCACGCCCGGGACCTGGTCAATTCACCAGCCAACAAGATGACGCCCACCGCTTTTGCCAAGCTGGCGGCCCGTGTCGCCAAGATCAACGGCTTAAAGTTCACCGAGCTTGATCCCAAGGAAGCGGGAATGGAGGCCCTTTGGGCGGTGGCCCGGGGTTCTAACGAACCGCCCCGTCTGGTGGCTTTAGAATATACCGGGGCCGCCAAGTCCAAGGAAAAGATCGCTTTGGTCGGCAAGGGCATCACTTTTGATTCCGGCGGGATATCTTTGAAACCTTCGAAAAAGATGTATGAAATGAAATGCGACATGGCGGGGGCGGCGGCGGTGCTGGGTGTTATGAGCCTGCTTTCGGACCTCAAGCCCAAGAAGAACGTGATCGGGATAATCCCCCTGACCGAGAACATGCCTTCCGGGAAGGCCAGCAAGCCCGGGGATGTGTGCGGCTCCTTATCGGGATACACCATTGAGATAATGAATACCGATGCCGAGGGGCGCATGGTCCTGGCGGATGCCATAACCTACGCCAAAAAGCGGGGCGCTACCCAGATCGTGGATGTGGCCACCCTGACGGGTGGTTGCATCGTGGCGCTGGGGGATGTGGCCACGGGAGTGATCGGCAACAACCAAAAGCTGATCGACCGGATCGTGGCAGCCGGAAATCAATGCGGGCAGAGGATGTGGCAGCTGCCGCTTTACGATGAGTATAAGGAAAGCTTGAAGAGCAAACTGGCGGACATCAAGAATACCGGGGAGAGCGGCAAGGCCCAGCCTTCGACCGGCGCCGCCTTTCTTTCTAAGTTCGTAGGGGATACTCCCTGGGTCCATTTAGACATCGCCGGGACGGCTTTTTTGGGCAAAGAGCGGGGTTACCTTCCCGAAGGCGCTACCGGCGTGCCGGTGCGCACCTTGATAGAATGGCTAAACTCTTAATCATTGAAGATGAAAAAGACATTGTTCAGGCGCTGGAATACAACCTGAAAAAGGAGGGCTTTGCGGTCGGCAAGGCCTTTGACGGTATCCAGGGCCTGCGCTCCGCCGCCGAATTTTCCCCTGATCTTATCATCTTGGACCTCATGCTCCCCGGAATGGACGGGCTGGAGCTCTGCCGCAGATTAAAAAAAGATCCTAAGACGGAGAATATCCCAATTGTGATGTTGACCGCCAAGGGATCCGAGACCGACAAGGTGGTGGGGTTGGAGGTGGGGGCGGACGATTACATCGTAAAACCTTTTAGCATGCGGGAGCTGATCGCCCGGATCAAGACCATCCTGAAAAGATATGGGAAGAAAGAAAAGGTATTTAAACCTCAGATTAAATTTCCCGATCTGGAGATCGACGCGGAAAGGCACGAGGTAAAGTCGGCGGGCAAACCGGCGGAGCTGACCGCCAAGGAATTTGCTCTGCTTAGGTTCTTGGCGGAAAATCGCGAGAAGGTATTTAATCGAGACCAACTGCTCAACGAGGTTTGGGGCATTGATGTGGCCATTGAGACCCGCACCGTGGATGTGCATATGCGCCGCCTGCGCGAAAAATTGGGTCGAGCCGGGAGGCATCTTAAGACGCTTCGGGGCGTGGGATATAAATTTGTTTAAACTGCCCTTTTCCCTCATTTCCTCCGACAGATTATCTGAGATCAAAGAGGCCGAGGACCGCGCTCAGAAGAAGATCTCTCAATTAGAAGCCCAGCGCGGCTTAGCGGAGACGGTCTTAAGGAGCATGACGGATGGGGTCCTGGCGGTGGATGAGGGGGGCAGGGTCATTCTGGCCAATCTGGCGGTTGAAAGCTTGTTCGGGGTAACTGAGCCGGAAGTTTTAGGAAAGACCGTCAGGATGGCCATTCGCAACAACGAGATCGCCGATCTGATAGAGGAAGTGGCTCGCACCTCTCAAACCATTGAAAAAGAGATTAGCATCATTGTTCCCATAGAGCGGACTTTTATCGCCTTGGCCAGTCCCTTGCGGGGAGGTGGCGGGGCGGTCTGCGTACTGCACGATATTACAGAATTGAGAAAACTGGAGCGGCACCGCTCGGAATTTGCGGCTAACATTTCCCATGAATTGAAGACCCCCTTGACCGCCATTCGCAATTATGTGGAGACCCTGCTTTCCGGCGGTCTGGAAGACCAGCAGCACAATCTGGAATTTTTAAGCAAGATCGAGAAGCATGCCGTGAACCTTTCCTCCCTGATCGACGATATCCTGGAGCTTTCCAGTCTTGAGTCCCGCAGGGAGATCGGGCAGTTTGCGCGCCTGGAATTGGGGACAGTTATTAATCACGCGGTGGAGACCGTCTCCGCCAAAGCCCGGAAGAAAAATGTTTCTCTGGAGAAAAAATGCGAGAGCGCTTATTCGATCACGGGCCTCGAAGATCATATCCTGCGGGCCATTTTGAATCTTTTAGACAATGCGATAAATTACACCAATGAAGGCGGAAAGGTAGAGATAAGCTGCCAAAAAGTGGATTCCAAAGTTACCGTTACCGTTTCCGACAGCGGTATCGGCATCCCTAAGGAGCACACCTCCCGCATCTTTGAGCGCTTTTACCGCGTGGACAAAGCCCGCTCCCGCGACCTGGGAGGGACGGGATTGGGTTTGGCGATAGTAAAACATGTGATGAACCTGCATAATGGCACGGTGGAAGTGGAGAGCAAGGTGGGGCGGGGGTCGACTTTCATCTTGCGTTTTCCAGCAGTTGAATAATTTACCGCTTTTTTACATTAACTTCATTCTAACTTAATCTCTTTATTCCATAATTGCTGCATAAGGAGTTTGAAATATGTTCAAGAAAATGTTGATGACGCCGTTTCTTGTCCTTTTGGCAAGCGGGGTATGGGCGGGATCGGAGATCTGGTTAAATCCGGACCTTAAGGGACCGCTGGTGGACAAGGTTAAATGGGAATACATTCCGGAAATGAGAATTAAGGACAACGGATTGTATTATCTGCAAAATTATCTGGGGATCAATTGGTCTTTGGACAAAAGCTGGGAAGCTAATTTGTACTATGCTTTGAAGTTCCAAAAAAGTGGCAATGATTGGCCTCCCAGTAATTTGGGATATATAGATCTTATTTATAAAAACAATCCGCTTAAGAATCGGGTGCGTCTGGAACAGGACCTCAGCAAGGGTCTTTTGAAATACCGGGAATCCCTCCAGCTCAAATGGAACAGCTGGTATTTCGGGGAAGAGATATTCTTTAATACTAAGTACGGCTATCTGGATGAGGGAAGATCACAGGTCGGCTATTTCCTCAAACTCAGCAAGCAAGCGGAGGCGACGCTAGGCTATCTTTTGCGCCGGCAAAAGTCGATTATAAGTTCAGATTGGATCTGGACCGGGGTTTTGAGCCTGGGGGCGAAAATTGACTTATAGAATTTACATGGCCGTAATATTCGCGTAACAATATGAATGGATAATAATATAGAAGGAGCGATCAAATGTTAAAGAATATAATATTGACAAGCATGATTTTGTTTTTGGGATTGGTTATAGTTGGCTGTGGCGGCGGCGGGCGGGCCGTCCAGATCAAGGGCTCTGACACCATGGTCAACCTGGGTCAGGCCTGGGTGGAGGAGTTCATGAAGGAAAATCCTGAGATTCCCATTGCGGTAACCGGGGGCGGCTCCGGCACCGGTATCGCCGCTTTGCTTTCAGGGACCACCGATATCGCGCAGGCCTCGCGCAACATCGAGCCCAAAGAGGTCGAGCTGGCGAATAAAAAAGGCATTCACCCCAAAGAATTCCATGTGGCCAATGACGGCATCACAGTAGTGGTCCATCCGAACAATACGATAAATAAATTGACCATTAAACAGCTTTCCGATATTTATACCGGCCAGATCAAGAATTGGAAGGAATTGGGCGGTCCCGATAAGAAAATCGTAGCTCTTTCCCGCGAGCGCAATTCCGGCACGCATGTTTTTTTCCTGGAGCATGTGGTAAAGCTGGGTGATAAGAAGAACAAGAACGAGTTCGCCCCGGGGATTCTCATGATGCCTTCCTCTCAGGCCATAATAGAAGAGGTTTCCGCCAATCCTTCCGCCCTGGGATATGTGGGCCTGGGCTACTGCACCAAAATGCAGAAAATCCTGGCGGTGGCCAAAAATGAAAGGTCGCCTTATGTTATTCCATCCGTATCTACCGTGACCCGCGGCACTTACCCGATATCGCGTTCGCTGCTATTCTATACCAACGGTGAGCCGGGCGAGAAGGTCAAATCATTTATTGATTTTGTCTTAAGCCCCGAAGGGCAGAAGATCGTGCTAAAGATGGATTTTGTGCCAATTAAATGAAAAAAGCTTTTGAGTATTTCATAGAGCGCGCCATCTTTATCTCCGGCGCGGCTACTATTATTTTTGTCGTCCTCATCTTCATATTTTTACTGAAGGAGGGATTAGCTCTCTTTGCCTCCGAAAGTATTAGAAGCTTTCTCTTCGGCCGGAACTGGTATCCCATCTCGGACCCTCCCCAGTTCGGCATCCTGCCTTTGATCCTGGGGTCGCTCTGGGTTACAGTGGGGGCAGTGGTCATTGCCGTACCTTTAGGTTTGGCGGCGGCCATCTATGTGGCGGAAGTGGCGCCCTCCTGGCTGCGGGGCATTCTCAAATTCGCGATCGAGCTTTTAGCCGCCATCCCCAGTATCGTTCTGGGCTTCATCGGCGTGGTTTTCATGTCCCCAGTTTTAAAGTATATCTTTAATCTTCCCAGCGGGCTGACCGCGCTGGCCGGCTCTATCATGCTGGCCTTCATGGCCCTGCCCACCATCGTTTCCATCATTGAGGATGCACTGGTAGCCGTGCCCAAAAGCTATAAGGAGGGCTCCCTGGCTTTAGGGGCCACTCGCTGGCAGACCATCTACCGGGTGATGCTGCCGGCGGCGGCTTCGGGAATTTTGGCGGCGGTCATGCTGGGCATCGGCCGGGTGATCGGTGAGACCATGGCCGTGCTCATGGTCACCGGCAATGCGGCCATCCTTCCCGCCAGTATCCTGCAGCCGGTCAGGACCTTAACCGCCACCATTGCGGCGGAGATGGGGGAGGCGGTGGCGGGGAGTTCGCATTATTATTCGTTGTTCGCCATCGGCATCATCCTGTTCATCATCAGTTTCATTATAAACTTGACGGCCGACATGCTGTTGCATAGGAAATGAGAAACACTCAGAGGACCGAGAAGATCGCTTTTTTATTTATGGCCCTGGCCACTCTAATAATTATCGTGCCGGTGGGCCTGATCCTGTTCATCGTCTTATGGCACGGACTGCCGGGTTTGAGTTTGGAATTCATTCTGGCCATGCCGCGGGAGGGGATGCGGGCGGGGGGCATTTTCCCGGCCATCGTGGGAACCCTTCTGCTCACCCTGGGCTGCGCCCTGTTTTCCATACCCCTGGGCATCCTGGCCGCCATTTATTTAAATGAATATTCGCAAAAAAACTGGCTGACCCGCCTGATCGAACTGGCCATTATAAATCTGGCGGGAGTGCCTTCCATTGTCTACGGTTTATTCGGCCTGGGGCTGTTCGTCACTTTCCTTAATTTCGGGGCCTCGATCCTGGCGGGGTCTCTTACTCTTTCCATCATGACCCTGCCGGTAATAATCACCGCCACCCGGGAGGCCTTAAATTCCGTGCCGCGGGCTTTCCGGGAGGTCAGTTTTTCACTGGGGGCTTCCCGCTGGCAGACGGTGCGGAAAGTGGTTTTACCCAATGCCATTCCCGGGATCTTAACCGGAACCATCCTGGGACTTTCCCGCGCCGCCGGAGAGACCGCTCCCATCCTTTTCACGGTGGCGGCTTTTTATCTGCCCCGCCTCCCTGAATCCGCCTTTGACCAGGCCATGGCCCTGCCGTATCACATCTATGTGCTTTCCACTCAGGTGCCCAATGTCAGCCCCAAGATCCAATACGGGACGGTACTGGTGCTGGTGGGATTGGTTTTTATCATGAACATCATAGCCGCGACCATCCGGGCCCGTTTTCGGAAGCGCAAGACATGGTAAAAATACAAATATCAAATTTAAATGTGTATTATGGATTGGTGCAGGCGGTCAAAAGTCTTAACCTGGAGGTCAAATCTAACGAGATACTGGGAATCATTGGGCCGTCCAGCAGCGGGAAGACCTCCTTTCTTAAAACCCTAAACCGCTTGAATGAACTGTATCCCAATTCCAGAACTGAGGGGAGTGCTTTGCTGGACGGGGAAAACATTTTTAGATTGGATGTCCAGCAGCTGCGCCGGCGAGTGGGCATTGTCTTCGCACTGCCCCTGCCGCTGCCCCTTTCCATTTTTGACAATGTGGCTTATGGCCCGCGCCTGCACGGATCAAAGAATCTTATAGAAATAGTGGAGAGATCACTTAGGGCGGCCGCCATCTGGGATGAAGTCAAGGACCGGCTCCATACCAACGCTTTCAAACTCTCCGGCGGGCAGCAGCAGAGATTGTGCATCGCCCGCACCTTGGCGGTGGAGCCGGAGGTGATCCTGTATGACGAACCCTGCTCGGGACTCGATCCCATCTCTACCCTGAAGGTGGAGGAGGCCATGCAGGAGCTGAAAAAGAACTATACTCAAATACTGGTAACCAATAATGTCAAGCAGGCGGCGCGCGTCTCCGACCGCACGGCCTTTTTCCTGATGGGGGAGCTCATCGAGACCGGGGACACCAAGGATATTTTTACTCGGCCAACAGATAAGCGCACCGATGATTATGTTACGGGTAGGTTCGGATAAATGCACAAGATAGAAGTTGATAAATTAAATCTTTATTACGGCGACTTCCACGCCTTAAAGGATGTGAAAGTCGAGATATTAGAAAAGAGGATCACCTCCATCATCGGGCCCTCGGGCTGCGGTAAATCGACCCTGCTTCGGGTTTTCAACCGGATGAACGATCTGATCGAAGGGGTCAAGGCCACCGGCAGCGTCAGGATCGATGGTCAGCAAGTCCTGGATCCCCAGGTGGAGCTGGTGACCCTGCGCAAAAAAGTAGGCATGGTCTTCCAGCGACCCAATCCCTTCCCCCTTTCCATCTATGATAATGTGGCCTATGGGCCGCGCCTGCATGGACAAAAGTTGGGGGATATCGTGGAAAAGAGCTTGAGCGCGGTGCTGCTTTTTGACGAACTGAAGGATCGTCTGCGGGAATCGGCCTTGAACCTCTCTTTAGAGCAGCAGCAACGCTTGTGCATAGCTCGCCTGCTGGCGGTTTGCCCGGAAGTGATCCTGCTGGACGAACCCTGTTCGGCCCTGGATCCTTATGCTACCTTGAAGATAGAGGAGTTGCTGCAACTGCTAAAAAAGGATTATACTATCTTGATAGTGACCCACAACATGCAGCAGGCGGCGCGGGCTTCGGACTATACTTTTTACATGCTTTTGGGAGAGATGATCGAATACGGCGAGACCCAGGAGGTCTTCACTAATCCCAAGGATAAGCGGACCGAGGAATATATCACCGGAAGGTTCGGATAGGAGGAAATAAACATGGACGGTATACGCAAGACGTTTGAACAGGAGTTAAAGGATCTGGAGGATTCCATCATGGCTATGGGGCTTACTGTGATGGAAATGCTCAAGGGCGCCAGCAAGGCCTTTCAGAAAGAGGATGATAAGTTGGCCGAGCAGGTGATCGCCCTGGACGACAAGGTGGACAAGTATAACGTGGATATCGAGACCAAGTGCCTGCAGCTCATCGCCACCCAACAGCCCATGGCGCGGGATCTGCGTTTTATCGCTTCCACCATGCGCATCATCTCCGATATCGAGAGAATGGGGGACTACACCATTGACGTGGCCAAGTTCGCCCGGCGGTTGATGGGCAAACCCAAACTGGCAGCGGCCGAGGATATCCCCAACATGGCGGAGCTGGTAATGAACATGCTCCGTGAAACCCTGGAGGCCATCTCCAGGAAAGATCTGGATTTGATCACCAAAATGATAGAAGATGACGAAAAAGTGGATGCCGCCATGCGGCATATGTTCGATGCGGTGCTCCTGGAGATCGAGAAAAAGCCCCTGGTGGCGCGGGAGGCCATCTATCTTTTACTCATGTCCCGCTACCTGGAACGCATTGCCGACCATATCACCAATGTGGGGGAGCGCATCTATTATTCAGAGACCGGAGAGCTCAAAGAACTGCATGTTTAGGTCCCTGATTTTATTATTGTGCCTGGTTTGCGCTCAAATGGTCGCCGCCCAGGAGTGG
>Ga0315295_10006160_pt1 | contig 10237 bp, 12 predicted proteins | sample YL17G14_0_MG_FD_204453 | JGI IMG/M metagenome (GOLD analysis project Ga0315295, IMG submission 204453) | Sediment microbial communities from Yellowstone Lake, YNP, Wyoming, USA - YL17G14_0 | ecosystem: Environmental > Aquatic > Freshwater > Lake > Sediment | place: USA: Wyoming | collected... | reverse complement strand
GGTTTCAAGGGCTTCTTCAAGTGTAAGAGGCGGCATAATTGTACTTAGTCGCTTGGCTAACATTGTTTTGCTTGATCCGGGTGGTCCGATCATCAGAAGAGTATATATAATATATATTATTATTAATCAATACTATAAATATTGACACCTCATTAGGACACTCCTTTAAACCTTCATGTGATTAAAAAGGCTCATTTTTGTGGAAAAACATTAAGAAGGAGGTAATTATGTCTAAAGAAGATTATCATGTAATAGAAAACTTTCTCATTGAACAAATCAATTGGGAAGAAGACGTATTGAGGCGATCTATATATTGTAACTTTCAATGAAATTATTTATTTACAGTTACTTAGTTATTTTTTCACTAAAATCTTCAAAGAAATGAAAAAAGTCTTGTTCGTTTTATTCGTGGTAGCAATGATTATTACTTCCTGCCAGACCAAAACAAAAGTTGCCCCTGTTGATTTAGCTGCTGCAAAAGTTGCTGTAACTGAATTATTGGATAAATTCAGTTCAGGAATGAAATCCAAAGATGCAAATGCTTTAACATCCCTTTTTACTGATGATTGTCTTATTTGCGGAACTGACTCCAAGGAAATGTTAGGCAAGGCGGATTGGTCAAATATGATGGTTCAGACATTTGCCGATACCTCTTTGAATATGAATTATACAATTGATAAACGTGAAATACGAATTGCTAAAGATGGTAATTCAGCCGTTGCTCTGGAGCAAATGTTTATGAAATCTTTTAGTCAGAAGATGCCAGTTCGCATTATTTATCATCTCGTGAAAGGCAATGATAATTGGCTATTTGATTTTTTCAGTATCAGTTTTATTCCAAACAATGAAGATATTGGCAAACTTAATAAGGCATTGGAGTAAAATTAATATTCGTTCTTTTAAGTTGACTACTCTTTTGAATCAGATACCCTATAATATAAATTTCAGGGTATTCTTTTATAAACATTTGATATAATGGTGCTTGAGTATTTTTACTCCTCTTCATTATTTATCTGATGTTGTAGTAATATAATATGTGGTGAATACTATTATATCCACAACAAAGAAATTGTAAAATTGAGTTATTATTCCGAAAACTAATATTACATATATTCTTTAAATCGTTGCTGGCAATAATATTTAGGTAATGACCCTTTTTAGTATTGAATAACTCTGTGATTGGTCAAGTTTGTTTACCTTTAGTATACATATAAACGATTGTTGACAATTTTATTTGACATGATTTAATTAAAAATCAGAATATGAAATTAAAAACTACTTTACTCTTTTTATTTATTGTCCAATTAATCTTTGGACAAAATAGAGTGCAGAAAATTGACAGTTTGTTAAGTTTAATTTATAACAATGGCAAACTAAATGGAAACGTACTTATTGCCGAAAAAGGGCAAGTAATTTACAACCGTAGTTTTGGACTTGCAAATGAAGTCACTCAGGAGAAGTTGAATGAAAATTCAGTTTTTGATTTAGGTTCTGTTTCAAAACAGTTTACGGCAATGGCAATTGTCATTCTTAAAGAACAGGGGAAATTGAATTATGATGACAAAATCACGAAATATTTACCAGAACTTTCAGAATATAGCAATTTAAGTATTAGAAATTTACTTAATCATACAGGAGGACTTCTTGATATTTTACAATTAAATAATAATCCAGATGCAAATGAATATTATTCAGCCAATTTGGTTGGTAAAATTGCAACCAACAAAGACATCATTACATTTTTTAGTCAGTATAAACCGAAAGTAAAGTTTGAACCAAACACAAGATTTGAATACAGTAATACTGGTTATGTGTTTTTGGAATCAATTATTGAAAAATTATCGGGTTTGACATATGCTGAATATCTTGACAAAGTAATTTTCAAACCACTGAAAATGAACAATACGCTGGTAGGTAGCCGTACATTATTACCAAAGAAAATAAATAATTATGCGTATGACTATGTTTATTCGGACAGTTTGAAAAAATATTGTTCCCCTGACTCATTAAAAGATATAAAAATAATTATTTTGCTTGAAGGAAATGGAGGTGTGCACTCAACTGTTGATGATTTATTGAAATGGGACAGAGCATTATACACTGACCAGCTAATTTCTAAAACGAGTATGAATGAAATGTTTCAACGAGCAGAATTAAATGATAAAACAAAGATACCATATGGTTTTGGTTGGTATTTAGAAGACAATCCAAATTTTGGAAAAACCGCATTTCATTTTGGTGGTTGGGTTGGATATTCAACTTTTATTGAAAGGGATATTGATAATGATAAAACTATAATAATACTTCAAAATCATTCACCCGTTTCATTTCCAGTGAATGAATTGAGATACATCATTTATAATAAGCCATTTCGAAATGAAATAACGTTATCAAATGAACAGTTAAAAAAACTTGTTGGAACTTATAAAATTCGAGAAGGTTTTGAATTGAAAATTTCAATCGACAAAGAACACCTATTTGTTCAGGCAACTGGACAAGATGTTATTCCATTATTTGCGGAAAATGAATTATTGTTTTTTGCAAAAGTAGTTGATGCACAATTTCAATTTGAAAAAAACGAAAAAGGAGAAATAACGCATTTGTTTTTACTACAAAACGGGAAAAAAACAAAAGCTGAAAAGGGAAAATAAAACTGTCTACAATTGAAAAATTAGTAACGTCCAAAACCTGACAAGGACAATAAAGGAAATAAGGCTTGTCGTGGGACTTGAGCCGCATTATACAATTTCAGATATAACCATAAGTTAAAATGTGGTGAACTAAATCACTTGTTTAAATGAATCAAAATCTCAAAAAGATTTGCTTGACATTCATTGTATATATTAATACCTTAGTAGTTAAGTAATAACGATATTCTAATCCAAAAGGAGGTAGATATGAGCATAATTTGGGTATTAGTCGGCATGGCTCTTATGGGACTTATTGTGTGGTTCACCATGCCTTTATTAATGCTGGTTAAGCACAAGAGTAAACTGAGTTATGACGAAACTGTTACTGCATTGAGCGAAACCCTCATGAAGAAACAGGATTGGCGAGTTTTCGCAGTGAACGACTATCAGAAAACCACTGAGGCATTCATCAAACTTGAACGAATTGCAAGCATAAACTTCTGCAACCCACGTCACGCTTCAGAGATTCTTGCTGACGATAAGAATCGAGGCGTTACAGCTTTAATGCCAATGGGACTTGGAGTCTACGAAGACAAGAAAGGTCAGGTTTTTGTCTCGATACTCAATTTTGGACTATTGGGAAAAATGTTCGGTGGTAAAATTTCAGAAGTTATGGGGAAGGCTGGGAAAGAAGTTAGTGAGGTTGTTAAGTCCGTTTCTGCCAATTAAAAGGCTATCCCACTACTCTTTGCGTTAACCAAATATAATATTATTACGTAATCCATTGCATCTTAATGCTTACTGAATGAAGCAGTAGTGTATAAAGATGTTTCATTTAGAATGTTATAACTTTATCGCTATCCACCACCCATTTCGTGAGTTCAGCCATAGTGCTTATTTCTGTTCCTTCGATAAGTGGAATGTTTTTCAATCCTCTGGCATCAGCACAACTACTACAGATTTTAACTTTGCCACCTTTTGCAAGAACTGCTCTTAACATCCTTTCGATATTATAATATCCATTGGGTGTGTTTTGATTTGCCAAAGTGCAATTTGCGGCATCTGCCATTAAAAATACCCGCACTTCTGTATCATCATGGTCTTTCCCAACTTGTATCGCCAAACGCAAGGCGTTATAGGTTTTTTCTGTCCCGTAGGGAGCATCGTTCATCAGAATAAGGATTTTCTGTGCCATCTCATTTAAAGGAATTATCTTATTGTTATTGGATATGTTAATTTTAAGAATCCAATATACTTATTTTGAAATACCCCAAAAGAATCCATGTATTCGGTATGATTAACAATAAAATACAAGTATCCAAAAGGTGGCTTAAATCGCCATCCTAACAAACCATAAACATATATTTTGTCGATTGCACTATTATTTTGACAAATTAATTTAATCCACAAATTGTTTGAAAAATTGTATGTCGTAGATAAACTATTTATAAAAGATGTTTTGAAGTCAACTGTTTCAGGAGAAAATTGTATATATCGGGGTTTCAATTCAATAGCAAGTTTGTTCATTACCTTTAATTGAAGACCTGTCTCAATAGAATAATAATCAGAACCAAAACTACGACCTTTTCTGAACATCAATTGAGCATGATTATAGGCTTCTGTATTGTAACCCAAAGTTGCAGAATAATAAAAGTTATAGTAATCTGTGTTCTCAGAGGTTATATACCTGTATTCATTATTATACCTGAAGTCAAGATTAAATTTGTTGGTAAAGTAAAATTGGACTGTCTCATTAATGTTCCAACTCATAAATTTTGAATAGTTATCATTCCAGTAGATGTTGTTTGCTGTACTGAAGTTGATGTATTTAAAAACTGATTTTTTAATCCACCATTTATATGATACATCTGAATCAAATTCGTTTCGATTATCGTCATTAAGGTAACCAGTCTCATTGAAAATATCTTTTAATCCTTCACCATCAAGATAAGAATACCTAATATGCCAGTGGAAAAAGTTGTTTTCTGCAGCAAACCTTACATACCCTGTATTTCGTAAAATATTCCAGTTATCGATTGCAGCAACATACTGACCAGTAAGTTTCCAAAGAGAACCAAGATTTAAAACATAATCAGGACTAAACGTAGAAATCATCCTGTTGTCAATAAGTTTATTGGTTGCTGTAAAACCAAGGCTTGATGATTTCAAAATATCTCTTTTTATTCTGAAAGCGGTATACATTGGCTTAGCACCAGAGGAATCGATGGAATTTTTATCAAACGCATTAATAAGATTGATGTTAGTCTTTCCTGCCTTCCCTGTCAGTTTTACTGCTCCTGCTATATCTCCAACCCGTCTTGAATAGAATGTCTGTAAACGTGTTTGGTACATTTCATTACCTTCCTGATAGAAAACTCTTTTTTCAGGATATCGTATCTCATATTTTGTAAGGTCAATAACATCTTCGTCAGCTTCTACGGTAGCAAAATCTGGATTTACAGTTATGTTTGAAGTTAAATTTGAATTAATCTGCCAAAGTACATCGCCACCAAATTGGGTGTCAAATATATATTTATCCCAATTGGCGTTTGTAGTTGTAACTTTTCCCATCCCATAGGGAATAAGTAAGATAGTATTTTTTGTCGCCTTCGGATTTATATTAAGTAGCTGCCCAGATGATGATATTTTATACTCTTCTGTAACACTTTTTGCCCAGTATGAAATCTCGGATTGTTCCCGCACCATGCGCCTGAAGTTTATTTGCCAATTGGTTTGATTCTTTTTGAATTTTATACTATTAAATGGAATTTCAATCTCAGCAAACCAACCCCAATCATATATTTGGGCAATGGAATTCCATTGAGTGTCCCAATTGTAATCAATTGTGCGTCCATCGTCCATTATTCGGGAGTCAGATTGAGTACCTAATGGATTCAGCGCAAAACAATAAGCATTCCTATTGTCATTAAAAGTCCCAAGGATAATAAATATACCATCATCGCTTTGTGCAAATTTGTCACGAACCTGTATTTTGGCTGTTGCGGGGACTTTTTGGAAACAGGCAATACCAAAATAAATTGCTGTTTCATTTTGCATGACGATGATTTTTGTTTGGGATAAGGAAGTATCTCCGTTTTGTGGCTCAAGTTGAATAAGATTATAACCTATCAGGATTGAATCAATATCATCATATCGCCCATCTATTGCAGGTAATGTTTTTACTGGAAATACCTCTATTGTCCGTTGCCCATTAACAGCAATAAATAAAAAAAATAGTATTGTGGTAAATATTATCTTAATTTGGTTCTGAAAAAATGTCATTGCAAAGACCTTAGACTTAATGTTAACATTTCAATGGCAATTCTACAGTGGTAACAGGTCTATATATTCTTAATGGAAGAATATATTTTAGCTGGCTAATTAATGCTTAAAATGGATGAATTGTAAAATCGTCAAAGTAAGTAACCGCATCAGCTTTTGTCCATAAACCTAAATACCCTGACGATTTGAATGTATCATCTGTTGCTTCAATCATTTTGATGCCATTGAGAGAGCAGGAAATTTTATTGCCTTTCATTTCAATGGTCATTGTAACCCATATCCCCGTTTTGATATCACAATCGACACTTATCAGTTGTTTCCGATTCCCGTTTACTACACGATAAAAGCGGAAGTTATGCTCAAGAGGATTGTACCTTGTGATATAATAATTATTGTTATCAATGTATCTCCAAACCAAACCGCCACCTTGGTCTTCTTCACCTGCAATTGCTTTCAGTTTCACCGTCAATATAAAATCCTTAAAATTTAGTTTATCAAGCACAAGCAGATTGTAGTAATCACCTTCATTTTTTGCTAACTGGGCAGCAACTTTATTCCCATTATCATTAACAATTTTCCAATCGAGGTTCTGTAGCTTACCAGTTGCTGTTTGAGTGAAACCACTTGGCAATTTGTCAATTACACCTTTTTCAAAGTTAATAGTAGTATCTTTGTCAGTAACATATTCACCATGAAAAGTTGTTTTACCATAAGTCATGGGGTTACTTGAACAGACCAATAAAACAGTGCTGGCAATCGCAGTAAAAAATAATCTTTTTTTCATTTTTTTATTTTTTTTTCATAAATCATTAGTTGTGCTTCACTTCCTGAACGAGCTGGTGCTGCAATCAATAATTGATTCAATTCGGGCACAAAAAGAGAGGTTCGTGCACCAGAACGGGATTCAATTCTTGTGGTGACTTCATATTTGTCTGGTTCAAATTGTTTAATAATATCAACATATCCACCCCCACAACTTACGTAAATCTGTTTGGAGGGACTATCATAAAAAACATCATCTGTATCGCTGTCGATATCAATTTGAGCAATTATATTTCCTGATTCACTATTGATAACAAGTAGTTTTGCGGGATTTCGGCAACCTAAAAACAATCGATGATTAGTTTCATCCAAAGCCATCGGGAAATTTGCTTTGGCAACTTCTATCTTCCACTTGTCAGTTATTGAATACTTATTTAAATCCATAGTAACAAGCATCTGTGCATCGGGAACATTAACAAAGATTGTTTTTGAATCAATATCCAGTTGGAATGATTCGGGATGTGCAGGCAGTTTTATGTCAGCCAATTGCTTGAATGTTTTTGCATCAATAACAGAAATGCCACCATCTCCGTAACCTATAAATATCTTTCCTGCAGTAACATCATACCTAACGTTATCTGCATCTCCTGCTGGCATTTTGATTGAATTAATCAGTTGATAAGTATCTGCATTGTATATATCGCATTCCCCATTCTTCCCGTTTGCTACAAAAACTACATTGTTTTCAGGAATATATTTTATCCCCTGTGGCTCGTGCAGACCTTGAATGGTACGAATTACCTTTTTGCTTTTCAAGTCAACAACTTCAACAGTGTTATTACCTAAGGCTGCCACAAATATTGTCTGATTCTTGCTATCATATGCAAGATGGTCAATCCGACCACTAACATTGGGTAATTGAATTGAAGCAACTAATTGCAGTTCCTGATTTGACACCGAGGTTTGAGCAAGACAATTATTTAAGGAAAAAGTAATAATTAAAATGGCAACAACTTTTAACTTATTCATAGTTACTGATTATTAAGATGCTTTTAAAATGTAAATATTTCAATTGGTTTTTGTGGGTTGTTTATTGGTAATTATCTCAATCGTTAAGTGTGCAATATCATCAATTTTTTTCAGTCTATCCTTATATTCCTCTATTGAATCTGGGTCAACCGACACAAGACTTATCATACAGGCAATTTTATCCTGTGCAACTCTCAGAATATGTATGTCAGTTATATAACTTTTATTATCAGATTCAATAATCTCTTTTATTTTATCTTCAATTTCTGAATCTTTTCCTTTGTCAAGCAGTATGCCTGATGTGTCTTTTAGTAGGAAATAAGTCCACCTGAATATTAATAATGACCCAACGATACCCATCAAAGGGTCAAGCCAGTTCCAGTGGAAATATTTAGCACCTAATAAAGCTATTATTGCAAACACAGAAGTCAAGGCATCAGCTATCACATGAAGATATGCAGAGCGCAAGTTCAAATCAGAATGATGATGTTGATGATTTTCAGCTTGGTCATGTTCATGACGATGCTCGTGGTTGTCCTGAAGAATTAAAGCAGATATTGCGTTAATTAATAATCCTATTCCTGCGACTATTAAAGCACTGTTATAACTTATTTTGACATGTACAAAAAAACGCTCAATTGAAATACCCATGACGAACAGACCGACAACACCCAAAAGAATCGAACTTGTATACGCACCCAATATTTCAATTTTCCATGTTCCAAAGGTGTATCTTCTATCATTTGCATATTTACGAGCCATAATATATGCAATAAAAGAAATCCCTAACGCAGTAGCATGTGTGCTCATGTGCCAACCATCAGCAAACAAAGCCATTGAATTAAAAATCCAGCCTGCAATAATTTCAACAATCATCATAGCAAGTGTAATCATCAAAACAATTTTCGTTTTGCTTTCCGATGATTTCTTTTCCAAATTAAAATTGTGTGTAGTGTGTCGAAAATCTGTGACTTTATTATTTCCCATAAAATTTATTTTTTATTAGCTGTTGTTTTTGTTTTGAGTGTGTAGAAGAATTTACATGATTAATATTAGTATATCTAAGCACCTAAAATAAGCTGTTCATGCAATTTCTTTCAAGATATCTGATATTTATTTGCAACCGCAAACAGAAGAAAGGAGCGAAAATCCAAATACTCGAAACTTTGCTTGGGAAATTTGCATCCCTGTAAAACCAGAGGACTCCATCATTGGCAGCAATTCTTTTAAGTCATGCTTTAACATAAATCCAAACAACATCTTTACAATCGCTCTGGACACTGGACGAGTAGGTAAAGCGAGGTCAAGTACCATTAGCCTTCCTTGTGGTTTGAGAACCCGATAGATTTCAGCAATTCCTTTACGTCTTACCTCTTCAGACATGTGGAAAATCATGAAACTGCACATCACAACATCAAATTGATTTTCGGGAAAGGGTATATTTTCGATGCTCCCTAATTGAAATGTAACATCCAAATTGGCTTGTGCGGCTTTTCGCTGACTGATTTCAATCATTTCAGGTATGATATCAATCCCAAACACCATCCCAGATTGCCCCGCTTGTCGTTTAGCTGCAAGTGTCAACGTACCTGTGCCACATCCTACCTCAAGGACGCAATCTCCTGATTTTACCAGTGCCAAGTTCACAGTCATCTCACGTAGAGAATTTTCCCTACCTAAGGTTATTTTTTTCATGTACGAGTCATAGGAATTCACCATTCGTGCCATTTGCCTTTTTATCCTACTATCTTCATCCACTGGACTATGATTCGAATGGTTCTGCTTCATTGCAACATCTGTTTTGATAAATGTTTTGTTTCTTCAATTCTTATTTGATTTTGATAAAATTTGATATTAATCTCAGCAATTGCATTTACCAGTTTCCTGTACTGGTGGACATTTCACACTTCCGTATGAACAATAAACACAACAATCACCCTTCTTTGGCTTTAACAATTTCCCGCAATTTGTGCATTCATAAAAGAACTGGCATGAATCAGTCGGCATAGTTTCTTTCTTACTGAAGCCACATTCTGGACAGGTTATCGTTGATTTTAACTGAATCTTTTTATTCATTAAAATAAACTCCAATTGTTGTGTAAAGGTTTGTAATATTGCGCAAATGTAAGTATTCTTATCCCTTCCATTTCTTGCTTGTCATGAAAGCGATTAAGGAATAAACTATACCGATAATGAACAATTGGAAAACGAAGTTCATTAAAGTATCACTTACAGAATGAGACCTTCTATCAATTTCAATAAATTTATAAACTGCAAAGTAAATACCTGCTAAAAGAATAATGCAGCCAATAAATGTCTTGGGGATAAATATTATCCCAATTCTTTTAAACCAAGGTAAATTCATCTTTTTTAAATGGATTGAGTAGGAAATTATAACATACTTGTAATTATTTCATCAAAAGTATGAATAATGTTCCTTCGTAATCAAGAACTGATTTGTATTTAAAAAGAGGCGGCACTCTTTGAGAAATCTCACTACATTTTCTCGTCCTAAAAGGATAGGGATACCCCAT
>Ga0315295_10006159_pt1 | contig 10238 bp, 3 predicted proteins | sample YL17G14_0_MG_FD_204453 | JGI IMG/M metagenome (GOLD analysis project Ga0315295, IMG submission 204453) | Sediment microbial communities from Yellowstone Lake, YNP, Wyoming, USA - YL17G14_0 | ecosystem: Environmental > Aquatic > Freshwater > Lake > Sediment | place: USA: Wyoming | collected... | reverse complement strand
CTTCTCCCGGATCGGAATCCGAAGCCCAAGAGGATATCCTCTACCCCATGGATCCCGTTCCCTTGTTTCGTTTTTGCCGTATTAACGATTACCCTGGACTGCTCCGCCGCCTCACGGGACGCGGGGATTATCAAAACGTTGAAATTGACCACCCCCCAAGTACGTGATAGGATGATCCTCTCAGCTTCTGAGATACGCCGAAGGGTTGATGCAGGGGACGGGCTCGTGATCCGTCCCTACAACGGGGCCTCCCAGCAGCCTGCTTCCTATGATCTCCGGGTGACCGGCCACCAGATCCTGGCGCGGGGGGCATGCACCCTCGTCCCCAGCCTCGAGTGGGTGGAACTCCCGGCCGACCTTGCAGCAACCCTCAGGTGCAGGTCCTCGTATGCACGAAGGGGCCTCATCCTCGGGGGCGGGTTCGTGGACCCGGGGTTCCGGGGCCAGCTCACCCTCTGCCTCGTGAACATGGGGGGGGAGGATATCGTGCTCTCCCCGTCTGACCGCGTGGTCCAGATGATCCTCCACCAGGTCCAGGGCGGGACCGATCTCTACGGGGGTCGGTATCAGGACAGCAGCGGCATTGTGAGGGCACGATGAGGCTTATCCCGAGCGAGCGGAAGAATCTGGAGATCCTCAGGATCCTGAAGGAGCACCAGGAACCGATGGGGGCAAAGAGGCTCTCTGAGATCCTTGCAAAAAGAGGCTTTGTCCTCACGGATCGGGCAGTCCAGTACTACCTGCGGTACCTGGATGAGATGGGCTTCACCCGGAAGGTGGGGAACACCGGAAGGGTGCTCACCAGGGAAGGGACCGCCGAGACAGAGAGCGCCCTCGTCGGGGAGAGGATCGGATTCATCATCTCCAAGCTGGAACGGCTTGCTTTCCGGAGCACCTTTGATCCCGTGACCGGGACCGGCGATGTGGCTTATAACCTCTCTTTCGTCCCCGAAGAGGAGGCAGCTGGGGTGATCCGGTCCTTTGAGAAGGTATCTTCGGCCGGGTACGGGTTCTTCTCATCCTGCAAGATCCTTGACCGGGATCCGCGGGTCCCTGAGGGGCATGTCGGGATCCTCTCACTCTGCAGCATCACCATCGACGGGGTGATCCAGAGATCCGGGATTCCCGTTCTCATGGCGTACGGGGGCAGGATCGCTTTTGAGAAGGGGGTGGTGAAGGGGTTCCTCGATCTCATCAGCTACCGCGGGACCACCATCGACCCTCTCCAGCTCTTCATCTCTGCCGGGCTCACCTCCATCAGGGAGGTTGTGGCAACAGGGAACGGGGTCGCGGTCGCCAATGTCCGCGAGGTACCGGTCCCTGCCATGGAAAGGGCCAGGGAACTCCTCTCGCAGATGGGCCAGTGGGGGTTCACCCCACCGATCGGCATAGGCAACCAGGTCTTCAACCTCGCCCACTCCCACCACCACATCTCCATCGTCTCATATAGCGGGATGAACATGGTCGGGCACGGCGTGGAGGAAGGCTACCATATCAGGACAGAGATCGGTGCAGGGAACATCCAGTTCTCAAAGATGCAGGATGCAGGCTGAACCGGTTATTCTCCCGTTCCCCACACTGCAGGGTGAGCAGGAAGTGCCAGAGGCCGGAGACTGCAGGAATGCAGGTGGGTCCGTGAAAGCTCTTCTTATGGACACGACCTGTATGGTAATGAATAATTATTACCATGGAACTGGCATCTTCTCACTACCCGCCGACGATACAGGAGAATTTCAGGGTACGGAACCCGATCCCGGGGGATTCTTCGAAAAAGGTGGAGAGGACGTAATATGCGCTAATGCTTATAAATCTTTATGCTTTTTCAGATTAAGGATAAATGCTTATCAATTTGCATTTTAGCCTCTATATCATCCATTATTATTTATTTAATGTTATTTTATGGTAGCGATATATCAATATCTTTATATACTAATACATGAACATATCTGCAATGTGTGGTGTGGCGATGCAATGAGGTGGCATTGCATAATACTCTTTCTATTCCTCTGCGCGGCAGTAGCACCAGCCGCGGCCCTGCACCAGGTGAACGTGGATGTGGCAACCAGCAAGGACTGGGTTATCGCTGACGGCACCGACTCCTCGCTCATCATCATCACCGTGACCGACGGGGTGAAAAAGCCCATCGCAGGGGCGGACCTCGTCATCACTATTGACAAGTCCACCTGGAACGTGAGAGATCCCATCCTGAAGACAGATGGCAGCGGGAACGCTCAGACCCTCTTCCTCCCCACCACAAAGAGCGGTACCGCTACCATCACCGTGAGCGTAACCGTAGCGGGCACCCCGGTCCCCGTAACTGCGACCCTGGTCCAGAAGATCGACGCGGGCACCCCGTACGCTTCCTGGAGATCGTACCCGAGCGTCGCAACCGTAGCTTCCACCCATAACATTACGGTCGGCGTTGTGGACAGGTACGGGAACCCGGTGACCAGCAAGCGGCTGGCGAATTCCGTGGGTTTCGTCACCACGAGCAGCGGTTCCGGTGGCTTCCCCGACGGGATGGCGAACCTCGTGAAGACCGCCTCGGTTCTTCTCAATGACACGGGCTTTGCGACGATCCCGTTCAGGCTGGATACAAAGGCCGGGGATAACTTCGTGATGATCACGCCGCCCAGCCCCCTCACCACGTCACTCATCGCCATTACTGGGATCGGGGACAGCATTCCCTACTCCATTATCCAGTCGGTCAGCCCGCCAGGGAACCCGCCCTATGTCATGGCAGACGGGGTTGCCCAGGCCTCCATAGACTACTACCTGTACGATGAGTGGGGGAACCCCTCCACCGACCAGAAGATCCTCATCACCACGAGTGCCGGCGAGGAGAAGACCTTCACCACCAACCAGGACGGGCGCGCGACCATCATCTATGGGCCCAAGCTCAGTGCCGGGTTCTATTTTATAACCGCCACCGCCGTGGAGAACCAGAGCGTCAAAGTCTTCCAGGCCCTGCAGTTCGTGAGCGGGAGCCCGAAGGACATGCTCCTCACCGCGAGCCCCCAGACCATGGCGAGCGGCGATGTGAACCCGAACATGGTGGGGAACATCATCGCGAAGGTTATCGACGAGAAGGGGAACCCGGTGAAGGGAGAGACCGTTGATTTCAGGATCGAGAGTTCCGACAGTGCGCCCTATCCGAGGGCCAAGGACGGCGACCCGGAGATCGAGTACGGCGGTGTCCGGACCAAGGATATCGGGGCCCGTATCCCCATCATCACGGACGGAGACGGCCAGGCCATCCTCAACTTCTACCCCGGTGCCTTCCCCAAGAATGGTGAGATCGGATGGAATGCGAACGCCCAGGGCAAGGTGACTGTCAGTGCAACCTGGGTGGGGAAGGAAGCCCCGGTCGTCCGTTCCATCGCCCTCAGCTACAAGAACTACCCGTTCCTGTCCGTGTACACGGACGTCATCCCGAAGACCGTACAGGTCGGGGGTGCTGTGGATATATCGGTCAGGCTGAAGGGTGACGGCTGGGCCCTCCAGCCGAAGCCCATTGACGTGGTCCTCTGTACAGACCGGTCGGCCACCATGCTCAACAACGAGAGCATCAACTCGGACGGCAGACTCGTTGTGGAGTCCCCGAACGACCGGATGGTGGATGCCATGAATGCAGCAAATGCCTTCGTGGGCCAGACAATGGGGCAGGACAGGATCGGCCTTGTCTCGTTCGGGGATCCTGCGGGGGGCTTCGCGGTCCTCTACGACACCGGGAATCCGACAAGGGACCCGTATAAATCACCTTTCGCATGGAGGGCAGGCAGGGACTTCCTCTGTGTTGAGGGAGGGAAATGCAAGGATAACGCGGGTTACCATGACATCACGGACGACAAGATCTATGTGAACGCCCACTACGGGGGGCACGGGACCACTGGCAAGGATTACCGTATAAGTGGCGTGAGTCTGGGGTACTACGTGGAGTCCCCGCTCACCTACGACAAGACCCAGATAACGAATGCAATCAACTCGATGGTACCGGCAGGGGGAACGCTCACCCGGCGGGCCCTCTATAATTCGGTGAAGCAGATCGTCAATAACCCGCGCGACGGGGCGGTTCGGGCCATCATCCTCCTTAGTGACGGCAAATGGAATGTCGGCGGAGATCCGAGGGGTATCATCACATCTCCGTTCAGCGTCGAATCCTACCCTGGGGTCCCACCGGGCCCCATGGGCACGCCGGGGACCGGGAGCGTCATCACCTGGGCGAAGAACAATGGCATCAAGGTCTTCACCATTGCCCTCGTGGGGACGGACATGAGCGACCAGCCCAACGTGGCCGAGTTCCAGGCGTATGCCGACGAGACGGGGGGGAAGGCGTACGTGGCCAACTCAGGGCTTGACCTCAAGCAGATCTACATCGATATCGCCGGGGCCCTCAGGGAAGAGGCATCCATCGATACCCACGTGGCGCTCGACTTCACGAACGTGGAGGTGAATGCGCCGCAGATCCTGCCGGGGAAGGACGTCTTTGATTACATGTATATCGGCCCGGACAGGTCGACCTATATCGTGCCGCCACTTCCCGCCGACCAAAAACCTGCCTTTAACGACAAAGCCAACTGGGATTTGTACCAGAAGTTCACCTTCGATCCGGGCACCATCAAGATAAACCAGGAGTGGAGAGTGAACTTCACGCTGATCACCAAGGTAGAGGGGAACATCAAGGTGCTCAGCTCCAAGACCTCGAATGTGAAATTCACTGGGACCGAGGGATCTATCGATATCCCGGACACCTTCATCACCGCCATACCGCCCGGGAAGGAGAAGGGGCCTGAAGGCATCGTCTTCACGATCAACTTCGAGGACCCTCCGAGAACAAACCCGGACTCGGATAAGAAGATCGCCTCGCTGATCTGGGACGTTCACTATGAAGGGAAGGATACCTCGATCTCGCAGCAGATCTGGGTGGCTCCCATCTACTCGGAGGCATACCAGTATAAGGACACTCTCCCGCCGTTGCCAAGGGCGGCGGACTGGGACTCCTACAACATGGTCATCTCGGATCTCCGGCCGGGACAGTACAAGGTGAAGGTCATCGGCCATGTCAGCGATGCGAATGATGCCTCTGATATTGCCATCATTACCATACCCGAGGACGTTCCCAACGCGCAGATCAGGATCCAGTAAATTCTCCTTTTCCTTTCTTGTTCTCAAAAGCGACCGGAGGTCGTGAGGGGAGACCAGGTTCGTGCCCCCCGGGGGGTGACGGTTCTCGCCCGGCTCGCCCTCTGTCGGTAAGGACCATTTTTCCGATCGGGGGTATTTCCCGCCTCCTGTATATGTGGCACTTTTCCTAATCAATAGGCAGGGGGAGGAAATGCAGGATGGCGGGTTGGAGAACCGTGTTGCCCCTGAAAACGCGCGGTTTTCAGTTTGAAGGCGTATATCCTCGTCTTCTTTGATCTACGGGACAGTGGAAGGTTATTCACCCAGCCGTTCAGGAATGGGAGATGAAAAAAGCTCAAATAGGGGGAGAAAAAGTTCCCGAGGGTATTCTCCCAGCAAGCCCTCCAGAAAACCGGAAGAGATCTGGGAAGCCCGGGATGAATGGCAGGCATACAGGGCTTCCTGATGCTGCTATGCGTAAAAGTCCAAGTGGACAATATTCTATTTAAACGTTTATATAAGAAAAATATTGCATAATAAGGCTCAGAATACGCATATATGCATTATAATAAGCACTTACACTATTTAGGATAATAATAAATAGATATTGTAAATAGATATAATTATATATATAAACGATGAAATATACAGTTTGAAAGGGAGGGAATGAGATGAGGCGACTCTATATAATCTCGATACTTCTCCTCCTCGTAGTTGGCACTGCCGCAGCCCTCAACCCGGTGAACGTGGCGGTGACGAGCTCCAACCCCTATATCACTGCAAACAATATCGATACCGGACAGATCACGATCACGGTGACCGACGGGACGAGCAAAGCCATCGGGGGCGCGAGTATCCAGCTCGCGGTTCCACCGCCCTGGGCTCTTGCAGACGCCCAGGGCACGACGAACGCCGGTGGGCAGTTCGTGACGACCTTCCTTCCCACAACGACGAGCGGTACAGCGACCATCAATGCGACCGTGATAGTTCCGGCAACGAGCACGGCGCCAGCCTCCGCACCCGTGACACAGACCTATCTCCAGTATATCATCGCCGACATGCCTTATAAGGCGACCAAATCCTATCCAGGCACCGCATCGGTGGGATCGGTCAACGAGATCTCTCTCAGGGTCACTGACCAGTACGGAAACCCGGTCACTTCTCGGAAGACCAAGACCACGGTCACCTTCACCACGACGAACTCCGGGGACGGCGGCTTCGTCATACCGTACTCTTCGTATGGATGGGCATGGGGGCATGAAGATACCGTGAAGGTGAAGGGCATATCGGTCACCCTCAATGACACCGGTTACGCGGACGTGGATTTCGCCATGAACACCCGCCCGGGCGACAACTTCGTCCTTATCAATCCCCCCTACCCGCTTCCGGCGACCCTCATCAGTATCCAGGGTGTCGCTAACCTCAAGCCAGCCACCATCACCCAGGTGATCAGTCCGGGCGGGAAACCCCCCACGCTCACCACCGATGGCAGTTCGAAATTCACCATCAATTACCAGCTCTCTGACAAGTACGGGAATCCCTCGACCGGCCGGAACCTAGCCATCTTCGCGAGCAGCGGGGAGAGCAGGGTGGTTGCCTCGAACAGCGAAGGGAAGGTGACCATCTCCTATGGCCCGAGGACCCAGGCAGGGAGGTACATCATCACCGCGCAGGCCCAGGATAATCCTTCCGTCTCCGCGGTCCAGACCGTCCAGTTCCTGAGCGGAAAACCCACAAACATGCTCCTCACGGCGAACCCACAGACCATGGCGAGCCTGGACGTGAAGAAGGACATGGTCGCCTGGGTCACGGCAAAGGTGATCGATGCGAACGGGAACCCGGTTATAGGACAGACCGTCTCCTTCAGCATACAGTCGGTAAATTCCGGAACCTATGTCCAGACCCAGGGGCCTGCCATCCAGGGCGGCAAGACGAAGACATACAAGGTCGGGGAAGTGGTTACCTCTGTAACCGATGAAGATGGCCTGGCCACGGCGAACTTCTATCCCGGCACCTTCACGAGCGATACGAAGAATGCCGGATTCAGCCCCATGGCCGAGGGGACCGCGACGGTCCGGGCAAAGTGGTCGGGCATCACCCACGATATGGCCCTGAGCTACAAGAACTTCCCCTACCTGAGCGTCTACACCTCGGCGAGCCCAAGCACCCTCGAGACAAACAAGGATGTCGAGGTCTCTATCCGGATAAGGGGAGACGGCTACGCACTCCAGCCAAGGCCTGTCGACGTCTTCATGGTCACCGATCGATCGGGTTCGATGCTCTCGGATTACCCCGACCGGATGGTCCAGGAGATAAATGCTGCGAAGACCTTTGCCTCCAAGTTCGACTTCAAGAACGATCGCCTGGGGCAGTTCTCCTTCGGGGGTAATGGACAGGCATATGCCAAGAATAACGGGAACTGCGGTAAGGACGACGTCTCAGGCCAAGAGGACATAGACTACGCGAAGGCGAACTATGTCGAGGATGGCAAGACCTATGGTGACTATGCAACCCGCGACCTGGCGCTGAGTTCAAAACAGGCTGATATCACCACCGCAGTCAAAGGGCTCGTCCCGGCCGGTTATACCCCGATGCGTTATGCCCTGTACCAGGCGATCAACGAGCTGAAGAAGAACGGGAACCCGAGCTCGGTGAAGGCCATCGTCCTGCTCTCCGACGGAGACTATAATCATTATGGCGATCCGCTTGCCCGCGGCTCGCAGGGCTCGAGCGATCCCACGTCCTACAGCGAGCTGGAAACGAACTATATGGCCTTCAGCGGCGTATCATCGCAGAATATGGCTGAATATGCCAAGGCGAACAGCATCCGGATCTATACCATCGGGTACGGAGCGGACCTCTCCGATGGCGGCCGAGACACGCTCCAGCAGCTTGCGTTGGCAACGGGCGGCAAGTACTTCTATGGGCTGACGGGGGACGACCTCACCAGCTTCTACACGGCGATTGCGGGCGCCCTCAAGGATACCGCAGGCGTGAATACCAACCTGGCCCTCGATTTCACGAACGTGGAGGTGAACGGGGCCTCCATCAACCCGGGATCGAGCGTCCTCCAGTATAAATTTATTACCGGGAAGTCCACGTGGGTGATCCCCCCATCGCTCGTGGGTTACCAGGTTGACAACACGGCTGACTGGAAAGCCAAAAAGATCAATGTCCAGCTGGGGACCATCAAGGTGAACCAGGAGTTTATCGTGAACTACACGATGACGGTTCTCAAGGACGGGAACATCAAGATCCTCAGCTCCGGGGCCGGCAGGGTCAACTTCGATGACAACAAGGCCTTCGTCCCGGTGCCGGACACCTACATCACAGCCCTGCCCACGGGGAAAGACACGGGGCTGGGAAACCCGAAGCTCGAGATCAGGAACCTCATGAGGACGAACGCGGACAGCAACAGGGATGACGCCGTTCTCGTATGGGAGATCAAATACGACGGGAAAGATCCAACTATCCAGGAAGAGCTCGAGATCGCCCCCCTCAACTCCGAAGCGTACTCCTACCGGGGAACCACCTCCGCGGGGAATGACGAGACCTCGGACACCTATACGATAAGCATCGCGGACCTCACGCCGGGGACATACAAGGCAAAGGTGACCGGCTATGTGGATGACGCCTCGAGCTCCTTTAACATCACCCAGTTCAGTATCCCGGTAAAAGTCCCGAAGCCCGAGATAGTCATCCATTAATCCTCATCTCCCTCTCTTTTCTCTATTCAAGACATTTCCTGGATATTCCCGGTGCTACCGGGAAATACCGGATCAAAGACCTGTGGCCGGAGTATTCTCGAGGTCTTACCATTTCGGGCGCACCAAGCCCGTCTCTTCCCAGTCTGGATATGCACGTCCTGCAGGATGGAAATAAAACAGGGATTATCAGGCCAATGGTGAATTTGCGAAATTACCGTGAAGTTTTATTTAAAATCTTTTCCCTCACAAAATTAAGGTCTTTCTCCATCAATTCGTAATTAATATGAAATATTAAACATTAAGCCAATTATTACTCGTTTCAAAGTTTTTGTTAAATAGATATCATTATATATCATAATGAGAAATTATACAATAGTGGTGTGGGGCTTATGAGGCAAACGTATCTTGTGGTTCTCCTCCTCATCTTTCTTCTGAGTGGAGCAGCCTCGGCCCTCAACCCGGTGAACGTGGCGGTGACGAGCTCCAGCGGGTGGGTGGTTGCCAATCAGACCGATTCCGCGGTCATCACGGTCACGGTGACCGACGGGACCGGTAAGGCGATCGGGGGTGCCGATGTCACCCTCGTCGTAAGCTCACCCTGGAGCCTCAAAAAGACCAATGGCAAGACGGGTGGGAGCGGAGCGTTCGAGACCGAATTCCTCCCTACGACAAAGAGCGGCACCGCGGTCATTACGGCATCCGTGACTGTGGCCGGGGTGACCACCGTCCCGGTTGTCCAGTCATACACCCAGAACATCATCGCTGATACCCCCGCTGAAGGGAAGAAGTCATATTCAAGCGCTGTAACCGTGGGATCCCTCACCGAGATCTCGGTCCTTGTCACAGACAAGCACGGGAACCCGGTGGACAGCAGGAAGAAGAAGAACGAGGTCAGGTTCACGACAACCAGCAGTGGTGACAATGCCTTCCTGGATGGAATGAACAAGAAAGTGAAGGAGCTACAGGTTCCCCTCGGTCAAGAAGGCCTCGCGGATGCAGATTTCCTTGTGAGCACAAAACCCGGGGATAACTTCGTAGCCATCCAGCCTCCCGCGCCGCTCCCGACGACCCTCATCATCATCGAGGGAATTGCGGACGGGAAGCCCGCCTTCATTACCCAGATGGTCACGCCCGAAGGCAACCCGCCCACCCTCACCACCGATGGCAAATCCAGTTTCATCATAGAATACAGGCTCTCTGACGAGTACGGGAACCCCTCCACCTCCAAAGACCTCTCCATCGCATCGAATGCCGGCGAAAAGAAGGTCATTGCTTCGAATAGCGAAGGGAAGGTGACCGTCACCTACGGGCCCAAGGCCTCCGCAGGGCAGTACACCCTCACCGCAACAGCTCTGGATAATCCGCCGGTCACGGTAACCCAGATACTCCGGTTCGCAAGCGACGATC
>Ga0315295_10006158_pt1 | contig 10238 bp, 9 predicted proteins | sample YL17G14_0_MG_FD_204453 | JGI IMG/M metagenome (GOLD analysis project Ga0315295, IMG submission 204453) | Sediment microbial communities from Yellowstone Lake, YNP, Wyoming, USA - YL17G14_0 | ecosystem: Environmental > Aquatic > Freshwater > Lake > Sediment | place: USA: Wyoming | collected... | reverse complement strand
CGTGTCTGAACAGGATCTAGGTAGCGGCTTGCTGTACGGATTGAAGATGCCATCTTCCTATACTGCGCTGGAAGAGAAATCCATCAAGACCATCAACGATGGTCTCGAGAGGTATCCGAACGCGCTCAGGATGTTCGAAATGCTTCAGAACGACGAGGAGACGAACACCTTTCTGAGTCTTGCGAACTACATTGCCGTTCGGAAGATGGGCTACAATGACCACGGCCCAACCCACGCACGCATTGTCACCGCAAACGGCGTGAAGCTTCTTAGAATCGTACTGGACAGCAAGGAACTGCAGGCCGACTCTATTGGCGGTCTGGGGATGTCTGAGGACGATGCCCATCTCATCGTCGTTGCTGGTTGTATGCTGCATGACATCGGAAACGCAATCCACAGGGAGGAGCATGAGATCTTCAGCGTCATCCTGGCAAAGGGGATCCTCGAGAGACTCCTGCCAGCTATCTATCCGGACCTGCCCAAGAGGACGGCCGTGACTGAGCAGATTCTTCACGCTGTCTACGCGCACGATGTTGGCGAGAACGCGCTTACAATCGAGAGTGCGATCATCGTGATTGCGGATGGATGTGACATAACGAAGGGCAGAGGGAGACTGTCCTTCGATCTCGGCAAGCATGACATTCACTCCATTTCGGCACTGTCGATAGAATCCGTGGACATCTACAAGGGCAAGACGAAGCTGATAGAGATCCACGTCAACATGTCCAACTCAGCCGGAATCTACCAGGTCCAAGAGACACTCGGGAACAAGGTCGCGAAGAGCGTCCTTAGAGACTATGTTGAGATCGTCGCGGACCTCACCCCGTCCAAGGCGCCACCCGAATTAAGGATCCTGGACAGGATTGTCTTCTCCGACGGCAAGTACAAGTACGTTTAGAGAGAGAACAGCGGTACAGAGATGAAGAGCATCGCGAGCGCGATGATCTGTCTCAAGTTCAGCTGTTCCTTCAGCCTGGCCTTTGCTACTGCGATCGTGAGCAAGGGATAGAGGTTCGTTATCGGAGAGACGATGGAGACATTGCCGTTCTGAATAGCCAGGTACAGGGTTATGCCTCCGGCTGCGAGGCACAAGAAGGACAGTTCCAGCAACCATCCGTTCGATTTCGGCCTCTCGAATCTGCCTTTCTCGCGGGCGAGCCAGTAGACGACCCATATCGATGGACAGACCAGGGCGTAGACGCCGATGAAGTTCGTGTCCCCGATATCGGAGATCGACCCCTTTGCCATCGCGGCGGATGTGCCCCAGAAGAAGAGCGAACAGATTGCAAACGCGATCCCGAGAAGCTCGGTCTTCTTGTTGCCGTTGTTTCCATTCCCTGTGGAGTAGGTGAACACCAGCATGCTCATCACGACGAGAACGACGCCGATTCCCTCGCCGAGGCTCATCGTCTCGCCCAGGAAGACGAGGGCAAGTACCACGGTCCAGGGAGCATAGGCGCCCGCAACCGTCCCAACGATGCTCACCTTACCGTGTTTTAGGGACTCGTAGTATGTCACGAACGCGGCTCCGGAGAGCCCAGCCGCTCCGACCGCCTGAAGCCAAGTCTCCGCAGGAAATGATCCGGGCCTTCTGAACAAGAGCCAGTAGGCGAGCCAGATGACGAGTACGTTGACGCCCAGAAGCAGCAATATGTTGGCTGACGAGACGTTGGTTCTGGTCTCCTTGGCAAGTACCTGACCGAAGCCATACATGAGTATGGTCGCAATCGAAAAAGGCAACCACAGGAGCTCCATGTTGCGTTCGCATGCCCGCGGCCTAGATATACTTTCTTGACAGAAGTCAGTGGGTTTGGGGCACCCGGGTCAAGCGAGCTCTCTGGCCGTTTCGTCCTTCTCAAAAAGGATCATTCCTTTGTAATCGATCCTGAGGATGCGATGATACGGGACCGTCGCTTCGTCAGTGTCGAAGAAGCCCCTTCCGAGCGAGACGATGCAGGTTCCGGCGATCTTCTTCACGTTGCCTGGAGCTCCCCTATGGACGTACCAGACAAAGGCCTCCCTCAGCGATTCGCCTTCGGTCCAGCGAAGTCGATTGAGAACCTCCCTTGGATATACCATCGCGGTAGACAATCATATGAAGAAGATATCTTGATTTCGACATCACGGGAGAACGAGGAAAAATGAATTCGGGGAAATGGTTTTTCAAATCGCGCTAGAGCTGATTGAGCTTCTCCTCGATCTTGTTCGCCAGGTCGGCGACCTTGTCGAATTCGGCCTGTTTTGGCGGTCCCTTGACTTCGACAACACCCAACACCTCCAGCTTCGTGCCCTCGAGCAACGCCTGGATTTGCTTCACGGCGCCACCGCTCCATCCGTATGAGGTCAGGACCACAGCGTACTTAGTCGGTGCTCTGAGCGTCTTGACGAGCAGCGTCGCGTAGGCTGCCACTGGGTGCACACCCCCAAGGACGGTCGGGCCTCCGACGACAACCACTGGAGTGTCGACCAGTTCCTTGGCGATATGGCCCACCTCAGTGTTCGTGAGGTCGAACACGTTGACCGAGATCCCCTTCTTGACAAGCGCCTCGTTGAGCGCCTTGACCATCTTCTCGGTGCTGCCCCACATCGAGACATAGGCGATCATCACTTTCTTCTCCATCTTCTCTGTTGTCCACTTTTCATACTCATCCAGTATGACCTTAGGTTCTCTCCAGATGACACCGTGCGATGGGGCGATTATCTTCGGGGCAAGTTTCTTGACTTTCTCGATTGCGTTCTGGCCAGGCTTCCGGAAGGGCATCATGATCTCGGCGAAGTACAGCTTGGCCATGTCCAGAGCCTTCTCGTCTCCAAACTCGTCCGAATAGAACGCCCCGCCTGCAAGATGCGAGCCGAAGAAATCACAAGGGAACAGTATCTTGTCCTCCTCGAGGTACGTGAAGATGGTCTCCGGCCAGTGGAGCCACGGGGCATCGACGAACTTAAGCGTCTTCCCTCCCAGATCGATCCGCGAGTTCTCGTCCACGACATCGATTCTGGAGGCGTCGATGTCGAAGTACATCATCGCGGCCTCTTTCCCCTTCGCGCCTGTGACCAGCTTCGCGTTCTTTGCGATGCTTAACACATACTTTGCCGCATTGGCGTGGTCCGGCTCGGCGTGGTTCATGATGACATAGTCGATCTTGGTTGGGTCCATGTGCTGAGCGATCTTGTCCACCAGATCCTTCTCAAAGCCGGGGTTGACCGTGTCAATGAGCGCAGTCTTGTCCTTCCCCGTGATCAGGTAGGCGTTGTAGCTGGTTCCGTGCGGTAGAGGAATCAATCCGTCGAAAAGTCTCCTATTGTAGTCCTTGACGCCCACCCAAAAGACGTTGGGGGCGAGAGCTATTGTTCCCATTGGCTTGGCCATAGTCTGAACCTCCATGGTCGGCGAACGCTCCGGGGGTTATTAGATTTGGCGACGTCTGCTTCTGAGAGTCGTTTCGCCCGTCTTCAACGGTCAGGAAGGTTATTTATTCCGAAAGTGATTGGCGAGATGCCAAGACGAAGAGCATTGAACGCAGCCTTGAATCGAAAGCTGCTCTCGGGCGGGGTGAGCCCATCATGGATTTGAAATCGAAAATCAGGTGGATTCCTGAGCACAAAGGCGTGGTCTTCTGGGACATCACGCCCTTGCTGAAGGACAGACAAGCCTTCAGACAATGCGTCAGAGGTCTGGCCGATCATTTCAGAGACGAACATGTTGATGTTGTTGTCTCGAACGAGGCAAGGGGGTTCATCATCGGAGCCCCCGTCGCACATGAACTCGGTGTCGGATTCGTGCCCATAAGGAAGAAGGGCAAGCTGCCCCACAAAGTCGCAAGCATGAGCTACAACAAGGAGTACGAGTCAGACGTAATCGAGATTCACGAAGACGGGATAAAGCCTGGCGACAGGGTTCTCCTCATAGACGATCTGCTGGCTACTGGAGGAACCATCAAGGCGAACGCCGACCTTGTCGAGAAGCTAGGTGGCAAGGTCGTGGGGATGGGCTTTCTCGTAGAGCTGGAATACCTGCGCCCGAGGGAGTACCTGGGCGACAAGTATGACATCTACTCGCTGGTCTCCTGCAAGACGACGACAGAGCAAGGATGAGGTGATGGTGCTCTCCAGCTTGGGATGTCTTGTCTTCGAGGCAGTGAAGTTCGAAAAGAAGATTTAATATCTGGTCGGTCATTGCTTAGGCCATGGCCCTAGAAGCGCTGAAAGCGTCACTTGCTGATTCTCCGATCGTCAGGCGCGGTGACTACGATTACCTCGTGCACCCGATCACAGACGGAATACCGTCTATCGATCCTATGATCCTCCGCGAAGTCACAGATGCAATGACTGAGATTGGCAACTTCGATTGCGACCTGATCACCACGATAGAGGCCCTTGGGATTCCCCTCGCGACATGCCTTTCACTGAAGACTGGCAAACCTTTCAACATCGTCAGGAAGAAGATGTACGGATTGCCTGGCGAGGTCAGCGTCACTCAGGTGACAGGATACTCGAAATCCGCGCTCTTCATCAACGGTTTGAAGGCCGGAGACAGAGTGGTCGTTGTTGACGACGTCGTAAGCACGGGCGGGACCCTGTGGGCTCTCGTCGAAGCCCTCAAGTCAATGCAGGTCAAGATTGTCGACATACTCGTTGTGATCGAGAAGACGGACAAGAAGGCCGAGATCGAGAGGAAGATTGGGATGCCTATCAAGACCCTGGTCAAGGTCGATGTCGTCAACGGGAAGGTCGTCGTTCTCTGATGTGCAATTTATGAGCGCATCATTCTCTACATCTGACAATGTTTGCTGATAAAAGGGCATTAATTCACCCCCCTGCGAATGCTTAGTGCAGTGCGCGTGCGTAACTAGAATCCAGGAGTTGGTCGGCGTGTGGTCGAGCTCGGCCTGCTTCTGTCGCTCGGGCTTTCCGCACTCGCAGGGTTCCTCCTAGGATTCCCAGCAGGCCTCGTGCCCGGGCTTCACATGAACAACCTAGCGGCCGCGGTGACTGCCTATGGCGGCGCGTCTGTGGTTGTCTTCGGGGCACTCGGCGACGCCACGGGAGCCGGTGCTGGCGTTCTCCTGATCGCGTGCTTCATATCAGCGGCTCTGACCGCTCACCTGTTTGCCAGTTCGATCACGTCCACATATGTCGGCATTCCCTGTGAGGACGTCGTCTCAGTTCTTCCAGCGCACAGGCTAGCTATGGCTGGCCTTGGTCCAATTGCGGTCCGGTCTTCGGCTGACGGGGCTCTGGCTGGCGTAGTCGTTTCGTCGTTGCTCCTCTTCCCGGTCTGTTTCATGATGGGCCCGCCTTTGGGAATCTATGAGATTCTCAGGAAGATCATGTTCTTCGTGATCGTCATCTTCTCGGCGGTCCTTCTTCTCTCTGAGGGGTTTTCTGGTGTTCGCTTCCGAGCGAAGGCTCATCGGCCCGTCCGCAAGGTCATGGGTGCGGTTATCGTCTTTTCACTGGCTGGCATTCTCGGGATCGTGGTATTCAGGACGAACTACTATACGTGTCATGTTCCCGACCTGCCGTGGCTTCCTGGCAACTTCGTGCCGAGGTCATCACTTCTCCTGCCGATGTTTGCAGGGCTGTTCGGAATCCCCAGTTTGTTGCTGAGCCTTGGCTCGAGAGCCGTCTCAGACATCGATATTGGGACCACCGGCCCGAGCGGGTACAGAGCGCGGCCCCGCGATTTCGTCTTGTCATCTGTCGGCGGCATCATTGTCGGCTGGCTTCCTGGGATGACCTCCGGATCGGCTGCAACCCTTTGCGTTCCGACCGCAGAAGAAGTGTCAGAGCGCAACGAGATCGAAGGAGCCCTACGGTTCATCTGGCTTTACTCGGCGATCACGGCTGCTGGAGCGGTGTTCGCAGTCGGGGCTCTATTCGTGATTGCGCGCGCAAGGAGCGGATCAATGGACGCGGTCGCGTTCTTTCTTGGCGAGGATGCTTTCACGGATCCTGTTTCCGCGGACATACTCCCCATGACGTCCATTCTGCTTGCTATGGTCCTTTCCGCTTTGATATCGCATTGCGTCCTCGTGAGATTCCAGTCCGGACTAGTAGGTCTTCGCAGGCTTCTGTGCTCCAGGGAGCTTGCCTTCGCATCTTTGTTCTTCGTCGTCTGCCTCTCGATAACTCTCACCGGTACGCGAGGCGCGCTGTTGATGGCTGCTTCTACAACTCTCGGTCTTGTTCCGCCACTCGCAGGCGTCCGCAGGATACAACTCATGGGATGCCTGTTAGTCCCCATCGCTGTCCTTCTTCTATCCATGCTCTGATCATCCTCTTTCAAGGTAGATGGAGATCGCGTGGTCGACAAGCTTGTCCAGAAAAGTCGGCCTGTAGACTATCAGCACCTTCATGACGCTCTCCTCATCGACGACGAAGTACAGGTTCTCCTTTCCTCTACGTTCTCTCCTCACGACTCTCTTCTTGAGAAGGATCGAGAGGTATGTGGAGAGCGTGGAGGGCGGGAGTTGCAGAGCTGTCATCATGATGGAATGACTGGATCCCGGGCTCCCTAGGAGATGGAGCACTATCCGTCTCAGGCTCTCCTGCCGGAGGGCCGCGAAGGTCTCTGTCGGAACGTTTGGGATGCACCCTTTGGGGAAGAAGCGCTTGAAGTACCTATCCTCCTTCGCGAAGATGAGTTCCTCTCGCTGCAGGCGGTCCAGATGATATCTCACCACCCCCAGAGTGAGTCCGCTCTGTCTCTCTATCTCCCTGAGGTGGACGCCTGGAGTGCTGACGACGAGACTATACACTCTCTTTCTTGTCTCCAGCTCCGGCTTGTCCTTCAACTGACGCACCTTTTCTCCAGAGAAGTGCTGCAACGAACAGCAGGATGATTGCGAGGTCGATGGCCGCTTCTAGGAGCTCGAGTCCAGTATGAGTCACCGCGGGCGAGTGTGGGTTCCTCTCTTTGATCACGATGGTGAACGTTCCAGCGGCGAGCAGTATCTCCTTCGTCACGAAAACGCCGAACCCGAGCGCTGCCAGTAGCAGCCTTGTCATCCTTGTGCGCAGATACGATATCAAGAAGACGACGAAGGGTATGAGCGCGCACAAGGCGACTGCGAGCCTTATTACAATCGCCACCTCGTTGTCCATGGCACTCACCTTCTCTGTCCGCGGTATCTCAGCCGCGCATTAATAACTGTCTGGAGGGGTGAGAATGGATGTTATAAGAGGAAGGGTCCGCCTTTCTCCCCCCGAATTTGCAGTACCCGGCTCGGGGACTTCTCCCTCGACCTTGTTAGTCGTCCTTATCGGACGGAGGCCAAGGATAAATAACGAGTCCCTTTGGGCCTCCTGCCCAAGGCGGTCTCCCTTCCCCCTTTATCGTAAATTCCTTGCCCGCGACTAGGTTGTCTATGTGCCAAGCCTCGAGGACAAGCGCCGCGGTGAGACTAGCGGGCAAGGCATACTTTGTCGCTGGCAAATCGTTCTTCCCCCCCTCAGAGAGCACACCCCATTTCTGTCGTCATGCTATATATTCTTATCTGCAGGTCAGTACGTTTCGTGGCACAAAGCTCGAATCAGCCCTTTCTCGGGCTCTTCGCGTCGAAGAATTCCGAGAGTTTTTCCTTCGTGTATCCGAATGGAAGGAGCATACCCTCTACCCCTCGCAAGAGGAGTTCGACATATGCATCGACATCATATTCTTCATCTCCGGAGATGAAGGAATCGACCTTCACTCGCTTCCTCGGGTCCTTGCTCTTGCAGTCGCATATCAAGAATCTCACAGCCTCTCCCGGGTTCACATCGAAGCCCTCGTCGTCCAGCTGCATGAGCGCTGCGACGCTGTCGTTGAACTGCTGATATGCTCCGAGCCCTTGCGATACCCGCTTGGTCATCAGCAGCTTGTTGAGCGGGACTGTTTGAGATCTGACGGTGTCGACATAGCCGTTGACGATGTCCAGCGCGGAAGGTATTAGCTCTATGAACTGCTGCGAATCATCTGCCTTGGAGAAGTTGGCGAGCAATTCGTTCTGCATGTCCTTAACCAGCTCCGTCGTGTCGTGCTTCCTGAGTTCGATTCCACGCAGCTTGAACTTGCCGTCCTCGAACATGCCATAGTATCTGTTCAGAACTCCTACTCCGTTCGATCTGTGTGGCAGGAACACTATCCACTTGTACATCCCCTCTGGCTCGAGCGGGATCCCTATGTGACCGGACACATGCTCGCAGAACTTCTCTGGGTCGCCAGTCCCTTTGAGCCAGAGCGAGTCAACGATTCCGTGAAGTATCTCGAACCCGTGCGCCTCTGCGATCTCGGACGCCTGCAGCATTATCTCTCTTCCGTATGCGTTGATGGCCTCGTGGCACTCTATTCTCCCGAACCTCGCGTTCCTATAGCCCGTGTATCCGAAGCAGTTGTGCGTGAGCACTCCGTTGGCGAGCGCGAACCCGTGCAGCGGCTCGGCCACTCCGAGACAGTAGACATGGTCTCCTGATGGCCTTGTCTTCTGCACGGATTTGACGCACATATGGGTGATCGAGTTGCAGGAGCTGGATACACCGCCGTAGAGAGGCGTGAGTGCTGGGAGGATGCTGCCTCTTGTGACGCTGTCGGCTCTCTTCAGCTCGAGCCGATTGCCTCTCATCACATAGCACGGATGATCCGGTGTTAGTCTGATGCAGCTTTCTCCGAGATTCAGCTCGACCATGTGCTCAGGCGCTGGAAACTTGAAAACTTTCGATACGATCTTCAGCGATTGTTCAAGGTTCTCGTCCAATCCGAACGCTTCGAGCCTGTCGGTGACCGCATGCTCACCACAGTTACCGCGTGTATAACTCTCAACCAGTTCTTCAACGGTGGAGACATCAAACCTTCCGCGCCTTCGGAACGGGATGTCGGTTCCAGAGTCGAGGCAGGTCACGAGCAGCCATTTTAGAATGTTCACTCTCTCCTTGTAGAGCTTCGTGTCTCCAATCCCGGCCCTGACCATCCTCTTCAGTTTCGTCCTGCGTTCCACCACGGGTTTGAGGACGCGCGGTATCAATCCCAGTCGCTTGTCACATACGCCATATCCGAGAACGGGCACTCGTCTGGTAGGTTCAGGACAACAAGAACAGGTGATGGTCTCAGGCGAAATGTTGAACCTGACCATGATGTTCGGATAGAGGGATGTGAAATCAACTTCCAGGACGTGGTCGTGTATTCCGACCGCGGGTTCATAAATGAACCCACCCCGGTCAGCTACGATGAGCTCCTCCGCCGTCTTGAACTTCTCTGGGAGGTTCTTCTTCCACATTATTATGCAGCCATCTTTGAGCGCGAGGTCGGCCTGCATAGCGCTGATCGCGCTCCCAGGAGAGAGCCTAGCCAGCTCCTGAAGGGGCACACGGGATATGCGCGAGAGATCTGTCAGTCCTCCCAAGCCGCTCTCCATGAACATGAACGAGCTGGAGCGGTCGATGTGGATTCTCCCGCGGAGCTTGTACGATGGGGGCTTGTACTTGATCTGTCCGTATGTGAAGTACGATTTGCCCTTCCTGTCCGTTCTCTGGTCGTCGGTGTCCCTGCCCAGTTTGACATCTTTCAGTCCGACATGTCTAGCTCGCTCGTACAGGTACGGTATCAGGAAGGCGTCGCCGTTGTCTGTGTATATCACGTCTGGGTCTTCAGCTTTGACGATCTCTTGAATCCCTTCGAGGATAGTCTCCTCGTCACCGTCTACAACATCGTCCCCTACTTTGGCAGAGATCAGCCTGTCGTCGAAGGTTGGTATGCCCTTCTTCGCTTCTGGCACAGCATTCAGTTCTATCCCTGAGAGCGGTGGCATCTCGTAATCGATCTCGTATGGATCGTCTATCATCCGCGGCTTGGGTCTGAACTCCAGCAGGCCCATGGGAAAGATGTTCTTCTCGCAGAAGTACCGCTGGCTGAACCTGAGGTCGACGTTGAACAGAGTGTAGTCTTTGTACCTTCCGCGATTGTCGATAGTGTGTGCAACGTCCTCCACTTTCGCGTAGTCTCTCATCGTGATCCCAAGGACTTCGCGCTCGTCATCCCCGAGCCAAATCCGTTTCATCTCTCGTTCGGTCGAGCGCACTTCATCTAGGATTGGAAGGGCCCTTTCGAGGTCGTTGAGGTTTTCGGGAGTGGAATGCGCGAATATCTTTGGGCGAAAGGCGCGGTCGACAATCCTGTGCGCACTCTTTCGAGTCCTTACCCAGTAGACGATGGAGTTCGTTTCATAATCGGGATAGATATCGAACAGCCAGCCTTTCATCTC
>Ga0315295_10006155_pt1 | contig 10242 bp, 9 predicted proteins | sample YL17G14_0_MG_FD_204453 | JGI IMG/M metagenome (GOLD analysis project Ga0315295, IMG submission 204453) | Sediment microbial communities from Yellowstone Lake, YNP, Wyoming, USA - YL17G14_0 | ecosystem: Environmental > Aquatic > Freshwater > Lake > Sediment | place: USA: Wyoming | collected... | reverse complement strand
AAAAAACGCTAAGTCTATTTCGTTAAAATGTTGGCGATATCCCTTAAATAGGTTTGTTAATTTTTGGGAGAATTTTGTTTTGATTTAAATTTACGAGCTTCTTATGACTTTTAAGAAGGTGTTTTTTAAATATAAATCTTTGAAACCTCAGATATTTTTGTCTGGGGTTTTATTTTTGTGTGCGCCCAGCATGTGCAGTAACTAGGCGGTGAAAGTCCGCTGTGGGTTTGGTAGTGGTAATCACTAGCCAAAAGCAAGGGTGTCCATCTTGATTTATACTTAAAATTGACCCCTCCTGAAAAATGAATGAAGAGATACTGTGTAAAATCACAGAACGTCATCTAAAAATCATTCCAGGTCACAAAAAAATCATTAAACTTCACATACAAATCACAAAACGTCACGAAAAAATAATTACAGGTCGCTTTGAAATGACAAAACGTCACGAAAAAATTACCAAACTTCACATATAAATCACAGAATGTCACCTAAAAATCATTCCAGGTCACGAAAAAATCATTAAAGGTCACCTGAAAATGACTGCCGACCAGAATTGAGAAAGATTTTATAATTTTCACGTATATCTGAAGGTCTTAGTTAAGGGTAGCTTGCGATTTGTTTTTCGTCTCTTGTATCATACTTCTTTTTTATGATAAAATAGACTCGAAGAAATTGTGGAGGCGATTCTGATGGAAGTAAAAACCAAGAAACTAGTCCGGTTTGACTGGGCGATGAAATATATCTTGCGTAATAAGGCAAACTTCGATGTCCTGGAGGCATTTCTCACTAATCTTTTGAAAGAGCAGATCACGATTTTGGAACTTCTCGAGAGTGAGAGTAATCAGGAGGCTGAGGAACGTAAGTTTAATCGGGTTGATCTCAAATGCAAAGACTCACAGGGGAGACAGATTATTATTGAGATCCAGAACCAGCGTGAATCGGATTATCTGCAACGACTACTTTGGGGTACTTCCAAGGCAGTTGTAGAAAGTCTGGATTTAGGTGAGAGTTATCAACAGGTAGTCAAGGTGATCTCGATTAGTATTCTTTATCATACCTTACGCAAGAGCGAAGAGGAGAATACCGATTTTATCTATCATGGCTATACTAATTTAATAGGGATGCATACTAAGCAACCTCTGGTCTTGTACGAGATGGACAAACAGCTTAAGAGTAATCAAATGGTCACCAGTGAACTGGTCTTTCCAGAGTATTATTTGATCTATGTAGAGAAGTTTGAAGATCTGATTAATGAGGAACTGGATGAATGGATCTACTTTTTCAAGCATGGTAAGATTTGTGAAGATTTCAAATCACCAGGGATTATACTCGCGGGGAAAAAATTAGATTTATTAACCATGAGTGAGCAGCAACGGAAGGCTTACGATGAATATCTAGCATATCTGGGGCAGGAACTGGGAATTTTGGAGAATGCTAGAGCAGAAGGAAGGAAAGAAGGAAGGAAAGAACGAGACATTGAAGTAGCAAAAAATCTGTTGATACTAGGAATGGATGAGGAAGTTATTCTTAAAGCAACTAGTTTGAGAATTGAAGAGTTAAATAAGCTTCAACAAGAACTGAAAAATTAGATTTTAATTAAAAGACAGGAGACGTAAAAGCAAAGTCCCTGTCTTGATTATTGTGGTTAATATCGTGTTTTTTGCAGTTTATCAATTAAGCAATGGTTTAACAATAAACTGTATAAATAATTTCATGGAGTATTTCCTGATAAAAAATTAGCTACTCTGGTCTCATGCCAATACTCAGCTACTTTTGAGGTCAAAAAGCCGATATGTCCGCCAAAATCAGTTTGTTCAAAATAAAAGAGTGGATTGGAGATCGCTTCTTCAACTGGGAAACAGCTATCGCCAAGAAATGGATCATCCTTGGCGTTGATCAGAAAGGTCGGAATGGCTATTTGATGAAGCTGTGGTCGACTACTTGCGTGGAGATAGTAGTCCTCGGCGTTTTGGTAACCAAACATTGGCGCAGTATAATGCTCGTCATAATCACGGAGCGTTTTCACCATAGTAAAATTATCTAAAGAGACTGAACCAGGCTGAAGTAAGGCTTTGCTTTGCATTTTTTTATGTAGTTTCATGACAAAGCGTCGGTTATAAAAGAGATTTCTTTGCTCTTCAAGTGCCTCAGAGGATGATTTCAGATCAATGGGCGCAGATACTGCAGCACAACGAAAGATGCTTTTTGAAATTTTGTTTTCTTTTTCTGCGACATATTTTAAAGCAAGATTCCCACCTAGACTGAATCCGCAGAGGACAATTTCTTGGTAGCCAAGCATTTCTAAATGGCGAACCACGTCGTCTAAGTCATCGATCTTTCCCGCATTATAAAAAATATTGGTACGATTCATTTCCCCACCACAACTACGTAGATTCATAGCGGCACAATCAAAACCTCGTGTGGCAAGGGCTTTGACCATTCCTTTGAGATAAGATTTGTTGGTACTTGATTCCAGCCCATGAATTACAATGGCGGCACGATGATGATTGTTTTTTACCCAATCAAGATTTATAAAATCACCATCAGTGGTGTCAATCTGTTCACGAATATAATTAATTCCTTTGACACGGCGGATTTCAGAATGATACATTGTTTGGTAATGTGGGTTCGATTTTAAAAAAGGTGGTTGATAGGAAGAAGGATATATGTAGGGCATGAAAATTCTCCTCAAAAAAATATTATTTTTCAAACAACTTATCAATTAAGCAAAAATTAAATTGACAAGTTTTATTCTTTGATAACATTACCCATATCAATTACTCAAAAATTTTTCGTAAATTTCTAACATTAAGAGCTCAATTTTTTGATAGTCTGGTTCATCAGGTAAAACAGTAACTGCCGCAGCAGTTCGATATTCTGCTTCATAATGATCAACCATTGCAAAGATTTCTTCAAAATTATATCTACCAAGTCTGATTGAGAGTAAAAGTTCCCGTTCTTTTTCACGATAAGGATTGATTCCTTTGCCTTGGAGGATTTCCGTCCCAGTAATCAACAGTCGGATGAGATGCATCGCGTGTTTATAAAGATGTGGTTCGTCCTTTTTGTGATTGCGGTGATTTAATTTCGAATAGTCTTTGATCACATTACTCATCTCGGAGTAGATATTCTTAAAATCGCGTAAGGGATAATGCTGGAGTTGCAGATCCATAAAGATCTCGGTCTCGAAGTCTGGCTTGGTTGACTGATTTAGGTATAAGTGTATTTCATGTTCTGTAAAAGCCTGATAAGATCGTTTTAAATGATCCATCTGGCTCAAAATGCTATTTAGAAGATGGGCTTCTTTTTTTGTTTGGGGATAATTATCTCGAGCGAGCGCATTTTGCAGACGACGCAATTGTGCAGTAGCATAATTACCAAAGCTTTGGATGACTCTTTTTGATAAAAAGAGATCGATATTCTCTTTAAGAAGCATGCCTTCAGGGGAGAGAATCAAGCAAAACTCTGGTGTTGTCCCCAGGATCTCTAGAACATTTGGATTATTATTGAGACATAAATTGATGAATTTTTTAAGTCCATAGATTACAGTATCAGTGGTTCGATCCTCGAATTGTTCGAAACTTGACAGTCCAAGCAGATCAGTTTTGGTTTCAAGCGTAACTCCACGAAGATCAAGGTCACTGGTTGCTAAATTAGTGCCATAAGCAATTGAGCCTGCTAAAGTTAGAATGAGAATATTTTTACCCAGATGTGGGTCGGTCTTTAAAAAATCATAGGCGGTGGTTTGGAGCTTTGCTTGATAAGATTGTAGATCCATCGTTCGCCCTCTCTAAACTGATTATTTCCAGACTTCTTTAAGGGTGGCTTGGAATAGTTGATTCAATGCTTGATAATCTGGAGTTTTGGTTTGATGATTTATTTTTAAATAATTCTGATAGCTTTCAATTTCTGAGTTGAAAAAGTCAGCCAAAAGGTCATTTTTTGGTTCAAGATCTACTTCTTGACCAGCAATTTTCTTTGCTAGGAGCTGTTGGATCTCAGTGATTAATTCTAAATTTAGATCTGCTGCATTCAAAAGATGCTCAAATTCCATTGGAGGCATAGTCTGATATTTGATAATCCATTTACAAGCAAGCAGTGGACGCAGAATATAGAAGTATTTTTTTAGTTTAACATGCTCGGTGAGTTGAATTTCAGCAATTTTATTTTTGGCAATGTGCAAGTAATGATAAACTGTAGGCACTGGTGCGAAATAAGCTGTTTCTAAAGTGCGTAATTGCTTGGCAGTGCTGTAAGCTTCGGCATAAATGATTGGTGAGTGGAGCCATTCAAGTAAAGGTGGATTTGACTTTCTGAATAAGAGTAAGGCTTTTTTGAGATCCCAGCCACTGATATCAAGTAAATTGTTGATCGGTTCTTCAATCAGATCAGGTTTTGTTTCAATCGAGAGATACCATTCGACCGGATGGAGATAGAGGAAGCGCACATCGTAATCACTATCCTGCGAGGCAAAGCCCCAGCCACGACTGCCAGATTCAACGGCATAAATAATTTTAATTTGATGTTTAGCTTCGATCTTTTGAAGTTTGTTAAGGATTTCTGAGCGCATTTTAGTATCCTTCTTTCTCTAAAAGTTGTTTTAAATTTTGGGCAGCCTGCTCAGAGCTAACCGCAATAGTTTTTAACTCAATTGCTTGTCCACAGACTACATGATAAACCTGATTGGCAAATTTGGCAATCCTTTGATTCATTCTGCCCACCAGATCTCGATAGAGTCTTCCTAAGTGATAAGGTGGCACAAGTCCTGCACCAACCTCATTGGTGACTAAAATAATATTTGCTGGATGGTTTTTTAAGGTATCATAAATTTTTTCAAATTCTGACTCGACCTGTTTTTCGATCTCTTTGGAAAACACAGGATTCTCAGTCTCGTCTAAAAAACCAGTAATTTTGAGCAAAAGATTGCTTAAGTAAACAGTCAGACAATCAATCAAGATTACATTAGTATCGGTGTATTTAGTGAGTATTTCAGGCAAGCCTGATGAAGCTTCAATAGTACTCCAAATAGTAGGGCGAGAGGCTTGGTGATAGAGAATACGTTCGGACATCTCTGGATCACTTTTTTCCGCAGTTGCGATATAAACTACTTTTTCGCTTAGATGGGTAGCTAATTCTTGAGCAAAGCTGCTTTTACCACTACGAGTTCCACCAGTAACGAGAATAATTTTATTCTTAATTTCCTGCTCGGATTGATTATTTAAAAGAGATGGCTGAATTCGAATAGTATTGGTGCTAGATTCTTGAATTACTTTTGCTTTGATCTGATAAGCAATGGCTAAGTTGGTGGGGGTGAGCACTTCTATAGGAGTTCCTTCTGCTAAGAGTTTCCCATCTTTCATCAGCAAGAGCTGGTCACAAAACTGGGCAGCAAGATTTAGATCGTGAAGTGCCAAAAGTACAGTCACACCATGATTTTTGGTTAAATTTTTTAATAAACTCAAGATCTCCAGCTGATGATGGAGATCCAATGAGGCAATTGGTTCATCTAGGAGTAGTACTTGTGGTTTTTGAGCTAGAGCCTGAGCGATGATTACACGTTGTAATTCACCCCCACTAAGTTCGGTAATATAACGACCTGCTAAATGAGTTAAAGAGGTTTGAACAAGGGATTCAGTAACGATTGCTTGGTCAACTGCTGAAGATTTTAATTGTAAAGGTGGTTGATGTGGGAAACGCCCAAGCATTACTAATTCAAAAACAGTAAATTCAAAAGGGATCTCATATTTCTGAGGCACCATTCCGACAGATTTTGCAAGCTGTGCTTGTGAAAATTTTTGTAACTCTTCGCCGGCAAAAACTATTTTTCCAGTGGTAGGTAGCAGTAGTTTGAGGAGACATTTCAAAAAAGTGCTCTTGCCAGCACCATTTGGACCAATAATTCCGGTGAGGCTTTGAGTGGGAATCGAAAGATCGAGCTGCTCTATGACTGCTCGATCTTGATATTTAAAGGTTAGATTTTTCGTCTGGTAGATCTGTTCTGAATTCATCAAAAATCCTCCAAAATTGCTAGAAATTTCATCATTTAAAAATTTTTAAGTTTACTCTGCCGTAAGAGATAAATAAAGAATGGTGCCCCTAAGAAGGCGGTGACAATTCCAACTGGTAATTCCAAGGGTGATAAGACAGTTCGAGCTAGAGTATCAGCTAAAAGGAGAAAGATGCCTCCATTAAGAGTAGCAACAGGGAGTAGATATTTATGACTCGGACCAAAGATCAAGCGAATAATATGTGGCACAATTAAACCAACAAAAGGAATTAAACCACTGACACTGACTGCTGCTGCCACTAAAAGTGAAGCCGCAAAAATTAGCATTTTTTGGAGACGTTTTAAATTGACTCCTAGTTGAGCAGCCTTCTCAGTACCCATTAGGATTAGATCGAGTTCTTTGATGCTAAAAAAGGCAATTATTAATCCCAAGGCTAGATAGGGAAGGATCAGCCAGACCTGATCCCAGCGCGAAGCATTAAAGCCACCCATCATCCAGAGCATAATCTGAGCAATTTCTTGACGATAAAAGATCATCAAGAGTGAGTTGAGTGAATTGAGTAAGGAAGTGGTAGCAATTCCTGCTAAGAGTAGCATAGGGATCGCCACGCGACCTTTAACTGAGGCTAACTGATAAACTAGAAAAACTGTTCCTAGAGCCCCTAAAAACGCCAAGAATGGAATGGTGTTTTCTGCAAATAATTTTAAGCCCGAAAAGAGAGTAAATGCTAGCGTAGCCCCAAAACCAGCACCTGAAGAAGCTCCAGTAACATAAGTATCAGCTAAGGGATTACGAAATAAGCTTTGAAAGATTGTGCCTGCGCAAGCAAGTGCCATTCCGACAAAGATTGCCAGACAGATGCGAGGCATACGTAGTTGCCAGATGATCTGAGTTGCCATTGGATCAACTTTGCCTACTAATAGACCTAAGATTGGTAAAGGTTTGCAAATGATCTTTAGTACAGTAATAGGTGGCAGAGCGGCTGAGCCGACCACCAGAGAAAGGATCATTGCTAAGCCAAGTAAACAGCAGAGACTGATGATGATTGAAATTTTCGTTTGAGCTTTTATTTGCATTTTTTGAAAATCGAGACCAGATCGGGTAGTACTTCGATCAGACGTGGTCCTGGGCGATAGTATGTGTCCATATCGATTTGGAAGACTTGATGTTTTTGAATCGCTGCAACTTTGATCCAAGCAGGGTCGTTATAGATTTTTGCTGGTTCAACGCTGGTAATGATAACGTCTGGATTACGAGCCAAGACGGTTTCTAGATTCATTTCACCCCAAGGTTTGCCTAGATCATGGGCGAGATTATTACCACCAGTAAGAGTGATTGCTTCATCAAGAAATGAGCCAGGTCCAGCAGTCCAGGCGGAAGTGCCATCTAATTGGAGATATACTTTTAATTTTATTTTTTTAATCAGTTCACCCTGTTGCTTAGTTTGGATTAAAGTTGTTTGTAATCTAGTGATCAATCTTTTGGCAGTATTTTCTTGATTATTAATTTTGCCAATTATTTTAATTGATTCAATAATTTCTGTAAAAGACTGTGGATCGAAAACACAGATTGGAATTCCCAATTCACGTAAGCGGTTTACGCCAGCTTGGTCATTAAGTTTATTGGCAAGGATTAGCTCGGGACGGAGGGCGAGAATTTTTTCTACATTTAAAGGATTCAAATCACCTATTTTTTCGATTTTTTGTGCTAATTGAGGGTAATTACACCAATTAGTAACCCCAATTAGTTTTTTTTCAAGACCCAGAGCAAAGAGAATCTCGGTGTTGCTAGGGGCAGTAGAGACAATTCGTGTCGGTAAATGAGCTAGAGTTACTTTTTGATTTAGTTGGTCTTGTAAAGTCAGGGGATATTTGGTGATCGCTTGGAGTGATGCTCCAGTAAAAAGTAGGATTAAAAGCAGTAAGAAATATTTTTTTTCCATATTTTCCTCCTTAATTTTGCAAAAAAAGATCCAACCTACTCTAGGCTGGATCTTGCTATATATCAATCAAATTCAAAGCTGATTTGATATATAGTCCATACCTTTCCGCGAAGGTGTGACTAACAGAACAAATTGGCAGGTCTCCTGACTTACGAAGTATTCCCAAATACCTCGCTTACAGTGGCGGGACCGCTCGGGATTTGCACCCGATTCCCTTTTTATCCGCTTTGGCACGGACACCAATTTGTAAATTTCTCAGTGTTCTTCGAGATAAAACTTGAAATTCCTGCTAATGGTAGGACAAAAGTTAATTTTGCAATTTCTAAAAAAGAGCTTTATTTATCAATATTTTTTAGGAATATTTTTTTGTTTTGGTAGTATCCTTTAGAGAGAAACAAATAGGGGGTGCGTCGTGATGGAATTGAAAAATAAAAGTATGAAGAGTTTGACAAATTTCCTCTCCAAAACAGCGGGATTAGTATTTTTTTCGTTCCTAGCAATTTCTTTAGGGGTAGTGTTTGGATTATTATTTGAAGGTTGGGTGAAGGATCAACCGGGAACACCGGTTTCAAATAATAATAATCTCGAAACGATTAATCTCCCTATTGAAGATGCCAGTCTGCCAAATGAAGCTAAAGTAGAGCAACCTGCCGAGACACGTCAAATGAGTAAAAGTATTGGAACAGTACGTTATAAAGTGCGTGTTGGACCATATAATACCCGTACTTCAGCAGTAGATGCCTCGCAAAAATTAGAGGATATGGGTTATCCAGTTTACGTGGGAGCAAACCCACCCTATGCAGTGCAAGTAGGAGCATTTGGTACGCAAGTAAATGCTGATAAATTAAAATCAGAATTAAGTGGTAAAGGATATAAGGTGTTTGTAGATAAGGATTGAAAATTTTTTAAAATTAAAATTATTTTTTAAAAATCAGTTTTTCTAGTGTTGCCTAGAGCTGATTTTTTGTTTTTTTTGAATATAAATAATATTCTAGATGTAGCTCCAAAGTAGTTTATATTACATGGGCTATTCTGGTTTTACATAGAATCTGTTTCCAATAAAACCAGTCCATTGCATCTGAATGATGCCTGGGACAGCAGCATTTGGATCATTTTCATATTGTCCAAACTTTGGATTTTTAAAAAATGTCGACCAGAGCTTGCCATTTTCATCTACAAATAAGTTATTATGACCAATACCTATACCAGCAGTGTAACGTTTACTATATGGACCAGCAATATTGTCAGCAGTAGCAATGATGCAATCATATGAATATTTATTATATGTTTTTAATTTATCAAATTCATCATTAGTGGCATATTTATATATAATAAGGTTGTTTGAATCTTGATTTACTGGAGTACCAGACCAGCCAGTTTGGATTAGATGATATTTACTACCATATTTGAAGACATAAACACCTTCGAGATATGGATTAACAAATTGTTCATTGCTTGGCTCTGATGGATTTAGCTCATTAGTGTTATATGTTGTTTGTTCAAATTTGGTTAAGGTTTCAGGTATAATATCCGTCATTTCAGTATTCATTTCAGCATAGAGATGATTATGTAGTACTAAATAAATTTGATTATCTTTATCATCTTGAAAGAGAGAACCATCAATGTGATAGTAGCCTCTAAGTTTATTTATAGAAATATTAACAAAATTGTTATCAATAATATCCCTAAGTTTATTGCCTAAAGGTGCCTTTATATTACCAGGAATGTTTTTATATGGACCTGCAGGACCATTTTCTGATACTAAAATAAAAGAACCTACCTTTCTGCTTTTTTCGCCCATACAAGCAATAATATACCATTTGTTATTGATATAGTGAATCTCTGGTGCCCAAACATGTCCATTTTTTATGGTAACGGTAGTACCGTCAGCATTTTTTTTCGTATATTCCCAATATTTTTGCCAGTCTGCGACAACTATTTTTTCAGCAGTATTATCTGTAATATCTTCTGGAGACCAGACACGTCCTTTGGGCTTTCCTACTGGAGTCTCAATTAATTTCCATGAACCTTCTAAACTATCAGCAGTCCAGAGATAGAGACCATCATTATATGGATCGGCTTTAGTTAATTCGGCTACTTTAGTTGTTCCCGTACAATAATATTTCCCATTGATATAATTTACATATGTATCTCGGATCCAAACTTTACCAAGGGTTTGATCTTGCGGACGGAGTTCTAAGTTTAAAATTTTTTGATTTTTATCATTGATCATTAGCTCAGGACAGACATCTGCTCTACCATATTCATTTTCGGGAAAATCTGGTCGATTGG
>Ga0315295_10006154_pt1 | contig 10242 bp, 11 predicted proteins | sample YL17G14_0_MG_FD_204453 | JGI IMG/M metagenome (GOLD analysis project Ga0315295, IMG submission 204453) | Sediment microbial communities from Yellowstone Lake, YNP, Wyoming, USA - YL17G14_0 | ecosystem: Environmental > Aquatic > Freshwater > Lake > Sediment | place: USA: Wyoming | collected... | reverse complement strand
GGTCGCGCCGGCGCGGCGACACCGAGTGGGCCATCTCGGCCGTCCCGCTGGGCGGCTACGTGAAGATCGCCGGGATGGCGCCCGGGGAGGAGATCGCCGCCGACGACCGGAGCGCCTACTCCCACCAGCCGGCCTGGCGTCGGTTCCTGGTCATCCTGGCCGGCCCGGCCATGAACTACCTGCTCGCGGTGCTGCTGGCCGCGGGGCTCATCGCGACGATGGGGCTGCGCGAGCCCGATTCGACCTCGACCATCGGCGACGTCATCGGCGGCGGCGCCGCGGAGCGAGCCGGGCTTCGCGCCGGGGACCGTGTCGTGGGCGCGGCCGGCGCGCCCGTCACCGGCTGGACTGCGCTCGTGGCGGCCGTGCGGGCGCACCCGGGTCGGGACCTGCGCCTCGAGGTCGAGCGTCCGGGCGCGCCGGCGGGCTCGCCTCCGGTGTCGATGACGATCCGTCCGGACGACTCGGGCGGCATCGGCAAGGCCGGGATCGCCCCCCAGCTTCGCGCCGTCCAGGCCGGGCCCGTCGAGGCGGTGGGGATGGCCTTCCAGAGGACCAACGACAAGGCGGCGGAGATCCTGGGCGGCCTCGGACAGGTCGTGAGCCGGAAGCAGAAGGCCGAGCTGCAGGGGCCTCTGGGCATCGCCCAGGAGATGACCCGCAGCGCCAGGGCCGGCGCGGCCCCCTTCCTCATGATGGTCTGGCTCATCTCCCTCATGCTCGCCATCTTCAACTTCCTGCCCCTGCCGGCCCTCGACGGGGGACGGCTGGTCTTCCTGGTCTACGAGATCGTGGCGCGCCGGCCGGTGAACCAGAAGGTCGAGGCCGTGATCCACACCGTGGGCTTCGTGGCCCTGCTCGGGCTCCTGCTCGGCATCACGGTCTTCGGGGACCTGCCGCGACTCTTCCGGCGCTGACCGCCCCGGCCAGTTACGATCCGACCGTGCCCGTCACCGTGCTCTACTTCGCCGTCGCCCGCGAGGCCGCAGGCAGGGAATCCGAGTCGCTGGCCGCGTGGCCGGCGACGGTGGGCGATCTGCGCGGCATGCTGGCGACGCGCCACCCCGCCCTTGCCCGGGTGCTTCCCCGCTGTCGGCTGGCGGTGAACCAGGAGTTCGCCCAGGACGGAGATCCCGTGCCGGACGGCGCCGAGGTGGCGGTCATCCCGCCGGTGTCCGGCGGCGCGGGGCGTTTCCGGGTGGTGGACCGCCCGCTCGACCTCGCCGAGGTGGTGGACGCGGTGGCCGGCCCGGAGCGCGGCGGCCTCGTCGCCTTCCGCGGCGACGTCCGCGGGGAGAGCCACGGGAAGCGCGTGGTCCGGCTCGAGTACGAGGCCTACGTCCCCATGGCCGAGCGCAAGCTCGAGGAGATCGGACGGCGGATCGGGGGCGAGAACGGCGCCGAGGTCTCCATCGTCCACCGGGTGGGCGCGCTCCTGCCGGGCGAGGCGGCGGTGGTGATCGCGGCGGCGGCCTCGCACCGGGCCCCGGCATTCCGGGCCTGCGAGGACACCATCGAGGCGCTCAAGAGGGACGCACCCATCTGGAAGCGCGAGGTCTACGCCGACGGCTCGGACTGGGTGGGAATGGGGCCGTGAAGCTCGCCGTGTTCGACCTGGACGGAACGCTGGTGGACTCCCGCGAGGATCTCTACCTGGCCGTGGCCCACGCCCTCGCCGAGCTCGGCCTCCCGCCCCGTTCCCGCGACGAGGTGGTGAGCTACGTGGGGGACGGGGCGGTGGCGCTCCTCACCCGTTCCATCGCGCCGCGGGAGCACCTGCTCGAGACCGCGGTGGCCCTCTGGCGCGAGCACTACTTCCGGCACCTCCTCGACCACACCCGCCTCTACCCGGGCATCGCCGCCGTGCTCGGCAGCGCGCGCATCCCGCTCGCGGTCCACACCAACAAGCCGGGCGCCATGGCGCGGAAGATCCTCGAGGGCCTGGGGGTGCTCTCCCGCTTCGTCGCCGTGGTCGGCGGGGACGAGGGGGCGCGAAAGCCCGATCCTGCGGGCCTGCTCGGCATCGCCGCGCGCGTCGGGGCCTCGGCCGAGGAGACCGTCCTCATCGGAGACAGCCTGGTCGACCATGCGACGGCCGTCTCGGCCGGTGTCCGCTTCGTGCCGGTCTCCTGGGGATTCGTCCCGCTCGCGACGCTGGCCGCGGGGGGCGCCACCGGATTCGTCCAGGATGCCGCCGGCCTCCTCCCCTGGGTGGGCGCCACCCCCTGAGGTGAGGTAGAGAGGAGCGTGCCCGATCTCGAGCCACGCCTGCTGGCGCTCCTCGACGCCGGCGACCTCTCCGGCGCCGCCACCGAGGCGCTGCGCGGGTACGGGCCGCAGGTGCTCGGCTACCTCACCGCCGTGCTGCGCGACGAGGACGACGCCCACGACGTCTTCTCCCAGTTCGCCGAGGATCTGTGGCGCGGCCTCCCGGGCTTCCGGCGGGAGTCCTCCATCCGGACCTGGGCCTTCCGGCTGGCCTGGCATGCCGCCTCCCGTTACGCCCGCGACCCCTATCGCAAGCGACATCGCCCCATCCTCACCACCGAGGCCTCCAAGATCGCCGAGCAGGTGCGCTCCACCATGTCCACCTACGCGCCGGGTGGCCGGGCAGACAGGCTCCTGAAGCTGCGCGAGTCGCTCGACCGGGAGGAGCAGACGCTCCTCATCCTGCGCGTCGACAAGGCGATGGCGTGGGAGGACGTGGCCGAGGTGCTCCGGGCCGACGGCGAGCCCGCCACGCCCGCGGCGCTGCGCAAGCGCTTCGAGCGGCTGAAGGAGAAGCTCGGCCGCCTGGCGCGCGAGCAGGGGCTCATCGAGTAGCGGGGAGGCGCCGGAAAACTCGACGGGCCCCGGGGTGCGTGCCACCCTTTCGCCATGTCCCGGCTGCTCCTCGCCGTCGCCGTCGCGGCCATCCTCTTCCTCGTCGGGGCCTTCGTCCCCTTCCATGGAAGGACCCTCGTGGACCGGTGGAACGGCGCGTCCGCGAAGCCTTCCCCGAAGGGTTCTCCCTCCAGGGTCACGCCCGTCGCGCGCCAGGCCCGACCGCCAGGAGCGCCCGGGGAGAAGGCGGTCCCGGAGCCCGTCGAGCACCACACCGACGCGGACCGGAACGCCCTCGATCGCATCGTCTCGGAGCACGCGGCCGACCGCCCGGCCCCGGGGCGCTGACCGGACCGGGGCCCCAGGGGGATCGCGTGGTTGCGTTCCGCGCGGGGGTCGGGTAATCAACGCCCCGAATGTCCGACACGACTGCGAAGACCAAGGCGAAGAAGGCCGCCCCGAAGGCCAAGGGCAGCGGCAAGAAGACCTGCAAGATCCAGGGCTGCAAGCGCTCGTACCGCGCCAAGGGGCTCTGCTTCTTCCACTACTCCAAGTGGCGACGCGGCGAGATCGAGGCCAGGCCTCGCCGCTGGAAGGGCTGCGGCAAGGAGGAGTGCAAGAAGAAGGTCTTCCAGCACGGCCTCTGCCAGGCTCACTTCGACGCCTGGAAGAAGAGCCGCAAGGGCGCCAAGCAGTCCGCCGCAGAGGCGCCCGCGGCCTAGTGCGCTAGCCGTTCCCCTCGCCGCCCCATGGCCCGATCGCGAGCTTTCGCTCCAGCGTGCGAGCCGCGGCGGCGAGGAGTTCCGCCTCCCTCTGGGTGGGCTCCGCCCGTGCAAGGAGACGCCTCCACTCCGCGAGGATCGCGTCGGGGTTCTGCGGGTTCAGGTAGCCCGCGCCGGCGAGGAGCGCCTTCATCCGGCTCCAGATGGCCTCGACCGTCTCGTGGCGAGCCGGCTCCGCCGCCGGGAGGCCGCCGAGCGCAGCGCCCCGGCCGAGCGCGATCTCGTAGGCCAGCACCGCCGCGGCCTGGGCCAGGTTCATGGAATCGTACGCGGCGCTCGTGGGGATGGTGCAGACCGCCGAGCAGAGGGTGAGCTCGGAGTCGGAGAGGCCGCGTCGCTCCTCCCCCAGCACCACGGCCACCCTCCCGGCCCCGGCCCGTCGAGCCACCTCCGCCCCCAGCTCCCGGGGCGTGAGACGCGGGCGCCCCTCGACGGCCCGCGAGGTGGTCCCGCAGGCCCAGACGGTCCCGGCCAGCGCGGCCGCCAGGTCGGGCTCGACCTCGGCCGACTCGAGCAGCCCCACGCCCTTCCGCGCCGTGCGCCGCGCCCGGCGGAGCACGTCCTCCCGGGCGTTCTCGCCACGCCCTGTCCGGGGCGCCCCGGACCAGGAGGAGGGCGCCACCACGGAGAGCCGGGGCAGCCCGAAGTTCGCGAGGACCCGGGCCACCGCCCCGATGTTCTCGGCGGAGGACGGGCGATGCAGCACGAAGATCACGTCGTCCCGGTCCAAGGCGCCCGTATGCTAGCATTCGCGCCCATGATTCCAGACGACAAGCTCCGCGAGCAGCTCGGCCACACCCTCCGGCAGTTCGACGCCCCGGCCCTCGGCGAGCTCTACCGGGGCAAGGTGCGCGACAACTACTCGCGCGGCGACCAGATCGTGATGGTCACCACCGACCGGATCAGCGCCTTCGACCACGTGCTGGGGACCATCCCGTTCAAGGGAGAGGTGCTCTCGCGCCTCACCCGATTCTGGTTCGACAAGGTGAAGGGCATCGCCCCCACCCACATCGTCGACAACCCGGATCCGAGCGTCATGGTGGTGAAGCGGGCCCAGCCGCTCCCGGTCGAGATCATCATCCGGGGCTACATCACCGGGTCCCTCTGGCGCGACTACGTGTCGGGGAAGGCCGGTGCCTACGCCATCGAGTGGCCCCCGGGGCTTCGGAAGGACCAGAAGTTCCACCTGCCCGTCATCACGCCCTCCACCAAGGCCCAGTACGGCAAGCACGACGAGCCCATCAGCGAGCGGGAGATCGTCGGACAGGGGCTCGTCCCGGCCGCGGTCTGGCAGGAGGCCGTGCAGGTCGCCCGGGACCTCTTCCGGCGGGGCCAGGACTGGGCGGCGGAGCGCGGGCTCATCCTCGTCGACACCAAGTACGAGATGGGCATCGCCGACGGGAAGCTGGTGGTCATCGACGAGATCCACACCCCGGACAGCTCCCGCTACTGGGTCGCCAAGGGCTACGAGGAGCGACTGGCCGCCGGCCAGGATCAGCAGATGCTCGACAAGGAGAACATCCGGCAGTGGCTCATCCAGGAGCACGGGTTCTCCGGCCACGGAACGCCCCCGGCCCTCACCGACGACGTCCGGGTGATGCTGGCCCGCAAGTACATCGAGGTCTTCGAGATCCTCACCGGCGAGACGTTCGACTCGCCGGTGGGCAGCGTGGACGCCCGGATCCGGGTCAACTTGAAGGCGAAGGGCTATCTCTAGCAGCCGCCGGAACGTCGGTTCCGGCGGCAATGCCCGGGCTCACTCGCCGAACACCCTCTCGAAGATCGTGTCCACGTGCTTCAGGTGGTGGTCCTCCGCGAAGCAGGCGTCGATCTCGGCGTCGCCGAGCGCCTTCTTCACGTCGGCATCCCGCTTCAGCGCGGTCCGGAAGTCGACCTTCTCCTCCCAGACCTTCATGGCGTTGCGCTGGACGAGCACGTAGCCCTCCTGGCGCGGGACGCCCTTGCCGACCAGCGCGAGCAGCACCCGCTGGGCCTCGTAGAGCCCCCCGGTCTGCGCCAGGTTCTCCCGCATCCGATCCGGGTAGACGCGGAGGTCCTCGATCATGCGGGCGAAGCGGGACAGGCCGAAGTCCAGCGCGATGGTGGCGTCGGGCCCGATGACCCGCTCGACCGACGAGTGGCTGATGTCCCGCTCGTGCCAGAGCGCCACGTCCTCGAGCGCCGGAACCGCCCAGCCGCGGAGCAGCCTGGCCAGGCCGGTGAGGTTCTCCGACAGGATGGGGTTGCGCTTGTGGGGCATGGCCGAGCTGCCCTTCTGACCCACCGTGAAGGGCTCCTCGACCTCCCGCACCTCGGTGCGCTGCAGGTGGCGGACCTCGGTGGCCTGCTGCTCCATCACCGCGCCGGCCACGGCGATGGCGCAGAAGAGATCGGCGTGCCGGTCGCGCGCGACCACCTGGGTGGCCGCCCCCTCCCCGCCCTCGAGGCCGAGCCTGGCCATCACGAAGGCCTCCACGCTCGGGTCCACGTTCGCGAAGGTGCCCACCGCGCCGGAGATCTTGCCCACTGCCGCGACCTTGCCGGCCCGCTCGAGCGCGTCCCGCCGCCGGCCCCAGGCGTCGTACCAGCCGGCGAGCTTGAGGCCGAAGGTGACCGGCTCGGCGTGGATGCCGTGGCTGCGGCCGATCATGGGGGTTCGCCGGTGCTCGAAGGCCCGCTTCTTCACGGCCGCGCGCACCCGGTCCACGTCGGCGACGAGGAGCGCGGTCGCCTCCCGGAGCTGCACCGCCAGCGTGGTGTCGAGCACGTCGGACGACGTCATGCCCTTGTGCAGGTGGCGCGCCGGAAGCCCACCCCGCTCCTCGACGAAGGTGAGGAAGGCGATGACGTCGTGCTTCGTCACCTTCTCGATCTCGTCGATGCGGGCCACGTCGGCGGGGGAGAACTCGAAGCCGTCGAAGGCCCGGTGCAGCGAGGCCAGATCCTCGGCCGGGACCTCCCCGAGCTTCGCCATGGCCTCGGCGGAGAGGAGCTCGACGTCGAGCCAGATGCGGAGGCGCCGCTCCGGCGACCAGATCCGGGCCATCTCGGGACGCGTGTAGCGCGGGATCATCCGACCCTCCGCGGCCGCCTGGCGGCCGGCATGCGTTTGCGGCCTACCGGCCGGTGGAACCGAATCCCCCGCCGCCCCGCCCGGTGCCGGGCAGCTCCGCGACCTCCAGGAGCGAGCCCCGGGTCACCTGCCCCAGAACCAGCTGGGCGATGCGCTCGCCCCTGGAGAGGCGCACCCGCTCCTGCCCCCAGTTCACGAGGATGACGCCCACCTCGCCCCGGTAGTCGCTGTCGATGGTCCCCGGGGCGTTGGCGATGCCCAGCCCGAGCTGGAGGGCCAGGCCCGAGCGGGGGCGAACCTGCCCCTCCCAGCCCGGCGGGATGGCCACGGCGATGCCGGTGGGGACGAGCTGGCGCTCGCCCGGGGCGAGGTCCACCGGCTCGTCGGCGCGCAGGTCCAGACCGGCGGCGCCGCCGGTCTGGTAGCGCGGCAGCTCCAGCGGCTCACCTCGGCCGCCCACCCGAAGCACCGGGATCGGGATCGGGGTCTCGGCCGCGGCCACCGCTCGTCTCCCTAGCCCCTGGCGGGCTCGGGGTCGGCCTTGGCCGCGCCCTCGGGCTTCGCCGCGGCCGCGTCGGCCAGCGCCTCCTTGCGGGAGAGGCGGATCTTGCCGGCCCGATCGACCGAGATGACCTTCACGAGCACCTCCTCGCCCTCCTGGAGGACGTCGGTGACGCTCTTCACCCGCTTGTCCGAGAGCTCGGAGATGTGGATGAGGCCGTCGGTGCCCGGGAAGATCTCCACGAAGGCGCCGAACTCGGCGATCTTGCGCACCGTGCCGAGGTAGGTCCTGCCGACGTCCGCCTCCTGGGTGAGGTTCTTGATCATCTTGATGGCGGCGTCGACCTTGGTCTGGTCCGAGCTGGCGATGGCGATCGAGCCGTCGTCCTCGATGTTGATGCTGCAACCGGTCCGGGCGGTGATGTCCTTGATGACCTTGCCGCCGGGGCCGATGACGTCCTTGATGCGCTCCGGGCGGATCTTGATGGTCGTGATCCGGGGCGCGTATGCGCTGATGTCGGTGCGCGGAGCGCCGAGGGCCTTCGCCATCTCGCCGAGGATGTGCTTGCGGCCGGCGGCGGCCTGGTTCAGGGCGTCCTCGAGGATCTTGCGCGTCACCCCACCGATCTTGATGTCCATCTGGATGGCGGTGATGCCGGCCTCGGTCCCGCAGACCTTGAAGTCCATGTCGCCGAGGTGATCCTCGTCGCCGAGGATGTCGGAGAGGATGGCGATCTTGTCGCCTTCCTTGATGAGCCCCATGGCGATGCCCGCCACCGGAGCCTTCACCGGGACGCCGGCGTCCATGAGCGAGAGGCAGCCGCCGCAGACCGACGCCATCGACGAGGAGCCGTTCGACTCCATGATGTCGGAGACGATGCGGATGGTGTACGGGAACTTGTCCTCGGGCGGCAGCACGGCGCGCAGCGCGCGCTCGGCCAGGACGCCGTGGCCGATCTCCCGGCGGCCCGGGCCGCGGAGGAACTTGGCCTCGCCCACCGAGAACGGCGGGAAGTTGTAGTGGAGCATGAACTTCTTGAAGATCATGCCGTTCAGCATCTCGACGCGCTGCTCGTCCTGCGAGGTGCCGAGCGTGGTGGCCACCAGCGCCTGGGTCTCGCCGCGCGTGAAGAGGGCCGAGCCGTGGACGCGGGGGAGGATACCGACCTCGGAGGCGATGAACCGGATGTCGGCCGTCCCGCGGCCGCCGATGCGGCGCCCCTCCTCGGTGATCATCTTCCGCATGTAGTCGTACTTCACGTCCTCGTAGTAGCCCTTGATCTCCTTCTCGCGGACCGCCAGCGAGGCGAGCTTCGCCGCGTCGCCACCGGCCTCGGCCTTGAGCGCCTCGAGCATCTCCTTCTTGATCTCGGAGAGCCGGCCGTACCGGTCGTGCTTCTCGTTGCGGGCGTAGGCCTCCTTCACCTTCTCCCAGACCAGGGCCTTCACCTTCTCGCGCAGGGCGAGGTCGTTCTTGGGAGCCTCGAAGGTGCGCTTCGACTTGCCGACCGCCCTGGCGAGCCGATCCTGGGCGTCGAGGAGCGGCTGCACCGCGGCGTGGCCGAAGAGGAGCGCGTCCACCATGACGTTCTCCGGCACCTCGCGCGCCCCGCCCTCGACCATGACGATGGCGTCGCGCGACGCGGCCAGCACCACGTCGATGTCGGCGTCCACGCGCTGGGCCAGCGTGGGATTGGCGACGAACTGCCCCCCGACGCGCCCGACGCGGACGCCGGCGATGGGGCCGTGGAACGGGACGTCCGAGACCGCCATGGCCGCTGAGGCGCCGGTCAGCGCCAGCACGTCGGAGTCGTTCTCCTGGTCGAAGGAGATGACGGTGGCGATGATCTGGGTCTCGTTGGCGTAGCCCTCGGGGAAGAGCGGGCGGCAGGAGCGGTCCACCATGCGGGAGACCAGCGTCTCCTTCTCGGTGAGGCGCCCCTCGCGCCGGAAGAAGCTGCCGGGGATCTTGCCGGCGGCGAACATCTTCTCCTGGTAGTCGACGGTCAGCGGGAAGAAGTCGATGCCCTCCTTCCGCTCCTTGGCCGACACGACCGTGACGAGGACGATGGAGTCGCCGTGACGGATCCAGATGGATCCATCGGCCTGCTTGGCGACCTTGCCCGTCTCGAGGGAGATCTCGCGATCGCCGACCTGCACGCGTTCCTGGATGACCTTCATTTGGCACCTTTGCGATGTGAGCCGGGGGGCTCTGCGCCCACCGGTCCCGCCGTGCGAGTTGCCGGCGCCCGATCCGCGGTGCCTCAGTTTCTCACTGGAGAGCCGCTCGCATGGGAGCGACACCCGAGTCGGAAACGGAAGCGCCGTCGAGGGTGCGTCGGCCCGCTCGCGGGCGGGCCTGTTGAACTGCTGCCCTGCCCTACTTCCGGAGGCCGAGCTGGTCGATCACGACCTTGTAGCGGTTCTGGTCGACTCCCCGGAGGTAGTCGAGGAGACGACGCCGCTGCCCGACCAGCTTCAGGAGGCCGCGGCGACTGTGGTGGTCCTTCTTGTGGGTCTTGAAGTGCTCGGTGAGGTAGGCGATGCGCTCGGTGATCAGGGCCACCTGGACCTCGGGGGATCCGGTGTCCGTGTCGTGCCGGCGGTACTTCTGGACGAGCTCGGACTTCTTCTCTGCGATCAGCGCCATGTCGGATGCTCCCTGTTGTGAACCGTCCCCGTCTCGAGGGCGAAGGCGTCGCGCCACGGGGATAGTGGACGGCGGGTCGAAGGGTCGTGTTTTAGCGATCGGGATGCTCGAAGTCAACGCCTTCCCGGGTCCGACCCTGCGATTCCAGGCGGTTGCACGAACACTCGAAGCGGGCGCAGCGCCCCCCCGTCCTCGGTGGGAGCGCAGATCGCCACCAGGTCCCCCGCCTCGTCGATGGCCCGGCAGAGCGGGCCCGGGGGCGCCCGCGCGAGCACCCTGCCCTGCGCCAGCGCCACCGCCTCGGCGGCGGAGACCGGCACGGCCGGGAACCCGGACAGGGCGTCGGCGGGGCGGATGATGCGCGCCGCCAGCTCGGCGGGGGCCAGGCGGGCGAGCGTCTCGACCTCGTCGAG
>Ga0315295_10006153_pt1 | contig 10243 bp, 7 predicted proteins | sample YL17G14_0_MG_FD_204453 | JGI IMG/M metagenome (GOLD analysis project Ga0315295, IMG submission 204453) | Sediment microbial communities from Yellowstone Lake, YNP, Wyoming, USA - YL17G14_0 | ecosystem: Environmental > Aquatic > Freshwater > Lake > Sediment | place: USA: Wyoming | collected... | reverse complement strand
GACAGTGAATTTGACCGCCTTTGTGAATATGGTCTGAAGATTGGCCTGGGCTTTCAGATAGCCGATGATATCCTTGACGTTTGTGCTTCGAGCGAGCACTTAGGCAAAACAGCCGGTAAAGACGCCAGTGCGGCCAAGTGCACTTACCCAGCCGTAGTCGGGATGGAAAAATCGAAAGAATTAGAGAAAAAGCTCGCCGATGAAGCGGTAGCGGTGTTGGAACCCTTCGGCCAAAGAGCCGACACCCTCAGAAATCTCGCAATCGCCCTGCTGAAAAGAACAAAGTAATTGATTTATTCTAAATGAACGAATTTAGAGTGGCTTTTTCTGGAAACGATATTACCAGCTTTCGTAATTGACCTCAAGATATTGAAAGTGACGGACATTATCAGTTACCACAATAGCGTTATGTTCCTTAGCTTGAGCCGCAATTAGAACATCGGCATCAAGACCTTCGCCAGTGGGTCTGCCTACCTTTCTGCAATCAGCCCATAACCTTGCACCTGTATCCCATGTTGTTCTACTCAAATCACACCAGCTAAACAAATTCGCAAGTCTTTCCAGAGAAGTTAATTTTCTTTTAGCGCCTCTTTTATAAAATAATCGAGCTAATTCATAAAAAACTAAAGGGGATATCAAGATTACAGCGTTTTGTCTCAAAACGGCTTGAAGTTTCTGCATAACTCTTACATGTGCATCCTTGCGTTTCTCCAATATGTACATCACCGTATTTGTATCCGGTAAATATGTGGCCATATTTAATGCGTCTTAGGGTATGCTGAACCTATTGGATTCCAGCTCCTTTTCAAAATCATCCCAGAATTCATCACCCATGTCATCTGGCTCTGCAAACCATTCTTCAAGAAACTCGATAGCTTTAAGGTTATTTTCACTGACAACAAGAGGGATTAGTGCTTCCTGAAGAAAATTAATGTCTTCTCCATGCACAAATGGTGGTTGACTAGAATCCTCGTAACGGAAAGCTAATTTGGAACTCTCATGAGTTCTACGAAGAGAAGAGAGAATATATCCAATAACTTCTTGAACGTAGCGCTTCAAAGTAGCGGAAACTTCAAGCTTTTCTGTAGATAAGTATTCAACATAATTAGCTATTGTTTGCGTGGTCATGACGTCTGCCCTGCGAATATCTTTTCGACCTGATGTTTGAACAAATCAAATACCTTATCATACCGGGTGGTAACACCATTTAGCCGCTTTCTGTCTGTATCAAGGTTTGCAATTTCATAATTAAAATCTATTTTTACCTCGCTCGCAGAATCGGGCATTGCTACTTTTAGCATAGTTGAAGCTTGATACTCACCGGTTTTGGTCCGAAGGATCCAGTTCTCTATTGTTTCTTTATTTTCATCGATTGTAGATGTAACTTCCAGATTAACTGTTTTTAGTTTAAGAATTTCACAGAATTTGCTCCGCTCGTTAGCTAACCAGCAGGATATTTCTTCCAGGCGAGATTTTTCTACGCTCAGTCTGTAACTGAAGTTCGCACCGCACTTGGTTATAGGTGTATAAGGCAACTTGTACAGATAAGTCTCTAAATAGTGTGGCAGTTTAGTTGATTTAGGATCTTCGCAATTCCTTTCCATTATTTGTAGCCGACCCAGGTCTGCAAAAAAGGATATCTTATCGTAGTCCAGAGACATAACCACCGGCATAGGCGGACCTTTAGAACTAGGTTTATTGCCCAGGTCAAGCCTGCATTCCTTAACTAAGAAATCATGTGTAAGGATACTCGGATTAAAATTACCTAGAACCACTAAATTGATATAATCATTCTTGTAATCTATCATTTGCTAAAACCTTTTCATTGAGCGGTTATCGGCCAATCATATCCCTGATGTGCGTAAAAAAACGCGTAAAATGCTATTCGTAGTTATTAGTGTAAACACAGAACATATCAAAGTATAGCAAAAAACGAACTATTTTTCAATGCGCGCTACTCGGACAATTTCTCGTATCCAGTCATTCAGGGTTACCCTTTCCGGCCAGTTAACACAAGCGAATTTACCAAAAAGCTCAGTTTCTTTCCAAGCTCGTCTGGATGGTTAGACCTTTCACCGTTCTATAGTTAAAGCAGCGTGTGCGTTTGATGCGAAAAAAAGCATATTAGCTGTGGCATTTTTGCGATAACTTGTTATGATAAAAAGAGTAAAAATTCTTTCAAAAATTCAGGTTTTATTTTCCAGCTATCTGCGTTTTTGATTGAAATCTTCAGTTTGATGTAATCGGAAGTGCTTTTAATGGCTAATTTATTAGAACAAATAAACAGCCCTGATGACTTGAAAAAGCTGTCTCCGCACCAGCTCAGGCTCTTGGCAGACCAGATACGCCACTTTATGCTTGTCTCGGTGAGTGAAACCGGCGGACATCTCGCCAGCAACCTCGGCGTTGTGGAACTGACGCTGGCCCTGCATTATGTCTTCGATTTCAAGGTTGATAAGCTGCTTTGGGATGTTGGTCATCAGTGTTATACGCACAAAATCATAACCGGCCGAAGGGCTGATTTCACCAGACTTCGTAGGCGCGACGGCATAAGCGGCTTTCCCAATCCGGATGAAAGCGTATACGACCAGTTTGCCGTCGGCCATGCAGGAACCTCGATAGCGACTGCAATTGGAATGGCAATGGGGCAGGTTCGAACCGGAAAAAACGATAAAATCGTGGCGCTTGTCGGAGACGCCAGTATCGTGAACGGCCTCTCTTTCGAGGCGCTGAATAATCTCGGTTTGGTAAAGAGGCAATTACTTATAGTCCTCAACGATAACTCAATGGCAATTGATGCTACACAGGGGGCAGTGGCAAAATACTTCTCCAAAGTTCGCCTCAGCCAGACCTATGAGGATTTGCGAAAAACCACCAGAAATATCCTCGAACATATGCCCGTTATCGGTAAAACTGTTGAGGAGGCGATTGAGAGAATTAAGAAGAGTATTCGTATGGTCTTCCCCGCCAGTCAGATGTTCGAGAGTCTGAACATCCCATACTTTGGTCCTGTTGACGGCCATGACATCGAGTCGCTTATACAATTGTTCAAGGCTTTGTTGCATTTGAGTCACCCCGCAATTTTGCATGTTTATACAAAGAAAGGCAGGGGTTTCGCTCCTGCTGATGATGACCCGAGGAAGTTTCATTCGACCGGGCCGTTCAAAATAAATGGAGACGCCGTAGAGACCTCCGCCGGCGTCAGGCGCAGCTTTACCGATGTTTTCGGCCAGCATCTGACCGAACTGGCTGAAAAGGACAACAGAATTGTCGCTATAACCTCCGCAATGTGCGATGGAACCGGGCTGGCCGAATTTCAAAAAAAATTCGCCGACAGGTTCTACGATGTCGGAATTGCTGAAAGTGTCGCGGTAGATATTGCAGCAGGGCTTGCCAAAAGCGGCTTAAAACCCGTCGTCTGTATCTATTCGACTTTCTTGCAGCGAAGTTTCGACCAGATATCCCAGGAAGTAGCGATGCAGAATCTGCCGGTTGTTTTTTGTATCGACAGGGCCGGCGTCGTCGGCTCCGACGGTCCAACGCATCATGGACTGATGGATATCGGATTTTTGAGAATGATGCCGAATATGGTCCTGACGGCGCCTGCTGATGAGGGTGAGTTAAAGTTGGCTTTGGAATTTGCCCTGGCGGAAAATAAACCGGTCTGTTTGAGGTATCCCAGAGACCTTGTTCCATCGAATGAGTTTGACTTGTCCGCTTGTGCCCAGCCGTTTGAATTAGGCAAGAGCGTCGTTGTCAAAAGCAGCCCCAATTCAGCTATTGCAATTGTCGCTTACGGAAGCGTCCTTACTAATGCCCTCCAGGCGGCTCAGTTCCTTCAGCAGGATGGCATTGACGTCGATGTGATAAATGCACGATTCGCTGCTCCGCTCGATGGGAGAATTATTTCTTTACTCAGCCGGCGCAAAGGTATAATAACGCTCGAAGACCACAGCCTTGCCTGTGGCTTTGGCTCAGCCGTGCTTGAGGCAGCTGTTGCAACTTTGCCAGGCCCAATTACAAAGCCGATTGTAACCCTTGGTATGCCCAGGGCATTTTTAAGGCACGATTCCCGCAATGCTCAGCTTATGCAGGGGGGTATAAGTGCCGATAGAATAATACAGGCGGCAAAAGAAATGTTGAGCTCGGCTGGGTAATCGGCCAACAATTTGGACGCCGGGGAATAGATTTAAGAAATGATGGGATTTTTCGCTGCGATAGGCAGAGCGCGGAAAAGAGTAATTTTAGAATGGCGAAAAGCAATTTGCCAAAATTAGTGGTTTTCAGCGACCCGAAGAAGGGACATGTCGCTGAGGTGGTTGAGGAATTTCTCGATTTCGCTAAGGGTGAAGCCGAGGTCGTTGCCAGTTGTGGTATAGACCAGTGCACTGTTGATATTTTGAAAGAGGCTGATTTTGCGGTTGTCTTCGGCGGCGATGGGAGTATTACCTCTGCTGCGAGACAATTGAGTCAGGTCAATGTGCCGGTCATAGGCGTTAACCTCGGCAAGCTCGGCTTCCTAACCGAATTCAGCCTCGGAGAGCTTAAAGAATTTTTCCCTTCTTTGACATCACGAAAACTGCGCATAGAGAAACGCATGATGCTCAGATGTAGGATTTTCAGCAATGGCCGGGAAAAATTCTCCTCAGCGGCTATCAATGATGTTTTTATCACAGCTGGACCACCTTTTAAGATGATTGAGTTGAAGATGTCGGTCGATGGTCAGTCCGCCATAGACGGATTGGTAAGCGACGGCCTTATAATTTCCACACCCACCGGCTCGACAGCTTATAATCTCTCGGCGGCAGGGCCGATACTTTCAGCAAATATGCAGGCAATGGTTATTACGCCTATTTGTCCACATTCGTTTAGCTTCAGACCCGTTGTTATCAATGCCAACAGCAAGGTAGAGGTCTTTGGAGTCAGTGTCAATGAAGGCACTACTGTTTCCGTCGATGGCCAGATTTCCTCCAAACTATCGATTGATGATGTGGTAAGAATCGAAAGGAATAAAGGCGATTTTCTCGTGGTGAACAACCCCCTTAGGACGCAGTGGGATACTTTGGCGACCAAGCTCAGTTGGGCGGAAAAGCCAAAGTATAAGAAGAGCCCCATTTTGCAATAACTCGTGATTGTTTAATTATGAACATAGTTCTGAGGTAGATGGTATTTAATGTTATGAAAAGGCCAGGGATATATATTATTGTTGGTTTGTTGTTTTTAACCGCTTTTTCAGAAACTCTCTTGGCTGTTGAGAACTATATCAGTCCGGCCACAATTCCGCCGAGCAGCCGACGTGAAGGCCTCATTCGCAGCCCTGGCGCAATTGACGGAGGCGGCAACCTGCTGGTTACCGGAAATATCAGAGGTCCGGCGTATTTTCGAGGCGTTGTGCCGTATAGTGCGCCAACCAGTTTTGGACAGACGCTTCCTTCATCATCGCTTGATTCGTTTTTGAGGGATTCAGCCGGCTCGGAGAATTTCGGCCGTTACAACCGTTACTCCGGTTATACCCCTGGGTATAGACCATATTATTCACCGACTCAGACAGTAGCATCTACAATGCCGGGTGCCTCTACTGGGGCCAGGGCACCGACCGCAAACATTGGTGCTTATTCTGCTCGGCCCTATCTCACTGGGACCTTGCCGCCACGCCGCGACGAGATGCTCGACACTGCATCTGCGATGTCTTTGGCACGCTTGCGACCGATGTCGATGACGCCGGCGGAAATGCAGAAACTAATTTCATCTGAAATCGCCAAAAATTCACCCGCAGGACTAACCGACCGGCAATACCAGACCCAGGCAGAACAATATAAGCCCAACATAAGCCAGGAAAACTATAAAACAGGTGAACTTAAGAAACCCCTGCCCGGCCTGGATGGCTCTTTATTGCCCTCTGCTCCGAGAAAACCGGGCGGCGAGGTCAACCAGCCGTTTGAGACACCGACACAAAAAGAGCAGGCCGGCGAAAAAACCGCCGAAATGCCGTTTGGTGCGCCTTGGGCCATAGACATGAATAAACAGCTTGATGTCTACGACCAGATGAAACAGCAGCTCGATAGCTTGCAAAAAAAGCTTGAGTTGGCACTGGTTGCACAACAGCCTGAAAAAGCTGCTGAAGAGAGCAAAAAATCAGCCGGCGAGCAAACCCAGGAAGGTTCTCAGGCTGAGAAGCTCGCTGAAATTAATTTATCTGTTGCCAAAACCGGGGGTAGTTTGAGCCCTTTTGAAACTTTTGCTTCCTTTTCACAGGACAAATTCAATCAGAATATGCGGGCGGCAGAACTGTATCTTAAGCAGGGTAGATACTATCGCGCTGCGGATGCCTATACTCTGGCATCGCTTTACAAGCCGGGTGACCCCCTTGCCTATGCTGGAAAGAGCCACGCCCTTTTTGCCTCAGGCGAATATATGAGTAGTGCCCTTTTCCTTTCCAGGGCCTTGCAGATTTTCCCTGAGTACGCACGGTTTAAAATCGACATTGAGGCTATGGTGGGGGACAGGGACAAGCTCGAAACACGCGTAGTCGATGTTGAAGAATGGGTGAAGAGAAGCAGTGCCCCTGAGCTGCAGTTTTTGCTCGCCTATGTTTATTACCAGATGGGCAGGCCCCGGCCGGCTAAAGAAGCTATTGATGCAGCCTGCGAAAAGATGCCCCAGTCCCCCGCTGTGCTCGCACTTAAAAAAGCTATCGAAGATAGCCCGACGGCAGACAAGGATAGCTCACAGCGTATAACCGACGACGCATCGAAAAAGTAAAAAGGCCTGTCCCCAGCGGATTTATACTGAGCGGAGTCGAAGTACTCGAAGGAGAAAAATTATTCGCTGTATGTTGTTCCCATCCACCGTTTTTATACACTCTCGATGATAAAAGCCAATACATCTTTGGATATCGAAAAGGTTTTGTCTGCTGATGGGTTAATTGCGCGGTCGTTTAGCGGATACGAGTTTCGGCCTCAGCAGGTGCAGATGGCCTGTGCCATTAAAGATGCGTTTGTGGACCGTCGGCATTTGGTTACAGAGGCCGGAACAGGCATCGGCAAAAGCTTCGCATATCTTACTCCTGCAATAGAGTTGCTTCACCGAAAAGCGGGAAAAGTGCTCATCAGCACCTTTACCATTACCCTTCAGGAGCAGTTAATCAATAAGGACATCCCTTTCCTGGCCAAATCTCTGCCACAGACATTTACTGCGGTTCTTGCAAAGGGCAGAGGCAATTACCTTTGCAGGCGTCGGCTTGAGTTTGCACTGCGCAGGCAGGCAACAATGTTTGACGAACTTGGCTCAACCCTTGCGGTAATAAGGCAATGGGCTAATCAGACAGAAGATGGCTCGCTGAGTGATATTCCGGTTCTGCCGAAAAATCATATTTGGGATGCCGTCAAAAGCGAGCACGGTAACTGTCGGGGCAGAAAATGTCCCCACTTCAGCCGTTGTTTCTACTGGCGAGCCAGGCGGCGATTGGACAACGCTGATATTATTGTGGCAAACCACGCCCTGATGTTTAGCGACCTTGTGCTCAAAACGCAGGGTGCATCAGTTTTGCCGGATTATAAATATATCGTTATTGATGAGGCCCACAATATCGAGCATGTGGCCGAGGACCATTTCGGGATAAATATCAGTAATTTCACAGTCAAATTCCTCCTCGATGCCCTTTACAATCCGAGAACCCATAAAGGGCTTCTGACCTATATGAATGCAGACAAAGCAATTAAAGCAATTGATACGGTCGGCTTAATAGCCAAGGAAGCGAGGAGATTCTTCAGTCGCATCGGCGAATGGTATGAGCAGACAAAGGATGAAACCGCCGGAAGATGTTATAAAAATTTTGTCGAGGATAATGTCTCCGGATATTTGAAAAATCTGCACGCCGAATTGGCTGAGCTGGCAAAAATCAGCAAAGACGTTGATGAAAAATTCGAGATTATGCGGCTCATCGACCGTTGCTCGGCTCTGGCGCAGGATTTGAACTCCTTCCTGACCTGCCGGCACACGCCCGCCGTAGCGCCGGCGAAGGCGGGGGATGATTTCGTTTACTGGGTTGAATCGCCTGCCTCTGCCCCTGCGTCTTGCTGTCGCAAGACAGCAGCAGGGGCTACACGTTTGAGAAGTGCGCCGCTGAATGTCGGGCCGAATGTGAAAAGCTGTTTGTTTGATAAATATGAATCGGTTGTCCTGACCAGCGCCACTTTGAGCAGCGGCCCATATTCGTCGTGCGTTGTGCGTGATGCGTCGTGCGGAAAAACGACGCAGTATGACACACGCAATACACAATACGCAATACGCAATACGAAGCTGGGGTTTGAGTTCTTCACCAGCCGTATCGGTCTGGATGATTTTAGAACGCTTAAGCTTGGCTCCCCGTTCGATTACGCCGGCCAGGTTACCCTCTATATTGAAAAGGACCTTCCGGACCCCAACGAACCGGCTTTTGTTGATTCTGCAGCTCAGGCCGTCAACAAGTACGTGCAAAAAACACAAGGCAGGGCTTTTGTGCTTTTTACCAGCTACCAGATGCTCGAAGCAATCGCTCAGAAATGCGCCGACTCGCTCGCCGAAAATGGTATCCGCTTGCTGCAGCAGGGTGCGGAGTTTGACAGGACCGCTCTTTTGAAGTGTTTTAAGTCTGAGGACAATTATGTTTTGTTTGGCACCGACAGTTTCTGGCAGGGTGTTGATGTGCCCGGCCAGGCGCTTAGCAATGTGATTATTGTTCGGCTGCCCTTTGCCGTCCCTGACCAGCCGTTAATTGCCGGGCGGCTTGAGCAGATAAAGCAGCAGGGCGGTAATCCTTTTTATGACTATCAGCTGCCTTCGGCAATTCTCAAGTTCAAGCAGGGCTTCGGCCGGCTGATTCGAAGCAAAACTGATACCGGCATCGTCGTTGTCCTGGACAGCAGGATAATCAATAAACCTTATGGCCGAGAATTCCTCGCCGCAATTCCAAACTGCAAAACTGAAATCGTCACCAGCGAGACTTAAATTCACGCTTACTTTGCCTCGGAGTAAGCCATCCAATGCCCGTTTTTAGCCCAAAAACCCAACTTATCGGCCTTTTGTCTGTTTAAGTGGTCATCGTTTCCAGCCGATATAACCATTGCGGAAAGTCCATATTTTGATTGGCGAAATAGTCCCCCAGCACCCGACACGCACCGCTTCGCCAAAAGGACAAGATTATGAAAATTAATTCAACGGTTTTTACTGTCATAGCAATTTCGCTTGTTGCCATTGTCAGCTATTATACGGGCGTCTGTGGCCGAACAAAGAATACTGTTATAGAGACAGAACAACCAACACAGTTATCCCAAAAAAATGTTACTGAGATACCAAACCAAGAGCGTTCTGATATATCAAATACATCATCAGTAGCAAATCAAACAGAGGCAATAGAGGCCAAGCCCAAACCTTCTTCTCTACCTAAAGAAGAAGTCTTCGACATTCCCGCCAAACAAACTACTAACCAACCGATTTATGACAAACACAACTGGCCGTCTGGCGCAACCGGATACGTTCATACTAAAGACGGGGGCTACACTTGGATTTATACCACCCCAAACCAAGAGCAATCCGTTACATCGAATAGCTCACCGGTAGTTATAAAACAAACAGAGGCAACAGAGCAAAATCCGACACAGATAATAACTGACCGATTTAAAAAAACACAGCAGTATATACAATCTCAATGGCAAAAAGACCTGGATGTTTTTAGAACTGGACGGTCCCGTAATCGTGAAGAAGCCATTTATAAATTAAATCAAATTAATTTAAAATATCAAAAATTGTTGGACCAGGAAAAATTTAAATCGGACCAACAACTTGGACAATTAAAACGAATTCAATCTCTTGTTGATGCAGGACAGATAGACCCGGATGCCGGAAAAGAGGCCATGTGGCGAATGGTTTTACCGTTGGAAACTGACCCTATTCTGAACTATGCTGCCGAAGTGTCTGCAACCACTCTTTCTTCTGAATCGTCTGATGAACGAGAGCAGACTGACGAGTTAATAGCAACCCAGCAACAGCTTGCTCAACATCAGGAAGATTTGGCTCAACAGCAACAGAGGCAGCGGCGAGAGATGATGAACCGACTTGACGAAATTAAATGGCAACAGCAACGCAACAAATGGCAACAGCAATGGAACGATATGGAGCGTGATAATTGGCGATTGAAATATAATTACCTTGATAACAAATGGCAATATGCGCCTCAGAATTCGCGGTTGCGATATAATTATAT
>Ga0315295_10006151_pt1 | contig 10244 bp, 6 predicted proteins | sample YL17G14_0_MG_FD_204453 | JGI IMG/M metagenome (GOLD analysis project Ga0315295, IMG submission 204453) | Sediment microbial communities from Yellowstone Lake, YNP, Wyoming, USA - YL17G14_0 | ecosystem: Environmental > Aquatic > Freshwater > Lake > Sediment | place: USA: Wyoming | collected... | reverse complement strand
AATCGGGCATACAGCGTCGTCCATATGGTCAAATTCGACGGCATGCATTACAGGAGCGATATAGGAAGAAAAGCTCTGAAAGTCTAGGCGCAAGGACCCCCGATCTTCCCGATTTTACCCCTGAATAATTCACCAATAATTGAAATTTTCCCATCTTTTTGACGATATTAAGACAGAAATTAATTTAGGGGGATAAGATGGGCAAGAAATATCTAATTTTCATTCTACTGGCGGTCTTCATACTTGCCGTAAATTCATGGGCGGCTGATGAGGACGGCAGGGTAAAGCCATTCTCGGGAAAAAAGCCTTTTGCTCCGGGCGAGATAATAGTCAAATTCAACAAGCCACATCAATTACCCGGTCGGTCACAGAATTCCGCATTTTCCATAAGCGGCTCGGATCCAGATCAGGTAGCTGTAAAAAAGTTATTCAATAAAAATCACAAGAACAATAAATATCTTGCGGCTGCGGGGATGAGCGGGGGAGGGGACAAGATAGACGAAGCGGGCGTATATAAATTGACATATAAGAACAGGGACGACATATATTCGGTCATTGACGAGCTTAAGAATAATCCGGATGTTGATTATGCGGAGCCGAATTATATTTATCAGACATCTTTTGTGCCGAACGACCCCAGCTACGAGCTTGAATGGGGATTTACGGCGATCGGCGCTCCTGCCGCATGGGATATCTCAAAAGGGGACCCGAATGTCGTAATAGCCGTGATAGACACAGGAGTTGATTACAACCATCCGGACCTCAAAGATAACATATGGCATAATCCGAAAGAGATACCAGGGAACGGTTATGATGATGACGGGAATGGGTTTGTTGACGACGTGATCGGATGGGATTTTGTGAGCGTGCCGTCTAATTGGGTTGTACCCGGAGAAGACGCCTGGCCCCCGGACAATGACCCGATGGATTTTCTGGGGCACGGAACGCATGTGTCGGGAATTGCGGCTGGCAAATCAAATAATGATATCGGAATAGCCGGAGTTGCCTGGAACTGCAAGATAATGCCGCTTAGGGCGGGATACATGTATGTAGACGGCAACGGTTATTTGGAGTTAGAGGACATTGCAGAGGCGCTCTATTATGCGGCGGACAATGGAGCCACTGTGATAAACATGAGCTTTGGCTGCCCGTATGATGCAGAATGTCTGCGTGATGCCGTTAATTATGCGTACAGCAAGAGGTGTGTAATGGTCGCATCGGCTGGGAATGTCGATAGTTATGATGCCGGGTCGCCTTATTATCCTGCCGCCTATGATCATGTCATTGCAGTTGCTTCGGTGGGCGGAGGGGATAAGCTTTCGGTCTGGAATTATATGGCTTTTTCCAATTTCGGCGATTTTGTGGATATATGCGCGCCGGGCACGCTGATATTAAGCACACTTCCCAACAACACGTATGGCTATGCGAGCGGCACTTCCATGGCTTCTCCGATCGTCGCGGGAGTCGCGGCGCTGGTTAAATCAAAACATATGGACTGGACCCCTGAACAGGTGGAAGCAAGGCTAAAATCAACGGCAGATAATGTTTATGCGGCGAATACCCAGAGCTTCCTTCAAGGGAAACTCGGAGCGGGAAGGGTAAGCGCCAAGAGGGCACTCGGCAATTTAAGCATGGCGATAACATATCCGAAGCCGAGCAGCATCATCAGCGGCTCCGTCGTTGTAAAAGGCTCCGCGGACATAGAGAATTTCGCGGGCTATAAACTTGAATATTCATCCATTTCCAGCCCTGACGCATGGGCCCCGATCGTTGAACAATCGACAAAACCGATCGATAACGGGATCCTGGCTATATGGAGCGTGGGGAACCCCGACGGGCAGTATAATCTGAGATTGACCATATCGAATACGGACGGAGAATCTTATCAGTATGTTTCTAACGTGAATTTCGGCGTCGACGGCGAAGTCAAGATCTCCGGCAGGCCGGCATGCGGCCCCAGCCCGTATGATCCTGAGGACGGGAATTTCATGTTCTACTACGAGCTTCTCACGGCTTCAGATGTTGACATATATGTTTATGATGTTTCAGGCACCCTTAGATGGCAGAGATCAGTTCCATATGACGCGGGGACTTCTGGCAGCGGCGGTTCGGCGGGGACCAACAGGGTTTTCTGGGACGGGGAGGACGGCTTCGGGGATGAGATCGGCAACGGCGCTTACATTTACATGATAATAGCCCGCGACAGCGGAGACAGAAAGATAATCGGCAGGGGCAAGTTCGCGGTAGTCAGAAGCTGATAATTTAATATACACCCTAAATATACATCGTCAAAAATCCCCTCATATTTCATCAACTGAAATAATTTTTATTTTTACTCTCATTGAATAATTCCTGAAGATCTTTCGATATATAAGATAGAGGGGAGAATAGGGGATCTAAAGTTTTAACAAAAAGGAGGTGAAAAAAATGGGGGGAGTAAAGAACGTAAAGTTTGTGCATGAGGATATGTCAAAAGTGAACAGGGTGGCATTTAATGCCGGTATGTTGGCAAGAAAGCTAAGAGTTCCCACATTCTACAATATCGGCGCGGATGCTATTGGTTTGGCAGGGAAGGCGCTGATAAAGGGATATGATGTGGGCGGGGTTAGGCGTAAGATCGACCAAACTCTCAGGTGGCAGGCTGGAGCTTATCCGAGCGTTGTTCATGGCCAGCGCCAGCATGGTGCAGGATATAACTATGGAGAATGTGTTTCTATGAGATACAAATCAGCAATGCAGTTAAGGGATGATTTGTTTTATGGAATACTCAAGAGGAAAGAGTTCGCCTTTAGTCCATTTGTAGTAACAGCGCTTCAAAAAGGCAAAACAGCGGATGATAGATCTACTGGCAAGCCGATCGAGAATGGTACAAAATTCGAAAAACAGCCAGGAACTTGGAAACGCGGTGTAAGTGAGCCAGAACAATACAAGGCAACACTCGATAATAATAAAAAGTAGCTTATTATTACTTATTTATTGCAAAAGCCTCTGCTGTAAAAAGCAGGGGCTTTTTGTTTCTATTATAAGTTTCTAAGAGCAGGTCGGATGTTACATCATTCCAAGAGATTACTGAGGTTATATATATGTTTTTGGGTCTCCGCCCATGAGATGGCGTATGCTTTTATGACCTCGAACTCGGTCTTGTTATTCTCTTCAGCCGCTTTGCCGACAAAGTTGATGCCTTTATCAAACACAAGTCGCTGGGCTATTGCCGCAGCAGTCATGGCCCTGCGGTAAGATGCCGGCCACTGCTTCAGGATCCTGTCCTTATAATTGTCGATCAATATCGGGGGCAGCGAATTAAAAAGGAATTCGAGGGAGTATCCTTCATTTATCCAATCCGCTGACCTGATAATATCCGCGATCCTGTTGATCTCGCGATTGATATCCGCTGAAACGGTGGGCCGCGGTGTGCCTTCCTTTGCTTTTATCTCATTGATCATCCTGAATTCAAGCCGATTATTATTAACGTTGACATCGTTCGCCTGAACAATATATTTATCCCTTATCGTGAGGAATTCTTCCACGGAAAGTGTTAAGAGGGCGGCGACTTCCGTGAACGAGAAATTCACCCCGTTCTGATTGGCGGTAATGTCCTTGATGAAGACAGTCCCGTTCTTATCCAGGCCTAGCCGCGCATTCTCGCCAAAGAAAACATTAGCCCCTTCGCTTATCACGTTATAATGCCCGAGAATTTTCTCTACAGGGATGCTGTACGGATAGGATTTGTCGCCTTTCCCTGTGATCGTGTTCTGTCTGCCGCCGCACGGCAGAAGGACATCTGCCTTTTCTGTCGCGACGAGTCCTGACCATATTTGACGTGCCTTCTCCTCACCTATGTTCTCTATTTTGATCTTGCCGCCGACTTTCCTGCAAAGGGATCCGGTTCCGACATCAACAATGGAGCCCTCTTCGCTCAATTTTTCGGGATCAAATTTCGTTATGGGCAGTTTTCCCTCCGCAAGGCGGTTAAGTTCTTCTATGTCCAGGCCTTTTGGGTCGATGATGCAGCCTTTTCCTCCCACAATGGCCTTATAGATCGCATTATCTTTATATTTCCTGAATAAGATCCTTATGTTATTCCTCCCCAGATCTCCCTCGGTATCCCCGGTCTGGACTATCGTGAATTTATTCTTTTGCGGATCCATGTTGATCGACCTTAAGGATTCTTCCATGAAAGTGATCACGCCTTCCGAGGTCGCCCCTATCTCATCGTGTGATATCCCGCCGTATTTTTCTGATTTTCCGGTCGAGATCGTCGGCCAGTATTTATATCCGCGGTCCCTGGCACGCAATGCCAAAAGGTCCATATACGGAGCCGTGCCTTCATCAGGGCCGAGGAAAAGCAGCGTGGTCGGCTCTTTGTCTTTCATTCCATGAACGATTATCTCACTGCCCAGCAGGCTCGGATCCGTTATGTTTTCTTTAGTTAGGATCAGGTCAAGCAGGCCATTGATATGGCCCATGAATGCCTGGAAAGGATCTGCCCCAGGTTGAAGCAAAATGCGGTCCTTGGAACCGCCCCGGCCTTTGTTCTTAAGATGCTGGCCGGAGTTGGGTCCTCCCGCTAGGAAGTAAGCCTCATCCAGATGCCTGTCCGATTCGGCCAGATAATTTTCCGGAGTAGGGTGAGAGATCCTGACCCCGCCGCGTGCAATGGGCCAAAAACCTGTATGAATGCCCCTGCCAAACTTGGTTTGCGTGAAGAACACCTCGTGAGGCACGACCGAATAATTTCCGATCTCCTTCAGGATAGAGCCGTCGAGTCCGTAAGCCAGAGAACTTTTTTCTTCTTTGAAGCAATTGGTCCTTGTCATGTAGTCGATGAAACCAAGAGCCTGCCGGAAGACCTCGCGCAGAGGATCATCCTCGATCTTCATGATCTTTTCCTCGATGCCGGACCTGATCATTGCTTCTATGTCCTTGTATTTCGGTTTCCCGAGCAGAGGATTTTTCGGGTCGAACTTGAATTCGAAATAGTTTATCAATGATTTTCCTGTTTCTTCATTTCCCATGAACGTATCGGCGATGAAATCCTCGCTATAGAGTTCAGGATCTTTCTTGGAAAGGATGTCGTGTATGAATTCAGCCGCGCTTTTAAGGAAATTGGCCTCATTCAGGCTGATAGACCATTTAGTGATGAGTTCGTCCATCCTTGTCTCGGGAGCCCATTTTATGGTCTTGAGGTCACTTTTGATTTTTTGAAGGAGTTCGGGGTTAGTGATCTTCTTGCCGTCCTTGGTCACATAGAGAGTGATGATCCCAACGGCATTTTCAACCTGCCTTCCCAATTGAGCAAGAGAGGCGGCCATCGCCTCCCTTTCGTCAGGTCCGAGGAGCCCTTTTCTTAAGTTATTCACCAGTGGTTCCACAAGGGCCGGATCGCCCCATTCCCTTATCGCTTGAGCGGACATTTCTTGCTCCTCTGGGGCGCCCTGCCAGAGCTTTTCCACAAGGGCTTTCATTGGGTCCAGATCTTTGATATTAAGGTCTTTTATGGCTTTGCGGGTGCGGTCATTTTCCATGTTTTCCATATAGCTTCTGTGGACCTCGATCCCGTGCAGGGCCATTATCTTGGCGATCCTCAGGAAATATCCGGTATATGGGATCTGCGAAGAGGCCATCGTAAATCGCGTGCACTCCGGATAGGCGTCATTGTCGGGAGCAAAAAGAATGGCTTCTTTCCCTTTGGCTTTGAAATACATTTCAATGTACCTAAGGAGCCTGGGAGCGGGGGATTGCGCCAAAGAGTGGGAAATGACCCTGAAGAATTCCTTTATATTTTCGGGTGTTATTGTGCGCCCGGCGATCTTTATTGAACGTTCATCCGCCAGCCTTGATAATTCATCAAAGTTCTTTTTTACTATTGGATCGTTCATGTCGGCAGGCATCTCTAAGAGATCGAACACATAAAATGTCAGGTTCTGTTTGCAGGTTTGATGGATCTCGATAGATTTTAGGGGGACATTTTTTAATCCATCAAGGACATTCAGCAGGTCATTCGGCTCTTTAGAATCACTGAGGTATATTATCCGGTCCTTGACCTTAGCCCATTGATGGTCGTTAGTTTGAATATATTCATTGAATGTGTTCAATTTAAGGGCGATCATCTGGTCAGCAATGGAGCGGCTTGAATTGGTTATGAAATAATACAAAGGCATTTCCTGCAGAACCGGTTCGATGCGATTGTAAATGAAATCCTGGTCAACTATGTCATTTTTAAGGATTTCAAGGACTTCGGATAATCTCTGCTTTCTTTTTGCGTTCAATGGATCCAGGCCTATTTTTGATAGGTTGTTAATGAGGTCCTTGTTCTCAATCATCTGATGAGAGCTGCCGACCCCTGCAAGCATTTTATTCACATATTTTAGATTAAGGAATCCATTCGCTAAATTAGCGTTCTTGATGATCTTATTTTCCCCAAGGATCGTAACTGTGCGTGCCATTTGAGGGAAATTCATATTATATGATATGCATGCCTTTTTCAGGTCCTTGCGTGTTTCGATCACCCTGGAACCGATGAAAAGACCAACATTGTTATTTTTTAATCTTGCCAGCGCGCCTACGGAAGGGAAAAATATCTTCTTCACTGAATTGAACGGCATTACCATTCCTCCTGACTGTATTATCCCGAGAGAATTAACCTCTTTTTTATCGTCACAGGGCGATAATAATTTCACTTTTTTGAAATATTGTTGACATGCATATAATATGAATCTAGTATTGAACTTATGAAGAAAAATAGAACGTTGATAATTGCCACGAAGAATAAAGGAAAGGCCCGAGAGATCAGGCATGTCCTGAAGCCCCTTAAATTAAGGATCAAATCTATCATCGACCTGCCAGGCTCTCATGAAATCAAAGAAACTGGAATGACTTTCAGGGAAAACGCCGTGAAAAAGGCCCAAACCATGGCGAAACGCTTGAATACCAAGGTGTTGGCCGATGATTCGGGTCTCGAGGTCTATGCCCTGGGCGGCAGGCCGGGCGTAAAGTCCGCCAGGTACGCAGGATCTCATCCGACGAGCAGTAAGCTCTGCTCCAAGCTCTTGAGGGAAATGAAGGGCAAGAAGGACAGAAGGGCCAAGTTTACCTGTGTGATAGCTATAGCTGGACCTAAAATGTTGCGCACGGTCAAAGGTGTTTGCAAGGGAAGGATAATTTTCGAGATGAAGGGCAGGCAAGGATTTGGCTATGATCCTGTCTTCGTTCCGGAAGGATACAATAAGCCCTTTGCCCAGATGCCCTTAAGTATGAAGAATAGGATCAGCCACAGAGGAAAAGCCCTGAAAAAAGCCAAAGCTTGCCTTGATAGAATATTTGCCTCATGATATACTTTTCCTGAAAAATTAGCCGTATTATAACTAAAACGGTGCGGGAGTAGCTCAGTTGGTAGAGCATTTGCTTGCCAAGCAAAAGGTCGCGGGTTCGAACCCCGTCTCCCGCTTATTAGTTGTTTCTTGCGCCCGTAGCTCAATTGGATAGAGCGGCTCCCTTCGAAGGAGAAGGTTGTAGGTTCAAGTCCTATCGGGCGCGGTTAGAACGGGGCGTGGCTCAGCTTGGCTAGAGCGCCTGCCTTGGGCGCAGGAGGTCGTCGGTTCAAATCCGGCCGCCCCGAGACTGATAAATATGCGCACCGCTAGCTCAATTGGCAGAGCAGGGCACTCTTAATGCCAAGGTTAGAGGTTCGATTCCTCTGCGGTGCATAATTTGCCGAGGTGGCGGAATTTGGCAGACGCGCATGGCTTAGGACCATGTGGGCAAAACCCGTGCAGGTTCAACTCCTGTCCTCGGCACGGTATAATTTTTGCGGGAGTAGCTCAGTGGTAGAGCTCCTGCCTTCCAAGCAGGAGGTCGCGGGTTCGAATCCCGTCTCCCGCTGATTTTTGCGCCCGTAGCTCAATGGATAGAGCAACGGATTTCTAATCCGTTGGTTGGAGGTTCGATTCCTCTCGGGCGCGGATATAAATGCGGTGGGCGTAGCTCAACTGGTTAGAGCACCAGATTGTGGATCTGGGGGTTGTCGGTTCAAGTCCGATCGTCCACCCCAAATTACAGGGTTAAGGGATGGGTTTGGAAGCGGGATAGAAAAGAGAGGGAAAGTTGAAGATAATAAGTCAGGAAAGAAAAGGAAATCAGGAAATTCTTCAGATCGAGGAAGAATATTCCAAGCTTGAGCCTAATATTGACAAGGCTTACATTGAGGCTTCAAAAGAGGTCAAGATACCCGGCTTCAGGCAGGGAAAAGTGCCGGCCGACCTTATGAAAAAATACATCAACGAGGAAGCCGTTATAGACAGGGCTGTTCAGCTACTTATTTCAGATATTTATCCGGGCATAATCGATTCTACGAAGATAAAACCCGTCGATTATCCGAACGTTGAGATCAAGAAGCTCGAAAAAGGGATCCCGATCGTTTTCAATATCAAAGTCGATGTTTATCCCGATTTCAAGCTGGGCGCGTATAAGAAGATCGCGATAAAAAAGCATGTCTTGGAAGTCCTGGATGAAGATGTGGACAAGACGGTCGATTTCATAAGGAAAGGATATGCGAAACAAAGCAATGTGGATGAAAAAGACCTGCCCCTTGATGACGAATTAGCGAAAAATGTAAGCAGGATGAACACGATGCAGGAACTGAGGGCGATGATCAAGGCCAACATCGAAGAAGAGAAGAAAAGGGAAGCGGATATGGCGGCAAGGGACGAGGTCACAAAGAAACTGGCGGGTATAGTCGAAGCCGATATCCCGAAAGGCCTGGTCGAGCGGGAGATCGATTCAATGATAGGCGATCTGGAGGTTTCCCTGAAAAGGAACAGGATGACGCTCACGTCGTACCTTTCCGCCGTTAAGAAAGACATCGATCAATTGAGAGGCGAGATGAAAGGGAGCGCGGAGACAAGGATAAAGGCCAAGCTTGCTCTTGAGGCGATAGCGGAAAAAGAAAAACTGGAAGTGGAACAAAAGGATATCGATACCGAAATAGAGACACTGGCACAGCATTACGGCAAGCCTGTTGAGGAATACAAAGCAGAGATATCAAGCGATATCATTGATTCGATAAAAGAGTACATGTTAAGGGAAAAAGCTATTGACTTTGTCATAGCTAAAGCTAAAGTAGAAGAGTAAAAAAGGAGGTATTTTTATGTTTGAGAAAGCGCAAAATGTGGTACCGATGGTCATTGAACAGACGGGCAGGGGAGAGAGGGCTTATGACATTTTCTCAAGGCTCCTGAAAGAAAGGATAATCTTCATCGGGACGCCGATGGATGACGATGTATCTAACCTGATAATCGCCCAGATGCTTTTCCTTGCCTCAGAGGACAGTGATAAGGACATAAACATATACATAAACAGCCCGGGAGGGGTCGTTACGGCGGGGTTGGCAATATACGACACGATGCAGTACCTTAAGTGCCCGATAACGACCATCTGCATAGGACAGGCGGCAAGCATGGGCGCAATGCTGCTTGCGGCCGGCTCAAAAGGAAAAAGGTATGCGCTCCCGAACGCGCGAATAATGATACATCAGCCCCTGGGCGGCGCGCAGGGCCAGGCGACAGATATCGAGATACAGACAAAGGAGATCATGAGGGTCAAAAAACTGTTGAACGAGATACTCGCAAAACACACCGGCCAGCCGCTTACGAAGATAGAAAAAGATACAGACAGGGATTTTTATATGTCAGCACAGGAAGCGGTGGAATACGGTATCGTTGATGAAGTCATAGATTCCAAAAAAGGGATAATCAAGGCGAGCAAATCCCCTAAAGGATAACAAATGAACGAACAGATCGTTTGCGCTTTTTGCGGAAAACCGGAAGGGCCGGGCAGGCGCCTTATAGCGGGGCCAAATGCCTCTATCTGCGAGCAGTGCGTCCGAGTATGCCTCGAGATAGTTGAAGAAGACAAGGGGAAAGCCGCGCCAAGACCAACTGACGGGTCATCAAAGGTGCACAAGCCGAAAGAACTTTTCGAAATGCTGAACCAGTACGTCATCGGGCAGGATAAAGCCAAAAAAGTGCTGTCGGTCGCGGTCTACAATCATTATAAGCGGGGAGTAAAAAGCGCTAAGGACGACGATACGGAGATACAGAAAAGCAATATACTTCTGATCGGGCCGACCGGCTCGGGTAAAACCCTTCTCGCGCAGACGCTCGCAAAGATCTTAAATGTCCCGTTCGCTATTGCCGACGCAACGACCTTGACCGAAGCCGGATATGTCGGCGAGGATGTTGAGTCCG
>Ga0315295_10006150_pt1 | contig 10244 bp, 11 predicted proteins | sample YL17G14_0_MG_FD_204453 | JGI IMG/M metagenome (GOLD analysis project Ga0315295, IMG submission 204453) | Sediment microbial communities from Yellowstone Lake, YNP, Wyoming, USA - YL17G14_0 | ecosystem: Environmental > Aquatic > Freshwater > Lake > Sediment | place: USA: Wyoming | collected... | reverse complement strand
CCGCGCTGCTTCTCGCGGGGCTGTATGCCAGAGGAACGACCTCCGTAATAGAAAAGGAACTTACGAGGGACCATACCGAAAGAATGCTCGAATATTTCGTCGCTCCCGTTAAGAGGGATGACAGGAAGATATCAATTGACGGCGGCGGGGATTTCGGCGGGAAGGAAGTTTTTATCCCCGGGGACATTTCAAGCGCGTCTTTCCTTATGGTCGCCGCATCGATAATTCCGGGATCGGACATACTGATAAGGGATGTCGGAGTAAACCCCGGAAGGACAGGCATTATAGAGGTCCTCCACAGGATGGGGGCAAATATCGAGGTCAAGAACGAAAGGATATTGTCCAATGAGCCAGTGGCCGACATATCGATCAGGCACTCCGAATTGAACGCGATAGAGCTGAGCGGCAGCTTGATCCCGAGGATAATAGACGAGATCCCGGTCATTGCAGTAGTGGCTACGCAGGCAAAGGGAAAGACAGTTATCAAGGGCGCGGAGGAGCTGCGATTAAAAGAAAGCGATAGGATAAAGACGACAGTCCACGAATTAAGGCGCCTCGGGGCCAATATCGAGGAATCAAGGGATGGGATGATAATATACGGGCCGTCAAAATTAAAGAAGGGAATATGCCAGAGCTACGGCGACCACAGGATAGCCATGATATCTGCGATCGCGGGGCTTGTGGCTTCCGACCAGACGGTAGTTGAAAAGATAGAGTGCGTTGAAACATCATTCCCGTCATTTGCAGACCTTATAAATAGCCTTTCGAAAGACCCCCTCATACTGGAGTCATGAACAAAATAATCCAGCTTGACGAGACCCTTGTTTCAAAAATTGCCGCGGGAGAGGTCGTGGAACGGCCCGCTTCGGCCGTTAAAGAACTTGTGGAAAATTCAATAGATGCGGGAGCCAAAAAGATATCGATAGAGGTCAAGGACGGCGGAAAAAGATATATCAGGGTCTCCGATGACGGATGCGGAATGAACCCCGAAGATGCGAAGCTTTCGGTAGAACGACATTCGACAAGCAAGATCAGGAATATAGACGATCTTTTCGCGATAAGGACCCTTGGATTCAGGGGCGAGGCCCTGCCGAGCATCGCAAGCATCTCAAAATTCGAGCTTATCACTTCTGATGGTGACGGAAAAGGAACCAAGATAAAAGTAGAAGGCGGAAAGCTTAAGTCACAGGGATCCGCCGGATGCCCCGTGGGAACGTCCGTCACGGTCGAAGAGCTTTTCTTTAATACTCCGGCCCGACTTAAATTCCAGAAAGGCAAGTCAACGGAACTATCGAACATAATCGATGTTACCTCAAAATTCATCCTTTCCAATCCGCAGATCTCTTTTAAGCTGAATAGCGACGGAAAGGAAATATTGTCATCGATCGGCTCGGGAGACCTCCTTGAAGCAATAGCGTCGATATACGGAACAGACATGGCGAAAGCTATGATAGAAGTCAGAGATGTGAAGATACACGGATACATAACCCAGCCGGTCATAACCAAATCAGACCGTTACGGCGAGTCGTTCTTTGTGAACGGCAGGTTCGTGAGAAATGCCCTGTTATCAAGGGCTTTAGAGGATGCTTACCGGACGCTGATACCGACCGGAAAATATCCGATCGCCGTAATATCAATAGATATCGACCCGGCAGATGTCGATGTGAATGTCCACCCCACGAAGAGGGAGGTCAAATTCATAAGACCGGATGTCGTAATGAGAGCCATCACATCAGCGGCTTCAAAAGCCCTTTCCGAGATCGGCGCCGACACGGGGTCAAGTTCATATGCCGGCAGCGTCTATGTCCCGACAGGGGAATGGAAGCCGGAGATGATACAGATATTTGGAGAAATGACAAATGAAATCCCAATGACCAGTGAACAAACGGGCACGATGTTTCAGATCGATCTGACCTATATCGTTTTAGCAAAAGGCGAAGATCTGATGATTATCGACCAGCATGCGGCGCACGAAAGGATAATGTACGAGAAAATAAAGAATAAGATCATTTCTGGAACACAGAACCTGCTGGTGCCGAAGACCCTGGAGATCGAGCCAAAGGAATTCGCCCTGATATCGGATAACCTTGAAGAAATATCACAAATTGGATTCGATCTGGAGATATTCGGCAAGAATATGATAATGGTAAGGGGGATACCGGCGGCGCTCAAGATACAGAATCTTGATACCGCGATCAATGAGATACTTTCCGAGTTGAGCTCAGCGTTCAGGATAAAGAGCATTGAAGAGAGAAGGGAAGCTGTCTGGAAGATGATGGCGTGCAAATCAGCTGTTAAATCCGGGGACAAGCTCTCATATGCTGAAATGGACGGCTTGATCAGGGAATTATTTGCAACAAGCAATCCAACGACCTGCCCGCACGGGCGCCCGACGCTTGTTAAAATATCAAAAGCGGACATGGAGAAAATGTTCGGCAGATAATCTCCATTTGACACGGCGTGCGCGCTTCTGATAGTATGCGGAAGTTTTTTAACTCGCCAGGAGGAAAAATTGGCAAAAAATTTAGTGATAGTCGAATCACCTGCAAAGGCTAAGACCCTGGAAAAATTCCTTGGCAAGGATTATTCAGTGGAAGCATCGGGCGGCCACATAAGGGACCTTCCAAGAAAGAACATCGGCATTAAGATAGAAAATAACTTTGAGCCGAAATATCAGATAATCAAGGGCAAGGAAAAAGCCGTCAAAGCTCTGATAACCGCTGCTAAGAAGGCAAAGATGGTGTTCTTGGCTCCCGACCCGGACAGGGAAGGGGAAGCCATCGCGTGGCATCTTGCGGCGATCCTGGAAATCAAAGACAAAGATAAGATCAAACGAGTCGAGTTCAACGAAATAACAAAGAACGCCGTGATCCATGCTATTGAAAACCCAAGGGATATCGACATGAAGCGCGTGGACGCCCAGCAGGCAAGAAGGATCCTGGACAGGATAGTCGGCTACAAGCTTTCCCCTCTCCTCTGGAAGAAGATAAGGAAAGGGCTTTCCGCAGGCCGCGTGCAGTCAGTCGCTGTAAGGCTTATCTGTGAAAGGGAAGAACTGATCAAGAAATTCGTTCAGCAGGAATACTGGTCAATTGAGGCGAGCCTTTCCCCGGATGGCGAGGCAAAAGCGTTCATCGCCAAACTTTTTTCAAAGAACGGCGATAAGGTAATCATACCGGATAAGGCGTCGGCGGACGGCATATTAAAAGAGATCGACAGTAAGGATTTTGTCGTCACGAAGATAGTTAAGAAAGAACAGAAGCGCAATCCATCGCCTCCGTTCATTACATCAACACTTCAACAGGAATCTTACAGAAAGCTCGGGTTCTCCACAAAAAAGACAATGGTCCTCGCTCAGCAATTATATGAAGGCATTGAACTTGACAAAGGTACGGCGACCGGACTTATCACATACATGAGAACAGATTCGACGAGGATCGCCAAAGAAGCCCAGGACGAGGCAAGGGCGCTTATTGCAAGGGACTTCGGACCCAATTATGTTCCCAAGGAACCTAAGATATATAAGGCAAAAAAAGCGGCGCAGGACGCGCACGAATCAATAAGGCCGACATATTTTGATAATAAACCCTCCGATATCGCGGGCAGCCTTAACATCGACCAGCTGAAGCTATATACACTAATATGGAACAGGTTCCTTGCGTCGCAAATGGAATCCGCCGTGGTAGACCAGACATCTGTCGACATAACGGCCGGCGATCATGTTTTCAGGGCGAACGGGAGTGTTATCAAGTTCGACGGCTTCATTGCCGTATACATGGAGGGCCGCGACGAGGAGGATGAAGAAGAAAAAGAAGGGATACTTCCCGAGATGAACGAGCAGCAAAAATTGAGATTGCTGTCGATCGATCCCAACCAGCATTTCACTCAGCCGCCGCCCCGGTTCACCGAAGCTTCTCTTGTTAAGGAGCTTGAGCAGGACGGCATCGGAAGGCCTTCCACGTATTCTCCGATAATCGGGACCGTGCAGGACCGCGGATATGTGGAAAAGGAAGGCAAAACGCTGAAGCCGACGGAGCTCGGGGTCACTGTTAATGAACAGCTAGTAAAGCATTTCCCCGTGATAATGGACATAGAGTTCACGGCGCACATGGAGGATAATCTGGACAAGATACTCGAGGGTTCCCTCGACTGGGTGGAGGTTTTGAAGGAATTCTACGATCCTTTCGAAAAAACGCTTAAGGAAGCCGAGACAGGAATGGAAAAAATAAAGAAAGAGATCATGACCGAGGAAAAGTGCGAGAAGTGCGGCAAGCTGATGATGATAAGGTCCGGAAGGTTCGGCGATTTCATGGCTTGCTCCGGTTATCCGCAGTGCAAGAACACAAAGCCCCTCCCCGGAAGCAAGGAAGCGGAAAAAGTGGAGGAAGTATGCGAGAAATGCGGCAAACCCATGGTATTCAAGAAGAGCCGCTTCGGGTCTTTCCTCGCATGCTCGGGTTATCCCGAATGCAGGAACATAAAGCCGATACTTAAGCCGACCGGAATAAAATGCCCCCAGTGCGGCGGCGACATAGTCGAGAGAAAATCAAAGAGGGGCAAGATATTTTTCAGCTGCAGCAACTACCCAAAATGCAAGTTTGCCCTATGGAACAAGCCGCTCCAGGAAAAATGCCCCAAGTGCGGAGGGATAATGGTGGAGAAACGCACGAAAAAAGAAGCGAAAAAGCTCTGCGTCAATGAAGCCTGCGGCCATTCCGAAGACATTCCCATTTGAAGTTGAACACCCGCGGGTATAGAATACCATCATGAAAAGATTTTTCGGTTCTTTTGTTTTCAATAACCTGCCGCTTAAACTGCTTTCCATCGCGCTTGCCATACTTTTCTGGCTTATGGCCAGGGGATATTTCGGCAAATAACAATGGCCAAGGTCGTCAAAAGCATCGAATTGATGATGAAGCTGTCCGACGGCTTCAGGAAAAAAGGGCTATCCATCGGCTTTGTCCCCACCATGGGCTACCTCCACGAAGGGCACCTATCCCTGATCAAAGAGGCGAAGAAGAAAAATGATATTGTTATTGTCAGCATATTCGTGAACCCCACCCAATTCGGGCCGAGAGAAGACCTTAAAAAATACCCGCGGGACATGGAACACGATCTTAAATTTCTCTCAAGATATAAGGTTAACGCAGTATTCGCTCCTGACGCAAAGGACATGTATCCGGACGGATTTCGGACGGATGTTGAGGTTAAAGGTTTATCAGACAAGCTGTGCGGGGCATCAAGACCGGGCCACTTCAGGGGCGTTACGACGATAGTCGCAAAATTGTTCAACATCGTCAGGCCGGATGTTGCCTATTTCGGCGAAAAGGATCATCAGCAGTTGGTGGTGATCAGGAAAATGGTGCGAGACCTTAACATGGATGTAAAGATAATGTCGATGCCAACGGTCAGGGAAAAGGACGGCCTTGCGATGAGTTCAAGGAATACTTACTTGAGCAAAGAAGACAGGTTAAAGGCGCTTGTGATCAACAGGGCACTGAAGTTCGCTAAAATGCTTGTCAATTCCGGCATCAGGAGCTCGGCAAAAATTATGGCGGCCATGACTAACCTGATGAGGACTGCTAAGGGTTTAAAGATCGATTACATATCAATATGCGATCCGGAAACGCTGGAGAATAAACAGATCATCAAAGGCAAAACATTGATCGCTGTCGCCGTTTATATCGGGAAGACCAGACTCATCGATAATATCGTGGTTAATTAGAGAATGAATAAGAAAACTTCCGGATTCACACTGATCGAATTCATCATTATCATCGCGATAGCTAGCTCGCTCATTGCGCTATCCGTGGCTGGCGGGATAAGGTTCAAGGACTCCCTCGAATATAACTTCTCAGTGAACCAAATCTTCTCCGAAATAAAATTTACTCAGCAGCTGGCCCAATCCTCATCACAGTTGTGCAGAATAGAATTCCGCGCCGGAAAGAACTCCTATACCATAAAAAAGGGAGGCAGTCACTATAAAACAGGCATGGCGGGCAAGAATATCCAGTTCTACGGAAAAAGCTACTTCAGCTTTGCAACATCCGGCTGTACGGATGTCGGAGGAAGCGGAACTTTGTTCATTGGCGGACCTTCAAAAGTTAAAAAGATCATCGTTTCTTCACAAGGAAGGATAAGGATTGAGTAAAGCTTTTACCCTTATCGAGGTGCTTGTGGCATCTCTTCTGATCTGCGTCTTCGCGGCTTCATTCACATTTCTGGTCAACACAGGGATAACCCAGATCAATAATTCAAGGCAGCTTACGAGGTCTGTATTCATAACTAAAAGTGTGATGGAAGAAATGAGAAGCAAGCCATTTGAAAGCCTTTTTTCATATAATAACTCAAGATTTGACAACGGCGCCGGAGTCATTACTGTATCTCCCGCCGGGAATGACCTGATCTCCATCAAAGTAAGCCATAAGATCGAAATGAATACCTTTAGGGGCAGGTATTGATGATGAAAAGTTCAAAAGCTTTCACTTTGATCGAACTGCTCATTGCTGCAGCGATGATATCTGTCATAAGTACAACGCTGTTTTACTTTGCGCTGTCAACAACAAGGCTGATATCCAGGTCCTCGGACATTGTGAAGTCCATGCAGAGCATAAGGTTCATAGCGGGCAGGATATCCTCGGATATCATGCAAAGCGGAGGGGCCGGGATCGGCTCAAGTCCGTCCAAATTGATCATCGGCAACATCTCATATGAATTCAGGGAAGGCAAGGTTAGAAGGGAAGAAGGGAGCGAAGTATATTACCTGACGATAGAGGGCGAGATAAAGGGCTTGAAGTTCTCTTACACCTCATCAAAGCTTATCGGGGTAGAGATAACCCCGAGGACAGGAAAGGCTTACTATTACAATGTTTACGCGAGGAACTAGTTCAAAGGGCCAGGCGCTTGTCATTGTCCTGGTCGTCATAACAGCGCTTCTTGCCGCGGGGATCATCTTTGCAAGGATAGTCCTGTCAGAGCGAAGCATGGAAGAGCTTTATGTCCAGAAGGAAAAAGCTTTCTATCTGGCCGAAGCCGGCTTGGAAGAAGGAAAATCGATGATCGCGGTCAATCCGAACTGGTTCACGGATAATCCTCACTCGCCGGCTGACGATTCCGACTGGCTCATTGATGCAGCTAAAGGTTCGATCAGGCAATTCGGCGGAGGAAATTACAAGATCGTAAGGGAGAGCGGTAAGTACAATATCTATTCTGTCGGTTACTTCAAAGGCGGAAGGGCAGTTGTAAGGGCAAAATGTAATGTAAACCCTTTCACTGCTTATGAGTTTAAGATAATATAAGATAAGAGATGCGAGATGGGAGATGGGAGATGCGAAATACGAATAAAATTGCGTTAATCGGGATAGTGCTTTTTGCCTCAGCATGCTTCGCCGCCATAAACACGGTATCTCTTCAATACATAATGCAGGAAAAATATGACGGCAGGGAATTGAAACTTGAGAAAGTTCTCGCGACTACGGATTCATATACACGCTATTTTGTAACTTATATGAGCGGGAAACTCAAAATATCTGGGATAATGAACGTACCGAAAGGGAAAGGGCCTTATCCTGTAATCATCACTGCCCATGGTTTCATCGAGCCGCGATATTACACGACCGGAAGGGGACTTAAAAGGGAGCAGGATTATCTGGTAAACAGAGGGTATGTCGTACTACATCCTGACTATCGCAATCACAACGGTTCGGACAAAGATCCGGATAACAACCTGCGGCTTAACCTGGGATATACTGAAGATGTGATAAACGCGGTCTATGCGGTCAAGAATTCGGATCATAAGTTCATCAATAAGGATAAGATAGGCCTTCTCGGGCATTCCCTCGGAGGCGGCGTCGCGCTTAATATAATGGTGACAAAACCGGGATTGATAAAAGCATATGTGTTATTCGCCCCCATAAGCATCGATTACAAGAAAAACTATTACAGGTGGATAGGAAGGCGGGATCCGGCGGTGCCAAGGAAGTACGGCTCGCCTGCGATAAGGGAAAAGATAGAGGCTCTTTACGGCTCCCCCGAGGCAAATCCGGCTTTCTGGGACAACATTTCGCCGAATAAATACATCAAGAACGTCGAAGATCCTGTGATCGTCCATCAGGGTTTGGCTGATAAGGATCTCCCTCCCGAGTGGGCGAATGAATTATCTGTGGCATTCAAGAAGGAAGGCAAAGAAATATTCCTTTATACATACAAAGGCCAGCCCCACGAGTTCACTTCCGCCTGGCCGCAGGTGATGCTGATATCGGCAAAATTCTTCGATTCAACCTTAAAACATTGATTCCATTGCTTTATTAATGTAGAATTGACAATTCGAGGTAATAAATGCTTTCGATAATCGTCCCGACATATAATGAGTCAAGGAACATTGAAGAGCTGTTAACGCGGCTTTTTACCGCTCTTAAGCCAAATTATACACCTTACGAGGTCCTCATCATTGATGACAACTCCCCGGACGGAACAGCGCAGGTGGCAGAAGTGCTAAAGTCAAAGTTCGACCTCAGGGTTGTGAAGCGGCCGCGTAAGATAGGCCTGGCATCAGCGGTTTTGAACGGCGTGAAGCTTGCGACAGGCGACATTATATGCGTCATGGACGCGGACTTGAGCCACCCGCCGGAGGCGATACCGGAAATGTATAAGGCCATCTCAGGCGGGGAAGCCGATCTTGTGATAGGAAGCAGGTGTGTTGAGGGGGGAGGGGCGACGAACTGGCCGTGGTTCAGGAGATTCGGCTCGACATTCGCGCAGGTGCTAGCAAAACCCGTGACCCATGTCAATGACAGCACTTCCGGGTTTTTCATGGCAAAGAAAAGCGTGATCGACGGCGCCGACATAAATCCTATAGGCTTCAAGATCCTGCTGGAAATACTCGCAAAGGGAAATTATTCGAAAGTTAAAGAGATCCCAATAGTTTTCAATGACAGGGAAGGGGGAAAGAGCAAGCTGGGAGCGAAACAAATCATGGAATATCTGAAACAGCTCGGCCTCATATATTACGGCATGTTCACGGGCAAAATTAAAAGGAGGAAAAAAATTGGTTAATTTTCTTTTATTGTTCATTTCGATCTCTCTGGCTATCGTGGGGCAGCTCATGATGAAGCAGGGCATGATGATGTTCGGCCAATTTCCTGTTACGCAGCTTCTTACAAAAATATTACCGATGTTATTCCAGCCATATGTTTTCATAGGTATCCTTTGTTTCGGCGTAAGCTCCGTCTTCTGGCTTGTGGTGCTGTCACGCATTGAACTTTCCATGGCATACCCGCTTGTAAGCATCGCTTATATCGTGACGGCCATATTCTCGTATTTAATTTTCAAGGAGAACGTAACTCTGATAAGATGGATCGGGATATTGACGATCTGCCTCGGGGTATTCCTGGTATCGAGAAGCTAACTGATTTAATTTGGAAACCTGCGACACTATCGTCGCGGTTTCCAATCCGAGATTCTGGGGAAGCCGCGACGTTCAGTCGCTGGCTTCAAGGCGAAATCAATCCTTTTTGTAGTACTTGGTAAAATCTTCCGGCTTCAGGTTGTCGACGAATTCCTTGAATTTCTTTGTTTCCTCCGCGTCCTTTTCCGCGTTGACAAGCTTTGCCTGCATCATCACGACCTCAGAGACGAATATCGGTGCCGATGCGCGTATTGCCAGTGCTATCGCGTCGGACGGCCTCGAATCGATAGTGATCTTCTCGCCTTTTTCTTTTTCAACCTCGATCACTGCGTAAAAAGTGCCTTCCTTCACGTCGTTTATGACGATCTTTGTCACCTTGGCGCCGAACTTATCGATAGTCGACTTGAGAAGATCGTGTGTCATCGGGCGCGGCGGATGCATACCCTGAAGCTCCATCGCAATGGACGCGGCCTCGAAAATGCCTATCCATATAGGAAGGAAGTTCAGTTCATCATGGTCCCTTAGCAGGACAAGGGGGGAGAGGTTCCTCGGGTCGAACCCGAGACCGCCTACTTCCATCTGGATCATTTACTTTTTACCCTGCCTGCCGGCAGGCACGGCTTTTACGCTTTCGGCGAGCTTCTTGAAGGCATCATTATCGTTAACGGCCATTTCGGCGAGCATTTTCCTGTCTATCAGTATCTTTGCCACCCTCAGGCCGTTCATCAGCCTTCCATAGGTCAGGCCGTTCATCCTTGCCGCGGCGTTTATCCTGGTTATCCAGAGAGCCCTAAGGTCGCCCTTGCGCTTCCTCCTATGGGCCGTGGCGTATGACATG
>Ga0315295_10006148_pt1 | contig 10246 bp, 4 predicted proteins | sample YL17G14_0_MG_FD_204453 | JGI IMG/M metagenome (GOLD analysis project Ga0315295, IMG submission 204453) | Sediment microbial communities from Yellowstone Lake, YNP, Wyoming, USA - YL17G14_0 | ecosystem: Environmental > Aquatic > Freshwater > Lake > Sediment | place: USA: Wyoming | collected... | reverse complement strand
TATCTCCGTACCATCTTCTAAAGCTTTACTGATGAGAAGCTGATCGAAGCGATCTCTCATTATCAAAAATGCAATGGGATCTTTGGTTTCGATGAAAAAAGGATCTTTGGAACAATAAGTAAACTTTCCACCATAGATGGTGTTCTCAATGACGGGACTGAGATCGAAACCGAGCAAATGAACAGTTTTAGTAGAAAGACAACCCCCACAGGGTTTGTATCTGGGCAATCGTTCCTTTTCAATGATGAGGGTCTTCAACCCGGCCTTGGCGCAAAACCTCGCCGCCGTCGCTCCTCCCGGCCCTGCACCCACCACAATGACATCGTAATCGAAATTCATCATTTTTATCCTCAAAGAGTAAAAGAAAAATTACCACGAAACTTAGATTTGTCAATACTTAAAACAAGATATAATTTATGGGAAATTAAAGGTAGGAAATCGGAAGGGTAAGATGTAGTTTATTGAAATTGCCTCTTCAACATTAAAGGCGGAATTAAAATATGAACCCGTCCAAATTACATAATGCTATCGTCCTTCAATGATTTCCTTCTTGGCCACTCGATCGACTACGCCGGGGGCGATCAGCTTCACCCATAAACCCATTTTGCCTCTCCATGTCATAATTAATTCACGCTTCCGTGCTGCGGCCGCCCGGATGATTAATTTCGCACATCTCTCAGCCGACATCACTTCGTCTTCCCTCACTGAGCTCTTCCCTATTGGCTTACCATCAGCTCCGAACGCCCGTTTACGAGTCTCGGTGGCTACAAAATCAGGGTAAATCATTGTGACACTGACTCCATACTCTGCGATTTCAATACGGAGGGTATCAAAAAACCCTACCATGGCATGCTTACTCGCTGCATAGCCACTGCGTTTTGGTATTCCATTCCTACCTGCCAGGCTGGAAATGCCAACAATTTGTCCCCTGGTCTTCTTCAAGAATGGTAAAGCGTAGTAGGTGCAGTAAACACTTCCAAGATAATTCACTCGCATCATTTGTTCAAAAAAACTGATATCGCTGACATCCTCAAAGTTTGCCCACATCGTTATGCCTGCATTATTGACAAGCATATCGATCCGGTCATACTGATCCATGGTTCGCTGAATCAGTTCAGAACATTGTGCCTGCTCACTGACATCTGTGACGATCGCTATGGCCGTTCCACCCCGTGCCTGACATTCCCCTGCTACCGTTGCCAATCGCTCCCCATTTCGAGCAGCAAGCGATAACCAGGCCCCCTGCTCCGCAAGTTGACAAGCCAGTTCGCGCCCTATTCCACTCGAGGCACCCGTAATCACGACCACTTTATCTTTAAATATCGAAGCAGCCATTCAAGCTCTCCTCTAATTTAGGAGATAAGTATCAATCATCCCGCCTAAAAATATGACCCTCCCCCAATTTCTATCATTGCCCTTACCTCGGGTAAAAGCCGACCGTTGTTGTTCCAGGGATTCTGAATAGGATCGTTCAACGAATAATCTTTCCCCCCCATAAATCTTCGAGGAAACGTCGCCAGGGCATAATCCTGATCCGCCCTTGGACTCGCTCCTCCCTTTCATTACAGACAAGCAAAGCTTTTTTCGGCGCATACTCCCCTACAAAGGCCATCATAGGCCGCAGATCTCTCTGCTCCACGCGACTACTTCCCTTTACCTCGATGGCCACCTCCCCTTTTGCTAGGACGAAATCAATTTCCAAGCCTGACTTGGTCCTCCAAAAATTGATCTCGTAATCAAGCTCATTATAGGAAGAATGTGCCACTAACTCCATGAGTAAAAAGTGTTCGAATGCCTTTCCGAACGATTCGCCTCTTGCCTCGACTATCTTTCGTTTCATTATGGCCCCTGCCACCCCAACGTCGAAGAGATAGAACTTTGCTGCCTTGGTGATGATTTGCCGTTCTTGCCTTCGCTTAAAGGGCTCCACCAATCGTCCCATTAGGGTGTCAACCAGGATCTGGTAATACTCCCGGACGGTCTTAGAATCCACGCCACAGTCCCGTGCTATGTTTGAATAATTTGTGAGTTCACCATGAGAATACGCCATCGCATCGAAGAATCTCGAAAATGCAGGGATATTCCTAGTCAATCCTTCAGCGATGACCTCCTCTTTCAGATAGTCCTGCGTATAAGCCTTCAGAGATTTTTCGGAACTATCTTCAAGATAATGAATGGGTATCATGCCGTGATTCAAAACCTTCAGGAGATCCAAATCCACCAGCTCTGCTGAAACCAATGGAAACATTTCAAACCTCCAGGCTCGACCGCCCAGCAGGTTGGCTTTACCCCTCTTGAGCTTTCTTGCGCTGGAACCACATAGAATGAATCGGAGCCCCTTGTTCTCCACGAGCCAGTGGACCTCGTCCAAGATCTGGGGGATTTTCTGCACTTCGTCAAGAATGACCGGCTGTTCGAGCGCCTGGCTCTTCTTGGCTAGGAGACGTTCACGCAGCAAGGACGGCCTTTTGGAGAATTCGAGAAACAGATCGGTCTGCAGGAAGTCATAGACAATGCTTTGAGGAAACTTCTCACGAAGATACGTTGACTTCCCGGTCTTTCTGGGCCCCCAGAGGAATGCAGACTTACGAGGAGGAAGATCGATGGTCAAAATTCTTTTGATGTGTGACATCTCTGACCTCTACTCCGAATTAGTTTAACCAATTAGGAGTTTAATACGAAATGGTTTAACAATCAAGGGGAAAATAAATTGTCATTTCGAGAAGTGGAAAATTTGAACCCGCCCCCTATTACTTACTATCGAGAACCTTCCTATTGAGAAAGTTGAGGCAGCGCCAATTTAATTCTAAGAAAGTGTAGCCAGTTCTTTTTCATATTTCTCGACCCAACCGTCGGCGCCGCATTCTTTGAGGATCTCTATGGCTTTGCCGAGGTTCTCTTGGGCTTTTAATCTATCGCCTTTTCGTTTAAACAGGTCTGCATAAAGGGCATAATCTTTCCCCAGGTGGAACATCATTCGGTTCCTTTGATCTGCTTCGATGGCTTTCTGAATCCAATGCTCTGCCTCAGAAATGTGCTGATCATCTATATTCAATAGAATTTCCCTAATGCATCTTGCTACCCAGCCCTCGGCTGCTTTTACCTTATTATTTCGGGAATGGGTATACAGGGATTCTAAATTCACATCTTTTTCTTTATTCATCACTTTTGACCTCGTTGAAGCTACCTTTCCCCATCCCACCCAGGAAGGGAATGATTGATTACGCTCGAAAGCCCAAATCCCTTTTGGGTAATGCTCTTTGGATCTCTGGAAATTTCCCATTTCATAATAGGTATCTCCAAGGCTATATTGTGCAACACCGTCCCAGACAGCGAAATTGATCCTTTCACAAAATTCGAGTCCCTTTAACAGATATTTTTCAGCTTCTTCAAGTAATCCCTTCCCGTAACAGGAATTTCCGTGAATTACGTACGCCATTGCCTTTGAATAAATATCCCCGCTCTCTTCGGCAATCTGGAGACCCTCGTTCGAAGTCCTGAATGCCAGATTCATTCTTCCATGGTAAAAATGAGAAAAATAGGCCAGATTGCTCTTCATTGTTGCAATCCCCCAAAGATTTTTTGCTGCCACGTTAATATCAAGGGCCCTTTGGATATAGTGTGCTGATCTTTCAAATTCACAGTTCGACCCTAAAGAAATACCAAACCAGTAGCTTGCCAAAACTAAACTGACAATGTCCTTCACCTCTTCCGATATTTTTAGGGCCTCTTCAAAAGCCTTAAATGTCTCAGGATAATTTTCTTCCACAAACCAATAGTATGCACCAAGGATGGTGTATATCTGGCATAGTCTCCTCTTATAATCGTGTTTTATGGCCAAATCAATAATCGGGTCTATAGCTTCTTTTGCCTTAACATTATAATTCATTTGAGATATGTAGAGCCCGAGAATAGTCCTGGCATCGATAATTTGTTTAACTACCTCATCTGTCCGGGGTAATCTTTCAAGAGATGTTACTCGTTTGTTTGCATGGGCAATCGCATCATTTAACGAAGCTGTCTTTTCAGCTTTCTTGCCTGCCAATCTCGAATACTCAGCCCCTTTTGAATAATTCTCACCTAAAAAATAGTGTTCGGCCAAAACTTCGTAATGTTCACTCAAATTATCAATATATAATTCTTCGATGGCGCTCCCGATCTCTTCGTGAAGTTTCTTCTTCCTTTTAGCCAATATCGAGTCGTAAACTACTTCTCGGGTCAGGGCATGTTTAAAGATATAATTCGATTGAGGGTATATGCCTCTCTCGTAAAGGAGTTCTGAATCCTTTAAGATGGAGAGATGTGAGAGCAACTCTTTTTCTGGAAGACTTGTTACACGATTGATCAAAGGGGAGCTGAACTCTCTCTCGATGACAGACCCAGTCTGAAGCACTTCTTTTGTTTTCTCAGGTAAGGAATCAACTCTTGCCATGATCACATCCTGGATTGTAGAAGGAATGGTCAGGTGCTGGATATCTTTCGATAATTGATATGTGTTCTCTTTCCTCTCTATAATTTTTAGGTCTCTAAGGGACTTTATAAACTCCTCGATGAAAAAGGGGACACCTTCTGTCTTCTCAAGGATCAACTCCTCAAGATTCTTCTCAATCTCTTTTGTTCCTAAAATATGGGTCACCATCTCAAGAGTTTCCCTGTTGGAGAGCCGATGTAAAGTTAACTGGTTGTGATAGGATTTAGCTCCCCAGGTGTGAACAAACTCAGGCCGATAGGTAAATATCAACAATACCTTTGACCCTGGTATACTCTCCAAATGGCTTCTTACTACATCCTCCGAGCTCTTATCTATCCAGTGTAAGTCCTCAAAGGCTATGATAAGAGGCCGTATCTCAGAACCTTTAATAACGATCCGCTTAACGGCCTCAACGATCCTATCTTTCTTTGCCTCAGGACTCATGGAGATCAGACCAATACCACTATCCTTCACCGATAGAAGCTCAAGGAGATAGGGAAGAGTTGAGGATTCATCGACTCCCATTATTTTCAAACCCCTTTTCACTTTTTCCCTGATTTCCTGATCCCCTTCCCCCTCCTGTATATCAAAGTTTGACTTCAAGATATCTATCACTGGATGATAGGCTGCACCCCTGCTGTAAGAGAGACACTTCCCCTCCAAGAAGTTCACATCTTCGTTGGCAACAGCCTTTCTGAACTCATATAAAAGCCTCGACTTGCCACAACCGGCTTCGGATATGATGGAAAAGGCCTGCCCCTTGCCTGCCTTGGCACGCTCAAAACCATCCAACAACAACTCAAGCTCCTTCTCTCTTCCTACGAAAGGTGTGAGGCCCCGCTCAGCACTCACATCAAATTTTGTCCTCCTGGTGCTGGGGGCAATTACCTGGTAAATTTTAGCCGGCTCTTCTTTACCCTTTACTTTCTTTTCTCCCAAAGACTCAAACCTAAAGAATCCCTCGGTAAGCTTAAAGGTATCCTCAGTCACAAAGGTTGTACCAGGTTCTGCTAAACCTTCCATACGGGAAGCGAGATTCACTGTATCGCCCACCGCTTTAAACTCTACTCGGAGGTCATTACCAAGAGTACCAACAATCACTGGGCCTGTATGGATACCGATCCGCATCTTGATGGGAGGCATTTTCTTTTCACTCTTGAGCTGATCGCTGAACTTATTCATTTCTCGATGGATGGCTAAGGCGGACCGGATAGCTCTCTGGGGAGCATCTTCAAGAGCAATCGGAGCTCCAAAAAGAGCCATAATCCCATCACCAGTCAGTTCGTTGACAGTCCCTTCATAGTCATGGACCTTGTGGATGAGGATCTCATAGACTTCATCCATCATGGAGTACATCTGCTCTGATCCGATCTTTTCCGTTAGTGAAGTAAACCCCTCCATGTCGCAGAACATCACTGTGACTTGTTTCCGCTCACCTTCGATCTTATCTCTCTGTGCCAGGATCTTCTGGGTTAGGTCTTTAGGAAGGTATCTTTGAATTTTAGCGAGTTTTTCTTCAAAGGAAAGTTCTTTAGGGATCGGTTTTGAAGGAAGGGTTAAGTCGTGGCCGCACTCGCCACAGAATTTTCTTCCTGGAGGGATTTCAGCCCCACATTTGGGGCATCTCAACTCCACTTTTGCCCCACATTCTTCGCAGAACTTTATCCCCTCTCGATTATCAAATTTGCATTTCGGGCATTTCATTTTATCACCGCACTGTATTCTTAATGTTAGACAAAATGTTATCCCAAAGCTGCCAAAGCTTCCTTGGCCTGTTTCAGGAACTCTTCCGCCTCGGTTCGTTCAAAAATCTGAATAGCCTCGGAGATGCATTTCCTGGCTTGCTCCGTCTTCCCCTTCATCCTGTACAGCAAACCCAAATCGAGATAGGCCATCCCCATCGTGCCTTTGGCCCCAATCTCTTTAGCCACCTCTATGGCTCGATTAAAATGTTCTTCCGCCTTCTTACTGGCAAAGGGGACGTTTTTAAAGAGAAAGCCTATATTCTTAGCCATAATTGATAGGCTGATCGGCCCCGATCCCTCCACAATCTGAGAATAGACCTTTCCCAGGATGTACTCGGATTGGGCAAACAGGGGTCGCCACTGGTTTTCCAGACAGTCTCGCTGCCCCTCTTCCAATAGCTTCAACCCCTGGCTCATCTGGCCTTTGGCAATCAACAACGCCCCCATAAAAATACACGCCTGTATTCTGATTGATCCAACGCCAAACTTCTCGCTGTAGGTCATCACTTCCTCGAGAGCGGTTTCAGCTTTATCGAGCTGGTTGCTGAACAAATAGCTCGCACCTAGCAGCAGCCTTGAGAACTGGGAGTAGAAAGGGTCTACAGCGATCCGGGTTCCAATCTCCGCGCATTCAATGGACGAATGGAAATCACCACGCAAAAAGCAGCCCAATCCCACAGCCAGGTGACCCATCACCAGGCTTCGAATATTTGAATGTCTCTCACCATAGTCCAAAAGGGCTTTCCCGGCTTCAAGGGTCTTTCTAGTCTCTCCGCTCTGCCAGTACACGTGCCCTAATCCGCTAAGGGACTTGAAATACAAGTACGGATCGGACTCAAAAGACCTGGAGATATCCTGGGCCCTCTCTCCAAAGGCAACGGCTTCTTCCAGAAGGCCTAATCCGTCACAGGCCCAGGTAAGCCAGGCGCAGGCGTAGCCGATGATCCTCCGATCCTCAATTTCTTCCCCAATCTTGAGAGCCTTGCATAAGTATTCATAAGAACTTTTCGCCTTCCCGCTGCAGTGTAAGCTAAAGCCAAGCCACGCGTAGAACATCCCGAGTTCGGCCTTGTTGGTCAGGGACTCGGCCAGTCCTTCATGATCGCTGAGCAAACGGACCAGGCCGTTGAAATCCCCACGGTAGTAGAAGACATAGGCCCACTTGATGAGCAGATCGATCAGGAGTTTCTTTTCCTCATCCGTCATGCCTGGTTTATTCTTGAGAAGATCGAATGCCTCTTGATAGTACTGATGGGATTCTTCAACGGCATACCTTTTGAGGCTCTTCTCCCCAGACTTCATAAGATAATCAACGGCCTTATGTAGAGATAGACCCCGCTTGAAATGAAAGGCCAGGGTCTCATAGAACTCTGAAAGCCTCTCGCGAAACAACTGCTCCATCACGAGGGCGATTCGCTCATGGACTGCCTGGCGCTCCCTTTTAAGAAGGCCGCTGTAGACCACCTCCTGGGTCAAGGCATGTTTGAAAATATATTCCAGCTCCGGCTGAAAAGACCTTATCCTGATCAGGTCGAACTGCTCCAACCTGTGGAGATGATGGTCGAGCCGCTCTTTGAGCTCCGTGATCTTTGTGAGAATCTCATAGAGAAAGACCCTACCGATGACCGATGCTTCCTGAAGGATACGCTTCATCTCCTTCTCCAGCCGGTCGAGCCTTGCGGAGATGACGCCTTGTACCGTTGGGGAAATCTCTGACTCACCGATTGGCCGGGCCAGCCTCCAGTTGCCGTTTTCCCGGATCAGGGTGCCCGATTCGATCAAGGAGTTGATCACCTCTTCCAGATAAAAGGGATTGCCCTCCACCTTTTCCTGAATGAACTTCCTCAACTCCTGGGGGATGGCCTTGGACTTCAGCAGAGATTCCATCATGTCTTGCGTGTCCGAGGCCGAGAGATCCTGGAGCTTGATCTCCTGGTAAAATTTGCCAAGGGCGCCCAACTGATGGCTGGTGAAGAGGCTAAAAGGAAGCCTGTATGCACAGATAAATAGGACAGGGTGGCTGAACTCCAATAGAATGGAACGAAGAAGATCAAGAGAAGATGGATCAGCCCAATGGATGTCCTCCAGACAAACAACCGTTGGACCACTCTGTGCCAAAGCGGAAAGAATGGCCTGGACTGCGTTCAGAAGACCCGCCCTCCAGAATTCAGGGCTCACCCCTTCTATCTCGGGGTAGCTCAGGGCATAAAGGCTCCCTATATAAGGGAGTACATCCTGTTTCTTTCCAATCAGGGTTTCTATACCTGATTCGATTTTTTCCTTCACTTTTTCCGGAGAATCACCCTCTTCAATTTGCCAGGTTCGATTCAGGAGATCGACCAGTGGAAAATACGGGATGTTTTGGGAATAGGCGTAAGCGTGCCCCTCAAGCCACTGGATTTCATTGAGATCCAAAGCGGCCTTGAACTCCTCAAGAAGTCGGGTCTTTCCGGTGCCCGCATCCCCATAAATAGAGAAGATCCCCCCTTTGCCCTGGCGCAGTTTTCGAACTGCCTCCTGGAGTTGGGTCAATTCCGCCTTCCTGCCGATGAGGTCGGCCCTCAACCCAAAGGTACGATGCAAAGTAAGCGGCTTCTCCTTTGGAGATAGCACTCTGTAAACTTGGACTATCTCTGCCTTCCCTTTGACCTGGACGGGTCCTAACTTTTCAAAAATGAAATGCCCTTCCCCCATCTGATAAGTCACTGAACCCACCAGGATTTCACCTGTCTTGGCTAGACCGCTCAGCCGAGAGGCCAGATTGATGGTGTCTCCCAACACGCCGGTACTGCCTCCGTCCTGATCCACCTGACCGGTCACTACGAGGCCGGTATTGATGCCGCTGTGCATCGATAAAGGTCCTCCAACCCTCTGTTCAACCCGTGGACTCATGGCCTCCACAAAGGAGTGTATTTCCCGAGCCGCCCGGATGGCCCTTACCGGGTCATCCTCGTGGGCCTTTGGCACCCCAAAGAACGCTACCACTGCATCGCCGATAAATTTTTGGATGGACCCATCGTACTTATTCACTATAGAGGTGATCCCCCCGAAGATCTGACTCATGATTTCTTTGACTTCTTCAGGATCCAGCCTTTCCGACATGGCGGTGTATCCAGACAGGTCGGAGAAAAGAACGGTGACTTGTTTTCTTTCACCCTCAATCTGGGGTTCTATCCTTCCAATTGCTGCCCCTTCTAATTTATGGCCGCACTCTCCACAGAATTTTCTTCCTGGTGGGATTTCAGCCCCACATTTGGGACATTTCAACTCCATTTTAGCCCCGCATTCTTCGCAGAACTTTATCCCATCACGATTATCGAATTGGCATTTCGGGCATTTCATTTTTAGGCGCTCCTTTAAAAGAGACCCCTTAATGCAATTCTAAAAGGTTGAGCGATGCGGCCATGTTTAATCCTTCCTTCCTAACCCAGTGAAGCCAACGCCTCCCGTGCCTGCTTCAGATAAACGTCGGCCTCGCACTCTTCAAAAGACTGTACCGCCTGGGAAATACATGTTCTCGCTTCTGCCAATCTGCCCTTGGCTTTCTGGAGCTTGCCCAAATCGAAATACGCCTGACCGAGAACTGATTTGGCACCGATTTCCTTTGCCGTCTCTATCGCCGTGTGTAAATACCCTTCAGCCTTTCTGGCGGCGAAGGGGACTGTTTTAATCAGGAAACCGATATTTTTCAGAAAGAAGGAGAGGCTTTTCTCGCCGCCACCACCCTGGGCGATCTGCGAATACACTTTTCCGAGCATGTGGTTCATGAGAGCGTATCGCCACCTACTGCCGCTTTCTAAATGCTGCTGTATTAAGCTTTCAACAATATTGATTCCCCTGGCCACATCACCCTTCGTAATCATGACAATACCCATCAATGCTTGAGCACTGCTTCCTAAGAAATCATAGCCAAACTCCTCTGTAAATTTTATCACGTCTTCACAGACGGACTCTGCTTCGTGGAATTTACCAGCAGAAACATAACTGAGACCGAGCACGACTTTTGCCTGATATGAAAATGAAGGTTCTA
>Ga0315295_10006146_pt1 | contig 10249 bp, 6 predicted proteins | sample YL17G14_0_MG_FD_204453 | JGI IMG/M metagenome (GOLD analysis project Ga0315295, IMG submission 204453) | Sediment microbial communities from Yellowstone Lake, YNP, Wyoming, USA - YL17G14_0 | ecosystem: Environmental > Aquatic > Freshwater > Lake > Sediment | place: USA: Wyoming | collected... | reverse complement strand
CACATCGCCGACCAGAACAAATCGGGGCGCGATGACTACGATGGCTTCAATGTCCATACGAAGAAGTGGTCGTGGTTGAAGACGTCCTCGAATCCAAACGGACCATGGCTCTACCGCAGGAACTACAAGACGTTGTTCGACATCTCGGATACCGGCATGATTTTCTGGTTGATCACGGGCGGGCCCGACGGCGGCAGCGAAAAGGGCGGGGCGTCGGAAGTCAGATATCTCCTGGAAAATCCGGTGAAGAAGATCGCACCGGGCGATGCGCATGGTGCCGCGCCAGCCACCGGAGGAGCGGCGGCGCCCAAGATCGTCGTGTTGCCTCCGCAGAAGAACGTCGTCGTGACACCGGCCCCGCTCGATTTTGCCGTCGAGCAAAAGTATCGCGCGCTCCGGGCCTACGACGCCCGCTGGGGCTTCGCCCCGGATCAAACGGGACGGCTGCCGAAGGGTTGGACGGTGGCGCAGACCAATCCGGGCACTCCCGTCAAATGGCAGATCGTCGAGGAGAAGGACAACACCGGGAAGGCCACGAAGGCGGTCGCTTTGGTTGAAAGCAAAAACACGGGAAATGTCTTCAACCTGCTGCTGGCCGATGGGCTTCAGGCCAAAGACCTCACTTTGCAGGCCGACCTGAAGTCGCTCGGCGGAGCCGAAGACCCGGGTGGCGGCCTGGTGTGGCGGGCGCGGGATCCGAACAACTACTATCTGGCCCGATGGAATCACCGCGAAAAAAACTTCCGGGTCTATGCCGTGGTCGAGGGGAAAAGAAAGCAGCTCGGCAGCGCCAAGCTCGAGGCCGATCCGGCGCTGTGGCACGAAGTGTCCATCAAGCACGTCGGGCAACTCATCCGCGTGGAGTTCGACCGGACGCGTTTGCTGAGCCTCGTGGACGCGACGTATGCGGCGGCCGGCCAGTTTGGGCTCTACGCCAAGGCCGACGCGACGACGGCATTTGCCGATGTCCGGCTGATGCGGCCCAAGGAAGGGGTCGTGTTGTCCGACCCGTTGAATGGCTCGACCGTTGGGCGACAGACGGGCGGTCAGTTCGTGAGTGGCGGCGGCTGGACCGTGCAAGGCGATGGAGAACGGATCATCTGGGACTTGCCGCCCATGCCTGCGAACGGCCGCTGTGAAATCGACATCCGCAATTTCGATCCGCCGCAGCAAGTGACCGGCGCGCATAACGTCTTCCTGGGCTTGTGGGCGACGCTGTTCACCAGCCGGGACAAGGTGGCGGACGCCGCGGATCGCGTCGACGCGGACAACTACGAGATTCGCATGGGCACGGCGTGGGGCACCAAGTTCAAGCTCGAGATTCACGCCACGGGTAAAGCCGAAGTCTTGGTGTGGGAGCCGTTCAAAGTTTATGATCCCGCCCGCACCTATCATTACAAGATCGAGTGGCGGGACGGAAAAGTGACGACATGGTTGGACGATCGAGAGCTGGTTTTCGCCGGCAAAGTTTACCCGCATCCCGGGGTATTGATTCCCGAAGGCGCGGACGAGCCCGTCCCGGCGGCTGCGCAGGTCGACGGCGAGCCGGTGGTTTTCGACAACCTCAACTTCGCGCACATCGGCACCGCCCCGTATTTTAACGGTCCCGGAACCGCAGGTCCCATCTACTCGAACCTCAAGATCACCGCCCTTGGGGAATCGAAATAGCCCGCCACTCCGCCCCGTTGTGCCCAACCCGGAATCGGCCGATGGGTCCGAGTCGGGTTTGGCGGCCAGGCTTACGGGCCAACCGCTTTTTCCACGACGATCCCGGAGACGTTCGTTTTGCCGAGGAGCAGGTCTTCCTGGGCGAGCGGGCGCCCCTGGAGGGTGACGTTGCGAAAGACAATTTGCTCGACCTTGGAGGCATTGGGCGCCGCGCCGACGGGCGCTTTCTCCTGGGCGATGACCTCGCTGGGGTTCAGTTGCGGACCGGAGCACGCGATGTTTTCAAAGACCACGTCGCGGATCGAGCCGGCGGGCTGGCCGGCGTTGCGGCTGCTGTTGGAATAGTAGGTGTTGATGCGGAACAGCCGCCAGACCGGGCCTTCCACGCGGATGTCGCGGAAACGGATATGGGCGATGTCGCCCGGGCCGGATTTGCGCGAACCGAAGACGACCCGGTTGTTGTTTTCGCGGGTGACGCCGAAGTGGATCACGTCGCAATCGTGGATGAAACCGCCGCCGAGCGTGATGGGATCGCCGCCCCAGTTGAACTGAAAGGGCGAGCCGTTGTCGTTGTGCCAAAAGGTGCAATGGTGGATGTGGACGCCCTGCGGCGAGACGTAGACGCCGTCGTCGTTGCACTGGAAGAAACAGTCGTAAACGGTCACGTTGGGCATCCCGATGGCGGAGATGCCGTCGGTGTTGTAGTGCCAGCCCGCGACCATCTTCACGTTATGCACGGTGATGGGCGTGCCGGCGAGGCGGGTGAAGAAGTGCGCCGGGTTGGCGATCGTCACGCCCTCGATGAGGAGGTTGTCGCAGCCCAGGCCGGGCCGGTCAAAATAAAGGTTCCACGATTTGCGATTGAGGTCGCTGATCATCGCGATGCTGCACAGCCGAAGATTGGCGAGGCGGTCCGTCCGCTTGTTCGCCAGCGTGACGGCGCGCGGAGTCAGATCGCCGGCGATGATGCCGCGTCCGCGGATGGTGACGTTGTTCGCATTTTCTCCAAACAGCGTGCCGCGCAGATAGGCGCCCCCCGCGACGTAGATCGTCTGGTTGGCGCTGACGGGGAAACCCACCCCGATGTCGTGCATGCCCGGGGTGAAAATGACGACGCTGGCCCGGGCGGCCTGCGCCAGCCGTTCGCGGTAGGGGTCGCCCGGCTTGAACACGAGCGCGCCCGGCAGCGTGGCATCCGGCACGGCCAGCTCCGGCCCGTCGGCAAAAACAAAGAGCGGATTCAGGTAGCGGTGGTTGATGACGACGGCGAGCTTGAGCGGGCGATCCACCTCGAACGACACGCGGCGGCCCTCGACGCGCGGCTGGATACCGGCGGCGGTGGGCAGCACCTTCACGTCCTGAACCGGGCCGGACTTGAACTCCACCGTCACCGTGGCCTTCCCGGAAAACGAAAACGTGGTCCACGAGGCCGACTGCCCGTCGCGGCCGATCTCCTCGACGGTGGCGTCGTCCTTGCCGGTGTAGTGGCGGCGGAGCACCGGATTGGCCGCGATCCCACCGACGACGTCCTCTCGAATCTTGGCATCCGACGGATCGAGCGAACGGCTGATGTAGGTGAACGACTCCTGCGCCGTTCCATTCTGCGTGACGGCGACGCCGTAGAACGGCGAGGCCAGTTGCGGGTCCGGGCCGGAATACACGGCGACGAAGCCGGCGGCTCGCGCCAGGGTAACAGCCAACGCGAGGGCAAGGCCGAGTCGCAAGGGCCGGATAGGGTTTATCATTTGAACGTGAGCCCCTCAACGTGGGGGTTGGTCAGCAAATAGGGCGAGCCCTCCCGGACCCTGATGCCGTCGATGGTGACATTTTCCAAGACCACGTTGTGCACCTTCTTGTTTTCACTCCATCCCTCGATGCGGATTCTTTTCGAACCCGCGCCGGTGGCGGTGATGTTGCGATAGGTGACGCCGTTGATCTCGCCGGGCCAGTTCTGGTTGCCCTTGAGGCGGAAGATCTCCTCGCAATGGAAGGCCGCGATCAGCTGCCCACACGGGCCGACCCGGATGTTTTCGAACAGGATGTTGCGGTAGTCGGTGGCGTTGAGGCAGACGATGGCGAGCGCGGCCTTGTAGGGCTGGTCGTCGCGGCAGAACAGCACATCGGAGTCGCGGACGGTGATGTTTTCGTAGACGGCGGCCTTGCTCTCCTGCCCGAGGACGACGGCGGTGTTGTTGTCGCTCCAGAAAATGCAGTCGCGGATCAGGATGTCCCGGTTGGGCCGGCCGGCTTTCGGATCCTCGGTGACCGGGCGCGAACCGCCGGCGGCGCCAAAGCCCTTGATCGCGATGTTGTCGTCGCCGGCGCGGAAGAAGCAGTCCGCGAGGACGGCGTCCTGGCAGTTGAGGAGGTTGAGGCCGTCGGTGCTCCAGATGGCCGGGCTGACGACCTTGTAGTCATGGATGCGGATGCCTCGGGAACGGTGGATGGAGCCCGACCAGCCGTCGCGCGTGCGGTTGAGAATGATGCCGGAGACCTCGAGGTCCTCGCAATCGGTGAACCGGAGCCCGTGCGCGGACGGTTGGGCCGGGCCCTGGGCGAGGATGCCGCGCCCGTGGATGCGGATGCCCTTCGCCTGGCTGGCGGCAAGGTTCCCGACGACATAGGCGCCGCCGGCGAGGTAGACGCGCTGGCCACTCTGGAGCGTCACCCGCCACTGCTGGTCCGCGCCGATCTCATGATAGCCGGGACCGAAATAGATGACCCCGGGAGCACCGGGTGCGGGCGCGTCGGTCTCCGGCGCATTGGCGAAGAGGTGCAGCGTGTTGCCGACGTAGTCGCCGCACAGGACGAAGGTCAGCTTGGCGGGCTGGGTGAGGCGGAAGCGGATGTGGCCGTTGGCCACGGTCTCGGGCTTGATGCCGTATTTCTCCGGCAGCACGAGGAACGCGGCGGAGTGCGACGGGCCGAAGTGCTCGATGACCTCGACCTCCACCTCGCCGGCGAAGTCAAAATAGCCGAAAGTGGCCGTGCCGCCGTAGCGCGTGCGGCTGCCGTAGAGGTCCACCGGCTGGCCGTTGACCCGGACCGAAAAATCGGCGGACCGGGGCGCACCGGCCGGGGCGGGATAGAGTTTGACCTGGGTCTGGGCGAATGCGGCCGGGGTTTCCACCGCCCAACAGAGCAGGCCGGTCAGGGCAAGGCGGAGGGTGCGGTGGGCGAGGAGCATGGGGAAAAGGGCGTTGGTCCCGCGGGTGCCGCTGGGGTCACCCGGTTGCGGGCGCCGGCAGGGCCAGCCGCAGTCGTTCGCCGGTGGCGCGGGAGAACAGGTAGAGGTGAGCGAGCGGAAATTGCAACCAGACGGGCTGGTGTCGCTCGAAGCGTCGCTCCGGATCGGTCAGGATGGACACCAACTGTCCGCCGCACTCGACGGTAAGAATGCCTTTCTCGCCGACGGACTCGTAGACGAAGACCTCCGAAGGGACGGCGGAGGTCGAGGGCGGCGCCTCGGCACACCGGACGTGGCGTGGGCGGATGCCGAGCCGGAGGTCGGTGGGCCATCCGGCCGACTGGGCCGGGAGACAGGCGACGGGAATGGCGGCGAGCTGCTGGCCGGCGGCGCTCCACAGGGCCCACGCCTCCGCGGTCGGCCGGGCCTGGACATCGAGGAAGTTCATGTGCGGTTCGCCCACGAAGCCGGCGACAAACGCATTCGCGGGATCGTCATAGACCTCCTGGGGCGTCCCGACCTGTTGGATATGCCCATCGTGCATCACGGCGATACGGTCCGCCAGGGCCATGGCTTCCTTCTGGTCGTGCGTCACGAGCACCATCGTGGTCTTGAGGTCGGCGTTCAGGCGCTTGATCTCGACCCGCATGAACTGCCGCTGTTTCTGGTCGAGGTGGGAGAGCGGCTCATCGAGGAGGAAAACCGCGGGATTGCGGACGATGGCCCGCGCCAGCGAAACGCGCTGCTGCTGTCCGCCGCTCAATTCCCGGGGCAGCCGGGCCAGAATGTCGGTGATGTGGAGCGTCCGGGCGGCCCATTGCACCTTTTCCTCGATGGCCGCCGCCGCCAGCCGGCGCGCGTGCAAGGGGAACGCGATGTTCTCCCGGACGGTGAGCGTGGGGTAAAGCGCGTAGCTCTCAAACGCCATGGCGACATTCCGCTGCCCCGGCGGCTGCGCCTGCACGGGCCGGCCGTCGAAATAAACGGCGCCCGCGGTCACCGGCTCGAGCCCGGCGATCATCCGCATGGTGGAGGTCTTGCCGCAGCCGGACGGACCCAGCAGGACGAGCAATTCCTGGTCCCGGATCTGCAGCTGCAGGTCGCGCACCGCCCGCACCCCCGGCTTCCGGCCGTAGATTTTTGTCAGATTTTCCAGGAGGATTGCAGCCATGGGGGGTAGTTCCTCTCAGGCGGGGCCCGGCAGGCGTTGGCCGGTGTCCTTGGCAAAGAGATGCATCTGGTCCGCCTGCCAGGTGAAGTGAACCGGGCCGTCCCGCGGGAACACCCGGTTCGGTTCGGTGAGAACCATGAGCACTGGTTGCTCCACGGTCGGCCGGTCCGGCACGACCGACACGAGATTGTCATCGCCCAGGGTTTCCTGGACAAAGACGCGGCCCGGCAGGGCGAATTCACCGCCGGGACTTGCCCGCAGGAGCCGGAGGTGTTGCGGGCGGATGCCGATGCTGAGGTCGCAGCCGTTCCAGGGCCGGAGCGACTCGGCCCAGGCCGCCGGCAGCGGCAGGGAGCGGCCTTGGGTGTGCAGCGTGACACGGCCATCCGCCGCCCAGAGCACCCCGTCGAGAAAGTTCATCGGCGGATCACCGAGCGACTCGGCGATATGGCGGTTGGCGGGGCGGTGATAGATGTCGTGCGGGGTGCCGACCTGCTGGATCCGGCCCGCGTAGAGAAAGGCGATGCGGTCGGCCAGCGAGAGCGCCTCACTGTAATCATGGGTCACATAAAGGATCGTGGTGTTGATGGACTCCCGCAGGTGTTTCAGTTCGGCCCGCATCTGGGTCCGGATCTTGGCATCGAGATGCGAGAGCGGCTCGTCCATGAGAAAGACCGCCGGCTGCCGGATCAGGGAACGCCCCAACGCGACCCGTTGGCGCTGCCCGCCGCTCAATTGCGAGGGCCGCCGGTCCAGCAGCTCGCCGAGGCCGAGGAGGCCGGCGATCCGCTGCACCTCGGCCTCCACCGCGGCCTGGGGTCGGGATTTTCCCGGGGCGCCGCAGGGGAAGGCGATGTTCTCAAACACCGTCAGGTGCGAATAGAGCGCGTAACTCTCAAAGACCATCGCCACGTCGCGTTTTTCGGGGGGCAGATGGTTGATCGGCCGGCCGTTGAGCAGGATGGTCCCGCCCGTGGCCGGTTCGATGCCGGCCACCATTTTCAGCGTCGTGGTCTTGCCGGCGCCGGAGGGCCCCAGGATGACGAAGAATTCCTTGTCCCGGATTTCCAGGCACAGGTCGTCCACGGCGGGCAATGCGCCGTAGCGTTTGGAGACGTGGTCGAAGACGATGGCGGCCATGGGTCAGCCTTTCACGGCGCCGAAGGTGAGGCCGCGGACGATGTATTTCTGGATGCAGAATGCCAGGATCAGCTCGGGGATCACGCAGATGATCGTCGCCGCGGCCATCTGCCCCCAGAGGATCCGCTCGTAGCCGATGAAGCCCAGGATCCCCAGCGTGATCGGCTGGGTCTCCTGGCCGCCCAGGATCATGGCGAAGATGAAATTGTTCCACGCGGCGATGAACGACAGGATGACCACGGCGGCGATGCCGGGCCGGACCAGGGGGAGCGACACGCGGCGGAACACGCCCCACCAGGTGTAGCCGTCGACCCGCGCCGCCTGCTCGATCTCCAGCGGGATGCTCTCAAAAAACCCGCGCATGACCCAGATGAGGAACGGCAGCGTGATCAACTGGTAGGCGACGGTCAGACCGGCGAACGTGTCGATCCAGTGCAGTTTCTGGAACACCACGAACAACGGCAGGATGACCATGAGTTCGGGGGCGAACCGGAAGCTGAGAAAGGTGAACGCAATGTCCTCCTTGAAGCGGAACGAGAACCGCGCCAGGGCGTAGGCGGCAAAGGTCCCGAGCAGGAGGGACACGCTGACCGTGGACGTGGCGATGATCAGCGTGTTGAGGAAATATCTCGGGAAATCGGGCCGGAGCGCCTCCGTGGAGTAGCTTTCGAGCCCGACGGTGATGGCCTTGTAGTTCTCGAGCGTCGGTTGAAAGATGAACTTCGGCGGCGTGGCGATCACGTCGGCGGAATTCTTCAGCGACATCGCCAGCACCCAGAGGATGGGGGCGATGGCGAACGCGAAGTAGGCGGTCAGCAGCACGGGCCGCCACAGGGTGCGGAGGAGGGACAGCTTCATCGCATCATGGTTTTGAGCCACAGGCGGATGAGGACGCGCGAGGCCACGAAGCAAAAGAACCACAGCACGAAGAGGTAGACCATGCCGTGCCCCATCTTGAACCAGCGGATCGCCTCGTAATAGCTGTGGATGTGCAGGGTGGTGGTGGCGCCGGCCGGTCCGCCCTTGGTGGTGGCGTAGATGACATCGAACACCTTGAGCGAATCGATGAGCCGGAAGAGGGTGATGAGCACGAGGCACGGCGTCAGCATCGGCAGGGTCAGCCGGCGGAAGACGACCCAGCCCGAGACCCCGTCGACCTCGGCCGCCTCGTATGGCTCCTTGGGCAGCGCTTGCAGCCCGGCGAGGAGAATGAGGATGGCGAACGGGGAATAGATCCAGACGTCGATGAGAATGAGGGAGACGAGCGCCGAGGAGGAATCACCCAGCCAAGCCACCGACGGGATGCCCACCAGCGACAACAGGTGATTCAGCACCCCCTGGTTGGTCGGCAGGAGGATGACCTTCCACATCAGGGCGCTGACGATGGGCGGGATCATCATCGGCACGATCAACAGGGACCGCAGGACTTGGACGCCCGGGAAGGAGTGATTGAGGGCCAGCGCCACGCTCAAGCCCAGGACCAGTTCGATCCCGACCGCGGAAAAGGCGAAGATGAAGGTGACCTGGATCGCCTGCCAGAACCGGGCGTCGGAGAAGATCACCCCGTAGTTGCGCAGACCCACCCACTGGATATGCGCCGGGTCGGTGAGCACGTAGTTGGTGAACGTGTAATAGACCCCCAGAAAAAAGGGATAGAGTATCCCCAACAAGGCGAGCAGCGCCGGCAGCGTCAGGAGATACGGCAGGCTGCGGGATTGACTGGAGCGGGCGGGATTCAATCGCGTCTAGGGCCGGACGATCCGGTCGATCTCCTTGGCCGCATCGTCCAAGGCTTGCGCGGTGGTTTTCTTGCCCGAATAGATTTCCTGCAAGGCTTCAGCCCAGCGGTCACCGATGTGCGTGGCGTGGATGGTGGGCGTCCACCGGATGCGGGCCACGTCCGTGAGCAGCGCCTCCGCGGTCCGCCGATATTCGCCGCCGGCCCAGTTCATGAACTGCTGGGTGGCGGGATCATTCCAGACCGACTTCCGGGTGGGGTTGATGTTCTCGTAGCGCACCGTCCGCTGCAGGATGTCCTTGCTGGTGACCCAGGCGAGGAACCGCCAGGCGTCCTGTTTCCGCGTGGAAAAGGCGTTCATGGAAACGCTCCAGGTCCAGGCGTTGGACCGGCTCTTGCCGTCCGGGCCGGGCGGCGGGAGCAGATAACCGACCTTGCCGGCGACGCGGGACTTGGCCGGATCCTCGAAGGCCGCCGCCTGATGGTTGGCGTCGAAATACATCGCAAACTTGCCGGAGAGGAATCCCTCCTTGCCCTCATACCAGGTGTAGCTGGGCCAGCCGGGGGGGCCTCCCTCCTTCAGGGTGCGGATGAAGAGGTCGGTGATGGCAATGCCCTGCGGGCTGTTGATCGTGCAGTGGAGGTTGGCATCGAAATCGCGCCCGCCATAGGAGGCAAACGCCGAGCCATACCCCGGCATGATCGTGGGCCAGCTGCGCACGCCGCGGTGGGCGAAGCCGTAGATCTGCTCGCCGTCCACCATGCGCGTCAGCGCTTTGGCCGCCTCGTAGAATTCCTGGTAGTTGGCCGGCACCTTCACGCCAAACCGGGCGAACAAATCCTTCCGGTAGAAGATCGTGTAACCCTCCTGGTTGACGGGCAGCGCCCACAACGGGCCCTGGCCGATGCCGCTGCCGGGCTTGAGATTCCAGCGCGCGCCTTCGATCAGGGTGGGGTAAAAGTCGCTGAAGTCCCAGTCGGACGGGGTGAGGGCGGGATTGGCGATGTAGGCGTCCAAGGGTTCCAGCCAGCCGGCATGGGCATACTGCCAGACATGCGGGAACCCCAGCATGAACAGGTCATAGTGGCCGCTCTTGCTGGAAAGCTCCGTGATGAGTTTCTCGAAATACTCCTCCTCGGAGAGCAGCAGCGTGCTGACCTTGACCCCGGTCAGGTGCTCGTATTCGGGGATGAAGCGCAGGATGGATTCCGTGAAGGGGTGGCGGTTGAGGAGGAGACGGACTTCCTTGGGGGCGGGGCCGGATTGTTTCGCACAACCAGAGAGCAGCGCACTCGCGGTCAATCCGGCGAGACCAAGCAACAGCAGAAGATGAAGGGCAGGGCG
>Ga0315295_10006144_pt1 | contig 10249 bp, 10 predicted proteins | sample YL17G14_0_MG_FD_204453 | JGI IMG/M metagenome (GOLD analysis project Ga0315295, IMG submission 204453) | Sediment microbial communities from Yellowstone Lake, YNP, Wyoming, USA - YL17G14_0 | ecosystem: Environmental > Aquatic > Freshwater > Lake > Sediment | place: USA: Wyoming | collected... | reverse complement strand
TTCAAAAAGGATACCCCTGTGAAGTGGCACTGCCGAAACTGCGGTTATGTTTTCGAGGGCAAGGAAGCTCCTGAAAAATGTTCAGTGTGTAAGCACCCTCGTGCCCACTTTGAAGTCCTTGCAGAAAATTACTAACTCTTCACACATTGAGGGGAGGTCTTCTCAGGGACCTCCCTCTTTTCCCCTTTCTCTCAACATTTAGTCAAACCATCTTAGGAAACGTGTTATGAAATGAAGCATCATTTTTGGTCGGGAGGAGGAGATGCCGCACATTCAAACAGGACTGAAAGGCCAGGAAGAAATGGTCGTTGGGCGTCAGGATTTGGCGAGCGTTATGGGAAATGTTGGTGCGGAGGTTCTCTCTACCCATCGGGTCGTTCTTCTCATGGAATTAGCTGCCCGGAATGCCATCAAGGACTGCTTACCAGAGGGAAAGATGACGGTGGGAACCTTTGTCCGGATCCAACATTTGGCTGCTGCTCCGCTAGGGTCGAAGGTCCGCGCAGAAGCCCAAGTTACGAAGGTCGACGGCCGCAGACTCGTCTTTGAGGTTGCGGTTTATGATGAATTTGAAAAGATCGCAGAGGGGGAGAATGAACAACTCATCGTGTCGATCGACGGATTCTTGGCGAGGATTAAGAAGAAGACCGTAAGATAAAGTCGCCCTGTCAACCTTCTTACAAGGCAAATTTATTCATCAAGAAAATCGATAACCTCACCGTTTGGGATGGGTCTCAGGCGGCCATCCCGGTTCATGTCACGAACTTTTCCTGCCGTAATGAGGGCATCGTCGGGATATCCGCGCTGTTCCCAAAAGCCGGAGACATAGCGGTCCATCAGTTCGATCTTAACAACACTCTTTGCTGACTTATAGCCCCACAGGTAAGGACAAAAACCACGGACAGGACCTCCGTAGTCCTCATCCAGGAGCTCGCCATCAAACTCATAGGCGAGAATCGTTCTCTCACGAAGGGCCACTTCAATAGGGATGGAGGTGTCGTAAATCATCTTGTAAGACCAGAAACGGACATACTGGGTTTCAGGATCAGCCTGGACTGCCTTCAGCAAATCAGCAACCTTCACGCCTCCCCACTTACCCCGGACAGAGAATCTTGTGACGCTCGTTAGGCGTGCATCGGCAATCGATTTCGGTAACGCGATCAGTTCCTGCCAGGTGAATGTTCTCGGATTCGCGCAGAAGCCACTCACCTCAATGACCCAACCCTCCCGGTTGAGTTTGCCCGGATGACCTTCTGCCCAGAAAACCGGCGTACGCAACTCTTTCAGCCTGCTCACGTGCTACCCCCTGTATTCAGACCATTCTACGATAATAATGTATAAAGAGTTTTCGGACCTGTGGCAAGTACTAAACGGGCAAAGCACAAAAAATGAGATATCTGCTTTTTCCCAGGGGGAAAAAATAAACCCCTTGTTATTCTATTGACCGAAACACAAGGGGCTTATTTATTGTATGTATCTCTCAGGGGCTTTCAAGCCCAATCTATTCGCTAAGTTCTATTCAAGGAGGCTCCTTCCCTCCTTGGGAAGGAGCCTATGAGTACCCTTAACAAGAAGCCTTGCATTTGCAAATCGCTGATGACCTCTTTTCCACCTTCTTAATAACCATCCTCTTCACCTCCTCTCACATTTCTATCGCCCGCCGATTAGTTTATACTATACCAAATACATGCAGGTCAAGGGGATTGTTGACCAACCCCTTCAACAATATTTATGAGAGACCTTACAAAAACAAGCCCATCTATTGTTTTCTATGTTAATTCAAACCCGAAAGGAACTGAAGAGGGCGCTGAAACGTCGGACCCTGCCTGATCCAGAGTCCGACGAAACACCAAAAGGAAGTTAACCAACCATTTTAAACATCAGGGTGGCGACGACCTTTCTCTCTTCGGGAGTGGCAACATCCCACATCTGTTTAAGTAACTCTTCCTCTTTGGTCTGGGGGCAAACTTTTGTTGCAAGGAAATCCCCCATTTTTACTGCCATGGTTTTGATTGTTTCATCGGAAACGCCAAACTTACGTGCTTCAGCAATGCCCTCCTTTAGCGTCTTTCTCCAGGTGTCCCAATCCTTCACATAATCCAACGCAGATAAACACTTAAATCTCTCCATTTTCGTTTCCTCCTTTTAAATTATTTAACTCTAATTATATCCACAAACCAAAAGGTCTGCAATTGGACTTTGGTCCAATACGGATGTGTTAAACTTCCCTCTCAGGATTAAACCATCCTCCGAAGTGGAAGATTTACTCTATTCAATATTTCATCGCCCTTGCAGTTGACACAAAGGAAGGAATCAAGTGAAGTATCCCGTGCTTCCGCACGGGGTATCCTGGCGAAGGCGAGTGAATAATAAAGGCTTAACGTCAAAACGGGCAACATATTGTTTTCGCTGATGAATCAGCCTATAATCACGATCCCTAAGAAACCATCCACGGTCACCAGATCCCCTGTATGAATCTGAGTGGTGGCCTCGGGAACCCCCGTGACGCAGGGGAGGCCGTACTCTCTCGCTATAATGGCTCCGTGAATCAACATTCCACCTCTGCGTTCTACGATCCCTGATGAAAGGGGGACGATAAACGTCATGTTGGGCTCGATGGCATCACAGACTAAGATCTCCCCTGACTCGAACCTAAAAAGATCGGATGGACTTAGAATCACCCTCGCTTTCCCCTTTGCAATTCCAGGTCCTGCAGGTTGACCGATGATTTGCCTTGCCTTTAATTCAGAAGAAAGCTTCATCGGCTCAGTGGAGGAGCGTTTCTTTGGGACATAATTCGAATTTCTCAACGCCTTGATGATCTCCGCAGGATCCACACCTTCCAGTTTCATTCGGCAACGTTTCTCGATTCGACGTCTCCCCTCCTCAATCGTCACGACCACTTCTCTCTCGATTCTACCCAGATAGATATTGTCATCGTCTCTCAATCGATAACTGGTGCGACCCAGATCAAGAAGTTCAGCGGCAAATTTCTCCTCTTTTTCTTTGAAACGTGAAAGAAAGCGGGAGGTGAGGTCGTCAAGGCGGTGAGAACTCCATCTTTTCTTAGCAGGGGCATGGGCGGTCATCTTGAGTAAAATCTTGAGTATTCCCTCGGGACCCTGAAGACACTCTGTCTGTTCTCCAATGGAACAGGAGAGATCTCCGAACTGCTGAATAAATTCATCCAACTTCCTCTTGAAGTCCTCGTCCTCAATGGTCTCGAAGTTCTTCAACCTCGGGGTAAGGGAAGGATTCTTCCGAATCATCGAAGCCATCTCTTCAAGCTTCTGGTTGCGCTCCAGGCTTTTCAATTGCCCTCTCCCCAAGAGATCCATAAACTCATAAGGGTCTTCAGGCTTCACCGTATCATTATAAAACTGTCCGAACAATCGCATTCCATGGGCGAAGGGGATGAAATCACTCCAATAAATGGCGACCCACCTTCCGTGAATATCCATTCGGCGAGCAATCTCATCCGCCAACTGGATATCGGAAAGTGCCGTGAAATCCTTATGGGAGAGACGCTCGGCCTCCTCCACCATGGCCGGGATGAGTTCTCTCTCGATTTTTTGACGCAGGGCTTTTAAGTTCTCAAAGCTTCTGCGAAGGCTGAGGTACCATGGCCGTTTATCCTCAGATGTTCCGGAGGAAATTGTTGTGATGGGCCTGGATTGAAGAATAAAGAGGTTGTCTTCCCTGAACGTCCATTCCACATCTTGGGGAGCCCCGAAATGCTCCTCCGCATTTAATACGTGATTGAAAATCCTTCCAATCTCGTCATCGGTCAGAGGCGTTTTCTCGGACAGGTCGGTTGGCAGAGTCTCGAAATGGGTGCCATCAGTCGAGGGTCTCACCCAATTCTCCCGGCGTGCTGGTCTATGGGAAAGAATCCTTCCCGTCTGACGGTCGAGAATCCATCTATCCGGCTCCACCGTCCCATCCACCAGACCAGAATTCAATCCATAAACGGCCTCGATTACAGCCTGAGATCCGTCATTTGGATTCTTCCCAAAGGCAACCCCGGATCTTTCTCCGTTCACAATCTCCTGGATCAAGACAGCCATCGCGCTTTTTTCTATTTCCAGGCCCAATTCCTGCCGGTAAAGCAGTGCGGCATCTGACCAGAGAGAGGCCCAGACGAGCCGCACATGTTCCAGGATCGCCTCCGTTCCTTGGACGTTGACATAAGACTCATGGAGACCTGCGAAGGAGGCCTGAGAGGAATCCTCGCCGGGCGCTGACGATCTGACCACAACCGCCTTGTCTTTGAATGTGTCTTCGATTGGAGATTGCAATTCCTTAGCGATCTCTGATGGGATGGGGGTCTGGAGGAACATGTTTCGAATCCGCAGCGCGGCATCCCACATCTCTTCCCAGCGCATCTCTTTAAAATTCTTACGATTGATCTCCAGCAGAATCCGTTCCCTCAACCCGACACAGGTGATAAACTGATGGTAAGCCTCCGCTTTCACACAGAGGGCTTCCGGGATATTCATCCCCACCCGAGAGAGCATCGCAATGGAAAAGGCCTTCCCTCCGATTTGTTCTCTGTCTTTTTCCTCAATCTCTTCAAGCGGAATGATGAGACTCATTTTTTTATATGAAGCTCCACGACATTTTGAAACTGCCGGACCACATAGTACGTCTCCACATCCATTCCCAGCAACGCACAGGTCGGAGAGGAGACGAACTCCTTCAAGTAGGGATGCTTCGAAAGATAGAGCTTTTGGAAGCGCCTCTTCTGCGGGCCCACCATCTCCTTCACAACCCCTGTCGCGGTTACTGCCGCCGCCTGGTGGAAATCGGCTTCCTGGTTCGATCGGTTGTCCACGACCATTGCGATCCTCGGATTCTTCGAGATGTTGTCATATTTCCGGGTGGCACGGGTCGTCGCAAAGAGAAGATGTCTCAAGTCATTCGTGGCCATAAAAGCAACCAAGTTCCCATAGGGTTGCTTTCTGCTCTGTGTAGCCAAGACCGCCAGCCGTTGGGAAGAAAAGAGATCCTTTAAAAATTCTTTCAATCGTGCTGTTCTTTCCATATCAATCACCCTCACAGTTGATCGAGGAAAATAAACGATTATACTTGAGCATCCTTTTCACCTTGACACCCCGCAAATCGCTTCGATATTATTTCATACATCTATTCTTATATCTTAGCAATTCTATTTCGTCCAGTTCAGGTCAATAAAAAGGAGAAGATGAATGAGCGGCAACGGTGATGTTCTGATTATAGGTGGTGGGCTGGCGGGCTTGTGTTGTGCTCTTCGGCTCCATCAAAGTGGAATTTCTTCACAGATCCTGGAAGCCTCGGATGGAGTCGGAGGGAGGGTTCGAACGGACAAAGTCGAAGGATTTTTGCTTGACCGTGGCTTCCAGGTCTTGCTCACAGCCTATCCTGAGGCCCGCAGGGTGCTTGATTATGATGCCCTCGGCCTTCGTCCCTTCTATCCGGGTGCTCTGATCCGATACAAGAACCATTTTTACCGCTTCGCAGATCCCTGGCGTCACCCCATCGATGGACTCCTTGGCATTTTTGCACCTATTGGGAGTTTCGCTGACAAACTTCGTGTTCGGAAACTCCGTAAACATGTCCTGACGGGGTCTCTCAGTGACCTATATAACCGTCCAGAAACCACAACCCTTCAATCCTTGAGAACCCTCGGTTTTTCAGAGAACATGATCGACCGTTTCTTTAGGCCCTTTATCGGAGGAGTCTTTTTTGATCCAACCCTTGGAGTTTCCAGCCGGATGTTCGAATTCGGATTTCGTATGTTCTCCATGGGGGATACGGCTCTGCCCTCCGGAGGAATGGGAGCCATTCCCGAACAGATTGCCGCCCGATTGCCTGCGGGGACTGTGCGAACAGAGGCTCGGGTTGAGTCGGTTCAGGAAGATGGAGTGACACTTAAATCTGGAGAAAAGATAAAGGCTCGATCAGTGGTCGTAGCAACGGAAGGACCAGAAGCTGCGCGTCTTCTCGGCGATAAAGAAAGACTAGGCTCCCGAAGTGTCAGTTGCCTCTATTTCGAAACAGATGAGCCTCCCCTCTCAGAACCTCTTCTGGTCCTTAATGGGGAAGGAAAGGGACCTATCAACAGCCTTTGTTCGCCGAGCTCTGTCGCTCCGAACTATGCGCCGACGGGTAAGTCCCTTGTCAGTGTGACGATGATAGGGAACCCAGATCAGGATGATCAGCAACTCGAAACCGCTGTCCGGACCCAGCTGACAGAATGGTTTGGAGCAAGTGTAAAGGGTTGGCATTATTTACGCACCTACCGAATCCCTCATGCCCTGCCCATGCAGACCCCTCCTGTCTCGGATCCCACGTCAAGGCCCCATCAAATCCGGCCGGGGCTATTCGTCTGCGGAGAATATCAAAACGTGGCATCGATCCAGTGGGCCATGGTCTCAGGTCGGCGAGCTGCAGAAGCCGTCATCGATTGGCTCGGAAAGTAGCGGGACTGATAAACTTTCGCCTCAATTCTGGGGACGGTCTACCGGTATCAGGACTTCATTTCGGCGTAAGAACCATAGCGTGAAGGGGGAATTATATCGTGCAAAAATCGGTTCCCCTATCTGCTTGAGCCCCCTTTTTTCAATCCATTCCATCAGTTGCTTCTTTTTCTCTTCATAGCGACTCTTGCTCCAGGAGCCTGAATACTTTAGGGCAGCCATGAGACGTTCTGGCACCTTTTTCAATTCCACTCTTGAATCCAAAGGCTCTGGGAGTGTTTCCAGGGTATGCTCCGCTGGCATCAGAAATGTGAAACGCCATTTCTCCCCTACCCTTTCCTGGTTCACAGGCACAGTCATTGGAATCTTCACGGAATCTGCCTCCTGTGAAACAGGCGCTCTCATGGGGATCGTCTGCTTCCTGCGGTTCTGACCATTAATATAGCCGGCAAGACGATTGAAAGCCTCGTTGCCTGCCTTGCTGAAATCTCCCTCCACAAAGGTTTCAGCCACAATATGGGCAGAATATTGTCTGAGTTCAAATCTCCCTTCACTTTCAATTACTTTAAACTTAGTTTCTTCGATTGCTTGAGCATCTCTTCCAGAGAGAACTGTGACTAAGCAAGAACCAAGAAATAGCACGGCTGTCATGAGCTTCCAGTAACCCATATGAAGCACCTCCCTTTCAGTAAGCAAAACTGAAAATGTCTGCCGATGGATCTGTTAGGTTTGGATACGACAGCAAATCTTTTAAGAGTCTATTTTGGCCGTTCTCGCATCTCCCGCTGACGCATGGGCATCGCATCAATGACTGAAAAAATCTCCGAAAGTTCTACGGGTAACTCTTTTCGGAGTTTCAATTCTCCGTCCTTGCCGATCAGAATCACCATGTGTTGTCCGGGCATAATGGAAAATTTTTTTCTTAAGAAAATGCCCTGTTCCTTATTCAAAGGGAGATTGGCCAACCGATTCTCCCCGGTTTCAAGAACATGAAAAATGAGGAGGTCGCGGTCGTGGACCTCCTGGGCGCGTCTCTGAAGTTGTTCCTTGAAGGACTGATAAATCAGATCTTTTTCGGAGGGTGCAAACAGAATCAGAAGGCGATTCTTCCATTGATAAGCCCTCAAATCTACCCGTTCCTGATCTCTACCCGAAGCTGAAGGAACCATCATCACTGCCAAAAGAATCAAGATGAGATGATATCGAATCATAACTAAGTGTACAGGAAAAAACAGGCTTGATTGGTGCCCTCGTGTTTGATGCCCGCTCTTGACCCTTCATTACTGACCGAACGTTAAATCATGAGGTCTGAGATCTATTTTGAAGGCAACCTTTTTTATTGTACATCCGAATAGCCCCTGATTCCAGTGTTATAGGGATTTTCGCGAAATTAGGATTTTCTTGTGAGTTGTTTTATGGTAAGTATATGCCAATCCGAGACAAGCCCGACTCGATGCCCCAGGTGTGCTCCAACACGTGATGGCCCTTCGCATCGAGAAAACGAGAATCTTTTGCGACGAAGGAAGCGGTGGATTCTTTGTCAATCGACTGGGGGAAGTCATAATCTTGGGAACATCCCTTCTTTCTCGTTGCTGAAGAGAGTAAACCCCGTTAGAAGACCTTCGGCCTTCTAACGGGAAGGCTCACACGGGGCAAGCAGCGGGGCTTTCTAACGGGGTAAAAGAGAAAAGGTGAAATAGCAGGAAAGGAGGTATTACCCATGGGAGATCTTGGAAATAAGGTTTCATCTTTTTGGGACGAGATGGACCACGTCGAAAGACTCGTCAGAGGTTGGAACCCAGAGGGGTGTCGGACGAAAGGAGACTATGAGAGGTCTCTTTCTGCATGGTTGCGGGAACATCTAAAAGAGAAGGAAATCGTTAAGAAGGTTGCGATTGGAAAAATGAAGGTTGACCTTGCCATAGGAGGAACCATCTTTATTCAGATCAGAAAGGATCTTCAGAATCAGGGACAACTCGAACGACTGATCACCCAAATTGATGGTTATTCGAAAAATCTGAAGAATCTAATCCTCATCCTTTGCGGAGAGGTAGACAAAAACTTAGTAAGACAAGTCAGAAAGAAAGGGATATCTTTTTTTGAATTCAACCTGCGGGTTTTCGAGAAATAGGAAGGCGTAAGCGAATGTTATGAGAATGGTCGTGTATGTTATCCTCCTTGCACTCACTTTGACGCGGCCCACAGGGGGTGCGGAGGAACGATACCCCGTCGGTCACCCTGACCAGGGGCTTCCTCATCCCGATTTCGTACTGACCCCATACCACGAGGACCCGAGCCATGTGCTGAACAGAATATTCAAGGCGTCTTTCCTTGTGACCACCATTCCCGAAGAAGTGGGTCTTGCCTTACCGCGGGAGCATCGAGACCCGTCTGAGTTCTTCCGCACATCTTGGTACTTCGCCGTGCGAGCCGGGACACCGGCAGATCAGAAACTCTTTGGAGGCGACACTCGTCTTCTCTCCCGAGACGGCTTTACGCCAGAGGAGGCCAAGGCCTTTACCAATGGCCTTAGGGAGGTGGATGGAGTGGCGGTCCGTACTCTAAAGGAGAGGCTGGAACTTGCCGTCATGTTTCAGCACGATCTTATGCGACTCGCGGAACGATTGCTGGACACAAAACGAAATCAGGAATTGCTGAAGCCGATTGCAGCGGTTATCAGAAAAGTTGCTCTTCCATCTAACCAACTCGCGCTACTTGTTCCCACCTACGAGCTTGGCTTGAAATCTAAGAGTATCAGCTCTGAACTCCCCTTGGGTCTGCTTCGTGCAGAACCTCCGCTAAATGGTCCGTATATAGAGCTCCTTCGAACCTCAACCAGTCTTTTTGACGCTTCACATACCCTTGCCTGGTCCCGGGTATTTGTGGCCTGGCCAACCTTGCGCAAAGATCTGATCGATTTTCTGTCCGTACAATCAAAAGGGGCAAAGGTAGAGGTTCCTTTAGACACAACTTCAGTGCTCGTGCAGGGGATCGTTGCTATTGACGACCAAGGACGTCCTTATGCCACTCCGCTAGTATTTGACGTTCGGGTCAAATGGCTGGCGAATCGCGCTCCCATGTCGGTGCAGAACCGGACCACCACTCGTGATGGAATACAGATCCAGTCTTACGAACTGCGCCGTATGTCCCTTCGGCAGGGTGACCATGGCCGCCTGTTCCGAACATTGCATGACGATGATCAAGCCATATTTCGCGACTACGGTTCACTGAAACATACCACGCTGGCGGCACAATGCGCCGTTTGCCATCGCCTTCACGACGTCTCAGATGCGAATCTGGGGGGCTTCATCACCCTCGGTCCGTCGGCCAAACCGCGCCTGGCAAAAACTGGTGCGGAAAGATTGCGCTTGGCAGAGCGTGAGGTGCAGCAATTCTGGGTGAAACTTCGGAAGGCGGCAGGAGACTGATCGACCTCGAGACCCGCTTATAACCGCCCACGTCCATCGGTAGCACTATTCTAACCGGGCGACAGAGCAAGTCTAACGTTACAGAACTGACTTTTCGAGAATTATCTTCCGTTTGCCCCTTAGAAGTAGGTCTATTATAATTATTGCGTTTACCCAAAAGAGACAGGTTCCATTCAAGACAGACCATGAATGCAGCGGCACAGTTCTTAATTGAGCAGGGGTATCTTATTCTTTTTTTGTGGGTGCTTCTTGCGCAACTCGGTTTTCCAATTCCAATTGTACCCATGCTCCTCGCAGGTGGTGCGTTGGCGGGGATAGGAAAATTAAATGCCTTTCTTGTCTTGTGTATCGCCTTCCTGGCAG
>Ga0315295_10006143_pt1 | contig 10250 bp, 10 predicted proteins | sample YL17G14_0_MG_FD_204453 | JGI IMG/M metagenome (GOLD analysis project Ga0315295, IMG submission 204453) | Sediment microbial communities from Yellowstone Lake, YNP, Wyoming, USA - YL17G14_0 | ecosystem: Environmental > Aquatic > Freshwater > Lake > Sediment | place: USA: Wyoming | collected... | reverse complement strand
TGGCTTATAGCTGTAAGCGTATCTTCTTAAGTTTGAATAACAAAACATCTATTTTTCGGGCTTCATATGCAGAGTTTTTATACCAACCGATATATTTCGTGTCATTTAGCCCCATTACGGGGCTAGTGAAAAATGAATTGTATTCTGGTGTTAGTTCCCAGATTCTATTTGTTGTATCGTTTTCTAACTTGGTTATTTCCCTCTGTATTTGTGTCAAATTGTTTGAAGACTGTGGTTTAATGCGGGATTTTAAGTTCTCCGCTGTCCTTATGGATTCATCAAGAAATTTGACTGCCTCTTTTATTTGTTCTTGACTATAGTTTGGTCGCTTTGGGAAACTATTCGTTTGTTCTTTTTGTACTGTTGCTGTAACTAAATCAAATTGTCGCTGAAACTGATATAAAATACCTATGATTGATATGACAAAAATAAACACACCGATAGTTAACCATGACCACCCTGGCCAATTAAATAACACAAAATCCCTCACAGTTAAATATACCCCGCAAACACTAAAAATGCCGCCAATAATTAACATAGGCCACGAAAATATCTTTCCGACTCTTGCCAACCACGAAGGGATTCCCACACCCACATTTTATCACTCACTAAATACTCATACAATAGCATTGACACTCCTTAACCTAGTGCTATAATTGCTCACATTAGGAGGTGAATTATGGCATATCACGATATAATCCCTTGTTACGCTCAACCAATATGTGAAGAAATAGGTACAGGACGAGATTCTTGCAAGGATTTATTACACCATTTGGATTTTAAAACAGGGAAATCCTTAGAATTAGACGAATTGAAGGAAACTAATGCTCGACTAATGGAGATACAAGCATGTCTTTCTTCGATAGTTGTAATGCTTCATTACTCCGAGAAACGTCATCGAGACTAATTAACCATCTCTCATATTCTTTAGACGAAAGAATACAAGACATATATCTTTTCTTTTCATCTAATGACTTAAATTGATATTTCTTCATGTATTACCTCCATATACTTGACTCTTTTCAATCAATCAGTCCAATGGGCTATATTGAGAGGTAGATGATGGAACAAAAATCTGATTTTAGAACAAAGACCAAAATGGCGTTTAAGAGATTGCTTTGGATAATTGCGATGTTCTCATTTATCCCAATCTTGATGTTATGGTGGTCAGTTATCCCTAAGGGGGCTGATTCCTTCCTTGTGGTGTTTGGCCTTATAGTCTTTCTAGCTTGTTGGGTTGGAATATGTTTTGGAGTATCAAGATTATTGTATGGGAAATTTTGGTGGAGACAGTAATATTCTACATTCCCCAACTACATACTCCAACGGTATAATAAGGTAGCCTTATTACCATCTAAACCCCAGGCATTGCTTTCGAATTATTAACGTTCTCCAACTACATACTAAGGAATTTAATTAGAGAGGTTCAGAACGATCACCGGGAGGGCACAATGATTGATGAAAAGTCGATTGAAAATATAAAGAAATACGGTATCGCGGTGGGGACTGGCGAAAGGAAAAGGCAAGTACTCGTAGAGGAGGTAGGATTTCCCGTCGGCAAAGCGGCGGAGAACGTGATTATTACAGGATGCTTTCAGGCTGAGGGCATGCCCCACGTGTTTCATGCTTTTAAGAACTTGTTAGGCCACTTTAAAATAGATTACACATTGCTTAATAAAGAGTATTGCTGCGGCTGGATGCCTATCGGTCAACCGGCGGTTATAGCCAAAAATGAAGAAGATATAGCGAGGTTTAAAGAGATTTCTAAGGAATTCATAGTTGAGAATTTTAGACAGGCCAAAGAACTGGGAGCCAAATCGATAGTACTCTTCTGCGGCGCCTGCGAACCCAATTACACCAATTACAGAGATTTAACTGACCTGGAAGTCATCCCTTTCCACAAACTTATTGACCGTTATTTCAAAGCGGGCAAGCTGGAAAGAAAAATCGATTATTATGCAGGTTGCTACCGTTTTCGCCGTCGTATAACAGATAAACCGGTCGATGTTGAACCGGCAGTGCGCATCCTGAAGAAAATTGAGGGACTTGAAGTAAACTATATTGACGATAAACTGTGCTGCAATATACCGCCACATATGGAACAAATCATAGGTGCTATAAAGAGCAATTCGGTAGTAAATATCTGTACGGGTTGTTATTACAGCCTGAAAGCCAAGTTGGCAGAGAAAGCAGGATTGGAAGTGAAAATGCTACCGGAGCTCGTCTGGGAAGCAATAGAAGGAAAATAATACTCAGCCACCCCGTAACAGTAACTTCCGAAAGAAAGTACATATATCCAGTTTAGAATGTTATTTCTGAGGCAAAGTAGTTAAGCTAGCCATATACGACAAAAAGTGCTATTATAATTCCCTCATTTATGGGGGCTGAATTTAAAGCTATTACTTCAGGTACCGTTACCTCTCCGCAAGGCTTTCTGGCCGGAGCAGTCGAAGCAAGTATAAAGAGCCCTGGTAAGCTTGACTTGGCTATTCTGTGCTCCGAGAAGCCGTGTGTTGCTGCTGGCGTTTTTACTGCTAATTTAATCAAGTCAGCACCGGTAATCCTGTCAAAGAAACATTTGAAAGACCAGAAAGCCCAGGCGATTGTGGCTAATTCAGGCTGCGCCAACGCTTGCACCGGTGATTCGGGGATGGCCGATGCTGTCGAGATGACCAGATTAGCCGCCGACAAGCTGGGGTTGTCGATAAAGAATGTTCTAGTTGCCAGCACCGGCGTAATTGGGGTGCCTTTACCCATGAACCAAATTCGAGATGGTATTCGCCGGATTGTTCCGACGAAGGATGGAGGCCACAAGCTAGCCCAGGCTATGATGACCACTGATACTTTCGCTAAGGAGATAGCAGTAGCTGTTGAATCGAAAATGGGGCGGTTTACTATTGGTGGCGTGGCTAAGGGAGCCGGGATGATACATCCCAATATGGCGACACTGCTTGTCTTTCTGACCACTGATGCTTCTGTGGATGCTCATTTCCTACAGTCGGCGCTGCAGAAAGCGGTGGCTAATTCCTTTAATATGGTAACTATTGATGGGGATACCAGCCCCAGCGATACGGTGGTGATTTTAGCCAACGGTTTGGCTGGCACAGCGACTATAAAACAAAGCAACGGGGAACTCTTTCAAAAAGGCCTGGATGAAGTTTGTCTTTATCTGGCTAAGTGCGTGGCTAGAGATGGTGAAGGAGCTACCAAGTTAATAGAGGTTGCGGTAGAGGGTGCGCTTAACCAAGTGCAAGCTCAACTGGCAGCTCGTACTATTGCTAGTTCGCCGTTGTTCAAGGCGGCTATGTACGGCAATGACCCAAACTGGGGACGCATTGTGGCAGCGCTAGGTCGGAGTGGAGCCAAGGTGCATGAGAGGAAGCTGGAGGTTTATTTAAATGGTGTCTGTGTTATGAAGCAAGGCTCTCCTGTACTCTTTGACCGGCAGTGTATGAGCACTGGTTTAGCCGATAAGGAAGTATCGGTGAGATTGTGCCTTAATCTCGGCCAAGGCAAAGCTGTGGCGTGGGGGTGCGACCTATCTGAGGAATATGTTACTATAAATAGCGCTTACACAAGTTAAACAGCACTGCGAGATAAAAACGAATGAATCCAATAGCCATCAAAATTGGTGGCAGTACTTTAGGCAGTACTGACACCACAATTGAAGATTTGGTGACGCTTCAAAAAAGGGGCGTGCCACTAGTGGTGGTTCACGGCGGTGCCAATGTGGTTTCGAGCTGGCTGGGACGATTGGGCATAGAGACCAGCTTTGTTCGCGGGTTGAGGATTACCGATTTGGAGACGTTGAAGGTGGTTACCGCGGTACTGGCCGGATTGGTCAATAAAGAGTTGGTATCGGCTATCTGGCGCCAGGGTGGCAAGGCCGTAGGCTTGAGCGGTGTTGACGGTGGTCTGATTTTGGCGAAGAACAAAAAGCCGGAGCTGGGATATACCGGAGAGGAATTAAAAGTTAACGTGGCTGTGATAGAGATATTAATTAAGGCGGGTTATATACCGGTCATAGCACCTGTAAGCCTTGGCTTGCTGGAAGGCTCGGATGTGGATACGAATTTGCTAAATGTTAATGGTGATACTGCTGCCGGTGAGATTGCTGCTGCTCTGAAGGTGGAAAAGCTTATTTTTCTCACCGATGTCCCAGGCCTTTATGATAACTCTAAAAATCTCATCCGCAGATTGAATCCACAGGATGCCAGGGAATTGATTGACTATGGTGTAGCTTCCGGAGGTATGGTAGCCAAGATTGAGGCTTGCCTCCTGGCCATGACTAAGGTGCCGCTGACTCGAATTATTGATGGTAGAGTACCTCACGCTTTGCTCGATGAGTTTGAAGGCAAAGGCGATGGTACTACAATAGGTTGGTAAAATGGAAAACTGGCAAGAACTGGAACATAAATTATTTATGCAGACAATCAAACGGCTGCCCATTACCCTGGTGCGGGGTAAGGGGGCTCGAGTTTGGGATACTGAGGGCAAGGAGTACCTTGATTTTGTGGGTGGCTGGGCGGTTAACAGTTTGGGACATTGCCATCCGGTAATCGTCAAGGCGTTGACGGAACAGGCTAAAACTCTAATTCAGACCTCGAACCAGTTTTATACTATCCCTCAAGTGGAGCTGGCTAAATTATTGGTTGATAACAGCTGTCTTGACCGGGTTTTCTTCTGCAACAGCGGTGCTGAGGCTAATGAAGGGGCGATGAAGCTGGCACGCCGATACGGCAAGCTTCATCTGGATGGAGCTTACGAAATCATAACCACTTATGGCTCTTTTCACGGTCGGACTTTGGCCACTGTGGCAGCTACCGGGCAGGACAAGTTCCAGCAACCTTATATTCCTCTCCCGGACGGTTTTATCAATGTAGATTACGACAGCATCGAGGCTATCAAAGCAGCGACCACCAATCGAACGTGTGCTGTGATGGTGGAGCCTATTCAGGGCGAGGGTGGCGTTAATGTGCCACATGATAAATATCTTAAGGAGATTCGAGCCTGGTGTGACGAGAAAGGCATTCTGCTTATTCTGGATGAGATTCAAACTGGGATTGGCCGAATAGGCAGCCTGTTCGGCTACGAGCAATACGGGATTGAACCGGATATAATGACATTAGCCAAGGGATTAGGCGGTGGCGTGCCCATTGGGGTTTTTCTGGCTAAGGAGCGGGCTTCGGTTTTTGCCCCGGGTGAACATGGCTCTACCTTCGGTGGCAATCCCTTGGTTTGTGCCACCGGACTGGCAACGTTGAAATTCATCATTGATAATGACATACCGGGTAAGGTTAAAAAGCTAGGGCAGTATTTTATAGCCGGCCTGGAAAAGCTGAAAGCCAAATTCGGCTTCATCGTTGAGATAAGAGGTCGTGGATTGTTATTGGCTTTGAAATTTACCGATAATATAGCCGAAGAACTGGTGCTGGCTTGCCTGAAAGAAGGCTTGCTGGTTAATGCGGTCAAGCAGAATACCTTGCGGTTTATACCGCCACTCATTATTACTGAGAAAGATGTCGACGAAGCTTTGGGTATTCTGGAAAAACTTCTAGCCCGGAGGTTATAAGAATGGCAGATAAGGTAGTACTGGCCTACAGCGGAGGCCTTGATACTTCGGCAGCCATAAAATGGCTGGCTGATAAGTATAAAATGGGGGTTATTGCTCTTACCGCAGATATAGGCGGTGTCGGAGAGTTGCCAGCCATACAGCAAAAGGCGCTGAAAATAGGAGCGGTCAAGGCATTAACAGTTGATGCCAAAAAGATTTTTGTTGACTCCTTTGTCTTCCCGGCTCTCAAGGCTAATGCCATTTATGAGAAGCAGTATCCGTTAGCTACAGCGCTAGGTCGTCCATTGATAACAAAATTGCTGGTAGATACCGCCATAAAAGAAGGTGCGGTTGCCGTTGCTCACGGCTCCACAGGTAAGGGTAATGACCAGGTTCGCTTCGATGTAAGTGTCGCTGCCCTGGCTCCGGAACTAAAGATTATAGCACCGGCACGAGAATGGGGTATGACGCGAGAAGAGACGATTGCCTATGCCGAGAAACATGGTATTCCCATACCGATTAAAGCTACCAGTCCTTACTCCATAGATGAGAATCTGTGGGGCAGGAGCATAGAGTGCGGCGTGCTGGAAGATCCCTGGGTTGAGCCGCCGGAGGAGGTTTTCGCCTGGACTAAATCACCGGCAGCATCTCCTGACAAACCTGCCTATGTGGAAATCGGTTTTGAAGAAGGAATTCCAGTCAGCCTTAATAGCAAAAAATTGAGTGGCGTAGCGCTTATTCAGCAGCTAAATGAATTAGCTGGCAAACACGGCGTAGGCAGAATCGACCATGTGGAAAGCAGGTTAGTGGGAATAAAGTCGAGGGAAATTTATGAATCCCCAGCGGCTACGGTTTTGCTGAAAGCTCATCAAGCCATGGAAGCCATGACTTTGTCTCATCAGCAGCTTCGTTTCAATGAGAAGGTGTCAAGCGAGTATGCGGATATAATTTATAACGGCCTGTGGTTTACTTTATTGCGTCAGGACCTGGCTGCTTATGTAGACCGCGCTCAAAAACATGTAACCGGTACCATAAGAGTCAAACTTTACAAAGGGAACTGTATTGTGGTCGGCAGAAAATCTCCTGTCTCATTGTATGACTATAGCCTGGCTACTTACGATAAAGGTGATGTTTTCGACCAGAGTGCTTCACTTGGTTTCATTCACATCTTTGGACTGCCGGCCAAAGTTCAGGCTAAGGTGCAAGGTGGTGAGGACCAGGGAAAGAGGCCGAAAAAGAAATCTTGAGATATTATAGAAAGATATATGGCTAAAAAAGACGAAGTTAAAGGTCATTTGCGCAGCCGCTTTCAAAAAGGCGTCGATAAGAGGGTGGAAAAATATGTTGCCTCCATACCCTTCGACTGGCGATTGTATAAACAGGATATCGCTGGTAGCATGGCGCATGCCCAGATGCTAGCCAATCAGGGGCTGATATCAAAGAAAGACGCTGAGCTTATTATTAGGGGCCTTGTCTCCATCCGAGAAGAGATAGAGCAAGGCAAACTCGAATTCAAGCTTGAACTTGAAGATATACACATGAATATTGAGAGCCGCCTGTTTGAGAAAATAGGTGATGTGGCCGGTAAGCTGCACACTGCTCGTTCTAGAAATGACCAGGTAGCTTTGGACTTGCGCCTTTTCGTCAAAGAAGCTATTGGGGAAACTATTAGTAAGCTAAAGCATTTTCAACTGGCGTTATTAGATGTAGCTGAGGCTAACAAATCTGTAATTATGCCCGGATACACCCATCTGCAACAGGCTCAGCCCGTCCTTTTTGCCCATCATCTTCTAGCTTATTTTGAGATGTTGCAGCGGGATGTGATGAGATTCCAGGATTGCTTGAAGCGTACCGACGTGCTTCCATTAGGCAGCGGTGCTCTGGCTGGAGTAGGTTACTCTATTGACCGCGACTTTGTGGCGAAGAAACTGGAATTCAGCGAATTAAGCAGAAATAGCCTCGATGCCGTCTCTGACCGGGATTTTGTCATTGAATATGAAGCTGCTGCTTCTATTGCTATGATGCATGTATCCCGGTTAGCGGAAGAGATAGTGCTTTGGTCTTCGGAAGAGTTCAGCTTTGTAGAGCTTGACGAGGCCTACGCAACGAGTAGTAGCATTATGCCTCAGAAAAAGAACCCGGACGTGGTAGAGTTGGCCAGAGGTAAGACGGGCAGAGTTTATGGAAATCTGCTCGGTCTGTTGACGGTGATGAAAGGCCTGCCGCTGGCTTACAATCGCGATATGCAGGAAGACAAGGAGGGGCTTTTTGACACCGCGGACAAGCTTCTAACAACGTTGGAAGTTTTTGCCGGATTGATTAAGACGCTGAAAATCGATGCCGACCGGATGCGGCAGGTAATGTCGGGCAGCTATTTACTGGCTACCGATGTGGCAGACTATCTGGTGCGTAAGGGGTTACCTTTCCGCCAAGCGCATAAAATTGTGGGTGAGCTGGTGCAATATGCTATCGGTAAAAGTAAAAGCTTTGGGGAGCTGAGTCTTGACGAGTATCGCAGTTTCTCGCCTCTTTTTGCCGACGATGTATATGGCATTACCGTGGACACTTCGGTTGCGGCCCGCAATGTTATTGGTGGCACGGCACCGGAGCAGGTACTGGCTTCTCTTTCGAGAGCCAGAAAGCTTGTCGGTAAGATTAATGAAAAATAGGCGAATTAAACTGGCGCCGTCTATACTCTCCGCTGATTTCAGCCGTCTGGGTGAGCAAGTCGCCGAGGTAGCTAAAGCTGGGGCTGACTATATTCACGTCGATGTAATGGATGGGCATTTTGTGCCCAACATAACAATTGGTGCTCCCGTAGTAGCGTCGCTTCGTTCATGGACTAATTTGCCGCTAGACGTACATTTGATGATTGAGCAACCTGAGGCTCATATCTCACAGTTCGCTGAAGCTGGCGCCGATATTATTACCGTCCATGTTGAAGCAGCCACACATCTGCATCGCTTGGTCGAGGAAATAAAGGGCTTGGGTGTTAGAGTGGGAGTGTCGTTGAATCCAGCCACTCCTCTAAGCTCATTGGATGAAGTCCTTCCTTTGCTAGACCTGGTACTGGTTATGACTGTCAATCCCGGCTTCGGTGGTCAAGCTTTCATCGGTAGTATGATGGACAAGATAGCCCGGCTGCGGAAGATACTGGATGACAAGCAAGCCAAAGCGGAACTGGAGGTGGATGGTGGTATCACTGCAAGCATAGCTCCAAAGGTGGCCAAAGCAGGAGCTGAGGTTTTGGTTGCTGGAGACGCGATTTTTGGCTCTAAGCAAGGGGCCGCTAAAGCGCTGCAAGAGATGAGAAGAGCGCTTGGTTTAATGGGCTAACTTATGTTGACTGCGCAGGCACTGGGTACACAAGTTAAGTTGTTTTGGTTTCCCATCAAGAAGAATCGTGGCTCGCTGAATATTGGGCAACCAGCGCCGCCTGGTATGCTGCTTCGAATGGCTTACCCTATGGCCGAAGTGTGCCGTTTTGCCACAGATATCACATTTTGTAGCCAAATCGCTAACTCCTTTTCCGAAAGTCGGTCTTGACAACAGGAGTAAAATTATACCACAATTGCGAGATTGAAAAAAGGAGACGGATGAAGCAAGTTCTTTCCTGTGGCGGTCAAGAGTTCAAAGATATGTTTGCCGCTGGCAGCAGCTGGTTGGAGAAAGCCGTTCCAGATATCAATGCCATAAACGTTTTTCCGGTGCCTGACGGCGATACCGGGACGAACATGTTCCTGACTATGCGGTCAGTCATGGAAGAAGCTGATAGAGTCTCAGACCATAGTGCCTCGGCTGTAGCCAAGGCCATGGCTCAAGGTGCTCTGATGGGTGCTCGTGGAAATTCCGGTGTGATTTTATCTCAGTTCTTTCGTGGGCTAGCTAAGGGACTTGACGAGAAAGAGTCGATTACTGGAAGCGATTTGGCGATGGCACTGGGTGAAGCCTCGCGCGCAGCTTATAAAGGGCTGTCGCAACCGGTAGAAGGAACCATGTTGACAGTCATTAAGGATGCCTCAAAAGCTGCTGAGGAAGCTGCACGGACCGATCCAGAGAACATAACCAAAGTTGCCGAGGCTGCGGTTGATGAAGCCAGGGATTCAGTAGCCAGAACCCCCCTTTTGCTAGATGTGTTGCGTGAAGCTGGTGTAGTAGATGCCGGCGGACAAGGTGTATATGTATTGCTAGAAGGTGCGCTTCGTTATTTGGAAGGGAACGCTGAGGAAATGAGATACCGGCGACCGCAGATGGTTGCTGCTGAGTTGCCTGTGGGTGCGAAGGCAGCATCGCTGGCAACTGAAACAGAGGAACTATATGGATATTGCACCAACTTTTTGCTGCAGGGCAATAAACTCGACCCTGACAAGATAAGAAAGAAGCTGGAAAACAAGGGTCAATCTATTGTCGTCGTTGGTGATGAGGCCACTATCAGGGTTCATATCCATACCTATGATCCCGGAGGTATTATAAGATATGCAACTTCCTTAGGCACTTTGCATCAACTGCAAGTTCAGAATATGGATGACCAGCATGTTGGCTTTGTCGAGATGCAGAAAGATAGGTTGCTGAGTTTGGATATGGGCGTGGTAGCTGTCGCCATCGGAAGCGGAATGAAAGAGGTGTTCCGGAGTTTGGGAGCTGCGGCTACAGTTTCTGGCGGACAGACAATGAATCCGAGTGTTCAGGAGCTACT
>Ga0315295_10006140_pt1 | contig 10251 bp, 9 predicted proteins | sample YL17G14_0_MG_FD_204453 | JGI IMG/M metagenome (GOLD analysis project Ga0315295, IMG submission 204453) | Sediment microbial communities from Yellowstone Lake, YNP, Wyoming, USA - YL17G14_0 | ecosystem: Environmental > Aquatic > Freshwater > Lake > Sediment | place: USA: Wyoming | collected... | reverse complement strand
CGGCAGGCAGGCGTGGTCGCGCTTTTTTGCCCGAACCGCGAGTGTCCGGGCCGGACGGACCGCCAGGTGACGCACTTTGTCTATGCCATGGATATGGAGGGTCTGGGCGAAAAGATCGTCAACCAACTGATTGACGAAGGACTTGTGCGCGATGTGGCCGATCTGTACTCGGTCACCAAAGAGCAGCTTTTGGAACTGGAGGGCTTTGCGGACAAGAAAGCGACGAATCTGCTGAGCACGATTGCGGCCAGCAAGTCCAGGCCGCTTGTGCGTGTCATCATGGCGCTGGGTATCCCCGGCGTCGGCTCGACCGTGGCCGAGTTGCTCGCGCAGAATTTCTCGTCACTCGACGGACTGGCTGCCGCCGACGAAGAGAAACTGCAAACCATCGAGGGCATCGGCCCCGTCACGGCGCAGAGCATCATCGAGTGGTTCAGCCACAAACCGAATCGCGCGCTGGTCGCCAAACTCAAGGCGGCGGGCGTGCGAGTGAAAGAGGCCAAGTCGAAAGCGGCCGCGCCTGCGGCGAGCGGCGGGACGCTGGCAGGCAAGACGTTCGTCATCACGGGGACACTGCCGACGATGAGCCGCGAGGAAGCGGCAGCGTTCATCAAATCGCACGGCGGCAAAGTGACCGATAGCGTCAGCAAGAAAACGAGCTACCTCGTCGTGGGCGCGGACCCCGGTGGAACCAAGACCAACAAGGCGCAAGAACTCGGCATCGAGATGATTGACGAGGCAGCACTGCGCAGGCTCGCGGGAGGTTAACGACCAGCCCCGCGGCATGTATCAAGCTTGTTCTTTTCTACCGACTTGCCGTATAATGTCAAAATATCTCTTCTTACCTCGTCCAAGATCAGCGCCGCGCTCGATCCGGGCGCTGATGAGACAGCGCGGCCAGCACGCGTTGCCGGTGTGACGGCGGCATCATGAGCGCAGGTATTTGAGCGTGTCGGCAATGATGTGTGCCGCCGCCTCGACACTCCACAGCCCGGTATTGAGCGCCAGATGGTAAAGCGTCGGGTCGTCCCAGTCCACGTTGTAGTATGTGCGGATGTAATCCGCGCCGGCACGGTCCCGGCCTGCAACAAAGTCCCGCGCAGCGGTAGGGTTCGAGAATCTCTGTTGCTCGCTCACTCGACGGACCCGCTCCTCGAACGGCGCTTCGATGCGGACGTGGAGCACGCCCGGCTGGTTTTTGAGGACGACCTGCCCGCCGCGCCCCATGATGACCACGTTGCCCTGTGCAGAAGCGGTCTGGATGAGATCGCGCACTAGAGTGACGTAGCGCTTGGCATCGAGCTCACCTACTTCCACAGTTCTGGCCCCACTGGCCTCGTCCTTGGATACCCAGGCTTCCATCACCTTGTGGCCGAAAAGGCGATCGAAGAAGCTGAGAACCTGGTGCCGGTCCTCCTGGGAGTCAATGACCTCTTTGGACGAGAGGCCCGCTTCGGAAGCGATCTGGGCCATCATGCGCTTGTCGAATAAGCGATAGCCCAGCAACTCGCATAGCCGGGAGGCGATTTCATCGTCCCCACTGCCGTACTGCCTTGAAATGGTTATGACCGCCATGTTGACCTCCACATGAATCCGCATTCCGTTATGAAATCGCGAATCGTCTATGACGCCGCCACGGCGTCGCGTTTCTTTTGCAGGCCGGCGAGCAGCCTGTCGAAGGAGTCGGCAAAGAGCCTGGCGCCCTCATCAACCAGCCGCCGCTCGACGATGTCTTGCAGGTTGATGCCAGCCTCGACCAGTTGCTTCAAGATTCGCTGCGCGGCCTCCACGTCCTCCTCGACGGTGTTGCCACGGACTAGGCCATGATCGGCAAAGGCCAGCAGGGCATTCTCTGGGATGGTGTTGACCGTGTGCGGGCCGACCAGTTCGGCGATGTACACGGTGTCAGGGTAGGCCGGGTTCTTGGTGCTGGTGCTGGCCCACAGCGGCCGTTGCAGGTTGGCGCCCTTCGCCGCGAGCAATTCCCAGCGCGGGCCACTAAAGACCCGCTTGAACGCCTGGTAGGCCACCTTGACGTTGGCCACGGCCGCCTTGCCGAGCAACCCCCTCAGCCGTACCAGCTCGGCAGGGTCCTGCGCGGCGCCGATCTTCGCCTCCAGTTCCCGGTCAACCATGGTGTCCACGCGGCTGACAAAGAAGCTGGCGACGGAGTGGGCTTGGTTAATGGCTTTGCCTTCGGCCAGGCGGCGCTCCAGCCCGTTAAAGTAGGCCGCCATAACCGCCTGGTACATGGACACCGCAAAGAGCAAGGTGACGTTGACGCTCACGCCCTCGTAGATCATCTGCTCGATCGCCGGGATGCCCTCGCGCGTCGCGGGAATCTTGATCAGCAGGTTGGACCGATCGACCGTGCGCCATAGCCGCCGCGCCTCTTCGATCGTCTCCTCGGCCTTGAACGCGAGATGCGGGCTAACCTCGATGCTGACTCGACCATCAAGGCCGTTGGTCTGTTCATAGACCGGTCGCAAGACATCGCAGGCCATGCGGACGTCATCCGTGGCCAGCTTCTCGAAAATCTGCGGGGCGGATTGGCCCTGGCCTGCCAGGCTACGGATGTCCTCGTCATAGTCCGCGCTGCCGGTGATGGCCTTGTCAAAGATCGTCGGGTTGGATGTGACACCCACGACCGCGTACTGGTCAATCAACGTCTGCAGCCCGCCCGATGTGATGAGGCTGCGACCGATAGAGTCGTACCAGACGCTCTGGCCGTACTGTTGAAGCTCGAACAACGGACTCTTTGGCATAACTATCCTCTTGTGTGCGATCCTGTCTTTCGCCGTCACTCGCGGGTTTGTCCAAGTAGAGCCTGGGCGCGGGCCACGACGTCGCCGGCCGTGAGACCGTACTTCTCGAACAGCACCTTGGCCGGGGCCGATGCCCCGAACCGACTCCCGACGGACAACACATCGCCGGCATCACCGACGTACTTGGCCCAGCCCTGCGGCACGCCGGCCTCGACCGCCAGGCGTACTTTGACCGTCGGCAGCAAGACTTGGTCGCGATAGGCCCGCGGCTGTGCATCGAACAGCTCCCACGAGGGCATGCTGACCACCCGCACACTGATGCCCTGCGCGGCCAGCCGGTCGCGGGCTTCCATCGCCAACGAAACCTCGGAACCGCTGGCGATCAAGATCAGGTCGGGGGTGCCACCGGCATCCGCCAGGACATAGGCACCGCGAGAGACATCACCGTGGGGCGAGAGAATCGGGAGGATCTGCCGGGTCAGGACCAGTGCCACCGGCCCGTGCCCTCCGGACAGGGCGTAGCGCCAGGCCCGCGCGGTCTCATTGGCGTCGGCAGGCCGGATCACTGTGAGGTGTGGGATGGCCCGCAGCGAGGCAATGTGCTCCACCGGCTGGTGGGTGGGGCCGTCCTCGCCCACGCCGATGCTGTCGTGCGTAAAGACGTAGACGACGGGCAGTTCCATCAAGGCTGCCAGCCGGATGGCCGGGCGCATATAGTCGGCGAACATCAGGAAGGTGGCGCCGAAAGGAAGGACGCCGCCGTGCAGCACCAGGCCGTTCAGGATCGCGCCCATGGCGTGCTCGCGCACGCCAAAGTGCAGGTTGCGCCCGCCATAGCCCCACTCGCCGCCGACCGCGCCCTGCCGGTCATCCGCCTGGTTTGCCGGCGACTGGTAATCGCCCCGGCCCTTGAGCGCGGTCTCGGTCGAAGGGTTCAGATCGGCCGAGCCGCCGATGAGCTCGGGCACGCGGGCCGCGATGGCGTTGAGCACCTTGCCGCCCGCGGCGCGCGTGGCCATCGGCTTGTCGCCAGGCGCAAAGGTTGGGATGTCTGCATCCCAGTTCTCCGGCAGTTGACCACTCATCACGCGCTGCCACTCGGCGGCCAGGTCGGGGTAGGCCTGGGCATACGCCGCGAAACGCCCTTGCCATTCCGCCACCCACCGCTTGCCCCGCTCAACCGCCCCGCGGAGATGGGCCACCGCCTCGTCGGGGAGGAAGAACGGCTCCAGCGAAGGATAGCCGAGGTTCTTTTTCGTTCGAATCACTTCTTCGGCGTTGAGCGGCGAACCGTGAACGCCGAAAGTGTCCTGCTTGGGGCTGGCGAAGCCGATGTTCGTTCGCACGACGAGGAGCGATGGCTTGTCCTCTACTGCTCGCGCTGTGGCGAAGGCGTCTGCCACGGCGTTCGGGTCGTTGCCGTCTGCGACATGCATCACGTGCCAGCCATAGGCCTCGAACCGTTTCGCGACGTCCTCGGTGAAGGTCAGATTGACCGTAGCCGCCAGCGAGATGTGGTTGCAGTCGTACAGGCAGATGAGCTTGCCCAAGCCCAGGTGTCCGGCGAGTGAGGCCGCCTCAGATGCGACCCCTTCCATCAGGCAGCCGTCGCCGACGAGCGTATAGGTGTGGTGATTAACGATCGTGTGGCCGGGGCGATTGAAGCGCGCAGCCAGGAAGCGTTCGGCCATCGCCATGCCTACCGCATTGCCGAACCCTTGGCCCAGTGGGCCGGTCGTGGTTTCGACGCCGGGTGTCACGCCACGCTCCGGGTGACCGGGCGTCATACTGCCCCACTGCCGGAACTGCTTGATCTGTTCGAGTGGCAGATCGTAGCCGGTGAGGTGGAGCAGGCTGTACAGGAGCATCGAGCCGTGTCCGGCGGAGAGCACGAACCGGTCGCGGTCGGGCCAGGCCGGATTGGCTGGACTGTGCTTCAGGAATCTGTCCCACAACGCGTACGCCATTGGGGCCACACCCAGTGGGAGGCCGGGGTGGCCGGAGTTGGCCTTCAATACAGCGTCGATCGAAAGGGCACGGATGGTGCTGATGCAAAGCTGGTCGAGTTGGGAAGATGCGGGCGACATACGATCTCCTTATTGCGCCTGTTCTATTTCGATATGGAGCACCTTGTCCAGCCGGCGCTGAAAACGTGGGTCGGTGGAGAATTGTGCGGCCGCGAAGGCGCGCACCAGCGCGCGGGCCAGCTCCTCCCCGATGATGCGCGAGCCGAGGCACAGCACGTTCATCGCGTCGTGCTCGACCCCCTGTGCCGCCGAGTAGGTGTCGTGGCACACACTGGCCCTGGCCCCACGTATCTTGTTGACGGCCACACAGGCGCCGACGCCGCTGCCGCACAGCATGATCCCGCGTTCGGCCTCCCTGCGCTGCACCGCCAGCCCGACGGCGCGGGCAAAGTCTGGATAGTCGTCTCCGGCATCGTAGTCGTGCGCGCCGCAGTCAATCACTTGGTGCCCGAGCCTGGTCAGTTCATCCACGACGACCTGCTTGAGGCAGTAGCCGCCGTGGTCGCTTCCTACGGCAATCTTCATCGTCGTCCTCGTTAGCGGTAAATGTCCGGCGAGCTGGTATCCAGCAGCGTCTCGAGTTCCTCGGATGTCGTGATGACCTGGTCGCCGTACTGGCTGAGCGCCAGCGCCGCAGTGAGCGCGCCGTAGCGGAGCCCCTTGGCGAAATCGCCCTGGAGCCACCCGTGCAACACGCCGCCCACCATCGCATCGCCCGCGCCGATGCGATCCAGGATCACGACCTCGCGCGCGGGTTGCCGGTGGAACGTCCGGCGATCCCAACCGATCAGGCCGTCGCCTGACAGCGAGGTCACGATATGCCCGGCACTTGTCAGGTCCCCAAGCTGGAGCACGATCTCCTCCGGCTTGCCCTCGATCCCAAAGACCTGGCGCGCGTCGCTCCGGCCGCAGAAGAGCACGGCCATGTCGCGCAGGATGGGCAGAACCGTGTCGCGCGCTTCCTGGGGCGTCCATACGCGGCGCCGGTAGTTCATGTCAAAGCTCACCGGCACCCCGGCCGCTTTCGCGCGGCGCACGGCTTCGAGCAGAATCTCCCGGATCGCGGGGGAGAGCGGCACCGTGAGGCCCGAGATGTGGACCAGCCTGGTGTCGAGCAGGTAGTCCCAGTTGATCTGATCGGCCGTCAAGTTCGTGAAGACGGTGTTGGCCCGGTCGTAGTACACCTGCGTTGCGCGCGGGGGCACGGCATACTCGACATAGTATGTCGCCAACCGGCCCGAGTCCGACCAGACCATCGCGGAAAGGTCGAGGCCCGACAGCCGGAATTCGTTGGCGACCCGGCGGCCCAGCGGCGTGTCCGGCATACCGCTGATCCAACCGCAGCGCCAGCCGAGCCGCGCCAATAGGCTTGCGACGTTGGCCTCGGTGCAAGCCACGTGCACGTCGAGTCGGGTCGCCACTTCCAGGCGCTGCCCGGGGGGCACGCTGTAGCGCAACTGACCCTCACCAATGGTGGTAACGTCAAATCGGGGCATCGGCTTATCTCCAGAGTGCAACATCCCATCACGGTAGAGACGTCCCGCCGGGACGTCTCTACCGTTACCCTATTTTGCTCGCCGCGAAGGTGCCGTAGCGGTTCTGGTAGCGGTCATAGTTGGCCGCGATCTCCTCCGCGGGCAGCTCTTCCACCTGGCCGATCTGCAGCGCCATCCAGACGGTGCGGGCGATGTCCTCTACCATCACTGCCGCCTTCAGCGCCTTCTTGACCGTGGTGCCGATGGTGAACACGCCGTGCTGCTTCATCAGGATGGCCACCGATGTGCCGATGTGCCGCACGATGGTCTCGCCGATCTCCTGGTCGCCGATGCGGACGTAGGGCGCGCAGGGGATGGTCGTGCCGAACTCGTCCGCGATGGCGGTGAGGCACACCGGGATGGACTTGCCGACGGCCGCGAACGCGGTGGCATAGTTCGAGTGCGTGTGGGTCACCGCGTTGACGTCGGGCCGGTGCCGGTAGATCGACAGGTGCGACGCGGTGTCGGTAGAAGGGCCGAGGGTGGCCTCGACGATGTTGCCGTCCAGATCGACCACCACCATGTTCTCGGGCGTCAGCTCATCGAACAAGACCCCGCTGGGCTTGATCACGACCAGGCCGGTTTCGGGGTCGCGGCCGCTGACGTTGCCGCTGGTCCAGGTAACCAGGCCATTTGCCGGCAGCGCCATGTTGGCGCGCCAGACTTCTTCACGCAGTTTTTCGAGCATTGCGGTTCTCCTCTCACGGGCTGCCGCCCTACTTCACCAGCCTACCTTCGACCATCCGTGTAATCACCCACTCGCGGGACTCACGGATGATGCGCAACGCGTCGGGTGAGTCGTCGTTCCACATCTCTAGCATCACTGGGCCGACGTAGCGCATCTCGGCCAGCTTGCGGAACGCGTCCACGAACGGCACGATGCCCTGGCCGAAGGGTACTCGACGGGGCTCACCGGGCCGCGTATCTTTGACGTGGATGCCCACCAGATGCCCGCGGCCGCGTTCCAGCTCCGCACACACGTCCAGGCCGTGCTCGCCCAAGTTGCCCACGTCAGGATACACCTGGAACCAGGGCGAGTTGAAATGATCCACAAAAATCATGGCCTTGGTGATCGAATCGATGTCGTTGCCGTCCACGTTCTCCAACGCCAGCATCACGCCGGCCTGGCTCGCCCATTCGAGCCCCTGCGCCAGCCCGTCCCGGTAGCGTTCCACAGTCTCCGGGATATGCGGTTCATAATAGACATAGTAGCCGGCAAGCTGGATGGTACGGATGCCGGTATCAGCGCAGAACTTGACCGCCTTGCGCATGATCTCCAGCCCGCGCTGGCGGATTTCGGGCGAGGCGCTGCCCAACGCCCACTTGCGGTGTCCGCTGAGGCACATCGTGATGATGGGCACGCCGGTTGCAGCGACCGCCTCGCGCAGCTCGGCCCGCTCGCTTGCAGACCAATCCAGGCGGGCCAGACGCTCGTCGCTCTCGTCGACCGACATCTCCACGAAGTCGAAGCCGGCTTCCCGCGCCAGTGTCAGCCGCTCGCGCCAGGTGACGTTGTAAGGCAACGCCTTCTCATAAATGCCGATAGGAAGCATGTGCAAGCTCCTCCTGCATACCGAAGTAGGGGCGGGGCATTCCCGGACGAACTGTGGTTTGGCCCGATGTGTGCTTCCTTTGCAGGATTCTCTCCCCGCGACGCCTCGTGATAGGAATGCCTCGCCCGTACGCCTCACGCGTACGTCGCCGCGATGACCTCTTGGAAGTGCTTCGCGGCTGCGGCCGGGTCTGCCGCGGCGTAGATGCCGCGGCCGGCGATGAAGACGAACACCGGCACGCCGGCGAACTGCGGGATTTCCTCGGGCTTGACGCCGCCGGTGACCGTGACCTTGAAGCCCATGTCGGTCAGGCGGCGGATCTCGTCCAAGTCGCGCTCGGTCCAGGTGAGCGCGCCCTTGGCCTCCGCATCTCGACTGCGGTGGGTGATCACCTGCGGCACGCCCAGGTCACGCCACGCGGCCGCCTGCTCCCACATCCAGCCGTCGATCAGCTCGATCTGCACTTCGGCGCCGGGATGCTTCGCCGCCTCTTTCATCACGGCCTCGACGGTGTTGAGGGTCGCGCCGCTGACGATAGAGACCCAGCTCGCGCCGGCATCAAAGGCCATCTTGGAGATCAAGCTGCCGGCTTCGGCGATGCGCACATCGGCCAGGATCGGCTTGTCGGGGAACAGGCTGCGGATGATGCGCACCGCGTGCATGCCCTCCGCCAGACAGAGGATCGTGCCGCATTCGATGACGTCCAGGTGCGGTGCCGCCTTTTGCAGCGGCGCCAGCGCGGACGGGAGATCCTGAAGATCCAGGGCGACTTGAAGTTTCGGTCTTTCCATTACGTTGCTCCGTAGATTCTGACAACCCGACGCGTTCACTACTTCTCGATGGCAAACAGCCGGGCCGGGTTGTTGACCAGCATGTCCTCGATAGCATCCTCTGGGATGCCTTCTTCCCGCAGGCGCGGCACAAAGACCGTCAGATCATAGTCAAAGCCGGTGCTCGCGCCGTACGCCTTCTGATACGACTTTTTGCCCGCATCGCAGCCCAGGGTGATGTGCTTCTGATACCCCGCCTTGATCATGCCGCGGATCAGCTCGACGCGCATGCTGTCGGGGTAGTACTTGATGCGATACCCGCCGTCGTACATGATGCTGACGCCCAGCGCGGCGATCTTCTTGTGGTACCAGAGGTCGGGGTTGCGCTGGACATGCCCCAGCATGATGCGTTCGGGCGGGACGCCGTAGTGCATCAGCATCTGCGCCTGCTCCAGCGCCATCGTGCCTGCGCGCGTGTGCGTGTTGAGCACGGCGCCGGTCGCGCGCTGTGCGAGCGCCGCTGCGTGGATAATCTTCTCTTCGAACGGGCTGATGACCCCGTAGCCCGTGCCGACCTTTATCGCGCCCGCCCGGGCCGTGCTGCGCTCGATGAGCGGTCCCATGTAGTCGTGGATGTCGATGCCCTCTTCGATGTCGGCGACCAGCAGCTCGGCGATCTGCTCGACCGTGTACCGTGCGACCCAGTGCACGGTGTTGTCGTAGAGCAGGCCCTCTTGGAAGCCGGTGCTGGCGATGATGTGGGCATCCACCAGGGCGTTGACCTCCAGTAGTTTGCGGATGTCGCGGCCCAGGCTGCACGGCGCGGCGTCGACGATGGTCTTGCCGCCGGCGGCCAGGAACATCCTGGTTTCCTCGACGGCCTTGTCCACGCTCGGCAGGCGCATGTCTTCCCCGCCGTGCGTCACTTCGCCGCCGCCGATGCGGATCAGGTGCTCATGGGCGTCGGTGACCCCCAGTTGCCGGGGATCGATGTCGCCCAGGATCGTGCGTACGACACTCATGGGTTTGTCCTCACAGCAGCCTTCCTCTCCCCCTTCCCTTGCAGGGAAGGGGAAGGGGGTTAGGTTCTCAACCCGGGTTACCGGCCTTTACGGGTCGGGCGGGCAGCCGCAGCCACTTGGGCATTTGCCCGCCGGTGTTCAGGATCAAGGCCACGAGGATCACGAGGCCCGTCACGATCGGGTGGTAGGCCGAAGGCACGTTCATCAGGTTCAGGCCGTTGTCGATAAAGCCCACCAGGATCGCGCCGAGCAGGGCACCGAAGACGGAACCCGAACCGCCCATCAGGCTCGTGCCGCCGACCACCAGCGCGGTGATGACGTTTAGCTCATAGCCCTGCGCGGCCACGGCATAGGCCTGCTGCGTGAGGGAGGCCAGCACGATGCCGGCCAGCGTCGCCGTGAAGGAGGAGATGCTGTAGGCGAAGATCCGGGTCCTGTCCGGGTTGACGCCGGACAGCTTCGCGGTCACGTCGTTGGCGCCCACCGCGATCGCCTGCCGGCCGAAGACCGTGTTCTTCAGCAGGAGATGGCTCAGAACCGTCATCACCAGCATGATGTAGACCGGCACCGGAATCCCGA
>Ga0315295_10006139_pt1 | contig 10252 bp, 2 predicted proteins | sample YL17G14_0_MG_FD_204453 | JGI IMG/M metagenome (GOLD analysis project Ga0315295, IMG submission 204453) | Sediment microbial communities from Yellowstone Lake, YNP, Wyoming, USA - YL17G14_0 | ecosystem: Environmental > Aquatic > Freshwater > Lake > Sediment | place: USA: Wyoming | collected... | reverse complement strand
TTGGCAGTGGTCTTCTTTCCGCTGAGGTCGCTGGCAACAACCGTGAGCTGGTGTAGGCCTCCGGAGAGCAAACTCGTGTTGATTGCGAACGATGGGTTAATCGTTGCCAAGGCGCCACTATCAAATGCCCACTGGACGGTTGACAAGAATGCATCAGTTGCCGTGAAGTTCAACTGTTGGCTCGGCCTGATCGCGTCTCCGTTACTCATGTTCGCGAATGACACCGACGGAGGAGAGGAATCCATCGCGAACATGAACGATGCATTGGCTTTGTTGCCCGCCTTGTCGACCACGGTCACACCGAGATTGAAGTATCCATCCGGTGGAGGGGAGGCAAGCAGGACGACTGTCTCCCATTGAGCCGTTGAACCACTTCTGTCCCAGATTGTCCAGTTGACTGTCTGTATGTTCGCATCGAACACCTGGAATCGGATGCTGTCAGAAGGCGACACAAACGAATTGTTCAACGGGGAGTTGAGTAGGATCATGGGGGATGTGTCGTCGATGGTAATTGTGAACGTGGCTTGATCGAAGCCACCGAGATCGCTGGTCGAATTGATGATGATGCTGTGGACTCCCTCGAACCAGCCATCAGTAGGAATTGTCATTAGTCCTCCAAGTTCCTGCCAAACTCCAGCGGTGCACCATCTACTTGTGACCATTCCGCTGCCAGAGACGGAGAACGTAATGGGTATGCCAGAGCGCATTACCCCTCCATTCCCAGGGTTCTCGAGCTGAACCGCAATGCTGCTGTTGACGATCTCGAAGGATACAGTTCTAGAGGTCAGATGACCGACATAGTCCAGAGCCGTTATGATAACCGAATGATTGCCCGGGGCCCAGATTGACATGTCAATAGCGTAGGGCGACGCTAGCGTCCGTGCCACATCACAATCCACTGAGTAGTACACTGCCTTTAGATGCGCATCGGAGACTTCTGCAATTAACACCCCGCCAATCGGTACCCTACCGCCATCCTTGGGATAGAGGATTCTCACAGACGGTGCTTGTGCATCCACATCAAAGCTGAAGGACGCGCTAGTCGTCAGAGATTGATCGTCAACGGCGACTATCCGAAGAACATGGATTCCATCATTCCAACCAGTAGTTTCCACGTTCCATGGGGCATGCAATTGTCCAATCGATGCCCCATCAACAGTTGCATCGACGGTGAACGGGCCGTCGTCCTCAATTTCCAAGTCTATTGCCTGTCCGGCAGCAATCGCGGTGTTGTTCGCGGGAGATACAAGAGAAATCACAGGAGGCTCATTTGTCAGTCTCATCGGGCGAAGAGTTATCGTTCTCGTGACAGACTGATATATCCCCAGATCGAACACAACCTGGATATCAACAGGCTCGGTAGGTCCTGCGAATATGTGAGTTGGGTTGAAATGCCAGTCAAATCGAATGCTGCCATTGTGTGAATGTGACCCGTCCGAGATGTACTCATCCAGCAGTATTCCTACCTTCCTTCCACCGACCATCAACTCGAGCGGAACCGCACCCTCCGTGCTCAACGGATTGCCAGAGGTATCTGTCAAGTGACCTGTCAGCAGAACCGATTCGCTCGAATTAGAGTAAGCTATCACGATTCGATCTGCTGTCAAATCGAATGAGACCGGCACCTGCTTCAGAGATGCGTTCGACGCGATGTACTCGATGTAGTTGCCCCACGAATCCGAGGCTTTGAGCCGCAGGTCGATTGCTTTGTCAGTCGTGGATGTATTCAGAGATGCCGCGCATCTTCCATGACCGAGATCCGTCACGGAAGCGCTCCGCCAGGAATCAGCTCCATTCAGACTCGACCACACCTGAATCTTACCCAGCGCACTCTGGTCCGCAACGGAGAGTTCGAGATTGATCGGCTGGCCAGGGACGAATCTCTCCGACATACTCAACCCGGTGATGGCGGGCGGATTCGGGTCCTGAGAAGCAACTGTGAATCCCAGCATGATCTCGACAGCATTGCAGATCTGAGAGAATCCAGATGCGGTTATGTAGGCCGTGTAAGTGCCACTGCCTGTCAGTGCAATGACGCGCTTCGGATCCGGTCTCAGGCGATGTTCTGAAAGATCATATAGAGAAACCAAGGAGCCAGCCTTATACAAGCTCAGCTCTGGGATGTCCAGAGACCCAACCCTAGCCCCCGACTGGTCACGAAGCAACGGATGTATCAGAACCAGTGAATCGTTTGTGTTCAGGGTTCGTACGGAAGGATAGAAAGGCCCAGAACCGACTCGCTCGGTCGCAACCACGCCCTCGACAGGTTTCAGGAGATACGCGTTGGGCACCTCTACACCTGGGAGGGAAGTTACGATGAACGTGTTGTTGTAGTCAGGCGTGTAGAACTCCCTCTCAACGTATGGCTGGAAAATGCTGCCTGGCCAGTACATGTCTGTGAACACACCTTGGGCGATCGTCTTCCTCGTCATTCCGGAGAATATCTGGTTTATCGCGACGTACGAACTTCCTCGTATGTAAGGAGCCGCTTCGCCGCCCATCGCGAGGTAATAGCCGCTGCCTCCATAGATGTCTGCGATTGCTCCCGGAATATCGTACTTCGAATAGTACACAGAAGCCTTGCCGTCCACAACTCCGAGGTTCAGCGAAGTTGATTCGCTCACCCCGGGCAGTTCCCAGGACAGGAGATACCGGATGTCAGCAGAGGAGGAAATCACGAATTCCGTGGAATTGCTGTCGACGTGGTTGTACCAGTGCATCCAGTTGTCTTTCATGAAGTCCCACATGCCAGTGGTGTAGGAGAAGCCCGAAAACGCTATCCCGATGTTCGCGTCAGTATCCGACACATAAACGGTCTTTGAGACAGGAAGTGAGAACACCTCACTGCCTGTGATGGAGTTGTCAACGGAATTCACAAGGAAGGATACGTTGACCTCCCCCACGTAGCGACCGTACATCATGAAATCCTTCACATAGATGGGGATTCCTTCGTCCGTGCCCAAGTCAATGTTCATTCTCCTTGCTTCGGTCATCTTCAGATACACATTGCGATCCTCGAAACGATTGACCGTGACAATGCTTGATAGTATGTAGGGATCTGACGAGGAGTAGAATATCTGGTGTCCCAGCGAATGAACGCCATATTCCCCGGATTTGACTAGGAAGCTCGCCGGGGGTGTTGGCACTGACTTCCAGCTGGCACTCATCGACACCCTAGCGTCAGGGTAGCTGTAGGCCCAAACTCCGCCTCGGTAGTCGAAGACTTCCTTGCCGTTCAGGTTGAGAACGTGAACGTTCAACCTGGAAAGCGCGACATACCCAAACGGAATCCGGAGATCGTGACCTGCATCTCTGAGGTGCACTGCACCATCGTAGTATCCCTCTGGAGCATCCATGCTCGGAGATGACAATATGAGATTGACTTGTGCGTTCTCGCCACTAGCGAGGTTCATAGTAGAAGGCGAAACATGTGACGAGTTAGAGTATATCCTGCCTGATGCTGAACCCTTGAAGTTAAGACCGAGCCAATCGCACGTGGTGCTCGAGAGGGCGACTCCCGATCCAGTGTTCGTGACGTTAACTGAATGTCCACCTGAGGTTGGAAACCCATAGGAGACAATCGGGTCGGATAGGAACAGGTCTGTGTAGGCCGCTCTGGGGACCCAAAGCTGACCCGCTCCAGCGCTCCAGATAGACTCCACCATTTCATTCGTTCCTGTGACCAGTGCAGATTTCACCTGCTCCGGACTCCAATCCGGATGAAGCTGGATGAGAAGGGCAGCCGCACCGCTGACGTGAGGGGTTGCCATGGATGTTCCGCTCAGCGACATGTAGCCTGTGGACGAACTCCTAGTTGCACCAGAATAGGGAACGGTCGATACAATGCCCACGCCAGGTGCGGACAGCTCAGGCTTGATGCTCAGGTCAGGGTTCGTTCCCCTCGAGCTGAATTCCGCAAGAATCCCCGCATTGTCACACGCGCCAACAGTGATAGCGTCCGGAGCCAGGCCAGGTGACGCAACGGTGCCGAGACGCGGTCCGGAGTTGCCGGCAGCGACCACGACCACGATTCCAGCCTCAATTGCCGACTCTACTGCGACGCAGACAGGATCGCCTTTGTCGCCCTCAGCGCCCAAACTCATGCTGACTACATCTGCGTGATCGCTCAGGTCGCCATCCCCGTTGGGATCCATCGAAGCTTCGATCGCAGATATCACATCGCTCATACTTCCAGACCCATCTGGTCCAAGTACTTTGTATGCGAGAATGCTGGCATCGGGTGCAACGCCGCTTATGCCTCCTCGAGCCGCAACTATGCCCGCGACATGGGTCCCGTGACCGTTGTCATCCATCGGGTCGCCATCATTGTTGTAGAAGTCGTATCCACCGATGACTTTGAATGCTGGCCCAAACCCGCCACCCAGGTCCGGGTGAGTGTAGTCAACGCCGGTGTCAATCACCGCGACAACCACGCCTGATCCCCTTACCGAGACACCTGCAGGATCCTTGAGGGTCCAAACCTGGTCGGCTCCGATCTGCTTCACGTTGTCCCCGACCATAGCGCTCATTTTGATGTCGGGGTAGACTTCGACAAGACTACCCTGCTGGCTGAGTTCTCTGACAGTATCTAGCGACAAGTGAGCAGAAAGTCCACTGAACACACGTGAGAACTCCTTCGTGGTTCCCTTTTCCAGTGCGACAGTCAATTTGTGCAGATTCCTTGTATCGGTTGATCCTGAAAGCACATCCAGTAGAGAATGTGAAGGAGATTCATGTGACAAACCGTGACGAATGACTAGCACAACGTCAACATAGCCCGTGCCGTCTGCGAAGCTCTGCCAGTCCCAACGGTCTGAAGAACTGTACGCAAGAATGGACTCATTTTGACTAATGCGAACCTCTGAGGATTGCCCCGCATCTGGTTCGGCTGTAATCTGACCAACACTAGGGACGGAGGTGAAAGAGAACGCTGACAGCAGCAGTATCGCTAGCAGCGCCATAGTCCAAATGATTGAACCTGAGGCCAACTCCCTGTCTCTCATGACTTGATCCACCGTCTGGGGCAATTTCAGCGCCGCCTAGAGGAGGCGGGACTGGAGTTGCCTATTGTAAGCCCACTTGGACAGTATATAACGCGTCCGACTAGGCTATCAACTCGTGAAACGACTACTGGCCGTAAGAGATGTCATCCCATCCAGTAACCCTAGTTATCACATTTGATAAAATCCTTTGCATACGCGTCTGTCTTTGCCGCACCGAAAACTCCGAGTTCAGAATGGACTAGAATGACCCAGGAAACTTGTGGGCGCTACACCGAGGGTCTCTTCTTGCGAATCGTCACAATGGCGACGGCTCCAACCAAACCAGTCGCAGCAAATACACCAACCAGGCTACCGAATTGAGGTATTGCCGTCTCGAAATGAACATCGACTTTCTGAGATCCGTCATCGTTGCAGCTTGCGGTGTTCACCGCTTGATCACCGCCTCCAGGCGGGTTCGCAATGACTTGTATCGTGTCTAGTTCAGCCCACTTGCCATCCGGGAAGATCACGGAATACCAGCCGTCAATCGATGGCCCATCGTCATAAGTACCATGAAGCACGCCTCCGACTCCTCCAGTCCACATATTGACTGTCACCGTGACGCCAACATACAAATCACCATTCTCGTCGAATACCTCGCCCATTACAGTCTTGGGGAATCCCTGGGCCGAAACCGAACCTGATGAGAACAAGAAAGCTGACATGACAACCAAGGGCACCAATAGAACTAGGCCTCCAAATGCGCGTGATTCAAATCGGATCAAGTCTACACACCTCCTCATGCTCAGCACGGATCATGCCAGACCCGTAGGGAACATGCCTATCACCGGCACGTGATATATTCTTTTCCCTTGGAAGGGTCGGATTCTGGGCTCAGTCATTGAGATAGTCGTGTCTGAGTCGCATTTGGCTGCCTTGATCTCAAGAACGGTCCGCGACTGGAGCTAACGTACGGAACCAAGTCCGCGAATCAGACCAGTCCCCCTATCGCGCTGACCTACTGCGCCCCCTATTCTTCGTTCCCCTGAAGAAGAACAACAACATTGCGCAGAACACCAAAGTCACAAGCGCCGGGCTCCCGAACTGAGGGATCGCCGTCTGGAAATGAACGTCGATTTCCTGAGATCCGGAAGAGTCGCAACCCACCGTTACCGGTGGAGCCTGCCCGCCGCCTCCGGGCTTCTCTGCGATGACCTGGATCGTGTCTCCAGCAGTCCACTCAACGTCCAGGAATATCACCGAGTACCAGCCATCAGGCGACGGCCCATCGACATGGGACCCGTGAAGCGTACCTCCGACTCCTCCAGTCCACATATTGACTGTCACCGTAACGCCAATATACAAGTCGCCATTCTCGTCATACACAGCCCCCCATACTGTCTTCGGGACGCCCCCCTGAGCCTTTGCCAAGTGAGCATATTCGAGAGCGACGGGAACCGCAACGAACGCAAAGACAACCGCAAAGGAGGAAATCATGGCGGTCCGCTGATGTCTCCTTCGCGGACGGCGGTATAGAAATGACCTAAAAGCCTCTTCTTTCAACTTATCGTCAAGCACGTCCAATCGATTCCCTGAAAGATATGAAATGTAAAAGGTTTTGGATGGCGGGAAAAAAGCCGCCTATCTCAGAAAGGTTTTTCGATTCATGTGCAGGACAGCACACCTGGCCCGTTCGTGTACATGAGATATCCAACGCCGGGCACGACGTTCAGGTCGAACCTAGAGGGCATTCCGCTGGCATACGACTTCCACTGCCCGCTCTCCGGATCGAAGACTGTTATCGTCGATACGGTGCAGCCCGAGACCATTGTCATCAGCTTGCTCGCCATGACGGGCTCCATCTGGTTGAGTCCAATCATGTTCCAGCCTGCCACCAGCGGCACTTGGCTCGAATCCAGGAACTCCCCTACCAGCGCGAACTCGACGCGCTGTTCCGCATAGATGTAGTACGCGTGCCCCTGGACTATCGGGAAGCTGAACCTGTCAGGCATTCCTGACGCGTACGAAACCCACCCGCCAGTTGCCGGGTTCACCGTCGTTATGCTCGTGGCTTCAGCACCTATTATCGCCAGCAGCCCCTTGGCTGTCAGACCGTTTGTCGTGACTGGCGAGGACCAGATATTGTTGCCTGCCTCAAGCACGAACGGGATTTCCGGGTCCGCCGTCGGCATTATGTTGCCGAAGTCCACCCTGATCACCACAGAGCTACCCCATGGGTGTTCTGGGACCACGAGCTGAACGATGTCAGGCGTTGTCGGAGTCCAGCCATTTGCGCTGCGATCCTGCTCCCACAGCTTGTATCTGCCGGGTAGCAACTCCGTGAACTGATACCAGCCTCTCTTCTCAGGATGGGATATGCCCTTCAGAGTCGTCATGTGATCAACCGGAACCCACCCGGATCCGACCCACATAGCGAGGTTGATCCTCCAGTCACCGATGCCGTACTCGTCCTCGTTGCCGATCTCGAGCCAATAAGAGTCGAACACCCCGTTCGGCCAGTTGTCCGGGCAACCATCTTGGTTGTTGTCGGGACCGTCGTAGGTGTCCTCGAACTTGTAGCCATCGATCTTGGCGTATCTCATGTTCCCGATATCGATCTGCCAGTCATCTGGCACGTCGGGTACCAAGGGGTCGCTGAAGTCGATTACTACAGTCATGGCGGTCGGATCAAGCTCGAGGTTCGTGATGAACCAGTCCGCTGCCTGCCCTGGCCAGCCTGGAGCCGGGTTCTCGCTGAGAACATATGTTCCAGGCGGGACATCAAGGAACTCGTAGTAACCGTCCCTTCCGTTCTTGTTCACGGTTACGACGGACTTCGAGTACAGTGCGTCTCCCACTTTGATGGTGTCACCCTTGAGCCAGATCGTGAATCCATTCAGACCAGGCTCTGTCGGGTTGCCTGCTTGGTCCACGTCCTGGACACCGTCCATGTCCTTGTCGTAGAACTTGTACCCCCAGATATCGATCGTCGGAATGTTCCCGAAGCATATCCCGCAATCGGGATTATAGCCCTCAGTCACATCGATGCCGAATATCTTGCCGGGCACGGGAGACTGCGGTGGCAGGTAGTTGGTGTGAATCCAGCCGGCCTTGGCCTCTTCCCAGAGATCGTACGATCCGGGCAATATCTGGAAGTTGTACTGGCCCTGCGCATTTGTAGGTTGGGAGATCCAATGCTCTTGGTTCGTGTCACCAGCTGGTGATAACCATATGACCCAGCCGACGTAGATCGGTTCACTGTCATCCTGGACGCCGTTCATATCGTAGTCGACGAACTTGCAGCCCCAGATGTGGCCGTACTGTGAGTTGCCGAAGTTCTGGTGGGTCGTCCTTCCGCCAAGAACCGTAAGCTCGTCAGACATAGTATCATACGGATAGGTTGTCTTGTCGGCATCCTTCGGGTAGGTGACGAACCACTCAGTGGTCAGAAGGGTCTCCTCGACCTTGTAGACCTTGTTCGGCAGCAGTCCGTCGAAGGCGTAGTAGCCCTTGACCTCAACGAGGTCCGTATCGGGGTCGCCATCATCATCGACCCAGATGCTGTACGTCAATACGGGGTCGCCCAGCGGGACGAAGACATCCGCATCGTTCTTCACGTACAATTGGACAACCCAGTCGTTCAATCCCTCCTCAGTGGCCTGGTCCCAAGCCAGATCGAGGTTCCGGTTGTGGAAGACGATGCCGTCTATCGATCCGGAGACCATCACCGACTTCTGATCCATGTCCCACTCCCAGTTGTTGTCCCACATCAATGGGTTGTGCCAGCCCAGCACATCGACCCTGTTGTTGACCATCCCATTCTCGTCGAGGTCCACATCTGGGTCGACCGTATAGACCCAATACTGAGTGTCGGTTTCCCGGACATCAAGGTATCCGTACCAGTCTATCTCAGTACCTGTCGGGTATACCCCCATTTCGTCCTCATATTCCTGAACCATATCATCCCATGTGTCAGGCAGAGGAGGTGGTGGTGGCGCGTTCGCAGGGTCATTTGGCTGCGTTAGATCTCTGTCATCCGGAGACAACAGTATGTCATCATAGATGAACCAGAGCGGGGTGTCACCGGTGTTCGTGACCTCGATCATGTACTTGACCTGCAGATCAGATCCAACCGGGTCTGTCAGAACCGTCTTGGTTATCTCGATCCGCGGGTCGACAATGAGCACGTCGACGTAGTAGCAGCGCTCTATGCAGTTCCATCCGAGGTCAGTCCAGAACCCGCCTTCGACATACACCATGTTCCTAAGGTGCGGCTTCCGTGCCTGGTCATAGTAAAGACCCCATCCGCCACATGGCATCGAGTCACTCCACGCGGGTATCTCGCCTAGTGATTGGGGCAACGTGTACTCGACCTCGAGTACCTGCTGAGATTCATGATCTGTGTCCTCGGCCGGGTTGGTGATATCTTCCTCGGTCCCGAGTATGCCCTGCCACACGGGTACGACACCGTTGGTCAGGGAATCCCAGACCTTGAGTTTGTCCTCATCAGTGCCCAATGCAACATCGCCCGTGTTGGTCACTGTGATAGTGTAGTGTATAGTCTCACCAGGTCTTCCAACATCTCCCGGGGGCTGTCCGTGGTAGTCACCCGATGCAGGTACTCCTATCCGCGCGAGGGTTCTGTCCGCAGTCTTGATGACCTCGAGGTCCGGGTGCACGATGTCGACGTACCAACCGGAAGAAGCCTCAGCCTTGTGTCCCTTGCCGTCGAATGCGACGACATTCGCGGTGTTCAGAAACTCGAACACATCCGGCCGCTCATCCTCTTCACCGGTCACGGTGTATTCGAAGTAGTGCACCGTGTCATAGTATGGGTCCTCCGGTGTTCCAGCAGGCAACGATCCGGAATAGAGAGTACCTGAAGCGAGCACTTCGTCAGTCACTGTGTATGTCATCGGAATTGTGCCTGTGTTCGCCACCTGGATCGCGTACCAGTAGGTGTCCGCATCTCCGCACGTTGGATCTTCGCATATTCCATCCTCCTCGTCGCATACACCCACATATTGAGCTGTGGCGAGATTGACCTCAGTATCGGATTTGGGATCCGTAACGGCCCACTTTGAGATGCTGATTCCATACTTGTAGATGTCGAAGTCAACCGTCGCAGGGGGCGTATCCGTTGGTGTTCCACCGTGCATATCTGTGTATGTGAGAACGGCCCAGTTGGTATATGTGCCAACGTCATCCAGCGTGAGCGGGAATATCACCTTGGCGTAGAACTTTACACCAAACAAGGTGACTCCATTCTG
>Ga0315295_10006137_pt1 | contig 10255 bp, 6 predicted proteins | sample YL17G14_0_MG_FD_204453 | JGI IMG/M metagenome (GOLD analysis project Ga0315295, IMG submission 204453) | Sediment microbial communities from Yellowstone Lake, YNP, Wyoming, USA - YL17G14_0 | ecosystem: Environmental > Aquatic > Freshwater > Lake > Sediment | place: USA: Wyoming | collected... | reverse complement strand
AGCGTATATCCAACTGCAAGCAGTGATGCAATCTTCGCGATAGGAAACCCCGTGGCTTTGGAAGCTAATGCCGAGCTTCGTGAAACCCGCGGGTTCATCTCAATCACGTACAGCTTGCCATTATCGGGATTGACGGCAAATTGAATATTCGACCCGCCTGTCTCTACCCCGATAGCTCTTATAATCCTGATAGCCGCGTCGCGCATTATCTGGTATTCTTTATCGGTAAGTGTCTGTGCCGGCGCAACTGTGATACTGTCACCTGTATGAATCCCCATCGGGTCAAGATTCTCGATTGAGCAGACAATCACAACATTGTCTTTCCTATCTCTCATCACCTCCAACTCATATTCCTTCCACCCTGCAACCGATTCTTCCACCAGAACCTCATTTTGGGGACTTAAGCTCAATCCCCAGTGGATAAATTGCTCGTACTCTTCGGTGTTATAGGCGATATTTCCGCCCGTGCCGCCCAATGTATATGATGGACGGATAATAGCAGGAAAACCAACAGATTTAATTATTTCTTTGGCCTCTTCCCAGGAGTGTGCATACCCGCTCTTGGGCACATCCAATCCGCACTCCAGCATTGTTTTTTTGAATAGGTCTCTCTCCTCTGCTTTTCTTATGGCTTTTAAGCTCGCTCCAAGCAGCCGAACATTGTACTTTTTCAATGTTCCGTCCCTGGCAAGAGCCACGGCGGTATTCAAACCTGTTTGCCCGCCAAGAGTCGGCAGCAAGCTGTCTGGCCTTTCCCTACGAATTATCTGCTCGACTATATCAGGCGTGATTGGCTCAATGTATGTTCTGTCGGCCATCTCCGGGTCGGTCATTATCGTGGCGGGGTTACTGTTTATAAGGATTACTTTGTAGCCCTCCTTCTTCAGTACCTTGACGGCCTGTGCTCCTGAATAATCGAATTCACAGGCCTGCCCTATGACAATCGGCCCCGAACCTATAATCAATATCTTGCGAATGTCCTTTCGTTTCGGCATTAACAACACCTTGTGATTATTGCCAAAATATCAGCCCGACTTGTTGGGACGCATCAATGTGCCACATAACGGTTTGTTATGGGCATCCTTCTATCTTTTCCGAAGGCCCTCGGTGTAATTTTGACCCCGGGCGGCGATTGTCTCCTCTTGTATTCATTTGAATCGACCATTGTGATAACTTTATTGACGACATTCTTCGGCAGGCCTTCTGCCACGAGCTGGTGTGCTGGTTTGTTTTCTTCTATGAAACCCGCTACAATCTTATCCAGCAGTTCATACTCAGGCAGCGAGTCGGTGTCCTTCTGGTCAACTCTTAGCTCAGCGGTTGGTGCACGCTTCATCACGCTCGCAGGGATAATCTGTTTGTGGTGAATCCTGTTTACATATTTGGCTAACTTATAAACCATTGTCTTGGGCACATCCTTTATCACGGCAAACCCGCCCGCTGTATCGCCGTACAGCGTGGAGTAACCGACGGCGGTTTCGCTTTTGTTGCCCGTCGTCAGCACCAGATAAGAGAATTGGTTCGAGAGAGACATCAATATTGTCCCTCGAATTCTTGCCTGCAGGTTCTCATAAGCCACACCGTTATCTCTCCAGCCCTCGATGGGTGCTAACGTTTCGTTGAATTTCTCAAGAACGCCACCTATCGGGATAGTATGAAACTCAATGCCGAGGTTCCTGGCGACCTTCCCCGCATCGCTTATGGTCTGGGGACTGTTGAATTTTGACGGCATAGTTACACCAACCACATTTTCGGCTCCCAGCGCAGCAGCCGCAATCGCCGCCGTAAGGGATGAGTCAACCCCACCACTGAGACCAACTACCACTTTCTTAAAACCATTCTTTAGCACGTAATCTTTCGTTCCAAGAACAAGCGCTTCATAAACTTCCGCCTCCACACCAATTGTCCGGTCGAGTTTTTTTAGAGCCCGAAATCTCCCAGATAGACTTCGTTGAGCGGTCAATTGGTGCGGGGTTACTCGAACCATTTTGCTGCTGACCCGTCCGACATCGCCAATAAGCAAATCCTCGGCAAACGCCCTGGCCTGGCTGACAAGTTTACCAGTCGAATCAACAAACATACTGCGACCATCGAATACCAGCTCGTCCTGTCCGCCGACAAGGTTGCAGTATGCAACCGCGCATCCGAAATGTTTTGCGCAGCGGCTTAGCACATCCAGTCGCTCTCTGATTTTGCCCGAATGGAAAGGGGATGCCGATATATTTATGATAATATCCTTGCGGCGAGTTTCCTCGAGGGATTTGTCCAGCCAGCGAAGGTGCCAAATATCTTCACAGATTGTAAGTGCCGCCGTGACGGGACCGATATCAATCACTACCGGCTCGGTCCCCGGCCGAAAGTATCTCCTTTCATCAAACACACCATAGTTCGGCAGAAGTCTCTTGCGGTAAATGGACTTTATTCGGCCATCGGCCAGCACAGCGAGAGCATTGAAACAGCCCTTGTCGTTTATCTCGGCGAAGCCGGCGATAATTGTTTTCTCTATGCAATCCTTTGCAAGCTGTTCGATGGCCACGCGGTTGTCATTCAAAAACTGACTTTCGAGGAGCAGGTCTTCAGGAGGATACCCGCAAACGCTCATTTCCGGAAACACCACAACGTCTGCACCTGTCTCGACCGCCTGTGAGTAGAACCGGCACATCTTTTTGATATTGCCTTCGATGTCGCCTACTGAGGCGTTAAATTGCGCCAGAGCCACTCTTAACTGCGGTGGTGTCCTGTGGTATTCCTTTTTGACGTTTTGCTCACTTGCAATCATTTCGGACCTAACCTTTCCGACTATGCTCAGGACAAGTTTCTGTGAGCCGCTGGTCGATGGCTGCTGCCCCGCGTCCACTGCTTATCGCACTTACCACCAGCGAGGCCCCACTGACCGTATCGCCGGCAGCAAATACCCACGGCTCGCTTGTCTGGTAATTGTCAGCTTTTATGTTATCTTTCTCATCGAGCTTCAGGCCCAGATTCTTGATTATACCTTCGGGGACCACATGTAAAAATCCCATAGCTAAAATCACCAGGTCTGCCTTGAGGCCAAAATCGCTCCCCGCAGCTTTTTTATATTCCAGTTACCCGAGTCTTTTACCCATTCCACCTCGCATCTGTGCACTTCACCGGCCCCGCACCAATTGAACATTCGACAGCGTCTGGTCTCGGAGTCGAAAATCCTGCTTTTTCGCCCTTGACAAAAAACCTCGTGCGGAATCTGAAAGAGAATCCCCGCCCCGTCACCTGTCGTCTCATCGGCCCCTGTTGCTCCTCGGTGATGCAGATTTACTATTATTTGCCTGCCGTATTTGATGATAGAATGGTCGCGCCGTCCGCAGATATTTACAACCGCGCCAATGCCGCAGCCATCGTGCTCATGTCGCGCTTCATACAGACCCTGGTTTTTTGGCTTTCCAACCATTCAATTCCTAATTTTAGCTATATCTGTATCCCCCTTTTTTTGCATGGGGTTTGTCGACCGTAAGAAGCAGCTCTAATAGTCCCATTCGGACCATAAACATTGCTCTACAATAGTTAAGTATACGCTGATTTTCAACCCATAATAGTCAGATTCCCTTAATACCTATTATAAATGAATATTATAAAACTAATAGTATTTCTGATGGTAGGAAAAGTTGGCACAGTTGATTCTGTCCGGTGTTCATCCCGATTCATCAGGGTTGCAATCCATCTGTTCCCTCCATACGTATCTGAAAAAAGACATTAGGCCGACCATTGCACAATCTCACGATTGAGTCGGACCTAAGGCCTGACACCAATCCCCAAGCATTACAATTAGCTGTCGTAGTACAGGAAGAACTCGTGCGGATGCGGCCGCAGCGCTATCTCGTTTATCTCCTTCTCCCGTTTCCATTTAATCCACGTCTCGATGACATCCTCGGTGAAAACATCGCCCGCCAGCAGGAATTTGTGGTCATTCTCGAGTGCGGTAACCGCTTCTGCGAGTGAGCCGGGCGCCTTTTTGGTCTTTGCCAGCTCTGCTTTGGACAGCTCATACACGTCCACGTCCATTGGCTTACCTGGGTCGAGTTTGCGTTTGATGCCATCGTTGGCGGCCATGAGCATCGCGGCGAAAGTCAGGTAGCCGTTGCAGCTCGGGTCCGGGCAGCGGAACTCAACGCGTTTTGCCTTTGGACTTGGTGAGTACATCGGAATACGGCAGGCGGCTGACCTGTTGCGTGCCGACATACAAAGGTTAACCGGTGCCTCAAAGCCCGGGACGAGCCGACGATATGAGTTTGTCGTCGGTGCGGCAAAGGCCAGGATAGCCGGTGCGTGGTGGATAAGCCCGGCAATTGCGTGCAAAGCGAGGTCTGAAAGACCTGCATAGCCCTTTCCGGCGAACAGGTTGACGCCTTTCTTCCAGAGTGAGAAGTGTGTGTGCATGCCGCTGCCGTTATCCTGGAATATCGGCTTGGGCATAAAGGTTGCCGTCTTGCCGTGGCGCTTGGCTACGTTCTTGACGATGTATTTATACCACATAAGGTTGTCAGCCTGCTCGACCAACGGTGCGTAAAGCATGTCGATTTCGGCTTGTCCGCCAGTGGCGACTTCATGATGGTGTTTTTCAACCACAATCCCGACCTTCTGCATTTCCTCGACCATTTCGCTGCGGATATCCTGCTGTGTGTCAGTCGGGCTTACCGGGAAATAACCGCCTTTGTACGACGGCTTATATCCGAGGTTTGGTTCTTCGAAACGGGCGGTGTTCCATGACCCTTCCGACGAATCGATTGAGTACATACCGGTATGCTGGTTCTGCTCATAGCGGACCTCGTCAAAGATAAAGAATTCCGGCTCAGGACCGTAATAGGCGGTATCCGCTAATCCGGTTTTTTTCGCGAATTCGGCTGCCTTTTTGGCGATATGACGCGGGTCGCGATTATACTCTTCGCGTGTAAGGGGGTCGAAGATGTCAGCAAGGACGCTCACCGTAGGTTTAGCGAAAAACGGGTCCATTACAACGGTGATGAGGTCAGGGACCGCCATCATGTCGGACTGGTGAATCGGCTTCCAGCCGCGGATTGAGGAACCATCGAAACCGAAACCTTCCTTAAGGGCCTTTTCGTCCAAAAACTCCACCGGGAACGTGCAGTGCTGCCAGGTGCCAAGTAAATCGGTGAATTTCAGGTCTGCCATTTTCGCATTATTTTTCTTGGCGAATTCAAAAAACTCTTTTGGTGTCATTGAATTTCTCCTTCTCATCATAGACATTTTTTTCGTTTCTCGTTCATATCTGCTTTACTGCTGCAATATCTTATACAGAATTGCAGGGAATTACAAGATAAAAGAACCTCTGCTCAACCTATCGCCTCGCCGCCCCTTTCGCCTGTCCGAATGCGGATACATTCGGGCAGATCCAGCACAAATATCTTTCCGTCGCCGATTTGCCCTGTTCTTGCACCCTCGATAACAGCTTTAATCGTTGGCTCGACAAACTCCTCGTTTACTGCTATTTCCAACTTTATTTTTTTCAGGAGGCTGCCTTGTTCCTTGTGGCCTCGATAGACCTCTGCGATGCCTTTCTGTCTGCCTCTACCGACGACGTTCGATACTGTTACAAGGTGAATCTCTTTTTCCGTCAACCTTTTGAGCACTTCGTCCAGGCGGTCCGGCTGAATCACAGCAATTATATATTTCATTTTTCTTGTCCTTTCTCGCTTAATCAATCAAGGTATACGCGGCCTCTCGATGTTGCGTCAGGTCCAGACCTACGCGCTCTTCGTGCTCACTTACCCGCAGTTTCATTACTGCATCCACAAACTTGAGCAGCAAGGCGCCGACTATGAATGAATACACAACTGTGACGAGTACTGCCTTGAGTTGAATCCACAATTGTACCGGATTCCCGTACAATAAACCATCTGCTCCGTCCGGGTTAATCGTCTTTGTGGCCCATATACCCGTTGCAAGCACGCCCCAGATGCCTCCGATTCCGTGTACACCAAAGGCGTCCAATGAATCATCGTAACCCAGTGCTCCTTTAAGGCATGTCACTGCCAGCCACGGAAATATCCCGGCCCCTATACCTATCCAAATCGCTCCTGTGGGCGTGACAAATCCTGATGCCGGGGTGACGGCTGCCAGACCGGCCACTGCACCCGTAATCATGCCTAATGTTGTCGGTTTCTTATATTTGAGCCAGTCAAGCATAGACCACGTTACACCGGCAACAGAACCAGCTATATGCGTTACGGCGAACGCATTGCCTGCCAGACCAGATGCCTTCAAGGCGCTACCGGCGTTGAACCCGAACCAGCCAAACCACAGCAGTCCCGCACCCAATGCGGCAAACGGTAAATTGTGCGGAGGGGAGATACTACAGGGATAACCTTGTCGTTTTCTTAATATCAGCGATGCCGCCAAAGCCGTCATGCCGGCATTGATATGAACCACCGCTCCACCGGCGAAATCCAATGTGCCCTGGTTCCTCAAAAAACCGCCGACTCCCCAGACCCAGTGTGCGATGGGGTCATATACAAGTGTGGCCCATAGCAGCGAGAAAATCAAGAACGCCGAAAATTTCATACGTTCGGCAAATGCTCCTATGATTAACGCCGGCGTTATAACGGCGAACATCATCTGGAACATCATAAACACTTCGTGCGGCACAGTCGCGATATAGTCGGGATTTGGCGTCATACCGACGTTTTTCAGAAATGACCAATCCAGTCCGCCGATTATGGAGTTCTTGTCCGGCCCGAATGATAAACTGTATCCGCACACAATCCACTGGATACTTATTATGCATAGGGCCATAAAACACTGCATAAGTACCGACAGCATATTTTTGCGTCGAACCAGCCCGCCATAAAAGAACGCCAACCCCGGTGTCATCAGCATCACAAGCGCTGCGCTTATCAGTACCCAGGCGGTGTCACCTGTATCAATAACCTGCCTATCTGCGCCAGCAATTATGCTCTCGTCCGAGCCGTATGCGGTGGTGGTCGCAGTGGCAAAAGTCGCAAGACCACACCCTGCCGCGCAAACCAACCATCCTTTGCGTCTTTTTGTGTTGTTACTATCTCTCATTTCCATAACATTAACCTTTTACCTAATAGGGGGTTCACATAGATTCCCTTACTGCTAATCCCGCAATTGCTGTGCCAGAATCAGGATTCTGTGCCTAAAAATTCTGTAAGTCCTTGTAAAACAAAGCTATACAATATAGAAGTGATTACAGCGCAGAGGTGGGCATTTCTACAAAAACGTGGATTTTACGCATATCTTCTACGTATTTGTATATTATGATTGCTCAGATGTACTTTGGATAGATGTTGTATTTTTTGATTTTGTAGCCGAGAATGCGTTCGGTAATGCCAAGTTCTCTCGCGGCCCCCCGCTGCCGCCCTCCACATTTCTTCAGGGCATCGACGATAAGCTCTCTTTCCATATTGGCTATCGTCTCCGCCATTGAGCGGGACGCGACCTGTTCGGTCTTTTTTATCATTTGAAGCGACGGCGGCAGATGCTCCGAGCGAATTACGTCACCGTCGCACAACAGCACTGCCCTTTCAATACAGTTCTCAAGCTCTCTAACATTGCCCGGCCAGTGGTACCGTGTGAGCATCTCAATTGAAGGTGTCGAAATGCGAGTGATGTTCTTATTGTTTTCGGCAACATACTTATCGAGAAAATAGTCTGCCAGAAGCATTATGTCGTCCTTACGCTCTCGCAGCGGCGGTAAGTAAATGGGGAAAACATTGATTCGATAGTAAAGGTCTTCACGAAAGAACCCTTCTTTTATTTGCTCTTCCAGATTCTTATGCGTTGCAACGATTATTCTGACATTTGTTTTTATCGTCTCCAGGCCGCCGACCCTCTCAAACTCCTTGAATTGTATAACACGCAACACCTTGACCTGCAGATTAAGCGGGAAGTCCCCGATTTCATCAAGAAAAATTGTGCCGCCGTGTGCTCTTTCGAACCGGCCTATCTTGCGTTCGACTGCGCCGGTGAAAGCGCCTTTTTCGTGTCCGAACAGCTCACTTTCCAACAATGTCTCCGGCATCGCCGTGCAGTTGACTTTAACAAAGGGCTTATCCGCTCTTGGACTATTGTAGTGAATCGCGTGTGCGATAAGGTCTTTGCCTGTTCCGCTCTCCCCGCGAATCAGGACAGTTGCATTGCTGCCGGCCACCTGTTCAATAAGCCGATAGACTTCCTGCATCGTGCTGCTGCTTCCGACCATGTTATGCATACTGAACCGGGTCTTCAGCTCCTGACGCAGTCGAACATTTTCATCCCTGAGCTGCTTGCGGTCCAACTCCACCAGTTTGTTCAACTTTACTGCCTGAGCCACCATAGTGGAAATAACATTTAACAGTCTGATATTTGCATCGAAATCATCCTTGTCACCCGCTTTTCTATTTACACTTAGTGCTCCAATGGTCTTGCCTTCCAATTTTATAGGAACGCAGAAAAAGGCAATCTGTTTGCCCACGGTCAGTTTCCTCGGCCCGGTCCTGTGCAAAAAACGCGGGTCTTTGGAAATATCCGGCACGACAATCTCTCTGCCGCTTTGCACAACAAGCCCTGTTATGCCCTCGCCGACCCTGTAGCTGCCGAGTTTCTTGGATTTTTCACTAAGTCCGTGGGCCACCTTGATATTTATCGTCTCCGTCTCAGGGTCTAACAGTGTGATGGTCCCCCGTTGCAGTTTAAGGTGCGTATCGAGCGACTTAAGTATGGACTTTAGTGTCTCCTCAAGATGAAGCGACTCGGCAAAGGCCTTTGATATGTCGCTCAAAAGCTGCACTTCGCCTGCCAATTTCGTCTTCATAAATCTCCATTCGCGTCAAAAATACTGAGGACTATGATAACAAAATTGTAGATAAAATACAAAAGATTACAATTTTGTCATCGATAATGCGATTACTTCTTACGGCTCCCGACAGGTCGGGGCAGGGAGGCATAGCGTATAGTTTTTTCCTATCTGCTATCTGCTTTACGCGGTGCTTTGGCAGGCGGCCCCAACAGGTCGGGGCCAAAAACTGCAAACTGGGCAGAGGCGGAATTGAACCGCCGACACACGGATTTTCAGTCCGCTGCTCTACCGGCTGAGCTACCTGCCCTTAACCTTTCCACTGCGTAAGTCTAACAAAAAAAACCGCCATTGCAAGAAAATTAAAGCCGTTTCCCTTCCATTGGGTGTGCTTCACGTTTGTAGGTAGATTTTTCAAGCCGCCAAGGGTTTTGCTGTCCATAATTGCTCCCATCTGCCATTGAGCCAAACAAGCCGCAAGGCCAACACCGATGACGACCCTAAACGCGTCCATATCATCCCTGATTGTTTTAACCGCTTGCCGACCACGCTTTTGCACGCCCCTTCTGCTGCACCAGAACCTATCTGATAGCCCTTGCTGCGAAACACATCATAACGCATCTGCTCTTCATTAACGGATATGTAATGATACAAATCGTCAATCGCATCCCTCTTAGAGCCACGATACCTCTTACTCTGGTTGGTAAGATAATCCAATACCTTTTTTGTCCAGCCGTCCCACAGCAGAGCTAAAACCTTAGCGGCCCACCTTGCTGTTGCCTCCGTCCCCTCACCTAATAATAGCTTCCCACAATTCCAAACATGCTCTTCAAGGTGATACCAATCAATAATAAATGTCGCTTTGCTAAAATGTTCCTCATACTGGCTGCGAACCCACCCCGCTCCATCTCCAAGATACACAACCTCCTTGGCTTGCCGCAAACCGCACCTGCATGCCTCAAGCCATAACTTCCAGCCAAATACTTGCGAATTATCAAAGCAAGCAACATAACGCTTATCGATTCTAAAGTCCTTGTCCTGCCAGTATATAGAGCCAGTTTTGACCTCATGCCAGCCATCAAGTTCGTGAGCCGTTGTTCCATCAGCAGCAATGTAAAGCCTGTCAGGTGAGACTACAGCAGGCGGAATCTCTTTGTGCTCAAAGAACTCCTGCAGTTGCTGCTGTTGCTGTTTTGCGGCAACCGTTCCTACCTGCTGCACTGCCCGCTCAATAGTGTTATCAGAGACCGTTTGGCCTAAAAGCTCCTCAATCTTTTGGGAAGTTTGCCGGAAACTATCATCTACAGCCAGCACACAGCAGGTCTTTGCTAAACCGGGGCTCACTTGCCCAGAACCAAGTCCGCTGGCAGTATCGTATGGCACGGCACTGTTGCCACAATCGGGGCAATAATAGTATGCTCGCTCAACCTTTATCCACCCAAAGAGGGTATGGACATCCCTGCT
>Ga0315295_10006136_pt1 | contig 10258 bp, 11 predicted proteins | sample YL17G14_0_MG_FD_204453 | JGI IMG/M metagenome (GOLD analysis project Ga0315295, IMG submission 204453) | Sediment microbial communities from Yellowstone Lake, YNP, Wyoming, USA - YL17G14_0 | ecosystem: Environmental > Aquatic > Freshwater > Lake > Sediment | place: USA: Wyoming | collected... | reverse complement strand
ATCAATAAGGTTCAGGTAAAATTTCTTACCCTCATGATCATACTCCATCTGGATTGCATGGCTTTTAATCGTGATGCCTCGTTCCCTTTCAAGATCCATATCGTCAAGTATCTGGTCCTGATATTCCCTTTCTGTTATAGTATTGGTCCTTTCCAGCAGTCGGTCGGCCAGGGTGCTTTTGCCATGGTCAATGTGCGCTATTATACAGAAATTACGGATTTGATGCATCGAACAAGATTCTGTGAAACAGGTGCAAATATATAAAAATCTGCCCCTAAATCCCCTGAAGGGGACTTTTAAAATTTATCGCCTGTAGGGGCAAGGGGGCAAAAAAGAGCCAGGTCTCAGACCTGGCTCTACATTATAAAATAAAATATATTTACTTATTAATAAGGCATCCCTCCGCCCATTCCCTGAGGCGGCATAGGCGGTTGTTTCTCTTCTTTTTCCTCAACAACAACAGCTTCAGTGGTCAGGAACATCCCGGCAACTGATGCAGCGTTTTCGAGGGCAACCCTTACAACTTTTACAGGGTCAATAACTCCCGCATCATAAAGCTTCTCATAACGATCAGTCTGTGCGTTGTACCCATAATCACCCTTACCTGATTTGACAGCCTGAGCGACTACTGCACCTTCTCTTCCTGAATTGATTGCGATCTGGCGCAATGGTTCTTCGATTGCCCGCTTAATGATCTCAATACCTATCGTCTGATCTTCATTGGCTCCTTTTAGTTTTTCAAGAGCAGATATAGCACGGATATAAGCAACTCCGCCACCCGGTACAATACCTTCTTCGATGGCCGCACGGGTTGCATGCAGAGAGTCATCAACACGGTCTTTTTTGCTTTTCATTTCAACCTCAGATGCAGCACCAATGTAGAGAACTGCAACGCCGCCTGATAATTTTGCAAGACGTTCCTGAAGTTTCTCCTTGTCATAATCGGAAGTTGTGGTTGTCATCTGCTGTTTGATCTGTCCTACTCTTGCCTTGATCATATCCTTATCTCCATAACCATTTACAATAGTTGTATTTTCCTTGTTTACTGTAACTTTTTCTGAAGTACCAAGCATATCAAGGGTAGCATTTTCAAGCTTAAGTCCTTTTTCTTCCGAGATCACGGTACCGCCTGTCAGAATGGCAATATCTTCAAGCATCTCTTTTCTTCTGTCACCGAAACCCGGAGCTTTCACTGCACATACTCTTAATGAGCCGCGGAGCCTGTTCACAACAAGTGTTGCGAGAGCTTCGCCCTCAACATCTTCGGATATAATCAGAAGTGGACGGCTTGACTGGGCTGTTGCTTCGAGAATCGGAAGCATATCTTTCATTGAAGATATCTTCTTGTCATAAATCAGTATATATGGATTCTCAAGCTCAGCTTCCATCTTTTCTGTATTTGTCACAAAATAAGCTGAGATATAACCACGGTCAAACTGCATTCCTTCAACGACCTCCACGGAAGTGGTTGTACCTTTTGATTCCTCAACAGTAATGACACCCTCTTTATGAACTTTATTCATGGCTTCGGCTATCAGCTTGCCAATTTCCTGGTCATCGTTGGCTGAAATTCTTGCCACCTGTTCAATTTTGCTAAGATCATTACCGACAACCTGTGCCTGTGATTTAAGATGTTTAATAACTTTCTCAACTGCTAAGTCGATACCTCTCTTTACATCCATCGGATTGGCACCGGCAGTAATGTTTTTCAGGCCTACATTTATAATAGACTGAGCAAGAACTGTTGCCGTGGTTGTACCATCACCGGCAATATCACCTGTTTTTGAAGCGACTTCCTTAACCATCTGTGCACCCATATTCTTATAAGGGTCCGACAATTCTATATCTTTTGCAACTGTGACTCCATCTTTGGTAATTTGAGGAGAGCCGAACTTTTTCTCCAGAACAACGTTACGGCCTTTCGGGCCAAGTGTAACTTTTACTGCATCGGCTAACATGTCAACGCCTTCCTTAAGCAGAGCGCGCGCATCAATATTGTATTTAATCTCTTTTGCCATTTTATGTTATATTTAATTGGTTTACAATAATTAAGCTATGAATAAAATATCCGATTGAGAAATGAGAAGATAATCTTCGTTGTCAATTGTCAGTTCCTGACCTGAATACTTGCCATAAAGAACGACATCGCCCTTTTTTACTTCCACTTCTTCATCTTTTTTGGCAGCGCCAACCAGAATTATGGTGCCCTGACGTGGTTTTTCCTTTGCTGAGTCAGGAATGATTAATCCGCTTGCAGTTTTTGATTCAGCTTCGTGAGGTTTTACAAGAACCTTTCCAGCCAATACTTTTCCTTTTAATAGTGCCATTTTATTTAGTTTTAAAGTTAATGATTATTTTCTGCCTCTTCCATTAGCATAATTTATGCCAAATGCTAATTTCACGCCAACGGCAATAATTAGCCGACATTTTATCCTCCATTTGCTGACATCTTTTAGTGTATATATAGAACAATACAACATATAATATTGTTTATGAGCATATTGATAATAATAAAAAATAGTGTCAGTTTATGACAAACTGACACTATGACCACATTTATATTATTAATGGGATTAATTCTTAGGTTGTTGTTCGTTCCCTGACGGAGTAGTACTGGGAGTCTCTGTAGGCACGGCAGTCGGAAGAGTCGGAATAGCATTTGGATCCGCTGCATTCTGGATCTCATTCTCAATTCTTGAACGTTCAGCTGTCGAGCCCCGCGGAATGGTGGCAGTAGCAACAACACAAAGAATCAGAATTGCGGTTGCAAGAGTCCATGTCGATTTTTCAAGAAAATCAGCTGTCTTCCTTATACCCATTGACTGACCTGCTGATGTGAAATTGGCAGCCAGTCCTCCTCCCTTTGAGTTCTGAACTAGGACAATCATCACCTGAAGAATGCAGGCTATTATAATCAGTACTGAAATAAAAATATATATTCCCATTTGTCAACTATTTAATAATCGCTTTTATTTTTTCAATTTGAATCGCAAAGTAACCACTTTTTTCCGGAAATTTCAAACTTAATTTTTCATAAATGTCAATTGCTTTGGAATAATATCCCTGATTTATATAAATTCTCGCAAGTGTTTCAGTGACAAATCCACCCTCTTCCTCAATAAATTGCTGCGACAGATCCTCAACCGGCTGATCGGTTTTCTCTCTTTTCGGTTCTATCCTGGGACTGGTTGAAATGAATTTGTCAATCAGATCTGCCTGTGCCTTTTTGTTAAGGTTCTTTAAATCTTCTTGTGGAACAGTTTCTGCTTCTGCCACCGGCTCACCTTCAGGCTTTAATTCAGGCTGAGGTTCAGATGCAGTTATATATTCAGGCCCAGATTCCGGTTCGTAATCAGGTTTATGGCCAGGTTCGGATTCAGGTGCTGAAAATCCGGGGTCCATATAAAAGACCTTTTCTTCAGCTTCACCAGGTTCATCATCAATAATTAAAACGCTGCTTGCAGGTTCATCGCTCTCCTGTTCATTTGAAACAAGTATTGAACGGCTTTGGATCAGGTAAGTTTCCTCTTCGTTATCCTTCTCCAACACTTCATCCTGACTTTTTTCATATTCAACAATAAGATCCTCACTATTTTTTGCTGATTCAATTACTGTCTGTTCAATATCCCCTGAAACTAAAGCTGGTTCAGGTACTTCAGATACTGGTTCCTGTACCAGCCTGCTTTCTGGCTCTGCAGGTTTTACAGGTTCTGCAGTTTCAGCAGTTGCTACGGTTTCCTGAAGGATCTTAATCTCCGGTTCAACCGGAGTTGATATTATTTCCGGTCCTTTAAGGATCTCCTTTTGTTCTTCAATTTCTTCTTTAACATGTTCAGGAGTAATTTTCAGAAGATTATATAAAACCTCCCTGTCAGCAATATGAATAGCAGAATTTCTAAGTTGATTCTCAAACCTGATATCTGAATTGTCCTGCAGACCTTTAAGAAGCAAGAGGTGTGCTGTATGAAAATAAGGGAATATATAAACAAGCTCATTGATCTCGGCCAGAACCTGCCTGTCGACCGGGTTCTTGCTGCCAATCAAACTCAAAAAGTCATTTTTGTTCATGACTGGTTACCAGTTAACAAATGCCCTGTTAAAGATATCCTCTACAATCATTTCGATTATATTTTCCGAGAGTTCGGCTTCAACCTGGCTAAGGTCGAGAGAGCTGTTGTAATCTTCGTATCTTGAGAATGACTGTTCAAAGCTCAGGTCAGGATCGACAGCGTTGGTGAATTTGACTTTTACGGTAATCGTGAACCTGTTCATTGCAGCTGTCGCATCGGCTGACACCGTAAGTGGTTTGGTATTGTAATCCGCAATTTCCCCCTCAAAATTTGCATCCCCCAGACCGTTAATAACTTTCAGGTTTGTCTGCGCTTTGCACTTATCTATCAGTGCATCGGTAAGATTCTGGCTTAATCCTGGCTGAACTAAACTTGCCCTGTTTTGAAAATACTGAACGCTGACAGAATTTAGGCCTTCCGTACTTGCTCCCGAAAATGAATATATGCCACATCCGCCCTGTACAATGAAAATGATTCCTAAGAAACCAATCAGAATCCTATTCCATGACATGAGAAAAATATTTCTACATTTCAATTTCATACTCTTTTATTTTTCTGTAAAGAGTCCTTTCGGATATCCCAAGTTCATGAGCAGCCATTTTTCTCTTGCCGTTATACTTTTCAAGAGCCTTTATTATCATTTCAATTTCCTTCCCGGCAAGTGAAAGTGATTCTTCAACAACCTCTTCAGTATCCTGGATATTGCTTCTACCGTGATGAAGCTTAAAATCATCCGGCTGAGGCTCTCCAGCAGTTGCGAATTGCTCCTCCCGTCCTGTATCTCTTATAAGGTTTTTGATCACTCCTGAATTGTTCTCATGGAAATTAATATCAATTTCGCCTGATTTAATAAGATCGAGTACCAGTTTCTTCAGGTCGCTCATATCGCTTTTCATATCAAAGAGAATCTTATAGAGGATCTCGCGTTCCGTGGAAAACGACTTATCTTCTTCTCTCTTTATGATTGCCGGCAGTTTTATCCCGTCATAATCGGGCAGGTAAGCATGTAATACCTCGGGACTTATCTCCCTCTCCTTTTCAATAATCGAAATCTGTTCGGTGATATTCTTAAGCTGACGGACATTCCCGGGCCAATAATAATTCAGAAGAACATTTTTTGCTTCATTGCTTAACCGGATGGAAGGCATCCTGTATTTTTCAGCAAAGTCAACCGCAAATTTTCTGAAAAGAAGAAATATATCCTCTCCTCTCTCCCTCAATGCAGGAATTTTTATAGGGACAGTATTAAGCCTGTAAAAAAGATCTTCCCTGAATCTGTCATGCTCAATTGCCCGTGTAACATCAACATTGCTGGCGGCTATCACACGTACATTGGTTTTTTGAACCTTTGAGGAGCCCACTCTAATGAACTCGCCCGATTCAAGGACCCTCAGAAGCCGGACCTGCGTCGAAAGAGGAAGTTCTGCAACCTCATCAAGAAAAATTGTGCCGCCGTCCGCTACTTCAAAATAACCTTTCCTGCTCTCAGTCGCACCAGTAAAGGAACCTTTCTCATGACCAAACAGTTCAGAATCGATCGTCCCTTCAGGAATTGCCCCGCAGTTTACAGCAATATATTGCCCGTGTTTCCTTGTACTGAAACTATGGATAACCTGAGGAAATGCTTCTTTTCCGGTACCGCTCTCACCGGTAATCAGTACCGAAAGATCGGTAGGAGCAACCTGCAGTGCAATATCTATCGCACGGTTAAGCCCCGCATAATTACCGATTATACTGAACCTTTGCTTAATATTCTGAAGGTCTTTCATTGCTGTTTTACGCTGGTGCGAATTTAAGATATTTTTAAAACAATGGGAAATTCAATTTTAGTAAATTCGCACTATGAAACTATTTAACGGATATCATTTCGCAGGCATTATTCCGGCACGATATGCATCATCAAGGTTTCCGGGAAAACCGCTTGTGACTATCGGAGGGAAGCCGGTGATCCAGAGAGTGTACGAACAGGCTTTAAAATCTCTGGATACTGTGTTTGTTGCCACCGACGACTCCAGAATTTATAATGCTGTATTGGAATTCGGCGGGAAAGTGGTTATGACCTCATCTGAGCATAAGAGCGGGACCGATCGCTGTGCCGAAGCTGTCAATATCCTGACAAAAGAAAAGGGTATATTGGCAGATGTTGTAATTAATATCCAGGGTGACGAACCTTTTATCAGGCCTGAACAGATTGATATGCTGTTTTCATGTTTTGCTGATAATTCGGTCGGAATAGCAACACTGGTCAGGAAAGTTCAACCCGGAGAAGATATTACCAATCCAAATCACCCGAAAGTAATTATTGATCTGTCGGGGAATGCGATCTATTTCAGCAGAACCGTCATTCCCTTTATCCGTGATGCGGAGATGAGTAAATGGGCACTCCTGCACCCATATTACAAGCACATCGGACTATATGCTTACAGAACTGATATTTTGAACAGAATTACTTTGTTGCCAAGGAGTTCGCTCGAAATAGCAGAATCGCTCGAACAGAACAGATGGCTTGAAAACGGATTCAAAATAAGGACCGCTGTTACTGAATGGGAAAGTATTTGTATTGATACCCCAGGGGACCTCGAAAAAGCAAAAGAATTCTTTGATCAATTAAAATAAAAATGAGTACCTTTAGCACAGTTTTTGATAGAGTTTAACAAAAGGGTGCTTATGAAGCAAAGTTTACTCCTGATTACACTTTTATTTTATTCTATAACCCTTCATTCTCAGAATGATACAGTCAGTGTTGTCAGGAATTACCCTCAGAAAACTTTTGTCAGGGAAACAATCAGTTCAAATATTACTATCTACCCGGTTCCTGTCAGGGAAAACAGTTTTTCGATAAATACCGACAGAGATATAACCTCTGTAAAGGTTACAAATATGATTGGTCAGGATATTTTCAGAACTAAATATAATACTCCGGTGTCGCATACGAAGGTGCTGCTCAAAAAAACAACAAGAGGCATGTACCTGGTTACTATTACATTTATTGACGGCACCAGGGTTGTGAAAAAGATTATGATTGAGAATCCTGAATAAGGAAATTGTCAATACCGTTTTTAGCAGATATTAGGGGAAAAATCCGCAAAAGAGTACTATTTTAATTTGATATTATCAGAAGAACAATCTGATTTTTTGATTGTTTATTATTAAGGATTGTCAGGATTTTGACAAATTGAATTACTGTGACTGCCATGGAAGAAGGGATAAATATTTTTTCGATAAAGGATCTTGAAAATTTTTCGGGAATAAAAGCTCACACTATCAGGATCTGGGAAAAGAGATACAAAGTGCTTGAACCGGACAGAACCGACTCAAATATCAGAACCTATAACGAAACCGAGTTAAAAAAGATACTTAATGTAGCTTATCTTAACCGTAATGGCCTGAAAATATCAAAGATAGCTCAGTTCAGTGAGGATGAGCTCACCCGGCAGGTCATGGCCGTGAGCAGCCAGAATGAGAACCAGGATCAGAATTTCCAGCCTGGAAAGATCCTGATGGCAGCAATCAGATTCAATGAATTCCAGTTTAAGGAAGCCCTCGAACCTTTTACCAGACATTATGGCATTGAGGAGGCCTATATCCGGTTTTATCAGCCCCTGCTTGAAAAGTCGAGGATCCTCTGGCAGACTGGCAGCCTTTCAAGGGCACAGGACCAGTTTGTAAGGAGCACAATAAGGCATATTTTGGTTGTTGAGGATAACAACCTCAAATTACCTGCCGGGAGATCAAAAGCCTCAGTCGCAATGATCAATACATCTGATAATCTGTCGGACAATAATTTCCTTTTTTACAAGTATGCCCTTAAAAAAAGAGGTTTTGATGTGATATTTACAGGAGGCATACTTCCGGCATCAGAAGTAATTGAAATTCACAAGATCAAACCGTTCGATATCCTGGTTGTGAATTCCAGTGCATTTGATTTTGCAAGAAAAAAAATAGGATATTTCAGCAGTATTGGCAGATCATTGTTAATCAAGAAAATAATCCTTACCGATTATCCTGAGTTCCAGGAAAAGAAACTACCGGAAAATATCCTGATTACCAGGAATCCCGAAGATTTCCGGAAGACAATCTCTGCACTGAAATGACTTCTAATTCCTGCTACCGGGTGCTTGATGCTTGTTGCTAGATAACCATTAATGTCAACCAGTAACCAGCAACTAGCAACATTTATTAATTAATTACAGTGTTATTCTAACTTTCCAAAAGTCCAATAAAATACTTTTTTTCCTTCTCCAGGTTAACAAACGGATTCTTCTCGGTAAACAGATCTATCCTGGAAATAATACTTTCAGCGAATTTTCTTATCTGATCCTTATTATCGGTCTGAATACTGTGTGAAACAGCTTTTGAAATTCTGGCAACTTCCTTCCATAAACCAACTGTTGCTTTATTAAAATAACAGCCGCAAAATGCCTCCCAGATATAATCAACTGTCAGGCCTGACACGTGAAGCATGTCGTCGTCATAAAAGCGATAATCGCGCAGATCGTCCATAACCAGTTCATAGGCAGGGAAATATTCTGGCATTGAAGGATGTTCCAGCAGCTTTTCCACTGCAAGGAATAAAACCGATTTGCTCACCTGGTTGCCGTGGACACCATCCTTCAGATGCCTTACCGGGCTTATTGTAAAAACAACTAGCAGGTCAGGGAAAAGTGATTTTAGCTTATCAAGCTGATTTGACCATAAAACTGTAATATCTTCAACAGTCAGGAGTTCATGAACAAACCCCGATGCAGGTATTTTATGGCAGTTCGAGACTATCCTGCCCGACTGTAGCCATCTGTAAACCCTTGCTGTGCCAAAAGTTACAAATAGAAATTTAGCAGAAGAAATAAATCTCAGAGCTTCAGCTGATTTTTGGTTTATCTTTTTAAGAATTTCGTCAGGATCCCCGGATGAAAAATCAGTATAATGATCAAAACTGATCCAGGTACCTTCGTGATTATAAATATCGTCAGCGCTGTAGTTTTTTCTGCTGGTAATTGAATCAAGTGTATTGCAGACAGAGACGGGATTATAGACTGTACCGGCAGGATTGATCATAACAGGCATGTGTCCAAGTTCGAACTGCCGGCCGATTGATGCGGCAAAACATGAACCGATAAACATCACCGGATCATTATAGGTTATCCCGCTTTCAGAAGGTTCGATTTTAAATGTTGTTCTCAGTTCCATCCTGACAACCGGAATTTATTATGCCAGCCTGGAGTTAATCCAGGTATTGATATATTTGAACATTTCATCCCTGGGAAAGTCATTGTGAAGCTCATGGTATCCTCCATCCCACAATTTTAATTCGGCCATTGTGGTTTTTGAGGCAAACTCACGGCTCCCGTCCGGTGAGCAGATATGGTCATCTGTCCCATGCATCAGGAGCAGGGGTTTATTAAGGCTGGCTGCATTTTTCAGGGCATTTGATGCCGCCGATATTGCTGCATGAAACAAGCTCAATGAAATCTTGTTGTGATTCAGGGGATCATTTTTAAAAGCATCCACAACCTTCTGGTCATGCGAAAGATATTCCACCACCAGTCCGGCAGGCAGGATCAGTGCCGGAAAAATATTCCTCATCACGGTAGCCAGCTTAACCATTGATTCTTTAGGTTTAAATGCCAGCTTAAGCCAGGGGGAGGTGACAATCGCTCCTTTTACTTTTGGATTCTTGCGGATAAGATAGTCGAGTACTATTCCGCCGCCAAGGCTATGTCCGTAAAGGAAAAGCGGAACGCCCGGAAAAGTTTTACGGCATTCATTAAGCAGGATATTAATCATCTCATCCGTGATAGTGTAGTTTTTTATATGTCCCCTTTTACCGTCTGAGCGCCCATGGCCAGGCAGATCAACACCGGCAAATCCAATCATTACCTCATTAAATAAACCTGCCCAGTTGCTGTATCGATGAATATGCTCTCCCCGTCCGTGAACAAGGATCACGACTGCAAGTAGGTTTTCACCCGGACTTTTAATGAAACCTCTAAGGATCTGGCCGTTACTAAGTTTAATATTAAAATCCATTTTATTTTTTCTTTAAAAATACGAAAGTTGCTCAAATTAATATGTTTCAGAAACTGCAAACTTATAACAATATTCAGATCAAACTTGTTGCATGAAACAATTATAACTATATCAAAGCTTATTCTCATAAAAATTCTATCAATGTATTAAAAGACGTATTA
>Ga0315295_10006135_pt1 | contig 10259 bp, 11 predicted proteins | sample YL17G14_0_MG_FD_204453 | JGI IMG/M metagenome (GOLD analysis project Ga0315295, IMG submission 204453) | Sediment microbial communities from Yellowstone Lake, YNP, Wyoming, USA - YL17G14_0 | ecosystem: Environmental > Aquatic > Freshwater > Lake > Sediment | place: USA: Wyoming | collected... | reverse complement strand
TTTAAAATAGCAGATGTTCGATATGGGATTGGCGGAATGAGGTTACATTCCTTGCAACAGGTTCCTTTTGAAGATCTGGCCCATGTCGAGGTGTGGGCCCGGGGCCGGGAGCATAAAGTTTCCAGGACCTTGCTCTTCAACAACGATCCCCTTCCCCAGATTTTTGGAGAAAAAGTTGAGCTGCGGGTTTTAGCCCATCTACCAGATCATCTGCTGATTCTATAACAGGAGGGAAAAATGAAAGTGTTAGGAATTCTGGGAAGTCCTCGCGTCGGAGGTAACAGCGACATCCTTCTGGAGCAAGCCTTGGCTGGAGCCAGGGATGCAGGAGCAGAAGTGGAAAAGATCGTCCTGTGCCAGAAGAAGATTTCCGGATGCCTGGACTGCAAGAAATGCAACGACACAGGGGTATGCGCCATCAAAGATGACATGCTGGAGATCCACAAAAAGATCCTGGAGGCAGAGGCTATCATCCACAGCGTCCCCACCTACTTCTGGGCCATGACCTCTCAAATGAAAGCCTACCTGGACCGGTGGTGCGCTTTTTTTGACGCCGAATGGCGCTGGCACAAAGCCTATTATCCAAAGATGAAGGGGAAGAAGATTGGCCTGATCACGGTCTGTGGAGACCCAAACGTCTCGACGGCGGACCCCATCGTCCACAGCTTCAAGAACACCTGCGAATTCACCAAACTCAGTTGGCTGGGTGTCGTTCAGGCTTCCGCTACCGAAAAAGGGGAGATTGGGAAAAATGAGGCTGCCAAAAAGGAATCGTATTCCCTGGGGAAAAAAGGGGTTTCCCCTCAAGTGGGTAGATGAAAAAAGTTGGGGATGAGTCCCCTTACATCTATGAGGGGAAAGGTGAGGTCCCTTCTGCAGAGCTCTAGCAGGATGCGGAAAAGGTCCTTCGCTACGCTCGCAATGATCTGTCTCTGGGTTTTCCCGCAAACTGCTAGAGGGTGCACGATGAAACGTCTTGGGGAAGCCCGATACGGGGCGTGATGGAAGGCGCACTGAAATTTCAGGTCTGGAAGTGGAGGAGAAGTGTTGAAATTTACATACTAAACTTGTAGAATCCCTTCCGTTCCAGCAAGGTCATTCCCCTTCTTAATAAGAACACGGTCATCATGCCTACATAGGCTCCTCCCACGGCATCGCTGAAGTAATGCGAGGTTATAATCACTCTGCTCGCCCCCACCGCTAAAGCAAAGCAAAAAAGAAGAATGCGATATCTTGGGAAGATAAACGAGAGCGCCAAAGCGAGAGAGAATGTGGTGGCTGCATGCCCCGAAGGAAATGAAGTGAGCCCATGGGTGTAATTAAAAAAATGGATGCCATACAGTCCCTTCTCAAACAGCATTTCCGGCCGGGAACGGCCGATGATCACTTTTATGATATTGGCGACAATCCCGGACACCGCTATCGAGGAAAATAGAAAGAGGGCCCGATGGGCATAAATCCTTTGCCGGGAGAATATAAAAATTAAAAAAAGTGCAGAAAAGCCTACCAAATACCACGTGGAAATCCCTAATTCGGTAACGATCCCAAAAAAATCTGTAACACTTCTGTCCAGTTTTTTGCAATAGAGAGCTATGGGAATATCGATAAAGAAGTAGCTCATCACCACAAACATGAGCACGGCCGCAAAAGAAGCGGCTATTTTCCCTTCAACGCTTTTCATCTTTGGGCCCTTGGTAATTTTTGCACCATACATATTCAATGCTTTCGACTTTACCCCCGTTCAGCAGGATATCCATTCTTTTGGTCACCTGGACCTCGTCGCAACGGAATCTTTTGCCGACATCCTCTTTGGAGAAATAGGAGTTGACAAAAAGCAAATCATATCCCAAAGGAGAATTTTTTTGCCAAAAATCAAACTGATCGATTCTGGAATCGATGACGAATACCTCACCTTGGTACGATAAAGAATAATACATCATTCTGCTTCCCATCGTCCATTCCGTGACGGCTAAGGCTTTTTTAGGCCCATGATTTTCTTTTAAAGTTGTATCGGCTTCTTTGGCGATTGTGGCCCATCCGTAGATGTCTCGAAAAGGGGATTGATAATCGGGGAAAGAAAACCATTTCGCGGCGAGTTCCACATATAACAAAAGGGTGATGATCAGGCTGATTCCCACAGAAAAATTCCGGATGTTTCTTTTTACTTTTCCCGCATCAATACTCAAAAAATAGACGCCGATGGGAATGAAGAGGAGATAAAAAGGGCTTCCCCAATGAGGAAGGGCTATGTCGTAAAGAGAAGTGTATAGAAAAAAAGCCAAAATCGTCCCGCCCAAAAGAAGGGAAAGGCGAATCCAATCATTGGAGGAGCGAAAACTTTTGATAAACCCGTAAAGGGCAATCCCGAATAAAAATGGGCTATAAGTGCCCACCTGGGCACCGAGAGACATGAAAAAGGGTTTGAGTTTCATCGAGGATGAACCAAAGACATGACTCCCCTGGTAGCGGAAGCTCACGAAATCGTTCTGAAGATTCCAGTAAAGGACTGGAGTTATCAAAAGGACGGCAATGGCTGCGGAGACGATCATATTTTTGGACAAAATTAAATCATATCTCTTACGCAGGATCAAGTAGAGTAGAAACGGCGGAACAAGCAGAATCGAAGTATATTTAGCCAGACCGGCCAGCCCCAAAATGAGGCCGAGGCCGATAAAATATTTTAGCTGCGGGCTTTCCTCAATTTTCCGAACCTCGAAGACGAGCAAAAAGACCAGCACCAGGAGAATCGAATCCGGTAGAAGCATCACGCTCAGAGCATTGAACATGAAAGAGCTGTTCAGGGCCAAGACGGAGAGCAGCGAAACCTCCTTGGAGGCTGAAATGACTAGGGTAAAACGATAAGCCAATAAGGAAGTGAAAGCAAACAGGATGATGGCGGGGAGCCTGACGAAAAACTCGTTCGTACCAAAAAGATAATAGAAGGGTGCATGGAGCCAGCCTACGAGGGGTGGATGATCGACATAACTCGGCGCCAGATGGATGGCATATAAAATATAATGAGCTTCATCCACCCCCAGGCCAAATGAGGGAGCCACCAAAAGTCTGATGAGGGTAAAAAAGGCGATTAAAAGAAAGACTTCTTTGTGGTTTCTCAACACGAAGCCTCTCCTCTACACCAATCGCACTACGTCCTCAGCCACTTTCGGGTAGTTGGTCAGAAGGGCCAGGTCATGGCCGGGGAAGATCAAATCGATGGAAGAGGCTTTGGCCCGGATCTTATCGAAGCTCTTCATCCAGGCGATCATGTCGGTGATGATGGCACTGGGAATGTCCGTACGGAAACTGGAAAACAGATGGGCGGCATCCGAACCGACAATGGCTGTTCCCTTGGCGGTATGCACGGCCACCACCTGAAGGCCGATCGTATGGCCCGGGGCAAGAAGGAGCTCGACCCCCGGGAGGATTTTTTTGTCCCCGCGGATGAGCTTTAGTCTCTTGGTCCCTTCCAGCTTGGCCAGGTAGCGATTGCCGATCGGGTCTGTGGTATGCAGGAAAGGAGCTCTCTTGGCGATCGGATTCTTCATCCAGAAAAGGAACTCCCTTTCCTGGACGTAAATCGTCGCTTGGGGGAATAATGTAACCCCACTGATATGGTCAAAATGGATATGGGTAGCCACCACGTGCCGTACCCGCTGGGCGTCGATGTCTATTCTCTTCAAGACCTCCGTCGGATTCACGTAGCCGTTCAGATTGCGCTCCCGGGCTAATTTAGGGGCACATCCGCAGTCTACGACAACTGTCTGGCTGCCTTCCCGGATGGCAAAAATATAGTAATTGATCTCGGTCGTCTTATCCATGTCCTGGAACCAGGTGACCATGCATGCCGGCCTCACAAAAGGTCCGGCATATTTGAGGGCATAGATCTCATAGGATGGGATAGCCATTCTTTGCTCCTTTCTGTAGAAATGGGTAATACTAAAATCTAACCACAGAGGACACGGAGAAGTAATTAATTTTCAGGGATCTAAAAAAGTTGTTCTTTCCTCTCCCAGGTTCTCTAGCTTATTACCCTCTTTTTGATCACCCAGATTATTCCTTTGCGGCCTCTGTACTCATACCGTTCAGTTTCTTGAAATTTTGTTAAGCAAATCAGGGGACCATTTCACCCCCTCCCAACCTTCCCCCCTCCGAGGGGGAGGGAAAGGGTGGGGGGATATAATTGGTCTTTCCTTTAATCACGGCAACTATGCCCTTTAAAGAAAAAAGTCTATTGAGCATCCATCTACCTCCCTGGCCGTTCATTTCTACTGCTATATGTACCACAAATATAAATTATGGCAATGCTTTTCCTCCAACCGAGAGTATGGGCCCCTATATCCTTTTGAGTTTCTCCTTTGTCGGAACCCGAGGCATGATGGGTATGGAAATCTGAAAGGGAAGGTTGAATAAGGCAGTTTTCACTCTCCCACCCCTAGCTTTTAAAAATGTCGTCTGCGCTTCAAATAATTGCCTGGCCCCGTCCCGCCGATCTTTGGGAAAGATCAACGCCTGGTGCTAATTCGCGAAGCTCTCTTGCGGCTGGGCCAGGATAAAAAGAAAGCAAAGCCATGGACGGACCCATGAAAAGTTGGGAGTCCTGCCGTTTCGACTGCCGTTTCGATCCTTGACAAATGGGCCGTTTCTTGTTATGTTAATTTAGCACTCTTGTATGGGGAGTGCTAAGGGGGGTAGTCTATGAACGGAACGTTCACGGAACGAGACCGGAAGGTTTTGCAGGCCATCATCATGGATTATATCCAGTCCGCAGAACCGGTGGGTTCGCGGACGGTGTCCAAAAAATATAAAATGGGACTCAGCCCGGCAACGATCCGGAACGTGATGGCTGACTTAGAAGAAATGGGCTTTTTAATCCAGCCCCACACTTCCGCCGGGCGCGTACCCACGGACCGGGCTTTTCGCTTCTACGTGGACAGTATCCTGGAGGTTCGAAAGTTGAGCAAGATTGACCGGGACCGGATCGAACTGGGTCTCCAGGAAGAAAAGATGGACATTAATGAGATGATGAAACGTGCTTCCTCCTTGCTGTCCCTGCTTTCCAGGCAAACGGGGGTTGTTCTGGCACCTCGCTTCGGCAGTAACATCTTTAAACATATTGAATTCATCAAACTACGAGAAAAAAAGATCCTGGTGATCATCGTCTCCAAATCGGGGGAGGTGCAGAATAAGCTCATTGAATCCGATGAGCCAATGGGTCAGGATGAGCTGGACAAATACAGTAAGTTCCTCACCGAGATGATGGGTGGGTTGAGCCTGGTGGAAGCCAAGCGTAAGATCATGGAGGAGATGAAGCAGGAAAAGGTCCTCTTCGATAAGCTGATGTACCGGGCTCTGCAGCTCAGTCAGAAAGCGCTGGAGGACGAGGGGGGAGGGGATCTCTACATCGAGGGGCAGACCAACATCATGGAATCGCCCGAGTTCGCCGACCTGGAGAAGATGCGAGATCTTCTCCTGGCCTTCGAAGAAAAAACGAAGATTGTCAAATTGCTGGACAAGGCGTTGTCCATCCATGGCATCCAGATCTTCATCGGAGCGGAGAATGAGTTCAATGAAATGCGAGGATGCAGCGTAATCGCTGCGCCCTATTCGAAAGAAAACTTCACCCTGGGAACGCTGGGAGTGATCGGCCCGACCCGGATGGATTACTCCAGTATCATCCCCATCGTGGATTACACGGCCAGAATCGTGGGCAAAATCTTGGGGAGTCTAGATTGAAAGAGCAACGGGTTAAAAGGAAAAAGAGAAGTCCAGAAGTAAGAGGAGAAAATATTTTGGACGAGAAAAAAAAGAACAATAAAAATAGTGAAGAAGAACAGAAGCCCGAGGGGGCGAACCTTGCAGGGGGGAAAAGGGAAGAGAGTCGACCAGAAAAATCTCTACCGGAGAATGAGCAGGGAAAGGAGCGGAGGGAGGAAAAGAAAGAGCCTACCCCGTTAGAAAAATTTCAGGATCAACTTGCTGAAAAGACCCGGGAAGCAAACGAAAACTTCGATAAATGGCTGCGCTTGCGGGCGGATTTTGAAAACTTCAAGAAGCGAGTGCAAAAGGAAAAAGCGGACCTGATGAAATTTGGCAACGAGAGCCTGCTCAAGAATATACTCTCCATTCTGGATAATTTAGAACGGGCCGTCGATCATGGAAAAGAGGTCAGGCAAAATGCCTCCCTTTTGGAAGGGGTGGAGATCACTCTGAAGCAGTTCTTAAATACCCTGGAAAGATTTGGCGTTAAACCCGTTCCGGCTGTAGGGGAAGTATTCGACCCTGAGAAGCATGAAGCAGTTTCCCAGGCAGAAAGCGATCAAGAGCCCAATAGGGTGATCTCCGAGGTCCAGAAAGGCTACCTCTTCCATGACCGGCTCCTTCGACCGGCCAAGGTCATCGTATCCAAAGAAAAGGAAAAATTGAAAAAAGAAGGAAGTTGATGTTCGAGAGAGATTATTATGCCCTCCTGGGCATTGATTCCTTGGCCAGCGTGGAGGAGATCAAGAAAGCATACCGCCGACTTGCCCACCAGTTTCATCCGGACAAGAATCCCGGGAATCCAGCCGCGGAAGAGCATTTTAAACGAATCACCGAAGCCTACGAGATCCTGCAGGACGCCCAGAAGCGCGCAGCCTACGACCGATTGGGTGTCTCCATGGGAAGGAGAGGATTTGGGGGGTTCCGAGAACCTGAGGACTTCTCTTCCCGGAAGAATTCTTTTGATGATTTCTTTGAGGAAATGATTGATGACTTCTTTGGAATCGCAAGTTCCCGGCCAAAAAAATCTAGGGGGGCAGACCTTCGTTACAACCTGGAAATTTCCTTGGAAGAAGCGGCGTCCGGCTCGGGGCAGGAAATCAAAGTTTCCCGGATGTCCGTTTGCCCGCTTTGCCGAGGCAGCCGCTGTTGCCCCGGGACTTCTCTCCAGACCTGCCCCAAATGCAGAGGATATGGATCGATTCGTTCCCAGCGCGGGTTTTTTATCTTGGAAACGACCTGTCGACATTGCCAGGGGGAGGGGCAAATTATTGTCCGCCCGTGTCCAAAATGTGAGGGGATAGGTCGCCTGAAAGTGACCCGTGCCCTGCGGGTGAATATTCCGGCGGGGGTTGATGAGGGCACTCGCCTGCGCCTCCGCGGCGAAGGAGAGATGGGCAGGAATGGCGGTCCTCCCGGGGATTTCTACGTGGTCGTTTCAGTCAAGAAGCATTCCTTCTTCACCCGCATGGGAAATGACCTCCTGTGTGAGATTCCAGTCACTTTTCTCCAGGCCTTAATGGGAGCAGAGATTGAAGTTCCGACTCTGGAAGGCAAAATCCGACTGAGGGTGCCTGCGGGAACTCCGGGCGGAAAAGTATTTACGCTGAAGGGTCGAGGGATGCCTGTTTTGAATGGGGGTAACCGAGGCGATCAGAAAGTGACGCTGCGGGTAGAGGTTCCCAGCAAGCTCAGTAAGCGCCAGAGGGAGCTGCTGGATGAATTCAACCGCCTGAGTTAAGAAGACCTAAGCATCGAGGGAGACTAGACCTTCGACATCCCTCAACCTTCGCCCTCATCGGCTGAGGGGGGCGAGGTGGGTTGGGCCTCTTGCTTTTTTCCCGTCTGCTCTTTTTTCCCGAAGAATTTGGCCATCCAGATGGACCCTTCGAACATGACCAGCAGAGGTCCGGCCAGGAGAAGCTGCGAAACCAAGTCGGGTGGCGTTAAAATAGCCGCAGCTACGAAAATACCCAGGATGGCATACTTCCGGTTCTTCGCGAGGGTCTGGGCCGAGACCACCCCCATGCGCGAAAGGAAGAGGATCAGGGCCGGCCACTGGAATAGGAGGCCGAAGGCCAGGAGCAGTTTGATGGTGAAGGTGAGGTATTCCTTTATTGCCGGCAACGGGCGGATCTCTTCGGAGGCAAAGCTCAGGAAAAAACGGAATACGACCGGGAAGACGATAAAGTAACAGAAGAGAGCACCGGCCAGGAAGAAGACCGAAGAAACGAAAAGATAAGGGTAGATGTACTTTTTTTCCCGTTCATAGAGTCCGGGGGAGATGAAGGCCCAGATCTGGTAAAGGATAAAGGGGGAGGAGAAGAAGATTCCGGCCAAGAAAGCCGCCTTGAAGTAAGTAAAAAAGGCTTCGGGAACGGCGGTAAAGACCAGAGAACTGCCCTTGGGCAACACCTGGACGAGCGGCCGCATCAGGACTTCGACGATTTCTTTGATGAATGCATAAGAGATCGCGAAGGCCACCCCGATGCCCAGGAAAGACCAGATCAACCTCTTGCGCAGCTCCTCGAGGTGAGCCGTAAGGGGGAGCTTTTTATCGGGCATATCAGACGGATTCCTTCGTTGCTACAGACGAGCCTTCTTCCTTTGGTGGGGGTGTGGTTTGGGCAGCTACAACCGCAGGGGGCGCGCTTTCCGGGATTTCAGCCATTTTCAACTTGCCTTCTTCAAGGTCCTCGAGGAAAGAAGGGGTGGCCGGAGATTGATCGGCGGAGGGCTCTTTCAACTCGGGCGGACCCGTCTCGGAAGCAGCCTGGGTTTCAGCCTGAGAAGCCACTTCTGGGTTGTAAGTTTCCTCTTTATCCAGGTCGACCTTCAGGTCGGTTTCGATGGTGGACTTGAAGTCATCTGTGGCTTTTTTGAATTCAGCCATTCCTTTCCCCAAAGATTTGGCCAGATCGGGAAGCTTCTTGGGGCCGAAGACCAGAAGGGCCACGATGAGGATGATGATTAACTCGGGAAGACCAATGCCAAACATCTTAAGCTCACCTTTTTATTAAAGAATAGAAGCTTTTCGAGGGAGTGTCAAGGGCAAAATCAATCTTGCACCTTCACGTTATGTTTCCGTTCATGAATTTGCAAAACTATGCCCGGCGCGGGTGAAAAGGGGGCTCTTGGTGAATGAGGAAACCCTTGACAGAATTCCGTAATTGACTTAAAAGGAATTACAAAAGTTTGCGAGGAAGAAAGGAAAGATATGTCGGCGGAAGTCTTGTTACTCACGGAGTTCAAGGAGATCCCGCTCCTCCATCGGGGCAAAGTGCGGGACATTTATGACTTGGGTACACATCTGCTGATCGTGGCCACGGACCGGATATCCGCCTTCGATGTAGTGCTGCCCAACGGCATCCCCCATAAGGGGCAGGTCCTCAACCAGATATCCGCCCACTGGTTCACGACCCTTCGGGAAATCGTGGACCACCACATGGTGACTACCCAGTTGGAAGATTTCCCCGGCCTTCCCCAGGACATGGCAGCTACATTGTCCGGACGGGCCATGATCGTAGAGAAGGCGAAGCCACTTCCGGTGGAATGCATCGTTCGCGGATACCTATCCGGGTCTGGCTGGAATGAGTATCAGGAAATGGGCTCGATTAGCGGCATCCCCCTGCCACCGGGGTTGAAGGAGTCTGCAAAACTTGAGAGGCCTCTTTTCACGCCGTCCACTAAGGCCGAAGTGGGAGTCCACGATGAGAACATCGACTTTTCCTCCATGGTCCAGAAATTGGGAAAAAAGCTGGCTGAGGAAATTCGGGCGGTGAGCCTCCGGGTATACGAGCAGGCCACCGCTCTGGCGGAGAAGCGGGGAATCCTCATCGCGGATACGAAGTTTGAGTTCGGCCTGGATGAGAATAACAGCTTGCGTCTTATCGACGAGGCCTTAACCCCGGATTCCTCTCGTTTCTGGCCACTCGACGGATATGCTCCCGGAGGGCCGCAAAAAAGTTTTGATAAGCAGTTTGTCAGGGATTACTTGGTCTCCATCCATTGGGATAAGAAGCCCCCTGCGCCAACGCTTCCGGAAGAAGTCGTCCGCAGGACTTCGGAAAAGTATGTTGAGGTATATGAACGGCTCACCGGGAAGGTTTTAGAAAGGTGAGGATGAAATGGTTGATTTGTAAAAAAAAGATGTTCGCGCAGGAAGTCGCTAAGAGAACAGCGAAGCCAAACGCCATTCAAAAAAGGAGCGGGACCTTATGGCTCATACAGGAATTGTGAGAGACAACCGGTACCTGGATCATGTGGCGAATACCTACCATCCGGAATCCCATCAACGGTTAGAAGTACTCTACGGAATGCTCCAAGAAACTGAGATGAAAGGAAAGTTTATAGAGGTACAGCCCCGGATGGCTACCCGGGAAGAGTTGGAGCTGATCCACGTCCCCAGGTATATCCAACTTGTGGCCTCGACAGCCGGCCAGGCCTGCACGATGCTGGACCCGGATACCTATGCCTGCTCTAAATCCTATGAAACCGCAAAA
>Ga0315295_10006134_pt1 | contig 10260 bp, 4 predicted proteins | sample YL17G14_0_MG_FD_204453 | JGI IMG/M metagenome (GOLD analysis project Ga0315295, IMG submission 204453) | Sediment microbial communities from Yellowstone Lake, YNP, Wyoming, USA - YL17G14_0 | ecosystem: Environmental > Aquatic > Freshwater > Lake > Sediment | place: USA: Wyoming | collected... | reverse complement strand
CAGGTTCCGGTAATCCTCCAGGCTTCGAACGAAACATGCATCCAGGTACATCTGACCGATGGCAGCGCCCAACAGATTGAGGGTCATGTTTTGGATCCTGCCAACAGCAGGCATATCTTCCAACGAGATGGCGTTGTGCACCACTTGAATGTAAGCCTTATTCCATAAAACCAATCAAAAGGGAAAAACATAAAACTTTAGGAAAAAATAGCGTAATTCCCTTTAGAACCTTACGGAATAATATTGGAGGGCGGATTTTGCGAAGCGCCCTTCAGGGTTAGTTCGCCAGAATCGTGCCGACTGAAGTCTGCACTCCACTTTTAGGACTTAGCGAAAAAAAACCAGGCAGACCGCTGCATGATCTCTGCCGGCGCCCGTCCCCGGCGCAACAGGTCTGCCATGATGCGCAAGGGCCGGTCGACATGGTGGAAGAACAACTGGTAACCGGCGCACAGGTAGTTCAGCCCTTCTTTATCACCCGCCGGGGTTCCCTGGAAGCGGTTGCGCGGACATTCGCCGTGGCAGGCAAATTTTACGTCACATGTTTGACAACAGGCAGGCAGCCGGTCACGTTTCTCCAACCCAAACTGGCGCTGGCGGGATGAGGTTACCAGTTGGGTCATGGGGGTCTCCAGGATGTTGCCCAAACGATAACCAGGCTCAACGAAGTGGTCACAGGAATACAGGTCGCCGTTATGCTCCAGGATCAGCGACCGACCGCAGGTCTCCTGGAAGATGCACACGCTTGCTGGCAAACCGCACCAACCGGCCAATGCGGAATCGAAGGTCTGGACAAACACCGTGCCGACATCGTGATGCACCCACTCCTCGAAAACGTCGATCAGGAAGGTGCCGTACTGCCCGGGTTCCACCGAGCGCCGGCTGACCAGGGATCCTGCCTGAACATAAAGAGGGCGCTTTCCGCCCAAGGGCTCCCTCCGGCCCTTATCGGCCGGGAGGCGGGTCCCGGATGTCAGCCGCTCGACGATGGGGATAAACTGGATGAACCGGGCCTGCAGGTTGTCCCTGAAAAAGCGATAGACTTCCAATGGGTGGGATGCATTGGCGGCGTGGACTGCGCACAGGATGTTCGTTTCCACCCCGTGCTTCTGCAGCAGGTCCCAGCCGCGTTTCACCTGGTCGAAACTTCCCTGCCCGCCTTTATCCACCCGGTAGGTGTTGTGCATTTCGGGCGGGCCATCCATGCTCAAGCCGATGAGAAAGTCATGTTCCTTGAAAAAGGCGCACCACTCGTCATCCAACCGGGTGCCGTTGGTCTGGAGGGTATAGGATACGCGCTGGTATGGCCTTTTATACTTTTTAACCAATTCCACCGAGCGCTCGAAGAAATCCAGACCCATCAGCAGCGGTTCACCGCCCTGCCAGGCCACGCTGACCTCAGGTGCTTGTCCGGAGGCCAGCAACTGTTTTATGTATACTTCCAAGACCTCGCCGGTCATGCAGAAGGGACCGCCCGGGTAGAGTTGATCCTTGCCCAGGTAGAAGCAGTATTCGCAAGCCAGGTTGCAAACCGCACCCGTGGGCTTGACTAACAGGTGAAAGGCGGGCGGTATGTTGCCGGGCGGAGCAGACACCCTGAGCTCCCTACAACCAACCGCGCAGGTTGGCTTCCATCATCGTCTCGACAGCCTCCAGCATGGCGGCGAGTTCTGCCGCCCGTTCGGGCTGCGAGTCGATCAGGCTGTAGGATTCATTCGGGTCAGATTCAAGATCGAAGAGGAACGGCCCCTGCTGCAAGGGCCAAAATGCGGCGTTGTCGGTCCGGTAACGGCGATGATACTTCCAATGCTGGTAGCGGACGGCGACCAGCGTGCGTGTGTCGTAGTAGAAGAGGGTTTCGTGCGGCGATGGCGCTTCCCCCTTCAGGAAAGGCAGGATGTCCTTGCCGTCGATCATGCGGTCCTGCAGCGGGGCAACGCCAGCCAACTGCAGGCAGGTCACGAAGAGGTCGAAGTTGATGCTCATCCCGGGGCTGGTCGTCCCAGGCGGGATGACACCGGGCCACCTAGCGATGAACGGGACGCGGAAGCCGCCCTCGAAGCACAGCAGCTTTCGACCGCGCACATACCCCGGGTTGCCCTCCATCCACGGGCCATTATCGCTGGAAAAGATCACCAGAGTCTTTTCATCCAATCCCAATTCGCTGAGCGTATTTAAGACCTGACCCACGCTCCAATCGATCTCCTCAACCGCATCGCCATACAACCCTGCCTCGGACTTCCCCCGGAAAGACTCGGAGGCGTGGATGGGGGTGTGGGGCATGGCGTGTGCCAGGTACAGGAAGAACGGATGCTCCCTGTTCGAGCGGATGAAGTCCTGTGCGGCGAGGGTGAACTCTTGGGTCAGGACATTCTGGTCGGCAGGAGCCGGCACAGTAACCTGGCGGTCGCGGTAGATGGCGTAGGGCTGGTCGTCATTGCTCCACAGTGCGCCGTAGAATGAGTCAAAGCCCCTGTCGTTGGGGAGATAGCCGGGCGTGCCGCCCAGGTGCCATTTCCCCACCAGGCCGGTGCGGTAGCCCCTGCGGCTCAGCACCTCGGGGAGCAGCACCTCGTCCCTGGGGATGCCCTGTACATTGTAGGAATAGCGCCCGAGAACGTCCATGACAATGTTCATCGCATCGTGGGTGGAGAGCAGGGGAGTGGTGATGAGCGTGCGCACCGGATAACGGCCGGTCAGCAACCCGGCCCGGGATGGGCTGCAAACAGAGGCGGTCGCATAGAAACTGGTCAACTGTGTGCCCCCGGCAGCCATACGGGCAAGGTTGGGGGTGTTGATCGCGGGAGACTGCAAGTCGCCAAACCCCAGGTCGTCACAGAGGATAATGATGATATTGGGCAATGTTTCAGGGGTCGGGCTTGGCTGGATGCCATCCAGGTATGCCCTGGCCCGGTCCGGTTGGAAATCCCGGCCGATGTGGTTATGAACCTGCCGGCCGGCGACGCCTCCCACGACGAGCGCCCCGCCCGCGATGGCGGCGGTCTTCAGGAAATCACGACGACTCAATTTCGTGGGTTTTATATTTCACCTCGATATCTATGCATATATGAGGCTTTATTGGTAATTACGCTCACCTGTTTTTCTGCATCGGATTTTCGCGAATTACCCGAAGAAAATTCATGAATTCAGGCCACATCGTACCCGCAGGGTATTCGATGCAAAGAGAGTTATTACGAATAATGCCTATTTCTTCGGCCTCCAAGGCGCGCCAAGGATCGGGGAAATGGCTACCCATTCTCACCTGCCAGGCGGGCGATCTGCAAGAGGCATCCGCGAATCACGTCCTGCTTCCCGGGAGGCAGGGCACTCTCCTCGATCTGCGCAATGCGTTCAACATCGTTCATGGCCCGGATGATGCTGACCGGCACCTCGATGTTCCCATCGGCGAATGAACCCAGGTATTCCATGGCGTCGATCAGAAAAGTCCGCATTTCGTCGTCGGTGCGGGCGGTTCTAAAGAATCCGGTCAGGGCCGGAGATAATTTTGCCCCGCGTGGGGCTACGGGCGAACCGCCATAGGATCGGGTGGCGGAGAAAGAATACAACGCTGTGGCGAGTTCGGAAAAACTCTGGACGCGTTGATAGATCGATTCGCCCATCACATCCCAGATAATCGAGCGCCAGTTGCGAATCTGGTTGGGGAGTTGAAGCAATTGGGCGACCTCCGCCCGCCAGCCGTCATCAATTCCCCCGGAACCATGCTCCAAGAGGAGATCAATGTCGGTGTTGAAAAGGTTTTTTTGCAACAATACCGCGAGATCGGGGCGAAGGGTGGGGAGAAGTTCCGGAATAAAGGCCCCGTTGGTGAAAAAATCGTTGACATTGACACCATGACGCCGCAGAAGTTCCTGCTGGAATAACTGCAAATAGCGTTGCAGGGCGTTGCCATCTTCCCGCAGGGCCACAAAAGTTGAATTACCAGCCGGGAAGGCGGTTTCAATGCGCTTGAGAAATTCTCCGTTCCAGTCCTGATAGATGCGCAGAGTGCTGAGAATTTCATAAACAGGCAGGCGCGGCAACAGGTGTTCTGCGATCACGCGCTCCTGTTCGGCCTCCAGGTTGGCTTTTTGGACGAAGCGTTCCAGGGCGCGAAACAGACCGGTTGTGAGTTGATTGATGCCGAGCACCACCGTCTGGGATTGATTGTGGGCAATGGCTCGCAACAGGCTGCCTTGTTTTGCGAGCGGAATCATTTTGGCAATATTCGCCAGTATCTGCTGCCCACGTTCGGCGCCTGTGTCGGGCGTCCGTCGGGAGGCGGGGCGGTCACGCAGCTGAGGAATTGATCTCCCAATGAAATAGGAGATGATATGAATGCCAATCACATCTTCTTCGCGACCATAGAGGATGTGGCGGAAATTATCCGTCAGTTCTTTTAGGAAACCATCGAAGAGGGCTTCGTTGGTCCCGACCGTCAAGCGTTCCAATTCCTGAACGTTCCGGCTTTGTGCGCTCATGCGGCTCTCGGCAATGGTTTCTGCGGCGCGAATCAGATCGCTGCGATGATCCCGCTGTGATTCCCGCACATGATATAACAGGCTGACAAAATCGCGCGCCGGCAGGTAGCGAAGCTGTTCAGAGAGGTTACTCTGGAATGTCCTCAGATCCCCGCCCAGGAAAACACCCTGTAACGGTGTGAGCGCATAGGCCGTGCTTTTGCGAGCCGCGGCCGGCAGGTGGGTGGCAAACCGCCGCCGGCTGGCTTCGGACTTCAGGAAAGCGGGGCAGCCGGCGAGGCGGGCATAATATCCGCCCTGGCGCTGCATTGGCTCGCCACTGCCTAATTTGATGCGCAGGACTTCCGCCACGCCGTGTTCAGCCAGCCAGGCTTGCATGTCGTACTTGGCTTTAAGGTAGAGGAAAGCGCCGGCCGCCTGGCTTACCTGCTGACTCAAATCGGAACCGGCAATGAAGACTTCCGGGATGATTTCTGCAAACCGATCCTGTGGCGACTGTGCCGTCTGGCGGCTTTGTATGGCATAGTCCCAGACCCGGTCGAGATAAGAGCGGATGTTTCCAACCGAGTCGATGTCTTCAAGCAGGGGGATCAGCCAGATCGAGGGGAGTCCAACCGACGGATGATCCCGGCGGGTCTGGTCTGCCTGGATGCGCATCTTCCGGTCGAGTGAAATCAAAGCCTCCGGTTTTGATGAATAGCTAACCTGGAGTGCCAGCGCCATGCCTGGATTACCGTATGTTCCGGTGATGGCATTGATTTCATACATATTGTAGACGGTGGTATCAATCGCAAACTGATCACGTGCGGTGACCAGCCCTTGATGGATACGGGGGGTGATCACAGTTCGTTGCAGGATGTCCCGATATCCGACCACCTCCCGGAGCAAACGTTCCGAAGTGCGGTTCATCTGCATGGCCGGTATCAAGGCGTGCAATTGTTTCCGGAGTTGCTTGTTCAGGTCGCAATAATACTCCAGCATCCTTCGGCGTTGTTGGCGGAGTTCGAACATTTTCTGCTCATAGCGGTCGTTATGCTGCCACAGAATCCGCGCCGGATCGCGCCTCAAGTGCCAGCGTGTGGCCAGCCGCTGCATGGAAGTGGTATCCAGGGAGAATGGCAAGATTCCCCGATAGCGCTGTTCCAGCTGATGGGTTAAGGCCGTGATGTCATTCAGGAGTCTGGTAAAGCGCTGATTCCGTTGAGGCAGCCGATCGAGTTCCGCTATCAGTTCGGGACGCACTGGAATATGCGGGTCGGCCTGGCGCAGGAGGTTGAGGATGCGGGTCATCCGTTGCACGTTTTCTGTCACGATGGCAGCGACCAACCGGTGACCCTGGCCGGATGGCCGGTTGCTTCCATCCCAGTCGCTCCAAAACGACAAAAACGACGACAATGGCGTGTCTGTCAATTGTTCTGCAAATTCCTCGCCCGTTATCAGCGTTGCGAGGTCCAGCAAGATTTCGTCGGCCTCTTGTTGTGGGTTGATGATCACATTCCGGCCGAGATATTCCTGCCACAATTCCTGCGCCGCCTTTATAATCAAAGATGGCGCGATTGGTCGAGAAGATACCAACGCCGTCACAATTGCATCCATCGCCAACTCGGCTTGCAGCGAGTACATCTGGGTAGGATGGACGGTACGGTCGTAAGAACGCAATCGGAACAGCTCCTGGCGTCGCGGGAGAGAATCTTTCATGAATTCCCGTTCCAATCGTTCGTCCAGCCAAGCGCCGTTATCGTTCAACGCCAGGCGCATCAATTCATCGCTGATGAATGCCCGATCAAGCAGGCGGGTTTGGAAGACCTCCAATCGCTCCGGCCCATAGCTTTGCAAGAACTCATGTTGCAGCTGTTGGCTGTCCAATGGGGGCAGGGGCATCAACTGGCGCGTGGCCCCGCATTTTTCGCCATGCTGTAGAATTTGCCTCGCGATGACATCCCATGCACGCGAAAGTTCGATTGACCGACTGCTCCGGCTGGGCAGAATCCGGAACGACAATGGCTTCCGGTTATAGTGGGCATCTTCTTCCCGTATCAGACGGTTCAAGTCAATCAGAAGGCGGCGGGTTTTTGCCACAAGAATCTCGGCGTGGTCCGCACCGCCCAGCGTCAGGCGAAAGGTTGTTCTTCCGGTTTCAAATCCCTTTTCTGTACGCGCAAAGGTGGCCAGCGGCAGCAGGCCGATCCCGCGGCGTGCCAGGGAGGAAGCCAGCCAATCCAGGGACACGCCAGCCGGCAGGCGTTTGATCTGCAATAAAGGATACATACTCCCCGCCGGTGGGAGGATGTCCAGCCCACAAGGATTGCGATCCGGCGGAAGATTCGCCACTGCGGTCAGCAAGGCTTGTGTCCGTTCGCGGAAAATGGCGTTCCGCAAGTGCCAGTAGGTTCGTGTTGCTTGAGTGGTACCCCGGTAGAATAAATAACAGATAAAGATGGCCGCCAGATTAGGTTGAATGATGGAATTCAACTCTTCGAAGGATCGCCGCAGTTGCTGATCGCGTATTTCGACAACAGCAAGCCTGGCTCCGGCAAGGCAATCGGTCTTGGACATTGAATGAACCGTGATCACCCGATCGGTTTGCTCCTCATCCAGGTCGCCAAGCCGAACCAGATCCGATGCGATCTGGCGAGCCGTTTTTATTTCCGGGAGACCGTCTACCGGCGCCATGTCCTGGTACGCCAGGTCATCAATCAGATGGAGGTTGTGTTGCAAACAGTAAGTGATCAGTTTGCGGATGGCTCCTTCATCGAAAATCCTGCCTGTGGCGTTGTGGGGATTGTTGATCACCACAGCCGCCCGCTTTTGCCAGGTCGGATCTTGCCGGGAGAGCTGCTCCACTTTCTCGATCATGGCATCCACATCGAGATCCAACGATGGCTTTAACGGCACCGCATGAACTACGGGAAAACATTGCTCATAGGACCAACTCAGGTCCGGGATCACCACTTCGGTTATTTCACAGTGAAATCCCAAGATTCCCAACGCCGTGCGGGATGAACCACTTACCACCAGGCAGGCCTCGGGCCGGTATTGTGGCTGATGTTTCCCAAAAGCGCCAAGAAAACTGCGCTGAAGGGCCTGGCACCAGGCTTGATTGTGAACGTTTTGAACCAGTAGATCAAGAAGTTCCTTTGCCTCGACGGCAGAAAACTCATCAATGATGCCATCTTTCCACGTATCCTGAATACGCCGGGCAAGTACGGCGATTTTCTCTTCAAAGGGGACCATGGAATGCGCCAGCTTCAGGGCACGACTATCCAATATCCGTTCGAGATGTTGTTCTGTCCGTTCAGCCAAATGGGCCAGGCTGGTTTCAGCAGTGATGCCCAACCCCAAACCATCGAACGAGGGCTTGACTTGGGGAACCTCGGCAGGAGCATCTGCTGGAAGCCGGGTAAGTTTTTGTTCCAGAAGATAGATCAGGAACTCGACTTCTGAGGCGGAGGGTGTCCCTTTGATGTTGAAATGAACATTCTCTATCACGCCCAGAAAATCGGCATTACCGGCGACGAACACAGTCGAGAGAGTCTGCAAGCGTGGCGCAAATATCGCCGGGGTTAACAAGCGCATGACGCGCTGCACCAGCTTCGCCTCGCGAGCCAGGGAAAGATGGTTGGGGGCGTTGTTCGCCTCAATGAAATACAGTGGGCGCTCGACACTCAGGATACGCAACTTACGGCGGGTCTCTTCCCCCAGCGGGGCACCAATCAGCAAAAATGTTGGAACTTCAGGCGTATGATTCAAGAATTGCTCGATCTGTTCTCGAGCAACGCGTTCATCGGCAGGGAGGTCTTCAAAGAGCAGATTGGGGATGGTTCTCAGCGGCGGCGGAAGTTCGCAACGATAACTCAGGATGCGGGCAGGTATGATCTCAAGGTAGGATGATAAGGCAAATAGTATGATCCGCAATGTTTCGCTTATTCCACCCGAGGCGAGTATGATCTCCCGCCGGCCTGAGCGTTCCCCGGTATCATAGTGTAACGGTTCCTGTTGATGCTCCAACCACGAGCAAAACGCGGTGATCAGAGTATGGGGATTTTTCCGGGAATAGCCGCCTCGAGGCAGGTAGGGCGAACTCTTTAGAATCGTCCGAATGATCGCCTCGAGTTTCGGCTTTTCCGAGATATTCCATCCCAGATATTCCAGGATCGCATCGGGTTCTGTGTCCCGCAAGTCTTCCCGATGGACATCTATGCCTAGCGCAATGCGTAAGAAGGCTGAAGAGAGTCTCGCATCCTGCAGCGGGTTTCCGATGTGAAAATTGACATGCTCATCGATCGGAACCGGCGCGGCTGCTGTTGTTTCACTTATTTCGGAAACCCGGGCAGCCCGAATTGGTTTCAGGCGAAAGAAGGTCAGGGGATCAGGCTGAGACAGCATCGGTTGTGCGCTAAAAGTGTCAGGGGTGGCGAGACGCCGCTGAATCGCCCAGATCTAACTTGCAGCTTTCTTTGCTTCCAGTGCCTTTTGCAATAGCTCCTGGAACAGGTTGAGAAGTTCTGAGCCGTGCGGCAATTCTTGAGGGGATAGAGAGATGACTGTGCGGGCGTTTTTCAAGTTTTGGCTCGCTTCTGCCAGGCGGGCGGCCTGGGGCGTCAGCATCAACAATTCCGGGCTGCTCTTAAGAACCTCCATTTCCTCGATTTCAAATGCGAGGCGCATGCGATTACGGGTCAATTCGTCAGCCAGGCTTTGATGGGTCAGCGCCGATTCCTTTTCGAGCAGAATCTTCTTTAATTCGGCTTTTTTCAAGTCAAGCGTGTGTTCCATTTCTGCGATCTCTTCGTCGGCCTGGCGTTTGGCCTTCGCAGTTGCGACGCGTGCCTGTTGGTTCAGGTGCTCGGTTTGTTCGAGCAGGCGCGCCTGTTCCTGCTGGCGGAGAGCATCTGCAATCTCAGGGTCGGTTGGGTCCAACGATTGGATGGCCAAAGAGATCAGTTCAACGCCAAACTTTTCCCTGACAACAGCAGAGCGCTCATTCAAATAGTTCAAAATGTTGGCTGAGGAAAGCGCATTGATCCCGGAAAGTTCCGTGTATTCCTTGACCAGTCCCTGTAATAGAACCTGAACTTCATCGGTGGCACGCGCGACTGCATCGCGATTCCATCCACCGACACGGATCAGGGACTGAAGGTGTTCGAGTGAGGGTGCAACAGAGCCAACGAGCTTGACCCGTACGCCAAGATTCCCTGCAGCGGTCGCTTCGACAGTCAACTGGATGGGGCAGGTTGTGCGTTGGAGGGCAAGACTGAAATGGCGTGGATAAATCAACCCTTTTCGAAGGCTGATTCGACCGTTGGACTCCTGGAGCACCAGGATATCCGGCTGACGAATACGATATTCAAGAAAAGCCACCAGAATGCCACCAACAACGACAACACCAAGAACAACACCCAGGATGATATCCATAATCCGTACCTCCTCCGAAATGCTTCGGTTGCCTGTCGGCAACTCTTACCAGGCTGACAACCCGGCAAGATTCCGACAACTTGTGCGACTCCTTCGAACATGGCTCCCAGTCCAGCAGCGAGGGCCTGTTCCTTTATCTGAATTGGCAGCCATGCCTCTGGTTCTGCTCGATATAAAATTCTGATCTCGGCCTCGAGAGCAGCCGATAATGTGGGCTGAATTATACCCACTTTGGAAATCGAATGTGAGTGATTGATCCCTAATATAAGGAGGGCAATCATCTCAGCTCCTTGTGCCCCCAAGGGGATACTTTATATACGGATAATACAAGGTTGAGAGGGTACTTGTTGTCCATCCCCTTGACATT